>ERZ889217.474-NODE-474-length-24227-cov-12.721910_pt1 | contig 24227 bp, 15 predicted proteins | sample MGYA00521098_ERZ889217 | MGnify/ENA primary metagenome ERZ889217 (study PRJEB32303, sample SAMEA104408613) | aquatic metagenome | biome: Brackish water; feature: Pelagic; material: water | place: Baltic Sea | collected 2014-06-10T22:04:00 | depth 2,362 m ... | reverse complement strand
GGTTTTTGTAACAAAAAATGCTCTTACCACTTCTGTTCTAAACTGGGCAAGACCCTAGAGAAATCAAATCTGGTCAACGGGATCGGTGTGATCAACTATTTCGGCAGCGGGCGCCAATGGCTCTGGCTCCACTTCGGGTTGGGTAGCCGCAGGTTCCTTCGGAGAGGCGGGGGGTTGCCCCCCCCTATCTTCTTTTCCTGGCTTGCGGCGCAGTTGGGATTTGGAAGCTACCTCAATTCCCTTTCTTGCATAATCCACCACATGCCCCTGCTTTAATAACCAGTAAAGATCTCTCAATACCTCCGATTCTCGTGCCGAGGCGTCGCCGCCATCAGGGACCGGCTTTAAATGTAACATGGCCTGCCATTGATCTGCACGTGGGAGGCCCGGATGCGATTCGAGATAGTCCAGAATTGCTCCGATGCCCTCCGAGACCGGCGTGGCATGGCGGTCCAGCGGACGCGGACGCGCCACTGACACATAGGTAACATTGTCATGCGCCTTGAAGACCTGAAGTCCGGCGGCGGCCAATTCCCGCCCGAGCGTATGCGCCAATGGCAGGGGAAAGCGGATCAATTTATCCAATTCACTCCGCACAAAATCCAGAACGATTGGGGAGGAGTCGTTCACCGCCGCAGGGCCTGGCACCGTGAAGTCGCCCGATGCGGTAAGCACCTCCATTTTGGCATGGTGGGCTTTAAAATGTTCCAGCACCTCGTCCATTCCACCCAATGAAACCGGCGCCACCTCTCCCTCGGCCCCCATTAGCGGATGAAAAACATCTTTCACACTTTGCTCGGCAATCCATTTCTGAATCGACCCCTCATCACGCAACATGCAAATCCTTGCCTTGTAGTCCTCAAAGGGGACCTTGTTGTAGCGCTCCGCATGCAGCCTGCGGATTTTAAGATCATAGTCGTGGTGGTTCGGTGGACCGAGAAACACACGGCTCATCCCGCACTGCGCAATGACAGGGACATTTCCCTTCGGAGGATCCACCTCAATCCGCTCTTTCCTGTAGAAGCGCTCCATGTGCGCCCGGAGCACATGGGCGATCGCCTCTTGGGCGGTTGGCCACAAGGTGCCATCCGCAACAACTTGGTGCAACGCCGTGCCGGAGCCTCCTCGGAATGCCACCAGATACCTAGGCGATTTTTCCAAAACAACACGCGCCAACTCAAATAATGAATGAGCCTTTGCCGTGGCCTTGATCTGTTTCGCAAGCCCTTCGACGCCTCTCGGCTCCGCGACAAAGCGGATCTCCCAGCCTTCTAACAACGGGGCAGGGTTCGGACGCTGCTCTGAACGGGGTCCCCGCACTCCGCCAACCTCTTGGGTAGACCTCTTTCCTTTGTTCTTTCCCCTCGCTTCCCCACGCGACCGCTCAAGGTCGGCTCGATCGCGTCCACCGCCGGAAGAATGCTTGCGAGGTTTTCTCCTCCATCCGTCATCGGTATCATTATAGTCGCTGTAATCGGTCTCCATGCGTTGCTTGGAGGATGCTCCGGAAGCTTGGCTGGAAGAGGATAACGAAGATCCAGAGTCTTTCACCCATGAGGGTTGAAAACTCCTTAATAAATCCATCTCCAAATCGGAGAGGTTTGGGGACGGGTCCTGGTTCATTGGAGTCGAAGCAGATTAATGACTAAAGCGTTTCCCACCGAACACCGACGCACAAGCTAATTTGTTATAATTTTACAAGGAACACTCAGACGATGCCCGCCTCTTTCAACCGTTCGCGAATATCGTCAGCCTGCAATGCTTCGATCAATTCAGCCATATCGCCCTGCAAAATCCGGTCGAGTGAATACAATGAAAGCTTGATCCGGTGGTCGGTAACGCGGTTTTCAGCGAAATTATAAGTTCGGATTTTTTCCTCACGTCCCCCCCCTCCGATCAGGCTGCGCCGGTGGGCAGAGTATTTCTCCTCCTCTTCACGCCGTTTATCCTCCAACAGGCGAGAACGCATAATTTTTAATGCGGCCTCCTTGTTCTTCTGCTGGCTACGGCCGTCTTGGCATCGAACGATCCGACCCGTCGGAATATGCATCACCTGCACCGCTGAATCGGTCGTGTTTACCCCTTGCCCTCCAGGGCCTCCGGCACGGCACACCTCAATCCGCAAATCCTCGGGCCGAATATCAATATCCACCTCCTCAGCTTCGGGAAGGACGGCGACCGTTGCAGTGGACGTGTGAATGCGACCCTGAGCCTCAGTTGCCGGGACGCGCTGGACACGGTGCACACCGCTCTCGTAGCGCAATCGCCTAAAGACTGATGTGCCTGAGACACGGAAAATAATTTCTCGGAACCCGCCAAGATCCGCTGGGCTCGACTCCATCTCCTCGACCCGCAATCCGAGCGAATCCGCATAACGGCAATACATCCTGTACAGATCGGCGGCGAACAAAGCAGCCTCGGTTCCGCCGGTACCTGCACGGATTTCGACAATGGCATCACGGTCCTCGTCAGGTTCGGGCGGCAGCAAGGCGACCTGCACAGCCATCTCAAGGTCGGGAATGTTTTTCTCAAGCTCCCCGATCTCTTCCAAGACCATCTCAGCCATCTCAGGATCGGCCGCTTCAAGCAGAGCTCGGTTTTCGACAAGTTCCTGCCGCGCCTTGTGTAACTTTCCCCAAATGCCAAGCAACTCCTTTGTTACGCCGTGCTCCCGCAAGACCGAACGCGCACGCGCTGGGTCGGAGAAGAGGTCAGGCGAGCCAATCTCGCTTTCCAACTCCTCAAAGCGTCTGCGCTTGCGCTCGATCAATGGTTCAAAGTCCATCGGGAAAGAAAAACGGTAAACAGGCACCGGGCCTGTTTACCGTTGAAAAAACAACCTTTGTAAAAGCTAAGCAGCAGCAGGCTTTTTGACTGCTCGAGGGGCACGGATTGTGCCGTAGCGCTTCTTGAATTTGTCAACGCGGCCAGCGGTGTCCACAAACTTCTGCTCACCGGTGAAAAACGGATGGCATGCGGCACAAATGCCGAGCTTGATGTTCTGGCGTGTCGAGCGCGTTTCGTACTTGGTGCCGCATGCGCACACGAGCACGGACTCTTGGTATTCGGGATGAATGTCTGGCTTCATGATTCGGAAAAGACCGCAGACCATACCTTATTCCCCACCGCTGGCAACAGTAAATCCAACACGTTTCTCGACAATCCTGCAAACCTCAATGCATGGTGCTCAATCATGAGCGAAGATGGATGCCACACGATCGCAGCGGTTAGGGAACTTTGCCGCGCCAGCATGGCTGGGGCCTTGGTGAGGGCTCAAATCGAAGACCTTGCCAAAAAGGAGTCTTCCAACGGCAAGCCTTATTGGGAACTCAAACTCCGCGATGCCACGGACTCTCTCACCCTGCGCGCTTGGTCGGACACCGAGGCCTTTGTCCTTTGCCAAGAGCTCTCACGTGGCGTCTGCGTGGAAGTCACAGGCGAATTTTCGATCAATGGTGGATTTGGACTTGATGCCCGCCGTTGGCGACTCAGAACGCTCGATGATTCGGAATCCCGCCTGCTCTTTGAGGGAACCCCTCAAGATATTGAAGCCATGGAAAAGGATTTTGCCGATGTTGGGTCTATTGCCTCTCAGATCGAAGATCCCCGCCTTTCTGCTCTTTGTACGGCTTTCCTCGCCGATTTTGGTCCCCGTTTCAAGCGCGCCGCCGCCGCACGAAGGAACCACCACGCCCACCGCGGCGGCCTCTTGCGGCACACTGCACAAATGATGCGTTCTTCCATGGCTCTGTGCACAGCCTATCCGTCCTTGAACCGCGACATTCTTCTGGCCGGGGCATTGTTTCACGATTCGGGAAAACTATGGGAAATGTGCCCACCCGAGCAGGGCTTTGAAATCCCAAGGGACATTCGCGGAGAATTGTTGGGGCATATCAGTATCGGCGTGGAACTCGTCAACACTCTTTGGAGGAAACTGCCCCTTGAGAATTGGCGCGATATCCACCCCCCCTCCGAGGAGGTCCGACTGCATTTACTGCACTTGGTGGCTGCCCACCATGGAGAACTGCAATATGGCTCCCCGATAGAGCCCAAGACTCCCGAGGCAATTGCCTTGCACATGATCGACAACCTCGATGCACGCTTGGAGATGTTCTCCATGGCCTACATAAACCAACCTGAGATCGCCCCAGGCATCCACGACCGTTTCCGCCCCCTTAATACCTCTCCCGTTAAACCTCTCGCCCGTTTCGGCACCATGCCAGCCGCTGAAGGATAACACCCCCACGCACAATCACGCATTGCACGATATCCGGATCTATTGTGTATTCACTTCCGTTCGAATTAGGCTGAATCCCATGGCACAAAAATCCGAAAATAAACCGCAATCCCTTGAATCCGCGATGCAGCGGATCTCTGAAATTGTCGCATCCATGGAGGATGGGTCGCTTCCCCTTGAAAAGCTTCTGGACTGCTACGAGGAGGGACTTGGCCTCGTAAAAAGTTGCCAGGAAAAACTCGATACCGCCGAACAACGCATCCAACTTATTGCCCGCGATGCTCGCGGAAATGCTTCTCTCAAACCTTTCGATGACGTGGAGGAGTAACGCCACACCCATGCCTGACTCTACCCGCTCGCTACTCCACACCATCCAATCTCCCTCGGACGTCAAGGCGCTGCCTGTCGAGGACCTTCCGAAACTGGCCTCCGAAATCCGCTCGGAACTTATCAATGTTCTCTCGAACACTGGTGGGCACCTTGGTCCAAACCTCGGCGTGGTGGAACTCACTATCGCCCTCCACCGCGTGTTCGATACCCCACAGGATCGCTTTGTCTTCGATGTCAGCCATCAGGGATACATCCACAAAATGCTCACCGGCCGCCTCGACCGGTTGAAAACAATCCGGCAATACGAGGGGCTGAACGGATTTCTGCTCCGCACAGAAAGCAAGCATGACTGCTACGGCGCGGGGCACGCAGGCACCGCGCTTTCCGCAGCCCTCGGCATGGCTGTGGCTCGCGATAAACTCGGAACCGATGAGCATGTTGTCTGTGTGGCCGGCGATGCGGCGTTCACTTGCGGAGTCACATTCGAGGCTCTCAACAACATATCCTCCTCGACCAAGCGACTTATCATCGTTCTCAACGACAATGAATGGTCTATCGCAAAAAATGTTGGCGCTGTGGCAGACTACCTCAACCGCATTGCCACGAACCCGGCGTTTGCCCACCTCCATGAGAAATTTGCGCATTTTGTAGAATGGATCGCCGGAAAAAGTGCCCGCAAATTTGCCCACAAGGCTGAGGCGGCACTCAAGAACTTTATTTCCCCGAGCGTCATCTTTGAGGATCTCGGAATCCGCTACTATGGTCCTGTGGACGGCCACGATGTCGCCCTCCTCACGAAAACCTTCGAATTTCTTAAAACCCAAAACGAGCCGGTCATACTCCACGTGCTGACCCAGAAGGGAAAAGGGTACGCGCCTGCTTTAGAGAAGCCGGATAAATTCCACGGCCTCGGTAAATTCCATCTCGATACCGGCGAGACACCAGCATCAAACACTCCCACTTATTCGGAACTCCTCGGCAAGCACCTCGCAGACTTCGCGGACACAAACAACCGCATCGTCGCCGTTACCGCTGCCATGCCGACTGGGACTGGTCTTGTTCATTTCGCTAAAAGGCATCCCGACCGCCTTTACGATGTCGGAATCGCGGAGGAACATGCGGCCCTCTTTGCTAGCGGGATGGCAACACGTGGCATGAAGCCGTTCCTCGCCATCTACAGTACGTTCATGCAGCGGGCCTATGACATGATCATTCACGATATCGCATTGCAGAACCTTGATGTCGCACTGTGCATGGATCGTGCGGGACTCTCGGGTGATGACGGTCCGACGCATCACGGACTTTTCGATATCGCCTACCTCCGTCCCGTGCCGGGTATCATCCACATGCAACCGAAGGACGAGGAGGAGTTCGTGGATATGCTCTGGACGATCGCCAACCATGAGGGACCGGCTGCTATCCGCTATCCTCGAGGGGCAGGCACAGGCGCGCTTCCGGCAAAAAAACCCAGCATCCTTGAGATCGGAAAATCCGAGGTTCTGAGGCACGGCACACGCGCGGCGATCATCGCCCTTGGCAACATGTGCGAGCTCGCCCTCCCGGCCGCCGCCGAACTCGAAAAACGCGGAATCTCGACCGCGGTCGTCAATGCCCGATGGATTAAGCCCCTCGACACCGCAACCATTGAGTTCTTCGCCTCGGGATGCGATGTCCTCTGTACCATGGAAGACCATGTCCTGAACAACGGGTTCGGAAGCGCGGTCATCGACCATCTCTCCGACAAGGGAATCAACACCCCCGTCGTACGTATCGGTTGGCCAGATGAATTCATCGAGCACGGCACCGTGCCTATCCTCCGCGAGAAGCACGGACTCACCGTGAAAGCCGCAGTCAAAAAAATTCTCGGATCCCTAGAAGCAGTGTCCTGCGACACTCCCCGCGCTGCCTCCGTGGCCTGAAGACCAAGCGCAGTCACGGGGTTATCACCCATCATATTTATTCCCTCCCATGTGTGGGATTACCCCCCATGCCCTTGGCTCCTGCTCCCAAACGCCAATCCTGTTCCGGGTCTATTGTGAAAATCACCCAAACCATGGCATTTCGTGGGTGATGCAAAAAATAAAACTCAACAAAAGCAGAGCCCCCCGCGCCTCTGCTCCGCGCCATAAAACAACATCAACCAAAACCCCCAGCAATCCACCAAGCCGCTCCAAGCCTACCAATAAAGCGAACTCGACGATCTCTGTCCTCATTGCGGATGATCACATGTTTATTCGAGAGGCGGTATCCGCCCTCCTCTCCACTGATCCCGGATTGTCTATTGTGGGCGAGGCGGACAACGGCCGCAGTGCGCTCCAGCAAACCCTAGAAAAACGCCCCGACGTCCTACTCATGGATATCGGAATGCCGCGCCTGAATGGCCTGGAAGCGGCTCGGCAGGTGCGCAACATGGCTCCGGACGTCAAAGTCATCCTTCTCACCGCTTTTGGTAATGATCAATACATCCAGCAGGTCGTGGACGGCAAAATCCACGGATACATTCTTAAGGACTCACCATCAAATCTCCTGACCCATGCGATCCACGAGGTGGCAAAAGGGGGACGCTTCTACAGTCCGATTATCTCGCGCCGCATGCGCACCATTTATGACGAAGCCACCTCACGCGGTGACGGCAAGACATCACCGCCAGCCGTGAAGCTCACCAGCCGTGAAGTGGAAGTCCTCCAACTCATCGCCGAAGGAGGTGCCAACAAACAAATCGCCGGTGAACTCAACATCAGCATTAAGACTGTTGAAAAACATCGCCAGAACCTCATGGACAAACTTCGTATCCATGACACGGCGAGCCTTACCCGCTACGCCATCTCCTCGGGAGTCATCGATAATATGGTCCAAATGCAACTCCCGCTGAACATGGGCTGAGGAGTTTCCCAGAAGGGCATTCCCCCATGGCGGGGGAGTGGCGAGCGGATGAATGGTGCGCGGAATATCCACCGCCATGAAAAGTCCACTCACCACCCGACGCGCGCTCTTTAGGGGACTCCCGGTCCCTGTTGCTTTGTCTGCACTCGCCCTGCTGGCAGGGGCATTTTTTCTACTTGAGTCGAAAGAAGCCGGATCCAGCCGTTCGGGACCACGTATCCTTGTACTCTATGACCGCGGACAACCATGGGCATGGCTGGGGGATATCTACTCTCTAAAATTGGAAAACCTCCTCGGACACTTCGATGCCCGCGTCACCAGAAAACCCCTATCAGACTACAATTCTGCGGATATCGACTCCCATGATGCCACGTTCTACCTGGCCTCTTCATGGCGCGAGGGGCCCCTTGATTTTCTTTTCAACCGTGAACTTGAGCGCACATCCAAGCCGTTTATTTGGGTAGGCCTCAACCTCTGGCAATATGGATGGGATTTTGAGCGGGACATGCCGAGCGAGTCGTTTGTCTCGAACTATGGATTCAGCCTCGATTCCTGGTCGGGAGAAAATCATCCCCTGGTTATTTACAAAAACACCGAGCTGAAAAAGGAGCCTTTTGACCCGGGTCTGACACGCATCGAAATCGTCAACACGGCAAAAGTCCATGTCCATGCGATATGCAGGGATATGGACGGACGCGAGTGGCCGTATGTTGTTCAAAGTGGAAATTTCTGGTTCGTGGGCGATATGCCGATGATTTCGACCACCTACGAAAACCGCTCACTGGCATTCGCCGATCTTCTTCACGAGATGCTGGGAATCCCTCACGAGGAAAACCATCGTGCGTATTTCAGGATTGAGGATGTGTCACCGGTGGCTGATGTCGAAACCCTCCAAAAACTGGGCGCAACTCTCGAAGAAATTGATACCCCATTCACTGTTGCCCTGATTCCCGAATACAGAGATTGGTCGGGCGTGTACAACGGAGGGACACTGGACGTGGAGCGCATCACCGAAAAAAGCCCCGTCACCCGCGAAATCCAACACTGGATCGACATTGGCGCCCAAGTTCTACAACACGGCACCACGCATCAGGCGGATGGCATTTTGAATCCCTATACCGGCGCAAGCGGTGATGATTACGAATTCTACCGTGTCTCTGCCGACGAACTTGGTTTTCTCACTCTGGTAGGTCCAGTCATGAGGGATTCAAGGGCCTGGGCTAGAAGCAGGGCTAACCGGGGATTGAACATCCTCAAGAGCGCTGGCATTCGACCGGTGGCATGGCTCACCCCTCACGGGCTCGCATCTCCGGCAGACTACAAGGCGATCGCAGAAATCCACCCAATCGCCTGCGACAGGGCGGTCTTTTTCTTTGAGGATGCCCAAGGCAATTCACAAGCAACGGAACTCAACGCACCATTTGTTTACAAGGATACTTATGGACTGGCACGAATCCCTGAAACACTTGGCCAAATCGATCCTTGGGGGTGGCATGACATACAGCCTCCGAGCCTTCCGGCCGATCTCGTGCGTCGCGCCAAAGCGCTCAAGGTTGTCCGAGATGGTTGGGCCGGTTTTTACTGCAGTTGGTACCTGGATCCGGAACTTATCCGGGAGACAGTCGAAGGCATAAAGGCGATTGGCTACAAGTTTACTCCAATCAGCTCTGCTCTTGAGCAGAGTGGGCAACGAAGCGCTATGCAAGATTGACGCACTTCGCGAGCAATGACTGCAATTCCCGAACCGACCATTGTCCGGAAACATTAGGACGGTCGATCCACCCGTAATTTAACACCGACCCCGCCGTCGCGAGGGCGATCCTGGAGGCCATGCCAAGGCGCCCCATCCCCATTACGGCAAGAGGCAATGGTGCACGCTCAAACAGAGCAAGCAAGCGCGCCATATCGGAGGCGGATTCAGTGACAGTAGCAATTTTTACGGCGTCCGCCCCGATGTCGTACGCGCGCTGGATCGTCTCTTGAAGGCGGGCCGTGGTTGGCGTTTTTTGAAAATTATGGAACGATGCAAGAATTCCTACATGCGCTCCACGCGCAGCGGTGATCACCTCCAGCATCTGCGGCATGGATCGCACCTCGACATCAAGAATGGTTGCGCGGGGCAAAATCTCGAGTGCCAATGCCCGCCTCTGCACCACAGAAAGCCGGTTTGCCCCACCCTCGGAAGGGTGCCGGACCGTAACAATCCATGGGGTTGGCGAGTCGAATATTTGGCCACCCAAGCAATCTGCGCGCCATTCAAGAAAATCCACCTCCCCCGCCTTCAACCGGCGCGCAGAACGCATTGCCCCAGGACTGTCAACGATACCAACAACACGTGGACCTCCTGAGAAAATGGACGAAGCCCCGCTTTGGCGCCGTGATTTTATTGGATTCATGCGCGATTGATGCGCTTGAGTGACAGGGAAAGCAATCCACAATTGGATCGGCACGGCCATACCCATGAGCATGATTTTTCACAGCAGAAACTTGCTTACAGCGATGCTCGCCGCTAATCGACGCACATGACTATTCCTCCAGCAATCAGGGAATCAGGGGTGGAAACCGCAATAGTCCTTGGCTCCGGCCTTGGCTTTTTTACAGAAAGCGTGCCCTGTGGGTTTTCGCTCGAATACTCCGCGATTGAGGGAATGCCTGCCTCTTCAGTTCCGGGACATGCCGGCCGCTTTGTCCTTGCCCGACTTGGAAGCAAGCCACTCCTGATCGCTCAGGGGCGTGTGCACCTTTATGAGGGCTGGAGCGCAGGCGAGGTGGTCCGTCATATTCAATTCATGCACAAGGCAGGGATTCGCCGCATTATTTTAACCAATGCCGCAGGATCACTGAACCCCTTATTTGAACCGGGATCTTGGATGTCTATCTCCGACCACATCAATCTGACTGGCGAATCACCCTTGCGAGGAGGGCCAAATTTTTTCGATATGTCGAACGTCTACAGCCAGCGCCTTCGTGGGATTTTTACGGCTGCGGCGAGAGATTCAAGCCAACCACTGCACCACGGCGTCTATGCCGCCATGCCTGGACCGCAGTTTGAAACTCCCGCTGAAATCCGCATGCTGTCCCGTCTCGGTGCTGATGCCGTTGGCATGTCCACTGTCCACGAGGCGATCCAAGCCAGCGCTCTAGGCATGGAAGTAGCGGGCATTTCATGTCTCACAAATTGGGCCGCGGGACTATCCCCCTCGCCTTTGAGTTATGAAGAAGTGACCATAGTCGGACAGCAATCCGCCGGAGGCATGGTGGAATTGATTCATCGAGCCCTTCCCGCCATCTGAGATCGTGTCAGTTCCTGATGAGGGACTCGAACTCAGGCAGGGTCCAGAGCGGTTCGAAGACTTTCGATTTTTCCAATGCTTCGCGGATCGGCAACCCTCCCTTCATAATGGCGGCCCGCGCCGCTTCCATCGCGTTGTTGGTCTGGCCACCTTGGATTTCCAACCGTGCAAGCAATAAATGGTTGTCCGCATCATCAGGCTCAACCAGAACAAGAATCCGTGCGGCATCTAAGCCGATCTTTTGCAGTTTTGCTGATTCAGCCAACCGCACAGCCATGCGCAGGATGGCCGGGTGCTCATTGAATTTCGGAAGCAATGCCTCAAGCTCATCTTGTAGCGCCTTTGCGTCGCCCAAGGAGGAGTGAAGCTCCAGCAACTCTCGGGCAACCTTTTCGTCAGGCTCACCACTTGCCAATGCGTTATGCAATTCGGCAACCCGCGTTGCCATTTGTTGACGCTTCTCTGCAGTGAAATACATACGCCAGAGGGAATAGTTGTTTGGATCCTCCTGCGCTGCATTGCCAAGCATTTCCAGAATACCTTCAAAATCTTCTCGCTCCCAGAGCATCGCACTCAAAGCTGAGATACTCTCCCCATTCCCCTCCCAAAGCTGGAGCGACTGCCGGTAGGCTCTTTCGGCCTCAACCTCCATCTTGCGATGCCGGTAGAGATTCCCGGTGGTTGCACGCAGTTTCGAGAACGACCTCTTCGCATCGAAATCCTTAGAATATGCGGGGTCAGCCAGCAACCGTGAGACATAACCCTCCCAAAACGTAAAATCTTCCCGCACTACCTCGGGCGGAAGCTTCTCAACAGGCTCCTTGTTGATGCGATATAACAATCCATGAGGCATGGCATGGCCGTAGGACCACTCCAGTGGAAAACTTTCCTCCACAAAAAACTCATGCCGGTCGCGGTTTTTCTCCCACAACAGGCGCGTCACCACACTGTGTGGCAGGGACGGATCCGGGAGGTCAGATCCCAAAGCTTCACTCTCCTTCGCTATCGATTTTTCAATCTCATTCTCCGTGGGAAAGACCAGTGGAGTTGCAGGATAAATCGAGTCGCGGCCGAGCCATCGCTCAAAGAAACTCTCTGCCTTGGGGCGATTTGCGCCATAGTGATCCTCAAGATACCGCCGGTAAAGGTGCTCCCCAACACCATTTTGGGTAATTAGATACAAATCCCGACGATCAAATCCTGGATCCCTCTTGAGCGTGGGGGCTTGCGGACTCTCTCCGAGAATCATGTACGTGGGAACAAACCTTCCGGGATCCGTGCCCCCAAGCACTACACTTCCCAGCGGCAGATCTTTCAGCATGTCATGTCCATATTGCCAACCAAACCACCGCCCGCGCTGTGAACAGCCATCGTGATTGAAAAACAGCGGCCATGCCGCCAGCAGTGGTAGCCCAAAACGCAGAAATGAGAGACCGGGCAACTTGGCAAACAATGCTGCGGCACCTGCAACTATTCCCAATCCCGCGAGTAACGCAAAAATGAAATTCGTGTACGTATGGTAGGGCATCTGCAACCACCACCCGCCAAGATCCGTTCGGGCCCCATCCGCCACCGGTTGAAGGATCGCCGCGAGCACAAAGGCAACTTCCAACACATAAACCCACGTTCGCGCGGCAAGGTCCGGCAATCGCAACACAACCAACAGCGCCAGGAAATAAGCGACAACTCCGATCGGCGTAAAACTTTTACCGAGCTGAAACCAAAAAAAACCAACCCATTCCTGCAGTCGCTGGAGCAACGCCTGTTCCTCGGGTCCGCGCGCCTCCGCTCCAGAGGAACCCCGACCTCCACCCCCTGTTCCCATGAGGCTACCGAGCGACCGCATACTCTGACCGGTGAGGCTCCCGCTGTATTGTGAACGGTTGAACGAAAAGAAAAAACCCTCGACCGTTTTCGTGTAAGCCCAATTCATCGGAGGGTTCGTGGATGAGGCGAGTGGCATGTAGGCGTAGGGAAGTAATCCAAGGGCGACCACAAAGGGCATGTAGGCAATCAAGCGCCACTGGACTTTAAACCGTCTTGCGACAAGCAACACAGCCAAACCCAGCAGGACACAGTAGAAGAATCTGATCGCCGTTTTAAGAATAGGCAGGTCACCGGAAAGGATGGCAAACCCGAGATAGGCAAGGAGTGCCGTCAATCCGCACGACGCCACTAGATCCCAGAAAATACGTGGCCGCACCAATAGGACAGCCAACAAGGGAAGAGGAGACAATACGATGCTGAGCTGATGATTGCTGAACGACAATGCCAGCAGAAAAAACGGAACAAACAAAAGAGCCACACTTCCCGGCTTTCTGAGCCAGACGTAAAGCGAGGTCAAAAAAAGCCCTACAAGCAGGGCATGCAGCGTATAAACCTCCGCGATCACCCCCTGAGACCACATGGAAAAACTGAAGGCAAACAGCAAAGCAGTAGTGATCGCTGCCGATGTGTTCAACCCTCGCCAAGGCACTAGCCGGTCACCAATCATCCACCGTGTGGAGCTTGAAAAAAGTGCCGCCAGCAGCCCTGTGGCAAGTGCTCCACAGACTCCACTGAAAAGGTTCACCTCCCAAGCGGCATTGCCAAGTGGGAGCAATTGAAAAAGCCACGCCAGAAGAGTCCAAAGAGGATATCCCGTCGGATGAGGCACTCCCAGATGCTGGGCCGCCACGATGAACTCGCCTGAGTCGAGCAATGTCACATTCGGGGCCGCTGTCCAGAAATACACCGCGCCCGAAATCAATGCAGCCACCGCTGCCGCGAGCCCGTCCGAACGCCTCCAGATTTTTCCCAGCGTATTCATTCTCTCCTGCTCCTCAAAGTGCCAACGCCACACAAGAGAAGCACCCCACCCCAGCCGAGTACCCCACCCCAAGCGCACCAGTCATACCACCAGGGAGGTTCAAATCGGAATTCCACCGGAGCAGAACCATTTGTTTCGACCGCTGAAAACGCCAGCATTGCACGTTTCACAGGAATACTCATGCCCTCCTCATATGCCCGCCAATCAGGATGCCATGCTTCGTTGAAGACCAGCCACCCAGCCACGTCCGATGCCCCAAAGCGAGCTGATTGATAGGATTTCATGCCTCCACTCACAGGAAGAAACTGACGCCCTTCCTCCATCGGGCGTGCCTCAAGCGGAATGATCCGCCCAGCGCTCACCTGTCCCTGCAATCCAGGCATTTCAGCGGGAGCATTTGCGAGTTCGATCATGGCAAGATTGTGCGATGCTCCGCCCAGCGCAGCCAATGCGTTCTCCGGCGAACTATCCTTGGCCTGCACCAAGTCCCGCACAAGGAAACCGGCGCCAAGAGATTCCTCAACGGCCAATACCGCGAAGGAAGTGTTTTCAAATGCCACCGGAAAAAGTTTTTTCAACCTCTCCTGCATTGATTTTGAGGTGTCTGGGTCACTCTTGTCCACAAGCACATAGGCGACACCTGAGATCCTCATAAATGTTTCGAGGTTGGTGTTGTCAAGGAATGCCGTGGCTTGCAAAATCGCCGCACCCCGTTGCTGGAGGTAGTTGTTGAACGCCTCCGTGGACAACGAACGCCCTGACATCCATGGCGTCATGAGATAAAAATACCTCCCTGAAAACGGAAAAACCCGCCCCGACTCGGGCGCGGATTCCAGAAATTCCTGAGCGGAATTGAAATCCTTCCACACTTCGCGTGGCAGGCCTCCGGAGAGCATCGGCACGGCATAAACGCCATGGTCAATCACAACACACAACAACATTAGAACCGCCCCAACCCGTCGGATCCAAACTGAACGACTCCCTTGCAACAATGCTTCTAAAGACAACGCCACTGCTGCAACCATGCAAACCGACCCGGTCACCTGGTAAAAATCGAATGGCGCGCGGATATTTCCATACAACGGCAAGCACTCAAGCAACAGGAACCCCGGTAAAAACAAATAAATCAGCGAAGCAATCCCGGCGATCCAGCGCGAATATGGCCAGGCCTCAGGCACGAGTCGGAAGATTATCCATCCCTGCACCCCAAGAAGAAACCAGGCAATCGCCGGCGTGAAATCCGCCGCACCGGCCGACAACCTCAAAAACTCGAAATGGCCCCCAAACACACTCCTTGGACCGAACGACAACCAGTACATGCCGAGCCCTAGTACAAACATTAGCCTGGCACGCCTGCCTGTTTCGGTCAAATCGAACGCCCTGCGCATCAGGGCAATCGCAAGCACCGCACCGCACACCAACCCCACATAAGTCCCGCCATTCGTCGTTGATGATGCAAACCCATCTTCCATCCCGGCTCCCAGCATCCCGCCCCGATCGAACCAACTCAATGCACTCTTCGTGCTTAATGCTCTCTGCCAGCCCTCAAACGGACCGAACTCGAACATTGCCACAAACCCCGTCTCCCGGAGTGCGGGCAGGTTTGGCACCACACCCAGCGCCAATACAACACCAGCGAAAATGCCAAGAATGCGCCATGGTGGCCGCGCGCCGCGCGGTTGATGAAAATATTCGACAAGCACGAAGACCAATAGAGCAGGAAACGCCATGACTGCGGTCTTGCCGTAAGCCAGCAGCAGTGCGGAGGTCCACGCTCCCGCACACAACGCAGACTCCTTGGTTCCATTGCGAATAAGTCCAACCACCGACCAGAGCACCCATGGCAAAACAGCCATGGAAACAACAACCACGAGATGCTCGACATCAAGCGCTCTCGTTAATACCGGGGCAAAACACAAAAATATCACCGCTCCACTCCAAGCGGCACGATCCAAAGCGGCCCACCGCCGCAAGAAACAAAACATCCCCACCCCCCCGGTACCCCATGCGACAACCATCGCCACTTTGCTTCCCACCAGCGCCCCGAGAGGCAAAGCGAAGATCAGCAATAACGCATTTGTCACCATCGTTCCCCAAGAAAATGCCAGGCTCGTCCCCTGCAAAAAATGCGGCGACCACCATGGCCAACCTCTCTCCGATTCAATCCCGCGCCAAAAATCTCCCGCTTTCGAAAAATTCGCCAGCAACTCCTGATCCGACACGCCAGCTCGGAGCCACACAATAAGGACGGCGGCACCGGTCAGAACCACAACTCCCAAGAACAACGGGAATAAAATCGCTCTCATCGTAAAGGACGTATTAAAGAACAATCACCTAACATCACGGGGCGACAAATTCTCAACGAGTCGTGGATTGGAAAAAACGGTGTATTCGCCACTTTGAAAAACCACCGGCCACTTTTCGTTCTGTACTTTTTCAAATACTCGCCGGGGCCCTTCATAACCAAGCCAAAAAACAGCATCAATTCCTACAGGCACGCCGTCCGGACGATTTCCAGCGGCAAGCACCAAGTACTTTGCATTACCGATGCTTGGATCAAACCAATACCTTTCTTTTGGCACTCCAGCTGCAGAGTTTTCCTCAATGTTAAAGTCAAATTTAGCGCAGTGAATCAGCTGCGCCTTGCGAGTCCAGCGATAAAGCCAGAACAATTGATCGGGCATTACAACATAATCTGCCGGCCCGGTTGAGCCGTTCACATAATCCATCACTCGCTCCGCATCATTAGAGGATTGCACCGTCCAGCGGTCAATTTTAGATCGCATATCCCCCAACGAGGCTTCAATTGAGACCGCTCCACAAATGGTCAAAACTATCAATGATGGCACTATTCGAAGAATTTTCATTCTTGGTTCATGAAACTGCGCCAACCACAACCCAATTCTCTGGAGCCCTCCAGCAAGGCCGATACCGAATAGTGGCAAAAATGCGAATGTTCGATACATGAAAACCAGCGGGTTATCTCGGGCAACGAACACACCAACCATTAAGGTGCATGCAAAAAAAACCAACCATTTCCTGAATATATTATTGGGGAATAAGCAGATGCCTATAAACCCACCTGTAATCCAGAGATCCGCGCCGACCAATCCCATGCGATTGATCGTTGGTGTCAGAAAAACAAACTCCAACGTGGTCCTGTAGATTCTCCAAAGTTCTTCGGTTGGATTAGGTTGCGAGGTCTTCAATCCTTGCTGAAACGCAGCGCCAAGCTGATTGAAAATACTATTCCCATCACCCGATTGAAAAAATACAATCCAGGCTCCAAAAAAAACTGGGAAAGAGAAACTTACTACAAGCGCGAGCGGAAGATCTCTACGATTTTTTATGAAAACCGTGACCGCCACGATCGCTATCAGTGGAAATGCAAGATAGTGGACGCCCAAGGCGATGGTTGCCATTAAGGAGGCCAGCAACATGTCTCTGCTCCGACCGCACTGCAGATATCGAATCAAAAATCCAACACACGCCAATGAGATCATCCCCTGCATTGGATGACTCCGTACCCATCGATAATGCAAGGCAGCCTCAGGATAAGTCAGCAAAATGGCTGCACAAAGGAAGCCGAATTTCCGACCTAACAAAAGGGAGCCTACCCATACAGCAATAGCAGCGGTTGCGAGACCTACGCATGCCTGCAAAGCGCGGCCATAGACGATGTCAGGCCCAAAGAACTTCATCGGCAGAGCAAGTGCCAGCAAGTAAAGCGGCGGATGGGGATTGGGGCTCAGAAAGTTGAACTCAATCGGCCCGTATCGAGGGACACCGCTCGCCAAGGTAATGGCTTCTTCCAATACAATACCCTCATCTCCATACCAATTAGGGTTTGTTCGTAAATTCGGGACATAGATCACCGCCCAAAGCGCAATTAGCGCAGCGACTATTAGGCGATCCGAGCCAGACTTGGGCAGAGAAATGGTCATTTATCTAATTTCGTAGCAAAACCCTTCATGAAGAGTGATGAAAAAATGAGGCATTCATCTCTCACTCTAACTTTTTTGAGAATTCAAACCCTCTCTGGTTGCAGCCTTGGATGGCAGGCAAGCAGAGCCCGGTTCAATTTATCAACTGCTGAATTTCGGGATTCACTGGCTGGTAAACTGCCGGTAGCCGCTCACACTCGCGGCGCTCATCATTCCACCTGCCGCCGGACTCGATACATTTATTGATCAGCAGAAAATCAGGATCGAACCCATGGATCGCCCAGAGGGAAAAAAAATATCCTCCCGCCAATAACGCAGCGGTGATCGCTAAAATAAATATGGCTTTGATTGGCATGTCAGGGGCGGCAACTAATTTATTCTTACAATTGAACAGCCAATATAAACAATCAGAAATTCCTTGCGATTTTTGCAAATATTTTTCAGTGAAATATATTTCAATTCACTTAGAGCAAAAATAAACACGTCCAGCCCTATGAATAATGCCTCCTCGTTTTTTTCAAATTTCCCCTTGTTTTTCACTGCTGGCCTCCTGTTTTTGTCTTTATCCACCCCGATTATTGGCAGCGAGCCAGCACCGGATTCGCTCCCTCCTCTCAAAGGAGGAAAGGCCCCGGAGACGTTCGAGGATCTCTGGTACAACTACGATCCTAGCAAGGAACCACTTGATATAGAGATTCTTAATAAATGGGAGAAAGACGGCGTGATTCTGAAGGCGGTGCGCTTCCGCGCCGGCATCTTCAAAGGCAGGAAATCAATGATTGCTGGCATCTACGGATACCCAAAAGACGCCAAAAACCTGCCCGGCCTTCTGCAAATTCACGGAGGCGGTCAGAGCGCCAGCGAGAATGCCGTGCTCACCAATGCGAAGCGCGGGTATGCCACACTTTCGATTGCCTGGGCCGGACGCATCGCCGCCGGGCCATACATGGTCAGTCACGCCGGCGTGAAATTGTTCAACGAGGGAGAAACGGACGATCCGAACTACCGCCTCACCACTGACTGGGGAGCAATTGATGCCTATCACGACCCCAGCCGCAACAAGGAAAGCAATTTCGGCGCCACCAAGCCGACACCGTGGACACTCGACGCCATCGATTCACCAAGAAACAGCGCTTGGTTTTTCTGTACTCTGGCTGCTCGCCGGGGGCTCACGTTTTTGGAAAACCAACCGGAGGTCGATGGCTCACGCCTCGGCGTCTACGGACACTCGATGGGAGGCCAGCAAACGGTTGCCGTTGCCGGCACTGATGCCCGAGTCAAGGCCGCCGCCCCGTCCTGTGGCGGTGTGAGCTATAAAATTGCGAACAATCCCGCTGCGGAATCCGCCGGCGGGGATGCCGCCCACTTGGCCCGAATCAAGTGCCCGATCATTTTTCTGATGCCATCAAATGATTTCAACGGCCGCATTGAAGACCTGCAAACCGGTCTCGGCATCTTGGGAAGCAAGACGTGGCGCATCGCATCGGCCCCCAATCACAACCACCAAGACTCGCCCGAGTATGAAGTAGCCACCCAGCTCTGGTTCGATGAACACCTCAAAGGAACATTCAAAATCCCCGCCACACCGGATCTCAAGCTGAGTTTTGAAAATGGCACGGTGTCGGCCAATATCACCCCAGACCTCACGCTGAACCCTGTTGAGGTGAATGTATATTACACCCAACAGGGGCCTGCCACGAAGGGCCGCCCTGCTTATTTTTGGCGACCCGCGAAAGCCATCCAATCTGGCAACACGTGGACAGCCGACTTGCCTTTGCTGGATACAAGCCGTCCGGTCTGGGTCTTTGCCAACGTGACCTACCCCCTCTCCAACCCGGTCTCGGGAGCGGGTTATTACTATCGTGATTACACGACCGATCGGTTCACGATTTCATCCCGTATGCTTACAGTGGAACCCTCACAACTCATTGCCAAGGGCCTCAAACCCTCACTCGCCGCATCACTTTTGATCGAGTCATTCGAACAAGGTTGGGAGAAATCCTGGTTCACCTATCGCCCCGAGGAATGGGGCCGCCACACCTTGAAACTCAGCGACCCACAGTGGCGCGCACCGGCTGGAGTGGCCCTCGAAATCGAGGTGCAATCCGACCAACCGAACAAAATGGCGGTCGCCATCGATGACACAGCTACGGAAGTCGAGCTGATCGGCGGCCCTGAATGGCAAAAAGTGCGCCTGACACTTGCCGACTTCAAAAATTTTTCAGGCACTCCCCGAAAAGATTGGGAGAACATTATTGAATTCCGCTTCGGTAGGGAGGAAACCCTTGCCTCAGGGCGGGGTGAAGAGAGAAAATCGCGCATTCTCGGCGGGATGTGGCTTGGTGATCCCCCACGCTTACGCAACCTGCGCTGGGTCCCGGCGACACAGAAATAACTCCCCCCTGATTCGGGCTTTTTTTCCCATTGACGCCATTCAGGAAAACGGAGATTGATCGATCCCTATGAAAAAAACCCTCCTGTATGCAGCGGTGTTGACCGTCGTTTCAGCCATGGCCTCATTTGCCCATTGCGGAAGCTGCGATAAAAAGGATGACCACAAGGATGGAAAAGATGACCACAAGGAGCCACACTTTGTGATCTCGATCCAACCTTGATTCGCTGAGTCAGTATTTACAGAAAACGCGGCTTCGGCCGCGTTTTTTTGTGCCTCGATTGCCAGTCTGTCAGCACTTGCGCTTCAAGAATCGGATTTTTGGGCCAACCGCTTGCGGTATCCACTCGGCGAGATCTGGAGGTGGCTTTTGAATGCCCGTGAAAAATAATACGGATCGTGGAATCCCATTCGGGAGGAGACTTCCTTGATGTGTAAATCCGTCGAAGCAAGCAATCCCGCCGCCTCTTGCACCCGCAGATGCATATGGTGGGCCATGGGTGAGGTCCCCGTCTGGCTCTTAAACAAGTTCGCCAATCTGCTGGGGGACAGGCCCACGTTGTTTGCAAGCTCCCTCAGGGTGATGGCGCGGCGCGTGTTTTCCAACAGAAATTGAAGACTTTTCTCCAGCGCATGGTGAGTGGTGGCCCGTGTTGCATTCATCTGTTTGGCATTTGACGGAAACATCGCCATGGCGAGGATATTCCGCATGGTATGGGATGCCAGGATCATGCGCTCAAGCGAGCGGCTGTTGGTAACCTCCTTAATAGTAAACTCAAATTCATTAACAATTGTTTGCAAGCGCGATGGTGATATCCTGAGCAATGGAACCTCCCCACCGGCTTGGACTGTATATTTCAGAACATCTGTTCCCACCAGATGGGCCCAGTAATACGACCAGTCCTGAGATTCACACCAGTACGCATGCGGGATGCCGGCCTGAACCAGTAAGATGTCCCCTTTGCGGACTGCCCCGCTGGATTTACCTACCCGGTAGCGTCCCCGCCCGGCTACGGTCACAATCAGTAAGGTTTCCAAGGAACCCGAGGGTCTTGCGGTGGAATCTCCAGCACTATTATGAGTGCACCCTAAAAAGAAGACCGCAAACCCTGAAGAAATTGGGTGGCTTAATAGCTGCCTCTGCACTTCCTTCGAAGAATGGAGAACACGGGTTTCTTTTTTAGAATCGGCCGAAGGCATAGAAAAATATGTCCATCATAAAAGTAAGATTGTCCATTGTGTAAATTCATATTTTAAGGAATTATTCAAAAAAAATATTGCTGTTTTTCAAAAATTTAGCTGCCCTAAAAATCTATTTTATTTAAAAATAAAAAGCGTTTATTCTATTCTATTACGTATATTTAAAAATAATTAATTTAATTTAAAAGCCCACAACAGGAGTGATGCAGCTTGTAGATCAATTGTACTACTGAAAAAAAATTTACCGCCTTTTATATAAACCCATAACTAGTAATTTTAGTCATGAGCAGCCTTCGAGACACAAATCAACACACTTGGATCCTTTTATGTATTGTTCTTAGTTGGCCATTGGCTTCCTGCAACAAACCTCTTGAACAAGCAACCAAGCCTGCTGACATAACCGAACAGCAGCAAGCAACCCTTCCCTCCCAGCCCGCCCTCCCAGAATCCAGCGGGAACAAGATTTCCTTTAGCAGCGAGGTTCGCCCCATCCTCTCGAACAACTGCTTCGCCTGCCATGGACCTGACTCCGCGAATCAGTCCAGCCCGTTCCGTCTGGATACTGCAGAGCACTCCCGAGCCAATCTGGCCAAGGAGGGCGAAGCGCCCCGATTCGGCATCGTTCCTGGAAAACCGGAAGAAAGCTTACTCCTCCAACGCATTGTTTCACATGACCCCCTTGACGTCATGCCCCCGCCCTTTTCCAAGAAGCAACCTCTCACCGAGGAACAAATCGCCACGGTCACCGAATGGATTCGCCAAGGGGCGGAATATGAACCCCACTGGGCCTTTGTGGCTCCCATGAAGCCGGCCGTGCCGGAGGTCAAGGACAAGGCTTGGCCACGCACCCCGATTGACAATTTCATTTTGGCGAAACTCGAATCCAAGGGGATCACCCCCTCTCCCGAAGCAGACAAGGAAACACTTGTGCGCCGCGTGCACCTTGATCTTCTCGGCCTCCCGCCAACACCCGAGGAGATCGACTCCTATTTGGCCGACACCTCGGAAAAAGCTTACGAAAACATGGTCGACCGGGCCCTTGCCTCCACCCATTACGGCGAACGCATGGCCATCGATTGGCTTGATCTTTCCCGATACGGCGACAGCAACGCGATCCACCATGAGATGATTCGCACCAGCTGGCCATGGCGCGATTGGGTCATCAACGCATTCAATACAAACATGCCCTACGACCAGTTCCTCACCGAACAGTTGGCCGGCGATCTTTTACCCAATCCCACCCTCGAGCAGAAAGTTGCCACGTCGTTCAATCGCAATCATGGCATCAATAACGAGGGCGGTGCCATCCCCGAGGAATGGCTCGTCGAATACGCGGTGGACCGCGTCAGTACCTACGGCACCGCTATCATGGGAATGACGATCGGTTGCGCCCGCTGCCACGACCATAAATTCGACCCGATCAGTCAGAACGACTTCTTTAGCCTCATGGCCTATTTCAACAGCATCAACGAACGCGGACTCGAACCACAAGACGGCAACTTGGCTCGCGCTTTCCCACCATTTGTTCAGCTACCCAGCGACCGCCAAAAAGAAATTCTGGACGCGTCAGGCAAGACAATCGCCGCGCTTCAATCGATCCGCACGGACAAAACCCCGGAGGCGCCAAAGGTTCCGGATGAAAGCAAGGCACTCAATTGGAGCTCGCTTCAAATCACCGGGGCATCGTGCGTCAAAAATAAGATCGATCCAATTGGTCGTCCCGGCTCCGGCGGCATGGCGGCACTAAATTTCGATATGCCGGAAAACCGCAACCGTGTGATGGCTGGAGGGCCCGCCCGATTCCGCCAGGCTTTCCACCTGATCTTTCCCGTTACGCAAGGAGAGGTTGTCTCCTTGGAGTTCAACATGCCCTCGGAGCCTTTCAATACCGTGCGCCTCGATTCAATAAACCCGTTTGATTTCCTATGGAATCTTCAACCCGACAACACAGAGAATGTGTATGGCTTGGATTCGAAAACCATCCGCCAAGCGATTCCCGACCTGGAAATCGAAATTAAGGAAGGGGCAAAGCTCAGGCCGCTGCCCGTGGCCGCAGCGCGTTCGTCATTTGATCACCTCAGCCCTGAGTTGGCCGCTGCGCAAGTTGCTGATCCTGCGAATGCCTGGAAACTTGGCATCCCAGGCATCGACAGCACCGTCCTCCTCCAACTCTCCGAAACGGTCACCCCCGCTAAAAACGCCAAGTTGGTTGTGAAATTCAAATTCAGCGGCAGCGAGGTTCCCTACCCGGAATCACTGGCCAATAGCTTCCAATTATCTACGGGGAACAACCCACACGGCATCGACGACTGGCTGGCCCTTATCAAAAACAAGGAGCGGGATTACTGGATGAACGATATTTACCTCGCCGCAAAAGCCCATGCCGCTGGCAAATCCAATGTTACCGGTCTCGATGTGGCGCGCGCCCATTACCTCAAGAACCATGTGGACAACTTCGCCACCCGCGTCATGGTCATGGAAGAGCGTAAAGACCCGATGCCCACGTTTGTGTTGGACCGCGGGGCGTACGACAAGCCTCTAAAAAACCGCCCTCGCGAGCGCACAACCCCAGTTGCCTTCCCTCCCCTTCCTCAAGATGCTCCCAAAAACCGTCTTGGCCTGGCCCAGTGGTCAGTGGCTCCGGAACATCCGCTTACCTCACGCGTCCAAGTCAACCGCCTCTGGCAGCAAATCTTCCAGAATGGCATTGTGAAAACATCCGAAGACTTCGGGCTCCAAAGCTCCCTTCCGACCCACCCCGAACTTCTGGATTATCTCGCTGTCGATTTCCGCGAAAGCGGCTGGGACATTAAGCGTGCCATGAAAAACATCGCCATGAGCTCTACCTACCGCCAGTCCTCGAAGCATCGTGAGGATCTCCAGGAGATCGATCCCGAAAACAAACTCTTGGCCCGGTCACCACGGTTCCGCCTGCCAGCCGAGTTGATCCGTGACAATGCCCTCTCGGCCTCCGGCCTTTTGAATGAGAAAATTGGTGGCCCGAGCGTAAAAACCTACCAGCCAGAAATCTGGAAGGAAAAATCCATGAATGGGAAGGGCAACTACGGCTTCTACACACGCCACACCGGCGACAAACTCTTCCGGCGCGGTCTCTACACCTTCTGGAAACAATCCGTGC
>ERZ889217.473-NODE-473-length-24228-cov-15.805155_pt1 | contig 24228 bp, 24 predicted proteins | sample MGYA00521098_ERZ889217 | MGnify/ENA primary metagenome ERZ889217 (study PRJEB32303, sample SAMEA104408613) | aquatic metagenome | biome: Brackish water; feature: Pelagic; material: water | place: Baltic Sea | collected 2014-06-10T22:04:00 | depth 2,362 m ... | reverse complement strand
AGCGTTGTCCTTCGGGTGTTTGTTCTTTTTTCCAGAAAGTGGCGCGCGTTTTTAAGTGATCCATGATGAAGGCGCAGGCGTCTAGTGCGGCGTGGCGGTGTGCACTTGATGTTAAGACCAACACAATGTTGTCCCCGGGGGACAGTGCGCCGACGCGGTGTATGACGCGAGCACCGAGTAGCGGCCAGCGTCCTTGGGCATCAATTAAGACCTCATGCATGACTTTTTCTGTCATGCCGGGGTAGTGTTCGAGCTCGAGCTGTTTGATACTTTGGTCATCATTTGTTTCTCTGACACGGCCCACAAAAGAGGCGACAGCACCCGCTGAGCGATCACCCACTAAAAATTGGTTGTACTCGAGACCAAGGTCGAACGGTTCGGTTTGAACGCAAACGCTAAATGCTTTGTTAGTGGTCATCTTAGCCGCCAGTCACGGGGCGAAACAGCGCGACTTCGCAGTTTGGGCTTAAAACGGCCTCTAAGCTGGCCATCTCCTGATTGACCGCAATGCGTAAGGGATCGGTTTGTAACGCGCTTGCCCATACAGACCCACGCGCGGTGAGTTCAGTGATGAGGTCTGACACGGTTCGAGTGGTGGCAGCCAAATCAACAGCTTCTTCGTGCACGCCCACTTGTTCACGTAACTCGCCAAAGTACAAAATTCGAATTTTCATCCTACCAAGCCAAGCAAATCGGAAAGCGCCAAGTATGGCACGGTCTGACCCGGTTCAATCACCGTTCCAGGCGCAATATCAACAAAGCCGTCGGCCCAGGCGACGCTGCTCATGACGCCTGAGCCTTGGTTGGGCCAACGTTTGAGCACCCACTGGCCGTCGGGCCGCTGGTGCTGACGCACGCGAATGAATTCGCGCCGTCGGTCTGGTTTGGGCCATTCAAAGTCGGCCACCATATCGCGAGCTGCCATGGGTGTAGGGGTTAAGCCCATGCGGATCTGTAAGAATGGCAGGCCCATCAAGACAAAAGTCACAAAGGCACTCACGGGGTTACCCGGTAGGCCTATAAAGTCAGCCCCGTTGGCTTGACCGTAAGCCAGTGGCTTGCCGGGTTTCATGGCAATTTGCCACAGGTCAATGCGCCCCATCGATTCGACCGCTGCGCGCACGTGATCTTCCTCACCGACTGAGACGCCGCCACAGGTGATGATGAGATCAGCTTGTTCGCTAGCTTGTTTGAGCGCTGCCCGGGTTTGTTCGGCGGTGTCACGCACAATGCCGGGATCGATCACGTCGCAACCGATCTGGGTCAGCAGTGCTTGTAGCCAATAGCGATTGCTGTTGTAGATTTGACCGGGTTTTAGGGGTGTGCCAGGTTCCACCAGTTCGTCGCCAGTTAAGAGAATAGCGACTTTCAGTCGTTCAAAAGTTGACACATGGGTCACACCCACGGATGCGGCCAAGGCCAAGTCAGCGGGTTTTAGTCGCTTACCGGCGGCGATGATTTCGCTGCCGCTAGCGATGTCCTCACCCCGGTCACGCACCCACAGGTTTTTATCAACAGCTTTGCTGACGGTGATTTGGTCTTGCTCGGCGCTGACATCCTCTTGCGGTAAAACCGCGTAAGTGCCTGGTGGCACAGGGGCGCCGGTAAAAATCCGAGCGGCTTGGCCAGGTTCAAGAGAGTTACCAGTGCTACCAGCGGCGATTCGCTGTGTGACGGTCAATCGCCAAGGGCTTTGGCTGGCATCAATTGGGCATACGGCATAGCCGTCCATGGCGCTATTGGCAAATGCCGGAACATCCATGGGTGAAATCACCGGTGCCGCTAATACCCGTCCAATCGCTTGCAATAGCGGCACGTGTTCCATGCGCTGTGGGGCTGTTGCCATCGATAGCAATTGCTCGCGCGCTTGGTCAAACGCCAGCATTGGGGGGCGTGAGGGTTGGGTTGTAGACATAAACGGCTTGATCCGGAAAAAAGGATTTGGTTTTTGGGCTAACCGCCCGTTTGAGACATGAAGCGAACGATTTTTTCTGGGTTTTCCCGGAAATGGTGGCGTTCGGGTTTGAGGTGAATACCCTGGCTCAAGGCATCCATGATGTGTTGATCGGTGCTGTCTGGATTTCTGAGAAGATCACGCATCTCAATTTTTTCTTCTTGACCCAAGCAAAGATAAATCGTGCCGTCTACCGCCAAGCGAATCCGGTTACAGGTGGCACAAAAGTGTTGGCTAATGGGTGTGATAAAACCCACTTGGGTTTTACCGTCGGGCGTCTGCCAATATCGGGCTGGACCACCACCCATCTCCCCAATCAAGGGGATTAAACCATGGTCAAGGCGTAATCTATCAATGGTGGGTTGCAGGGAAACATGACCGGCTTGCACGGCTGTGTGACCCATGGGCATGGTTTCGATCATTCGAAACGTCAAGCCGCGATCCCGACAGAAGACAAACATGTCGTTGATTTCGTCATCATTGATACCAGGCATTACCACCATGTTTAGCTTGACGGGTTTGAGGTCAGCTTCCAAGGCGGCGTCGATACCGGCAATCACTTGATCAAGCACATCGCGACCACAGATTTCGCTGACTTTGTTTTTGTTGAGGCTATCCAAGCTGATGTTGACTCGGTTCAGGCCAGCGGCTTTTAGGTCCTTGGCAAAGCGTGGTAAGCGGGTGGCATTGGTCGAAAGAGAGATGTCTTGAACGGTCGTCTGGTTACGCAAGGCAGCCACCAGGTCGGGTAGATTGCGCCGCAATAGGGGCTCACCACCTGTCAGTCGAATACGGCGGGTACCTGCCGTGGTCATGACTTTCGCCAAGCGCGTGATTTCATCAAACTTGAGCCAGTTGTCTGGCTCGCGGTAGTCTTTGAAACCCTCAGGCATGCAGTAGGTACAACGCAGGTCGCATCGATCGGTCACGCTGATGCGCACGTACTCAATTTTTCTGCCGTAGTCGTCAATTAAAGGCGTCACTACTTTGTCTCGCTGGCTATTTTGTGTCTCATTATCACGCTAAACATACTGTAATGGACGTAGGGTTTACAGCAAAGACGTCACAAACGGCGGGGTAATCCACCAATATTGCCTTCAATTTCGATTAAATGCGCAGACTCAGCAGGTGAAAAGACAACGATTTACCGTGCATGTCTAGATTTAGCGAGTCATTAACGCCGCCATCAAGCACGTCATCGATCACAAAGTTCATGGCGTGCAGCTTTGGTATTACATAGCGTTTTACCGAGGTCGGTTGCCGATCACCAAAGTGTTTGGCTACTGTTTGTTCGGTAACGGCACTCACGAGTCGATCAAAGTCTGCCGCTCGATAGGCTATCAGGCTGATATTGATGCGGTTGCCTTTGTCGCCAGTGCGGGCGTGGGCGAGGTCATAGAGCAGTGTCGTTGTCATTTGGATTGAGGCTCTTAAGTCAGAAGTTCGAAGGTGGCTGGCAGGCGATCGCGAGCAATTAAGCATGAGGTGGTTGACAGACGCTGCCGTTTGTTGACGCGCACACCACCACCGCCCGCAGGGCCGCAGGTCCATAAGGCAGTGACTTCGCGCAGCAGGCATTCAATCGGTTCGAGCGCCAAGTGTTGGGCTGCCACGCGCAAGCGCACATCGCCGGTTGTGCCAAGTGGCGCCTCTGGCCAGCGGCCAAGTCGATTCCCGGCATCATCGTTAAAGACACTAGTAAGACCGATCAAATCAAAGCGCAGCTTTAGTTGATCGGAAAGGCGTTTTTGTAGGATGTCCAAGGCAAGCCGCGCGCGTGCCTCGGCATTTGGTCCTGAGTAGGAGATTTCGCCTTCACCAAACCAGCCGCCATCAAAAAAGACATTGGCTTTTAATGTGTTTGTTCTTGGGTGGCCGATCACACCGGTTAGCTTTACCGCATCAGGACCCACGGTCATGACTTCGCAGACGCTCAGGTCGGCAACCACATCGGGGGTGATATAGGCAGCGGGGTCGTGAACTTCGTAGAGCAGCTGCTCTTTGACGGTGCGCTCATCAACCAAGCCGCCAGTATTGTCGGCTTTTGTGATGATGCAGCTGCCGTCGGCCATGATTTCTGCGATGGGAAACCCGACCTGATCCATGCCTTGGACGTTTTTGCGACCAGGATCGGCAAAATAGCCACCGGTGACTTGGGCGCCACATTCGAGTAAGTGGCCCGCCATGGTTGCGCCGGCCAGTTCCGACCACTGGTCATCTTGCCAACCGAAGTGCGCCATGGCAGGGCCGAGCACTAAGGATGGGTCTGAAACACGGCCAGTGACCACAATCTGCGCACCGGCGACGATGGCATCAGCAATGGCGCGAGCGCCTTGGTAAGCATTGGCGCAGACAAAACGATCGGCATCAAAGGCATCGCCAATGTGTGCTTTGACCAAAGATTGCCCCATTTCGTCTGATAAATCGTCACCACTGACTACCGCAATGCGCGGTCGGGGCAAATCCAATGAATGTGCGATTTCGAATATTTTTTCGGCGGCAGCCAACGGGTTGGCTGCCCCAAAATTACTCACAATGGTGATGTTGTGTTTCAGGCAATCGGCCAAAACCGGACGGATTTCGAGCTCCAGCAGCGGCTCATAGCCCAGTTTTGGGTTGTTGCGCTTGGCCAGTTGTTGGGTCGCGAGTGTTCTCTCAGCGAGGTTCTCGAAGATAAGCGCTGCAGGCAGCCCCCGTTTGATGAGGGTTTTGACGACCGGTAAAGCGGCGTCGACTCGGTCGCCCGAGAAGCCCGCGCCACAGCCGACCAAGAGACTTGATTGCATGGTGAAGTCCGTTAAAACTTGAGAGCCTACAGACTAACGCCGCGCGGGCTTGATCGCAATGCGGTAATTGGCCGTCGGTCAGTCCAGTGAGTGCCAAACATGGTGGCCAGATCAGTAGTTGTGCACATTTGTATGCCCTTTTAATGCTCAGGCGAGGTTTTTAGATGGTGTACGCTAGTCGTTTTCACCACTTGCGTTTTGGAGCATCATTTGAACGCCCCTGTTGTCAGTAACATCATCGCTAAGCAGCTACACGTCATCGTTCAGGCCGGTGGTCGGGGTAGCCGGTTGCGCCACCATACTTGGAATAAACCCAAGTGTTTGGTGTCCGTCAGGGGTAAACCGATCCTTTACCACTTGTTTGATCATTTCGCTGGCGCGCGATTTTGGATCATTGGAGACTACCTATTTGAACAATTAGAGCGCTATCTGCAAGTTAGTCCTCCTGGTGTTGATTACACGCTTATTCGTGCGAACGAAAAAGGGACAGCGGCAGGCGTTGGTAGCGCTATCGCTCAAATCCCTGCTGATGATCCGGTTGTCATTACGTGGAGTGATCTCATTATTGGCGGTTTGCCACCTTGGCCTGACACGACCGTGCCGGTCGTTTGCACAACCAGTAGTTTTACCTGCCGCTGGACGGCTGCGCCTGAAGGGCGCTTGCACGAAAAGCCGGGTTCTAAAGATGGCATTGTTGGCCTGTTTTACCTGCCGCAAGCAGAGACGCTGGCTCACGTGCCCGACAAAGGTGAGTTTGTGAAGTGGTTTGCTGCCAATGTGCCAGCATTTGAATTGTTGGACTGCGCTGATTTAGAAGAACTTGGTGATTTCGCGACCATTGAAGAGGATAACGATCGCAGCGGCTTTAGCCGGTTTTTTAACAAGGTTGAAATCGGCGATACGCTCGTTACTAAAACAGTGATTGATGCTAACTATGAAAACGTGCACGTCAATGAAGTTGCTTGGTATCGAAAGGCCAAAGCATTGGGTTTTAGAAGAATACCCAAAGTTCATGCTGAGACTCCGCTTGTATTAGATCGCATATTCGGACATCACGCTTACCAGATGCATGATTTGAGTGATCGAGAGCGTCGCGCGGTGATGGCAGATTATCTGGATTCACTGATTGCCTTACATGATCTTGACGAATGCGTGGCTAATCCGCAAGAGGTAAGCGCGGTTTATATCGATAAAACGATTGCCCGGGTTAAAAGCGTGGCGCCAATCATTCCTGGGTTTGATGTGCCAAGTATGACGATTAATGGCAAGAAATGTCGAAACGTTTTTGCGGGAAAACACGAAGGCCTGCTCCAGAGCCTATTGCCAATGCTGCAACCAAAACGATTCGTACCTATTCATGGTGATCCCACTTTTTCCAACACAATTGTCGATGACAAGCTTCGTGTTTGGTTCATTGACCCAAGAGGATACTTTCAAAAACCTGGCATATTTGGTGACGCGCTGTACGATTTCGCCAAGGTCTACTACTCGGCTGTGGGTGGATACGATGCGTTTAATCGTCGCAAGTTCAAGCTTTACATTGATAATGAAACAATTGAAATATTGACCGAAGAGCCACTGTTTGCCCGGATTACCAATGACATTTTTTCTGATTACTTGGGCAGTGACCGTGCAAAAGTCGAGGTTTTGCATGGTCTCATTTGGTTAGCGTTGACGGGTTATGCACGGGATGATGTTGACTCGGTCATTGGTGCGTTTTACTTAGGGCTGTATTGGCTAGAGACGGGTACGGATAAGTTATGAAAGAGGTCGTGTTGAGCCCATTGCCACACACTTGGTTGATAGATATTGACGGTACCATCTTAAAACATAATGGTCATAAAGGTCAGGGCGATGAGCTTTTGCCTGGGGTAAAAGACTTTTGGGGAAAAATCGCCGTAAGCGATGTGGTGGTCTTGCTTAGTGCACGAACGGCTCAAGAGATGCAGCCTACCCTGGCTTTTCTAGCTTCGCATGGCTTGCGTTATGACCATGTTCTGTTCGGTCTTGCAACCGGTGAGCGTGTTTTGATCAATGATGAAAAGCCCGGGGGGCTGAAGACAGCTGTTGCGATCAATGTTCCTCGAGATGTGGGTCTTGGCGATCTTTCTATTCGGGTTGATCCGGGCATTTAATGCGTCATTAGTGCAGTTTTTTGCTGTTCAGTCAGGTGGTATGACGATGTGCTCAGGGGCTAATCCTTGTTGGCTTCGGTCGTGCGCTTGGACGAAGCCGGCCTCAAGCCAACAAGTGATCTGTTCAGGTCGATAAAGAGATTTGGTTTTTTTGGCCACGCCAAGGCGGTCTCGCAGCGCGTGAAGCTCAGTAGGGTGTTGCGCCAGCGCAATTGCTCGGGCCTGATAAGCGGGTATGGTGTGCATGACCATGTCCGGCAAATCGAGTGCCGAAAGTAAACTCTCAGAAACCCTTGCTGAAAACGTTTCACCTGAAAACCCCAAGACGGGTAGTCCGGTCCATAAGGCGTCGTTGGCGGTTGTATGCGCGGTGTAGGGGTACGTATCGAGAAACAAGTCGGCTAGACGGTACCTGGCCAAATGTTCGGCAGTCGTGGGTACTCGGACGGCGAAAACCAAGCGATCGGGGTTGATGCCAAACTGGGTGGCCGCTTGGCGCAGATTTAGGCGAACAGTTGCATCATTAGACTGAAGCCAGAGTACACCATTAGGGACGGCGGCTAGGATTCTCATCCAGCATTCGAAAACGCTAGGCGTAATTTTATAGGGTTTGTTAAAGCAACAGAATACAAAAGCCTCTTCTGGCAAACCTTGCTCAGTTCGGCTGGTCGCACAATCCGAAATAGGTCTGCGATCGTCGTTGGGTTGATAACTCTCAGGTAAATAAATAATTTTTTCTTGGTAATACGCTTCGGACCCTGGCGGCATCAAATATGGGTCACCCACGATGTAGTCCATAAAGTTTGCACCCATGGTGCCTGGATAGCCGTAATAGTTGATCTGAACCGGTGCGACACGGGCCTTAAAAATTCCAGGGCGACAGCCTTCAATGTAGCCGTTCAAATCAATAGCGATATCGATATTTTGTGCTCGGATTTCTTCAATAGCTTGGTGGTCTGGCAGCGAAGAAACATCGATAAATTGGTCAAAGCTTTGACCAATCCGTTTTCCCAGCGGGTCATTTCCTGGCTTGCCAATCGAAAAGCCAACGACCTCGAAATTTTTACGGTTGTGGTTTTCAATAATGCCAACCATTAGGTAGGCGACAGGATGTTCTTTGAAATCACTCGAGATGTAGCCTATTCGCAGCTTGGAGGATCGCGCCGCTGGTTGGTCTTGGTTTGGGCGCAGGATGGTTGTTGATGTGGGAGCATGAACGTGGCGTTCGGTATACCGCTGAGCAAGTTCCAAGGCTAACTTGCCATTGTCACAACCGCTAAGCAGCGCAAAAGGTGTGCATGGCAGAAGCCCTTGATTTATTTTTTTTTCAATTTGCCGCCATTGCGTTTTGAACTCCCGCCAATCGCAAATCATGGCCTTACAGAACACCAAATTACCGAGCAAGAGATCAAGATCAGGCGCAATTTTCAGGGCGTCTTGGTAATGGATTGAGGCCTCTTCGTACCGGCCAAGGCGTTGGAGAAGGTTTCCTGCGTTGACGTGGGCCTCAGTGTAATTGGGCGAAATTTTAATGGCGTTCTGATAACAGCCCAAGGCGACTTCAGCGGAACCGAGCAATTGTTGGCAAAAACCGAGATTGTTAAGGGCCACATGGTAATCCGGCTGGATGCGCAAGCACTCATTAAAACAAGACACTGCTTTGGTTAATTCCCCCTTTTTCTGATGTAGGAGTCCTATATTGTTGTGCGCTAAAGCGAAGTAAGGGTCAAAAGTCAGCGATTTTTCGTAACTGTCTTGTGCATCTTCGGGGCGATTTAAGAGGTCAAAGGCACTGCCTCGGTTGAACCAAGCCAGAACGTAGGTTCCGTCTAGCTCAATGGCTAGGTCAAAAGCTTTTATCGCTTTTTCAGCTTGATTGGCGCCCAAAAAAGCCAAGCCAAGGTTGTTGTAGGCCATCGGGTCTACCTCGCCCAAAGCAATCGCATTTTCAATCAATTCTGCAGACTTTGAAAAGCGTCTTCTTTGATAATCGATTAGTCCCAAGTAGTACAAAGCCAGCCCTGCGTTAGCATTGGTTCGAAGTACCTGTTTAAGTAAACGTTCGGCAGCTTCAAGCTTGCCATCAACGATTAGGTTGTGGGCACGTTCAGTTTGCTGGGCGGTGTTGGTTGGCATTCGTGGTTTCACCTAACGGGACGATCACTTGGCAGCGGTCTGTTTAAAGCAACCGTGTCGTTTATTCCGAATCATGACTGAAACGTTTGTAGCTTTTTACTTCCATAATCGCACTGCCAAAATGTTTGTTAATTTGTTGTTTAAGGCTCGCCCGATGGTCATTCGTTTTATACTCAAGCCGCGATTTTTCAATGAAAGTTTGGTCGAATTGTTTGAGATGCTCAAATTGACGGCGTTCCTCGCATACGTCCCAAAGAGTTCGATTGGTTTCGAGCAATTGCTGAAAGAGGCTGGACTGGAGGAAATCCGAAAGCTGATGTTGCCTGACGATCAGCATCAATTGCTCGAGCTCATGGCTAGCGAGCTGATGGCGGTTGGGGTCGCTCAGTCGATGTTGCTTGATTTGAAGGATTGAAATCTTGTCAAACAATTCGGCAACGGGAACGGGAATTTGTATGAGCATGACTGATTGGGGTTTTTAAAAGGTTGAAGCAAAATGTTTGCCCCAAGTATAGGACCTTGCGAAAAGTGTAAGGTAGGCATCAGGCTGGGGATCATTGAGACTTTGAATACCGCCCCCCGCTTATTGGGTAGAGCCGGAATTCGAGACGAAAAAAACCCCGTAATCGAAGCTAGTGGCGGAAGCGGTGAGATTCGAACTCACGGAGGGCGCGAACCCTCGCCGGTTTTCAAGACCGGTGCCTTAAACCACTCGGCCACGCTTCCTTTGATACATTAGATGCTGTGATCAGTCATCCAAGCCAGCATAATAAACCATTTAGCGACAAAAATTTTGAGGAAGCAATCCATGCGCGTGATTGAAATTAAAGAACCTGGTGCACCAGAAGTGTTAGTGGTCGGTGAACGTCCTGAGCCCAAGCCTGCCCCTGGAGAGGTGTTGATTAAGGTTGCAGCCGCTGGTATCAATCGGCCCGACGTGTTCCAACGCTTGGGCAACTACGCACCCCCACCAGGTGCCTCAGATATTCCGGGACTAGAGGTCTCGGGTGAAATTGTTGGCGGTGATGTTGCGGGGTCGGCGTTTAAAGTGGGCGACCAAGTGTGTGCCTTGGTTGCCGGCGGTGGTTATGCCGAATATTGCGTGGCGCCAGTGGCGCAATGCATGCCAATTCCGGCTGGGTTGAGCTTGATCCAAGCAGCAGGGTTGCCTGAAACCTACTTTACGGTCTGGAGCAACGTTTTTGACCGTGGTGCATTGAGCGGTGAAGAAACCCTTCTTGTGCATGGCGGAGCGAGTGGCATTGGCACAACAGCGATTCAGCTGGCAACGGCCTTGGGTCATCGCGTTTTTGCGACCGTGGGTAGCGATGAGCGTGTCAAGGCGGTAGAGGCACTCGGGGCGGTCAAAGGTATTAACTACAAAACCCAAGATTTTGTTGAAGAAATCAAGGCGTTGACTGACAACCGTGGCGTTGATGTGATTCTTGATATGGTGGCTGGTGACTACATTGGACGCGACATTAAATGTCTCGCCGATGACGGACGAATCGTCATTATTGCGACCTTAGGAGGAACCAAGTCGTCGTTTAATGCCAGCGAACTGATGCGTCGCCGCCTGACAGTTACGGGTTCAACCCTAAGACCTCGGCCGGTTGCGTTTAAGGGCGATATTGCCCAAAAACTGCAGTCTAAAGTCTGGCCCTTGCTATCAAGCGGTAAAATCAAGCCGATCATTTACGCCACAATGCCTCTTGAAGAGGCTGCCAAAGGGCATGCCATGATGGAAGCCGGTGAGCAAATTGGCAAAATTATCATGACCGTATAAGACGCGCTACAATGCTTGGTTAAGAAAAAAATTTTGATTCAAGCATTTAGCGATTAACGCCGAACATGACCGACGATAAGCAGACGACTGCGCCGCAGATTACCCGTAGCCAATCCCTAGTGATGGGCAATTGGAAAATGAATGGTTCAATTTCGTTTAACAACCAGTTGTTAAACGAAATTGTGGCGGGCGTTGTTAGCGTTTCAGCGTCAAACATGACCGCTCAGTTGGTTGTTTGTGTGCCTTCGCCTTACTTGGCGCAAGCTCAGGGCAGGCTGGCAGAAACACCTGTGCAGTGGGGCGCTCAAGATGTTAGCGTTCATGCAAAAGGTGCTTATACCGGAGAAGTTAGCGCTTCCATGCTGACTGAATTTGGTTGCCGCTGGGTCTTGGTGGGTCATTCAGAACGTCGTACTTTGCATGCTGAGTCCGACGAGTTGGTGGCGCAAAAGGCGCAAGCGGCACTTTCTGCTGGGATGACGCCTGTGGTTTGTGTCGGTGAGTCTTTGCAAGAGCGTGATGCTGCTCTGGCCGAAGCCGTTATTAAGCGGCAACTCGCCCCTGTGCTGGCGCTGGGTCCTGATGCTGTTAAGCGAATGGTCGTGGCTTATGAACCGGTGTGGGCAATTGGCACGGGTCGAACCGCAAGTGCTCAGCAAGCGCAAGACATTCATGCGGTGATTAGGCGTTTATTACCAAGCTCAGATCACACGCCTGTTTTATATGGCGGCAGTGTGAAACCTGACAATGCCAAGACATTGTTTGCGATGCCAGACATCGACGGTGGTTTGATCGGTGGTGCGTCGCTGGTGGCAACAGATTTTCTGGCGATTGCCAGCCAGTAGCAATTGTTTTTTAGCGGGTTGTATACGAATCGATAGTGAGTCGTGCATCCCATTACAACATTAGATATTCGGAGTGTATTGATCATGCCAATGGAGTTCACGTTATTGTTGGTGGTGCAAATCGTCGCATCATTCACCATCATCGTGCTGGTGCTCCTGCAACAGGGCAAGGGCGCTGACATGGGTTCTGCCTTTGGTAGTGGCTCTGCCGGCAGTCTGTTTGGCGCCACTGGAGCAGCCAACTTTCTGTCGCGTGCAACCAAATGGGCTGCTGTTGTTTTCTTTGTGACGACGCTGGGTTTGGCCTACATGGCTACCACGGGTCAGATAAAAGAAGATACTGGCATCATGGACAGCTTCCAGCCCAATCAGTCCGTGCCATCTGTGCCAGGTAGCAGTGCGCCAGCATCGCCCTCAAATGCAGGCCAGGTGCCAGTAGTGCCTTCGAGCACGGGAACAAGTCAGTAGATACAGTGGTAGAATTCTGGTCTTGTGATTTTGGCCGACGTGGTGGAATTGGTAGACACGCTATCTTGAGGGGGTAGTGGCGAAAGCTGTGCGAGTTCGAGTCTCGCCGTCGGCACCATTAAAAGTAAAAAACTATTGCATTAAGCCTAATACCATCCAAAAAAGAAAAAAAGCCGCACAGCCGCACAGCCGAATGCTAGTGCGGTTTTTTTATTTTTGGTCAAGTTTAAATTGGTGCCAAAGAGTAAAGAGTCTGCCGTTCTTTCATCTTGTGCCAGGGCATCAAGCAAGCTATCTTTGACCCGCGTGCCGCCCTATTTTTATTTGGTGTTAGGGACGCTTCGATTATTTGCCTTGGTCATTTCATGCAACGTGTGGAGCCCGTACCGATGAATTCACCCAAACCCCTGCGATCCCGTGTGGCTTTGTTGGCAACAGGCGGCACCATTGCTTCCTCTGGCCAATCCCGCGCGCAACTTCAGGATTATCAAGTCGACACCAAAATCGAGGCGATGTTGGCTAACGTACCCCTCATCAACGATTTGGCTGAGTTTGAGTGCGAGCAGATTTGTAATGTCGAAAGTCATCAGTTAAACGACGTGGTGTTGGTTCCGTTGGCAAAAAGGGTTCAGGCTTTGTGCGACAGGTCTGATATTGATGCTGTAGTGATTACCCACGGCACAGACACGTTAGAAGAAACGGCCTATTTTTTGCACCTGGTTATACAGACTGAAAAACCAATTGTTTTGGTGGGAGCGATGCGACCAGCCACGGCCATGAGTGCTGACGGGCCACTAAACCTATTTCACGCCACGGCTGTGGCCATTGACCCACAGTCTCGGGCTCAAGGCGTTCTAGTGGTAATGAATGACCGTATTGCTTCAGCACGCCATGTCACCAAGGGGCATGCCAATGGGGTTGAGGCTTTTGTGGCCACAGAGTTTGGTTATTTGGGTCTGGTTTCGGGCACTGCCGTCAGGTTTCAAAACAAATTAACCACCCGCCACACCCATGAAAGTGAGTTTGCACGGTTGGTCAATTTGGACGCTTTGCCTACTGTGGACATTATTTATGATCACCAGGGGGCAGGTACTCATCACTTCAGCGCATCGGTTCAGGCTGGCGCTAAAGGCATTGTCTTGGCAGCAACAGGCCAAGGCAGCCTTTCACCGCAGGGGGAGGCTGGCGTGAAGCTTGCTCGCGACCAGGGGTTGTCTGTGGTTCGAGCCAGTCGTGTGTGGCAGGGTTGGGTTCGCCCGAGCGTCAAAGACAGTTCGTACGGCCTTGTTGCGGCTCAAACACTGAATCCAGCAAAAGCGAGGGTCTTGTTACGATTGGCGCTCTCTAAAACTGAAGATTCGAATGCTTTGCAGCAATATTTCGACAGCTATTAATTTGTATCAGCACCACTTGAGTCATGTGTTTCATTGGTATTTTGTGAGCTTAGGCCGCTGGGTTGAATCCTGCGGAAAACCGCTATAAACGGTGTTTTGAGTGTGTCGTGTTGCACAAAACAAACAGTTTTAGGGGAAAACAGGCACCAAGAAGCGACTTTGATAGCCACAGCCTCGGAAATTTGATGCAATAACAACAACTTCCCTTAGCGGAGTTAGTGGGGCGCAAACAACCGAACAGTTGAATGTTGCTCTTGTCACTCAAAATTTTCGGAGATTTCTTAAATGAAAAAGACTCTGCTTGCTGCCGCCCTGTTAGCTGGCTTCGCCGGCGCCGCTTCGGCACAATCATCAGTTACTTTGTACGGTGTTGCTGACGTCGGTTATACGTACCAGAACATTAAAGCCCCAGGTGGCACATCAAAAAGCCAGTTTGCAATGGCCTCAGGTCAGCAAAACGGTTCACGTTGGGGCTTGAAAGGCGTTGAGGATTTGGGCAATGGCCTGAAAGCCAACTTCGTTTACGAAAGCGGAATCACACTTAACTCTGGTTCATCATCCAATTTCACTCGCCAGTCGACATTTGGTTTGTCAAGCAAATCATGGGGTTCGATCGATTTGGGTCGTCGTACCACACCAGGTACTTGGGCATTTTCAGGTATTGATCCATTCGGCGCAGCTTTCGGCACAGCCGCTCTTGACGCTTCGATGGGTGCTCAGTTCATGCGCCTTTCAAACATGATCATGTACACGTCGCCTAACATATCAGGTTTCGGTGCAGCCATTGGTTACTCAAGCCAGACCGGTTTGGCAGGCCGTGGCGTTGGTATCGCCAAAGAAACAGCGTTCAGCACCTCAGAAAAATTCCGCGCTTTGTCTGTTGGTCTTCGCTACGCGAACGGCCCACTGCTGATTGCCGGTATGTATGACACATACATGCCACCATCAAACAGCACCAAAACGACAGCTGCTAAGCAGTGGAACTTGGGTGCTACCTATGATCTGAAGGTGGTTAAGATTTCAGCCGCTTACGGTCAGAACATTGACGGTATCGTTGAAGGTCAAAGCACCATCAACAACGCTGGTCTCTCTGGTGGTGACCAGAACACTGGTGGTGGTGTCTTGTTCGTTCAAGGTGCACGCACCAGTTCATGGATGCTTGGTTTGACAGCACCCGTTGGTGGCGCAAGCTCTGTGTTCGCAAGTGTCCAGCAAATGATCCCTGGTGGTAATTTCAAGGAGACCATCGGTTCCTTTAGCAGCGCAACACAGACAACCGCTTCACTCGGCTACACCTACACCATGTCAAAGCGCACGAACCTGTACGCATACTACTCGTACACAAACAACGTTTTGATGGTTTCAGAAGTAAAAGCCAACCAACTCGGCTTCGGTATCCGTCACCGCTTCTAATGTTTAGCCAGACTTAGTCTGGTTAGTTTTAGTGCTAGAGAAAAGCTCCTTCGGGGGCTTTTCTGTTTTGTTTTGTATGGTGTTGTTTTGTTTTCCCATGGTTTCGAATCTCTTCAGAACCGTTTTCAAAGTATCGCCTTGAAAATTCAATGTTATTAAGCTTTGAAGAAAGGCTATCACTTCTCAATTAGTCGTTTGCCTGTAACTTTAAGCCCATATAGTGCAAGCTTGGCTTGCCCAATTGCAGGCGCATGAAGCAGTAAAAATATGATGATGAAGCGTTGATTTTTTATTGCTAAGACCTGTTCCTTTATCTTTTTTTGATATTTGTTAATTCAACCCGTTAAGCCGAGAAATGACTGTGGGTTTTCAGGCGGGCAAAATGGGTTGGAGTGCTACAATGACGGGGTTTGTACCAATACTGAGTCTGGCAAATGAATTTAGAACAATATTTCCCAGTATTACTGTTCATTATCGTAGGCTCCCTAATGGGGTTTGCGCTAATTGCAGCTGGATCACTACTTGGGCCAAATCGCCCTGATGAGCAAAAGCTCTCCCCCTATGAGTGCGGATTTGAGGCTTTCGGTGATTCTCGGATGAAATTTGATGTGCGTTACTACTTGGTAGCGATTTTGTTCATTCTTTTTGATCTTGAAATTGCATTCTTATTTCCGTGGGCCATGGCCAATGAGTCGTTGGGTCTGGTTGGCTTTACAACGGCGATGATTTTTCTGGCAATTCTGGTGGTCGGTTTCATTTACGAATGGAAAAAAGGGGCGTTGGACTGGGAGTAATCCAGCAACGTTTGGTTTGGTGCGGACCGATTGTCCGCTGAGCAAAAAAAACGGTTAATAAGACATGGCAATTGACGGTATTCTCAAACAGGGATTTGTCACGACCAATGCTGATAAAGTGATCAATTGGGCCAAAACTGGCTCGATGTGGCCCATGACATTCGGTTTAGCCTGTTGCGCCGTTGAAATGATGCACGCTGGCGCGGCTCGTTATGATTTGGACCAATTCGGTATCATTTTTCGTCCAAGTCCACGTCAATCAGACTTGATGATTGTGGCGGGCACACTATGCAACAAAATGGCCCCAGCTTTGCGCAAGGTGTATGACCAAATGCCAGAGCCCCGGTGGGTGCTTTCGATGGGATCCTGTGCCAACGGTGGTGGCTATTACCACTACTCTTACTCTGTTGTTCGGGGTTGCGACCGGATCGTGCCAGTTGATGTCTATGTGCCGGGCTGCCCACCAACGGCTGAGGCCTTGGTCTACGGTTTGCTGCAAATGCAAAACAAAATTCGCTTGACCAACACCATTGCCCGCTAACTGGATGATGCTACAGCCAATGTGTTGCGTTGAACGGATTCTCGTTGCTCATTGTGGCGATAGCCAAATTCGGTTGTAACAAAAAATTTCAGGTTTATGCCATGTCAAGACTTACGAATCTGCAGCAGACCTTATTAGAGACGTTCGGCCAAGAAGCTGAGCTGCTTTTGGCGTACGACGAGCTGACGCTGACGGTGCCAGTGGATCAGTGGGTGTCAGCTTGTGAAACGCTACGCGACACGCCAAGCCTGTGTTTTGAGCAATGCTTGGATTTGTGTGGTGTTGACTATTCGACATATGCCGTGGGTAAGGAAGGGCAACCCGAAGCCAACCGCCCAGACTTCCCAGCGCGCTATGCCGTGGTGATTCATTTGATGTCAATCAAACACAACTGGCGTCTACGGGTTCGCGTGTGGGTGACCGACAATGAGTTTCCCGTTTTGCCGTCGTTGACTAACGTTTGGCCCAGTGCCAATTGGTACGAACGTGAGGCGTTTGATTTGTTTGGCGTTGTGTTTGAGGGGCATCCTGACCTCAGACGAATCCTGACCGATTATGGTTTTATCGGTCATCCGTTTCGCAAAGATTTTCCGGTTTACGGTAACGTTGAAATGCGCTACGACCCTGAACAGGGTCGCGTGGTATATCAGCCAGTTACCATTGATCCCAGAGAAGTTATTCCGCGTGTTGTGCGTGAAGATGGATATGGAGTGGGTCGTTAATCATGGCTGAAATCAAAAATTACACGTTAAATTTCGGGCCACAACACCCTGCAGCCCATGGTGTTCTTCGCCTGGTGCTGGAGCTTGATGGCGAAGTGATTCAGCGCGCCGATCCGCACATTGGTCTTTTGCACCGAGCCACTGAAAAATTGGCAGAGCAGCGTACATACCTTCAAGCACTGCCTTATATGGATCGGCTCGATTACGTTTCGATGATGTGTAATGAGCACGCCTACGTGATGGCGATTGAAAAACTCATGGGTGTCACCCCACCGGTGCGTGCGCAATACATTCGGGTGATGTTTGATGAAATCACCCGTGTCTTGAATCACCTGATGTCGCTGGGCTCACATGCGCTAGACGTGGGCGCCATGGCGGTCTTTTTGTATGCTTTTCGCGAGCGTGAAGACCTCATGGATTGCTACGAAGCGGTTTCTGGCGCTCGGATGCATGCGGCGTACTACCGGCCGGGCGGTGTCTATCGCGACTTGCCTGACCACATGCCGCAGTTCGGCAAAACAAGTGACTATCGTGGTACCAAAGAAGTCAATACGATGAACGAGGCACGCTCTGGTTCGTTGTTGGACTTTATTGAAGACTTCACCAACCGCTTTCCAACGTGCGTTGATGAGTACGAGACGTTGTTGACCGATAACCGGATTTGGAAGCAGCGGTTGGTGGGTGTTGGGGTTGTTGATCCCGAACGTGCCAAGGCACTTGGCATGACTGGCCCAATGTTGCGCGGCTCAGGGGTTGCTTGGGATTTGCGTAAGATGCAACCCTATGAGGTCTATGATCGAATGTCCTTTGATATCCCTGTGGGCGTTAACGGTGATTCTTACGACCGCTACCTTGTACGCGTCGCTGAGATGCGTGAAAGCAACCGCATAATTCGTCAATGCGTGGAATGGTTGCGTAACAACCCCGGCCCTGTGATGCTCGATAACCACAAGGTCACTCCACCCCACCGCACTGACATGAAGTCCAACATGGAAGAGCTGATCCACCACTTTAAGCTCTTCACTGAAGGTTTCCACGTCCCTGAGGGGCAGGTCTACAGTGCCATTGAGCATCCCAAAGGGGAGTTTGGCATCTACTTGGTGTCAGATGGTGCGAATAAACCTTACCGGCTAAAAATCCGAGCGCCTGGTTTTGCGCATTTGCAGACGCTTGATGAGATGACTCGTGGTCACATGTTGGCTGATGCGGTCACGATTATCGGGACCCAGGATATTGTGTTTGGCGAAATTGATCGCTAACGACACGCACGAAATCAAACGGACAAACGCAGATGATGTTGCTTTCAGAACAAGCCTACAGAAAGATTGATAAGGAAGTGGCCAAGTACCCGGCCGATCACCAACAGTCAGCCATCATGGCTGCTTTGGCCATCGCTCAAGATGAAAAGGGTTGGGTCTCAACAGAAGTTATCGAGGATGTGGCTCAGTATTTGGCGCAACCGCCGATTTTGGTGCAAGAGGTGGCAACTTTCTACAACATGTTTGACGTCAAGCCGATTGGTCGCGTCAAACTCACGGTCTGTACCAATTTGCCTTGTGCGTTGCGTGATGGTGAGAAGACAGCCGATTACTTAAAGCAAAAACTTGGTATTGGTTTTGGGCAAACCACGGCTGATGGCCAGTTCAGCTTGGTCGAAGGTGAGTGTATGGGTGCCTGTGGCGATTCGCCCGTGTTACTGGTGAATAACAAACACATGTGTGTGCGCATGGATGCGCCACGCATTGATGAAATGTTGTCCGATTTGTCTTCAGTCAAGGGGGTTTGAGCATGTCATTGTCTGCCGTCCTAGAAAAGTATTCGCAAGGCTTAGATTTCAATCCAGGCCTAGATTTGCAAACCTCTATGTGTTTGCATGACCGTCACTTGTCGCCACAAATTGTGGCGGGCCTTGATGGCAATAACTGGCGTTTAGATGATTACGTCAAGCGTGGTGGTTATGAAGCGTTGAAGAAAATTTTATCGACTGGCATGTCTCAAGAAGACGTCATTGCCGAGCTCAAAGCTTCAGGTCTGCGCGGCCGTGGTGGTGCTGGATTTCCAACAGGGCTGAAGTGGAGCTTTATGCCCCGTTCGTTTCCGGGCCAAAAGTATCTGGTCTGTAACTCTGATGAAGGTGAGCCGGGAACGTTTAAAGACCGTGACATTTTGCGTTTGAATCCGCACATCGTGATCGAAGGCATGGCCATTGCGGCTTACGCCATGGGTATTTCCGTCGGTTACAACTACATCCACGGCGAGATTTTTGAGGTTTACGATCGCTTTGAAGAGGCTTTGGACGAAGCGCGCGCAGCGGGCCTTTTGGGTGACAAAATTCTTGGCTCAGCATTCAGTTTTCAGCTGCATGCCTTTCATGGCTACGGTGCTTATATCTGCGGTGAAGAGACCGCACTGCTCGAGTCGCTCGAAGGTAAAAAGGGTCAGCCACGGTTTAAACCGCCATTCCCAGCGAGTTTCGGTTTGTACGGCAAGCCCACGACCATCAACAACACCGAAACATTTGCGGCCGTGCCCTGGATCATCCGAAATGGTGGCCAAGCCTATCTAGAGGTCGGTATTCCAAATAACGGAGGCACCAAGCTGTTTTCGGTGTCTGGCGATGTGGCGCGGCCCGGTAACTACGAAGTGCCACTTGGCACGCCGTTCTCTAAGTTATTGGAATTGGCTGGCGGCATGCGTGATGGCAGCCCGCTTAAAGCCGTCATCCCAGGTGGTTCAAGTGCGCCTGTGATTCCAGGGCACATCATGATGGACACCACCATGGATTATGATGCGATCGCCAAGGCCGGCTCAATGTTGGGCTCTGGTGCTGTCATCGTGATGAACGATACACGCTGTATGGTTAAGTCGTTGCTGCGTTTGTCGTATTTTTATTACGAAGAAAGCTGTGGCCAATGCACACCGTGCCGTGAGGGTACTGGTTGGCTTTATCGGATGGTCGATCGCATTGAGCACGGTAAGGGTCGGCCTGAAGACTTGGACTTGTTAGACTCTGTCGCCGGTAACATCATGGGCCGCACCATTTGTGCCCTTGGTGATGCGGCGGCAATGCCGGTGCGTGGATTTTTAAAACACTACCGCGATGAATTTGCGTATCACATCGAAAATAAGCGATGTGTTGTTGCTCCTTACCTCTGATTTTGGATTCAATATGGTTGAACTAACCATCGACGGCAAGGCGGTCGAAGTGCCCGAGGGCAGCATGGTGATGCATGCGGCGCACAAGCTCGGGGTGTATGTGCCGCACTTTTGTTATCACAAGAAACTGTCAATTGCGGCCAATTGCCGTATGTGTTTGGTTGAGGTCGAGAAAGCGCCCAAGGCACTTCCTGCCTGTGCCACGCCAGCCACCAACGGCATGGTTGTTTTTACCTGTTCAGACAAAGCAGTGGCCGCACAAAAAGCCGTCATGGAGTTCCTGTTAATTAATCACCCGCTTGACTGTCCAATTTGCGACCAAGGTGGTGAGTGTCAGTTACAAGACTTGGCGGTTGGTTATGGTGGCTCTGCCTCGCGTTACGAAGAAGAAAAGCGCGTTGTGTTCCATAAAGACATGGGCCCACTCGTATCAGCTGAAGAAATGACGCGTTGTATTCATTGCACCCGATGTGTTCGGTTCGGCCAGGAAATCGCTGGTGTCATGGAGCTTGGCATGCTCAACCGCGGCGAGCATTCTGAGATCACCACATTTGTGGGCCGTTCAATTGACTCTGAGCTTTCGGGTAACATGATCGACATTTGCCCTGTGGGTGCTCTCACGTCTAAGCCGTTTCGTTACCAGGCCCGGACCTGGGAACTTGCGCGTCGCAAGACCGTCTCGCCCCACGACAGTCTCGGTGCCAATATTGTGGTGCAAGTTAAAAATAATGAAGTGATGCGGACGGTTCCGTTTGAAAACGACGACGTCAATGAGTGCTGGATCTCGGATCGTGATCGTTTCTCATACGAAGGCCTGCACGTGGATCGGCTTACTGAGCCCATGATTAAAGGTGATGATGGCCAGTGGCGCACGGCGAGCTGGTCGGACGCCTTGCAGGCTGTTGCAAATGGTCTAAAGCGCGTTAAAGACGAAGAGGGTGCCGACAAAATCGGCGCTCTAGCCACTGAAGGTGCCACACTCGAAGAGTTATCTCTTTTGGAGCGAGTCCTGCGTGGTCTGGGTTCACCCAACATTGATGCACGCGCTCGCATGCTTGATCCCGATTGGGACAAAGCCTTGACGGGTACGCCTTGGCTCGGTATGCCAGTGGCGCAAATGGCCAGTTGTGATCGCGTACTCGTGGTTGGCGCTTATCTGCGTGCTGATCATCCTTTGATGACTCAGCGCCTTCGCCAAGCCGCCAAGCACGGTACCCAGATCAGTGCCATCGATACCGCCGGCGATGACCCACTGATGCCTTTGAAGGCTCGGGTGACGGTAGCGCCTTCGCATTTGGCTGACGCTTTGGCGCAAGTGGCTGTTGCGATTGCCGCCATCAAATCAATCGCTGTGCCGCCTGAATTCGAAGGTGTTGCCCCGACAGAAGCCTCACAAAAGATCGCTCAAAGTTTGACCACGGGTGAAAAGGTTGCTGTTTGGCTGGGTAATGCGGCCGTGCATGCCCCTGATGCCAGCACCATTGCGGCCAACGCCCAGTGGATCGCCACAAATTGCGATGCCACCTTCGGTTTCCTTACCGCTGGTGCCAATACACTTGGCGCTTATCTGGCGCGTGCCATTCCTGGTTCCAAGGGTCTGAACACGGCACAGATGTTGACCCAAGGATTGTCGGCCTATGTCACTGTTCATTTAGAACCATCCTTAGACACGAGCTTTGGTCAAGATGCTGTCAAAACGCTGCAGTCTGCCAAGTTCAACGTGGCTTTAACAGCCTACAAAGGCGCTGCACAAGATTGGGCCACGGTGTTGTTGCCCATTGGTCCTTACACAGAAACATCGGGTACTTTTGTTAATGCCCAAGGGCTTGCGCAAAGCTTTAAGGGCACAGTTGCGGCCCACGGCCAAAGCCGGCCTGGCTGGAAAGTGCTCCGAGTGCTAGGTAACTTGTTGAACCTGGCTGATTTTGAGGAAGAGTCTTCCGAAGCGGTGCGTGATGCGGTTTTGGCCGGTGGTGTGTCATCCCGACTAAGCAACCAAGTCAACGCCAGCATTGGGCGCTCAGTTACCAAAGCAGACACAGCTCACGGTCTAGAGCGGGTGGCAGATGTGCCGATTTACCGTTCAGATGCCATTGTGCGTCGGGCGGCATCGTTACAATTGGCAAAGGCTTCGAAGTCACCCGTTGCGCGTTTGCACCCGGACACGATGGCCAAGCTCGGTTTGGAAGCTGCTCATTTGATAAGAGTGAAGTCTGCCAGTGGCGAAGTCACGTTGCTGGTGCAAACCGATGAGACACTGGCACGCGACTGCGTGCGCGTACCAGTGGGCTTTGAGCAGACGGCTGACCTTGGCGCTGCTCATCAAACTCTGCAGTTGGAGCGAGGCTGATGTCGTTTTTAGATACTATTGAAAGCCATGGCGTCGCGTTGCTCGGCCCAACCGTTTGGCTTGTGGTTTGGACACTCATCAAAATTATCGTTATTGCCGTGCCAATCATGTTGTGTGTGGCTCAGTTGACATACTGGGAACGCAAAATGATCGGCTTTATGCACGTGCGTCGTGGGCCCAACCGTGTTGGATTTGGTTTTTTACAGCCCTACGCCGATGCTTTAAAGCTTTTGACAAAAGAAGTCATTGTGCCAAGCCAGGCCAACAAGATTTTGTTTATCTTGGCGCCTGTGGTGACGTTGATGCCAGCTTTGGCTGCGTGGGCTGTCATTCCATTCGGACCCGAGTATGTCCTGGCCAACGTTAACGCAGGCCTACTGTACGTGATGGCAATCACCTCGATCGGTGTTTACGGTGTCATCGTTGCGGGTTGGGCATCAAACTCTAAGTACGCCTTTTTGGCCGCCATGCGTGCTTCAGCACAGATGATTTCCTACGAACTGGCCATCGGCTTTGTTTTGGTGACTGTGGTTTTGGTGTCAGGCAGTATGAACATGTCTGAAATCGTGAATGTGCAAAATCGGGGCTGGTTTGCTGACATGGGTTTAACGTTCCTGTCGTGGAATTGGTTGCCGCTGTTGCCACTTTTTGTGATTTACGTGATTTCTGCGGTCGCCGAGACCAACCGCCACCCTTTTGATGTGGTTGAGGGTGAGTCGGAGATTGTGGCCGGTCATATGGTCGAATACTCCGGCATGGCGTTTGCGCTTTTCTTCTTGGGCGAATATGCCAACATGATTTTGTTGTCATGTTTGGCTTCGATCATGTTCTTGGGTGGTTGGGCACCCCCGGTGGACATTGCCATTCTCCATTGGATTCCAGGTTGGTTATGGTTGGGCATCAAGACTTTCTTGGTGGTGTCCTTATTTATCTGGTTCCGGGCGTCATTCCCACGCTATCGCTACGATCAGATCATGCGTTTGGGTTGGAAGATTTTTATCCCCCTGACGGGTGTTTGGTTGGTGGTGGTAGCCATTTGGATGCAGACCCCTTGGAATATTTGGAACTGAGCGCTAACTGACAGCAACACAGTCAAACGAGGCAAGTGATGGAAGCGATCAAGGATTTTTTTGGTAGTTTGATGCTCATTGAGTTACTCAAAGGCATGAAATTAACCGGCAAGTATTTTTTTAAGCGCAAGGTGACATTGCGCTATCCGCATGAAAAGACACCCATGTCGCCGCGCTTTCGTGGGCTGCATGCCCTGCGTCGCTACCCCAATGGCGAAGAGCGCTGCATTGCGTGCAAGCTCTGTGAAGCGGTCTGTCCAGCCATGGCCATTACCATCGAGTCAGAGTTGCGCGACGATGGCACCCGCCGCACCACCCGCTATGACATCGATCTGACCAAATGTATTTTTTGCGGCTTCTGTGAGGAAAGCTGCCCGGTTGATTCAATTGTCGAAACACATATCCATGAATACCATGGTGAGAAGCGCGGTGATTTGTACTTCACCAAAGACATGTTGTTGGCTGTCGGCGACAAATACGAAGAAGACATTGCCCGCAGTCGGGCCGCTGACGCACCGTTCCGCTAAAACCTGTAGTCATCACCAAAAAGACCGATATGACCTTTACCACCCTCCTCTTTTATATCCTAGCGACCGTACTGGTGGTTGCAGCCTTTAGGGTTATCACTGCCAAGAGCCCTGTGACTGCGGTCTTGTTTTTGATCCTGGCATTTTCCAA
>ERZ889217.472-NODE-472-length-24294-cov-12.718553_pt1 | contig 24294 bp, 25 predicted proteins | sample MGYA00521098_ERZ889217 | MGnify/ENA primary metagenome ERZ889217 (study PRJEB32303, sample SAMEA104408613) | aquatic metagenome | biome: Brackish water; feature: Pelagic; material: water | place: Baltic Sea | collected 2014-06-10T22:04:00 | depth 2,362 m ... | reverse complement strand
AGCAGGCCTGCGAAAAAATTGCCGTGGAGCAATCCGGCCCAGAGGTGATCGCAAAATTACTGGAATTCATCACCTCTAGCCAGCGCGGGATCGTCAGGTAAGATAGATCATTGCCGTGTAGCGGCACGCAGGATGCGCTCGTAGTCGGTCACGCTTTCGGGTAAGGCCTTCCGAATTTTAGGTCATCAGAAGAGTTTCCGATTTCGTAAGTCCAATTGATACGGGTGAGCATTTAGCTATCAAGGACAAAATACAAGACCCAAGATCTTGAGCTTACAGCCTAGAATGATCCTCGAGCCGACCAAATTCCCCTCAAGGTCAGAGAAGGCCAACGTTTGCTTGCCGTAGCGAGATTCTCAGAAATCTGGGTAAAAACGGCTATAGTTGTAGCGCGTTTCAAATCCCAATTCGGGAGGGAATTCGGAGTACCCGGAATTGATCCAAGGGATATCACTGCGGTACGGCGCGCGGTATGATCCGTTGTGTAGCGGGAAGGGGAACAAGGCCACCTCGTAGATGCCATAGCCCAGACGTGCCAGTGATCGCCCTGTGCCTCGCATCAGTCCGTAGCTCCAAGCCGCAGCATTGCCTTCAAGGTCGTTGATGAGTGCCATCTGGAACGGGATCTCTGTAGCCCCATAAGCCAGATTGGCGAGGCCACGTCCAAGCTTGCGCGTGGGACCGAAGTCTGACCCGGGAGGCGATTGAATATCGGCGTGGGCGGGGAGGCACAAAGTCAACGCGAGAATGAGGAGGGAGAGAATCTTCATAATGTGTCGTTAGTCAACATGAACTTCGGTAGCAAGAAGAAACGAGTTGGGAGTTGCGGCAGGGAAAATTTAGGCGAAATTAAATTGACTAGGACCTCGAGATTGATAAAAGGATACTGCAACAAAAGAAAATAAATTTACATGAAATCCCTCAAAAAATATTTCCGCTCAGGATTCACTCTCATTGAACTCTTAGTGGTCATCTCGATCATTGCAATTTTGGCTGCCTTAGCATTGCCGTCAATCACGGGTGCCCTTACCAGAGGTCAAGCTGCACAATGCATGAGCAACGGACGTCAATTGTATGTGGCCACGTTCAACATGGCGGCTGATGGGATGACAACCGGAGATTCATCCCTTGGATGGCCTTTGGATACAGGGTCAACTTGGGCCGCTTGGGCCACGCCGCTGACAGCGGGAGGATATCTTTCGACTAATGATTTTAATAAAATGCTCAATGCTCCTGGTGTAAGCCGAAACGCAACAGAATCAGTCACTTCAGCGACTCCGAGCGCTCTCAGCGTTTATCCTGTTGGTGAGAGTAGCCCGATGCAGGCTATCTTCCTAACATCGGCTAATTTGGTTACGCCCGGAACGGCCTTGGTTTCTTCTGCTCAACCATTTGGAGATAAAGCATTCGTCGTGTTCCGCAAGGGAGGCGATGGTTTGGTTTATCAAGGCGCACAAGCAACGAATAGCACATTATTTTTCCCTGACTCCAGTTACACGTCGGGAGATTTAGGAACCAAACTGTAGTACGTTTATAAAAATTGCATGACAATCATTCAAAAAATCGAATCTGAACAACTTAAGGCCGAGACGACCCCTTTTAATGTCGGGGACACGATCAAAGTCCACACCCGCGTGGTTGAAGGCGATAAGGAACGCATTCAAATTTACTCCGGCATTGTGATTGGACGCAAGGGGACTGGGATCAACGAAAATTTCACCGTTCGCCGCGTTTCCTATGGCGAGGGTGTGGAGCGTGTGTTTCCGCTGCATTCTCCTCGCATTGCGAAAATCGAAGTAGAGCGCCGCGGGGCAGTGCGCCGCGCGAAGTTGAACTACCTCCGTTCGCGCAAGGGCAAATCTGCCACGACCGTCAAAGACCGCACCGATCGTTCCTAAATGCCTGTTTGCTCTCTGGAGCACGAGGCATCATTAAACGCCCGGGGTGTCACTCCTGTGGCTGGAATCGATGAAGCGGGACGAGGCCCCCTAGCGGGGCCTCTTTATGCTGCTGCGGTAATTCTTCCTGCCGGATTTTATCTTGATGGGTTGAACGACTCGAAGAAATTGACCGCAGTTCGCCGAGAGCGCCTTTATGGGCAGTTGACCACGATGAGCGGGATTGTGTGGGCATCCGTATCGATGCCGCCTGCTGAGGTCGATAGGGTGAATGTTCTTCGAGCCACTCACGCTGCGATGCGTGCGGCATGGGCTAATCTCGATTTGCGACCAGTCCATGTGTTGATTGATGGGTTGCCTGTGCCGGATTTTCCTTGTCCGCAGACCGCATTGGTTGGCGGTGACGGCCTCAGCCTGAGTATTGCTGCTGCGAGTATTATCGCGAAAGTCGAGCGGGACCGGGCTATGGTACAATTTGACCGGGAATATCCAGACTATGGATTTGCCAAGCATAAAGGCTACCCAACGCGGGAGCACTTTGACAAACTGCGTGACCATGGGCCTTGTCCAATTCACCGAAAAAGTTTTGCGCCTGTGGCGCAGTATGCGCTTTGTTGAGGCTCCCCACATGGCACTTGGCCGTAGAGGTGAGCGGATCGCGGCAGGATATCTGCAGCGGCACGGGCACAAAATTCTGCGATGCAATTTCCGGGCGCCCTATGGTGGCGAGGTCGATTTGGTGTGCCGTGACAGACGCTGTGGAGAGTTGGTGTTTGTCGAAGTCAAGACCCGATCCAGTGAGGAGTTTGGACGTCCGCTTGATGCGGTGGACAAAAAGAAACGCCAGCTTATCCTTCGCGGAGCAATGAAGTGGCTCCACATGCTCGGCATGCCAGACATCACCTACCGCTTCGACGTGATCGAGGTCATCGCTGGCGAATCCTTCGAGGTGCGGCACATCGAAAATGCATTCCAAGTGCCTGAGCATTTTGTCTACTGATGTCTGCTGTTCCTGCCATTCTTTCTGCCAACGGGTTGCGGTTGGCTTACGGCACGCAGGAGCTTCTGGCGGGCGTGTCGCTCACTGTTGCTCCAGGGGAAAAAATCGGTTTGGTTGGCCGCAATGGGTGCGGAAAGACAAGCCTATTGAAAATCCTCGCTGGGGCTCAGGATCCCGATGCAGGCATATTGTCAACGCGCCGAGGGTTGCGTGTAGGGTATTTGCCGCAGGAATTCGAACTCGATCCGGCTCAGACAGTTTTTGAAAATATTGAAAATGGCGCAGCCGATCTTGTCGAGTGGATGTGCGAATACGAGCGTGGTCAAGGTAGTGAGGAGGAACTCCAGACACTTCTTGATCGCATCCAGCATGCGGATGGATGGAATCTCGAGTCGCGGATCAAGTCACTTGCTGGCGCACTCTCAACTCCACCGCTAGAGACACCTGTAGCCACATTGTCGGGGGGCGAGAAGCGCCGAGTCGCTTTATGCCGGTCGCTTGCCTCGCAACCGGATCTTCTTTTACTCGACGAGCCAACCAACCACCTCGATGCCGAGTCGATCGATTGGTTGGAAGAGTTTTTACGCGGGTTTTCCGGAGCCGTTGTTTTCGTTACACACGATCGGTATTTTCTTGAAACGATTGCAACACGCATCATTGAGCTGAGTTTCGGGCAGTCGTTTTCGCATCCCGGAAATTACACAGCCTATCTTGAATCAAAGTCCCTCAGGCAACAGATTGCCGAACAGTCAGAGAGGAGGCGCCAGCGCTTTATTCGTGCTGAACTCGAGTTTGTGCGAGGCGGGGTGCGTGCTCGACGGACGAAATCGAAGAATCGGCTCGAGTCCTTTTATCTGGTCGCCGGTCAAGATGCGCCTCCTGAAGAGCGAGAGCTTGATCTCGTCATTCCCCCTCCGCCTGAGGTTGGGAATACCGCGATGGAACTTGTTAATGTCGGGGTGCGTATTCCTGGATCGAATGATGGTTCTTGGCTCTTCCGGGGGCTTGAGCTTTCGCTTCGCCCTGGTCAGTGCACTGGAATCGTCGGGCGAAACGGTGCAGGCAAGACGACGTTGCTAAGGTTGTGTCTGGGGCAGTTGGAGCCGACTGAGGGAACGGTGACGATTGGAAAAAGGGTGGTCTTTAACTCGATCGATCAAGACCGCGCCGGGTTGAATCTGGATGGCACGGTAATGGAAGAGATCGGAGGCACTAGCGGCATGGTCGAATTCGGCAACCAGAAGATCACTGTCCGATCGTATTTGCGCCGGTTTCTTTTCGACGATGCCAGGGTCAATGAATGCGTCGGAAAACTTTCCGGAGGAGAGCGGGCTAGGTTGGCGTTGGCGAAGACACTCTGCCGTGGGGGGAATGTGATCGTGCTCGATGAGCCTACAAACGACCTTGATCTCGGAAGCCTCCGTGTTCTTGAGGAGGCGCTGGCGGCCTTTAGCGGGACAATTCTGCTAGTCAGCCATGACCGTTATTTTCTGGACCGCGTGTGCGACCAGATTATCGCCTTTGAACCTGGGGGTATATACATCCAGCCGGGAAACTATTCGTATTACCTTGAAAAAAAGCAGGAGCGCGCCAGGAGCCTCCGCGATATGGAGCGCAAATATGTGGCTCCATCTGAGTTTCAACCACAGGAAGTCTTGCGACCTCTGCGCAAGCTGAACAATAAGGAAAAAGCTGAACTCGATGGCATGGAGGATTCAATTCTCAAGGCAGAACAGGCAGCGGCGGAAATCGAAAACATTCTGAACGATCCTGCATTCCATGCCGACCGACCAGCGGAGGCTCCAAACATGGTCGACCGTCTTGAAAAGGCAAAATCACACATAGCGCTGCTTTATGCGCGCTGGGAGGAACTTTCCACTCTATGAGTATGACGACACCGGTTCCCGGCCAGCGCTGGGTCAGTGACACAGAACCCGAACTTGGTCTCGGCATTGTTTTAAAAAGTGAATTTGGACGCGCAGAAATTTATTTTCCCGCATCCGGTGAACATCGGCAATACGCGCTTGGCAGTGCACCCGTGCGGCGTGTTGTCTTTGGAGAGGGCGATAATATTCGCACCCATTCAGGGGAGGGGTTTGTCGTCGAAAAGGTGGAGGACACCTGTGGGCTCCTAACCTATCTGTGCGGGGGGCGAAGAGTTGCAGAGGCTGAGTTGTCCGACCAGATTGGATTTGCCAAGCCGGAAGATCGTTTGTTTGCGGGTCAGGTGGATGAGTTGGAGGCGTTCCGCCTGCGTGTAAATTGCCTGAATCGGCGCCGGGAGATCCGTCAGGCTCCGGCGAGGGGATTCTACGGCGGACGGGTGGATTTAATTCCGCACCAGATTTCTATTGCCGCCGAGGTGGCTGGCCGTATGGCTCCGCGCGTTTTATTAGCTGACGAGGTTGGTCTCGGAAAAACAATCGAGGCGGCTCTTGTTTTGCATCGACTTCATGTCACTGGCAGAGCCGGTAGGATCCTGATAATGCTTCCGCAAGCGTTGCTGAATCAGTGGTTTGTGGAAATATACAGGCGCTTTCAAATGACCTTCAGTATCTTTGACGAGGAACGGTGTGCCTCGCTCGAGCAGGATGGCGCAAATCCTTTTCTCGACAGCCAATTGGTCATTTGTGCCTTGGACTTTCTTGTTTCCAATCCCAAGCGTGCATTACAGGCGTGCGAGGCCGGTTGGGATGTTTTGGTTGTCGATGAGGCGCACCACCTCGAGTGGTCTCCTGCTGGAGCAGGGGCTGGATATACGCTGGTTGAATCGCTGGCCTCAGTGGTGCCGTCACTTCTGCTTCTGACCGCCACGCCACAGCAGCTTGGCATGGAAGGACACTTTGCCCGGCTACGTTTGCTTGATCCAGATCGCTACAACGACCTTGAGGTTTTTTTGAAGGAGTCTGAGCGGTATGAGGTTGTTGCCAAGGCGGTCGATGCCGTGTTGGCCGGCAAAAAAATCCCGGACAAAAAATTGATCGAGGGAACGCGCTTGGCTGGGCACTATTCCGATTTTTTGAAAGGTAACGCCGCCGCCAAGGATCGTGTGGTTGCTGGCTTGCTCGACGAGTTTGGCACAGGGCGCGTCATGTTTCGCAATACACGAGTAGCCTTGTCTGGATTTCCTAAACGAAAAGCGCGCCTTGTGACATTGGAGGCCGACAGCGATACGGATCAGGTTAAAATCGATTGGTTGGTTGGTCTCCTCAAGGAGCTTAAAAAACAAAAAGTCCTGTTGATTTGTCATTCACAGGAGTTGGCAGTCGAGGTGCATGAGCGCCTTCAGCGCACAATCAAAATGCCTGCCGCAGTATTTCACGAGGGCTTAACGCTCCTTCAGCGAGATAGGAATGCCGCGTACTTTGCTGAGGAGGATGGCGCTAGGTTGCTTGTTTGCTCCGAAATCGGGAGCGAGGGGCGAAATTTCCAGTTCGCGCACCATCTCGTTTTGTTTGATATTCCGCAAAATCCGGAGCTGCTTGAGCAGCGGATTGGGCGATTGGATCGCATAGGTCAGACATCGACGATTTATATCCACGTGCCGGTACTCAAGGGGTCGCGGGAGGAATTTCTAGCAAGGTGGTATCACGAGGGATTGGACGCTTTTCAGAAGTATCCGCATGGCGCCCCCGACCTCATGTCTAATTTTTTCGAACCTTTAGTGGCAGTATCTGATGCAAAGGATGAAAACGGATTTCAAACCCTCTTGGCACAAACCCTCACTGCCAACAAGAACATCTCCAAGCGCCTCCAGCGCGGCCACGACCGTCTACTCGAAATCCACTCCAGACGTCCCGAGTTGGCGCTTCCATTGATTGATACGATCCGTAAACAGGACAGCGATCCCGGGTTTGAGGAGTTCTTTATTCGGATGCTCGACCATTTGGGAGTGGAAGTGGAGGAACTAGGGAGTCGCTCTTATTTGTTCAGGACAGGCGCTTCACAAAATGCCTCTCTGCCTGGCCTCACTCCTGAGGGGGCGATGTTCACCTTCGAACGGGCTCGAGCCCTCTCGCGTGAAGATATCGGTTTTTTGACGCCAGACCATCCACTTGTCGAAGCCTCGCTGGATGCACTTCTGGGCATCGAAACGGGAAATTCCGTCTTCGGGGTATGGCGATCCGGCCAAACGAATGGAATTCTTCTAGAGGCCCACTTCGTCATTGAGTGCGTGGCCCCGCCGGGATTGCATGCCGATCGCTTTTTGCCAGCGATGCCAGTACGTGTTGTCATTGATCAAAATCTAAACGATTGCGGGGACGATGACGCGTTTCGCAATGCCGAATTTGAAAAAGGGGATGTCTTCCGCCTGCTCGATACGCCGGTCTTTAAAAAGAAGCACCTGCCTGCAATGCTTGCCAAGGCAGTAGAAATCGCTGGGAAGCGGAAGGAATCAATCGTGCAAGCCGCAGCCACAAAGGCCAATGAGCAATTGAAGTCCGAGATCGAGCGTCTTGAAGACTTGCGGCGCATCAATACATCAATTCGCGAGGAGGAGATTACAGCCTTGCAGGAATTGAAAACCAGCCTGCTTGCGGTATTTGCATCAGCGAATGTCCGCACGGATGCTCTGAAGCTTGTGCTCCGCCTCGGGGACAAATAGAACCAAACGCATGCCGCTAGATATTCGCTATCGCCCGCGCCGCATGAGGCGCATGGATTCCTTGCGACGGCTGGTGCGTGAAACGGCGTTGCGTTCAGAGGACTTAATTTGGCCATTGTTTATTCACGCAGAAGCGGGCGACATAGCGATTGAATCGATGCCTGGAGTGTCACGACTGGGGAGTGCTTCTCTGCTCAGGGCATGCGAGTACGCCTTGGAGTTGGGGATTCCCGCCATAGCCCTTTTCCCATCGATCCCGGCTGTGCTAAAGGATGATTCAGGCACGCATGCCTTTGACGGGGCGAACTTGCTTTATTCGACAGTGGCTGAGGTGAAGCGTCGCTTTCCTGAGCTTTTAGTGATTACCGATGTGGCGCTCGATCCCTTTACCAGCCATGGACATGACGGACTTCTTTCTTCGAATGGGAAGTCTGTCGACAACGATACAACTGTGGAAGCATTGTGTCGATTGGCGGTTCTAGAGGCTGCTGCCGGGGCAGATATGGTGGCTCCTTCCGATATGATGGACGGTCGAGTCGGGGCGATTCGCTTGGCGCTGGATGCCTCCGGGTATCATGAAACTGCGATTCTCTCTTATGCGGCCAAGTTTTGCTCAGCCTACTACGGACCGTTCCGTGACGCTGTCGGTAGCAAGATCGGCAAGGACACAATCAACAAAGCCACATACCAGATCGATCCCGCCAATTCCCGCGAGGCGGTGCGCGAGGCTCAACTCGATGTGGAAGAGGGCGCTGATATTGTGATGGTCAAGCCGGCAGGCCCATATCTTGATGTGATCCGTTCCGTTCGAGAGGCTGTTCCGGTGCCGGTTGCCGCCTATCAAGTGAGCGGGGAATTCGCCCAAATCCACGCCGCCTCGCGTCTGGGTTGGCTGGATTATGAGAGCGCCCGCGATGAATCGATTCAGTCAATCAAGCGTGCCGGGGCGGACATGATCCTAACGTATTTCGCTCCTGAAGTGGCGGCTTCTCTCCGATGACATTGGCCGTATTTCTGCGTTTGACGCTCATCTTCTTGATCGTTGCTGGTGGTGCTGCTGCCATTTCATTTCAGTGGGATCAACCGGTCCGCGAGCACATTATCGCATTGCAGGGGCCTCAATGGAGCAAATCTCCCGAGGGAAAAATGCATGGTATGATACGAAAATGGGGTGATTGGCCATGGATTATGGTCGCTGCATCACTCGGTATCGCATTGGCGAGATGGAGGGGGAACAAGCGCTGGACTCGTATTCTTCTCGCGGCGATGGTTGCCTCCACGCTGGCAGGGATGCTCGCCAACGCCTCACGCCTTACGACCGGTCGCACGCGTCCGCGAGAGAGCCCTAAAATCGAGCAGGGGTTTTACGGTCCTTATCATGAAGGTCGCTTATTAATTGGTGTGCCTGCCTATAATTCTTTCCCATCCGGCCATACCGCCACTGCGTTCGGATTTGCTGCAGTGGTTGTCTTTGCCTCGCCGGCCTGGGGGGCATTGGTTCTAGTGCCAGCAGCGCTGGTGGCGTGGTCTAGTATATTGATCGGAGCCCACCATCCCTCAGATGTCGCCATCTCTACTGTCCTCTCCTTTGCTGTGGGGTGGGGAATATGGCGGATTACAGTCCGCCGGTTTCCACTTCCTTGAACTCAGGTTCCGCTGCAATCCATGCAAGGGCCTCATCGTGTGATTGAATTGCGCCCTCGAGTTGGAGCGACTGCACAGCATCAAGGATCCTTTTGAATTGAGGGCCGGGGTGCCTGCCGGTGGCGATCAGATCTCGCCCTGTGATCAGTGGCTCCGGAATGAGTGGTGCGTTTGAAAATTCCACCTGCTTTTTACGCAGGAACTCGAGGTTGTCCAAAAGGCCATGTGAACCGAGGCAATCCACACGGTGGAGTTCCAGTTCGTCCTCGATAGTTGATCGGGCGAGGAAACGTTTTAGCGTGGCCACGCGCATATTTTTCACATCCTTGAATGACATGTGGTTTTTTACGCAGGTCACCGTCTGCTCGGTTTCGGCATTGGAAAACCGAAGTCGGTGGAAGATAGAGGTGGTCATCGCCGCACTTACGCTTTCGTGTCCATTAAAGCGAATGCGCCCGGTGTCGTCTCGCCGGAAAGTGGAAGGCTTGCCTATGTCGTGGAAGAGAACAGAAAAAACCAACGGGACCGAGACATGATCCGGGAGCATGGATAGCATGAGGCGGGTATGAACGAAGACATCGCCCTCCGGGTGGAAGTCCGGAGGTTGTTCGCAGCCCTTCATTGCAGAGACTTCCGGCAGGAGAATTGCAAGAAGACCGCTTTCATCAAGCAGGTCGAACCCACGCACACGGTTCGGGTGTGTAAATATTTTCACCAGTTCATCACGGATTCGCTCCGCGCTGACATCCGTGATTTCAGATGATTTCGTTAAAAGAGCATTGAAAGTGTCCTTCTCAATATTGAATCCGAGAGATGCAGCAAAGCGCACGCACCGAAGGAGGCGGAGCTTGTCCTCCGAAAAGCGGGCCACTGGATCTCCGATGCAACGCAGGATACCCGCACGGAGATCCCTTTCGCCGCCCACAAAATCCAAGATGCGGTGGTTAATCGGATCAAAAAACAATCCATTTACCGTAAAGTCACGACGCTTGGCGTCCCCCTCGGCATCGGTAAATGTAACCGATTCCGGATGACGGCCGTCCCTATAAGTGCCATCCGAACGGAATGTGGCTACTTGGAATTCCATTCCTCCCTCCAGCACAACGACCACCCCAAAGTGAGCCCCTACAGCTACAGTGCGTGGGAAGAGTCTTTGGACCTGCTCAGGCCGCGCACTTGTGGCGATATCAATGTCGTGGGCCTCTTTACCAAGCAGCATGTCACGGACGCATCCGCCCGCAAAAAACGACTCGTGGCCCGCATCCCGCAGCATGGTAACCAGTCGGGTGGCGGTTTTTTCCATGCGCTATCTCAGAGCAGCCCAAACACGATGGACATCGTCATGGTCCTCAAGGGCCTGAAGGAATTCGCCAACTTCGGAGCGTTGTTCATCTGTGAGGTCGGGAAATTGTTTTGCGATATGGCCGAGCTCGCAAGTCACAACCGTCCATCCGTTCGCCGCAAGCCACTTCGAGACTGTGGCCGTAGTCGTGCGGTCGGTAAGAAATTTTACTCCCTTTGCTCCTGCCGGGATGTCTTCGCTCTCGTCCTCGCTGAGTTCCAAAAAATCGTTTGCGCCCGCCTCAATGGCGGCGGCTTCCGCATCTAGCGAGGCGTCAGTATGGTGCGCCTCGACGATTCCGACATGGTCGAATAAGAACTTGTTGCTGCCAGCAGTGCCGAGTTGGCCTTTCTTGAAGAGGACACGCATTTCAGGTGCAGTGCGGTTCAAATTATCCGTAAGGGCCTCAACGATCACTGGCACCTTGTGGGGCGTGTAGCCCTCGAACACGAGATGCTCGAGGGTAAGTTTTTCATCCCCGATCCCAGCGCCTTTTTTGATCGCGCGTTCGATGACATCGCGAGTAACCGAGGATTTACGGGCCTTTTCCACGGCCGCATGGAGCCGTGCATTGCCTTCGATATCATGGCCGCCGGTTTTGGCGGCAACCATGATTTCCTTCACAAGCTTGCCCACGGCCTGCCCTTTTTTGAGGTTGGCCACTTCGCGTTTGGCATGGAGCCATTGTCTACCCATATAAAAATAGATTATGTACGCGCCTTGGCCTACTCAAGGTAGTTCCTCTCGCGAATTCATTCCCGATATGAGGGCATCGAATTCCTCCCGTTGGCGGATGTATTCGATCTCCTGCCGAGCGCCGTTAAAGACAAAAAATGCAATCAGTAGCAGCATGGGGTTCCAGTAAAATCCGCTTATTGCAAAAAGGACAGCCATCACCTGTCCCGTTCGGGCGGCGATCCGGCTCGCGGTGGTGAAAGGAAGAGCAAAGCCAAGCAGCGATCGAAGTACACGCCCGCCATCCATCGGAAAGGCCGGGATTAGGTTGAACATCACTAAGGCAATATTGATTGTCATGAGGTTCTGCGCAACAGACCGCCAAGCTTCAGGAGAGGCAATGAGCAACCCTCCGGTGGCAGACAGAACAGCGGCAAGCCCGCCAGCGATTGCCACATTCACCGCAGGGCCGGCAAGGGCGATGACAAGCTCTTGAGAGGGTTTTTCCGGCATTCGCTCCATGCGGGCGACTCCGCCAATGGGAAGGAGGGTAATATCCGGCGTTCGGATGCCGAATCGTTTTCCCGCCAAGGCATGCCCGAATTCATGGAGGACCACGCAGAAAAAGAGCAGGAGAATAAATAAAACTGACTCCCCAGCAGCAATGGGTCCGTCATCTCGCCAGCTCAAGAATCCAAAAATAACCGGAAGCAGGACAAATGAGAGGTGAATCCTCACATCGATACCTGTAATGCGTGCAATGCGATACGACCATTTCATAAAAAGTGATTTCGTCACGGGCTCTTCCCCGATAAACACATGGGTTCTCGAATGGAATGTTTGCTCCGTTCGCATCAATTACACTTCAATCAATAAAAAAGAAAATGTCATTTGCCGCTCCCAAAGTTCTTGTAGCCGATCCTGTTTCCCAGCGTGGCGTCGAAGAGCTCTCCGCCAATGGAACGCTCGAGGTCGTCGTTAATACCGGCCTGCCTGAAGCAGAACTCATCAAAATCATTCCCGATTTTTCAGCTCTTGTCGTTCGTAGCCAAACCAAGGTCACGGCTGCAGTGCTTGAAGCGGCAACGAACCTCAAGGTTGTCGGGCGCGCCGGGGTCGGGGTGGATAATGTCGATGTCGATGCCGCCACGCGCCAAGGGGTGATAGTCATGAATACGCCCGGAGGCAATACAGTCTCCACCGCCGAGCATGCGTTTTCCCTCTTAATGAGCATCGCCCGCAATATCCCACAAGCCGATGCCAGCATGAAGGCAGGGCGGTGGGACCGGAAAAAATTCGAAGGGATCGAGCTTTACAATAAAACCCTTGGCATTTTGGGCATGGGCCGCATTGGCACAGAGTTGGCGCGACGCGCGATGGCATTCGGGATGCGTGTGCTCGCTTATGACCCCTATCTCTCCACAAGCCGAGCCCGCAGCTTGCAGGTCGAATTGGTTGAGGATATCGACACACTCTTGCCGCAAGCCGACTTCATCAGCATGCACATGCCGCTGACCGACGAGACGCGCCACATGCTCGACACCCGGCGGCTTGCGCTGTGCAAAAAAGATGTCCGCATTGTGAACTGCGCCCGTGGCGGATTGGTGGATGAATCAGCGCTGTACGACGCGCTAAAGTCAGGGCACGTGGGGGCGGCCGCGCTCGACGTTTACGAGGTTGAGCCGCCGCCGGCGGAATTTCCTCTTCGTGAGCTATCGAATATCGTTTTCACTCCACACCTCGGCGCCAGCACAGCCGAGGCGCAGGAGAATGTGGGTATCGAAATCGCTCAAGCAATTCGCGCGGCATTGCTCGATGGAGAAATCCGCAACGCGGTTAACATGCCAAGCATCGATGCCAAGACGGCGGCGGTGGTAAAACCTTATATAACGCTTGGGGACAAGCTTGGCCGATTCGTTGCCCAACTCGCTCCGAAACGTAATGACCGAGTTGTTATCACGTACGGCGGAAAAGCCGTGGAGATGCCTACTGACGCGATCAGCCGCGCGATCCTCACCGGCTTCCTCAAGCATGCCGGCGGCGAAGAGGTCAATAGTGTCAATGTGCGGAGCATGGCGGCGACGATCGGACTTGATGTCGAGGAGATCCGCTCAAGCGAGCAAACGGATTTCAACGAGTGGCTTCATGTCGCCGTTTTCAGCGGTGACGCGAAAGTCTCGATCGGCGGCACATTTTTTGGGGCAAAAAACGAGTCCCGCATTGTGCGTGTCAACGGTCACTCTGTTGAAGTCACCCCTGCCGGGGTTGTTCTCATGCTTGAGAACCGCGACCGCCCCGGCATTGTGGGCCACATCGGATCATTTCTCGGCGCAGAGAATATCAACATCGCCAGTATGAGCCTGTCTCGGAATGAGCAAGGTGGGCAGGCCCTGACACTCCTGAATCTGGATAGTGCTCCCAGGCCTGATGTCATAGCGAAATTCGCAGCTGATCCGGATATTCACAGCGCCAAGGTGATTTCGCTGTAACAAGCGGAATTTGGTTCCCGCGGAGCCATGGAACAGACAGAGGCCATCCTGATTCGGCGTCATGCCTGGAGTGACACCAGCCTGATTCTGACATGGAGCACCGCTGATTATGGTAAGGTTCAGACCGTGGCGAAGGGTGCCCGACGCGCTGGCAGCGCATTTGCCGGACGCTTGGATTTATTCCACCGCGTCGAGATCGGCTACGTGCTTGCCCGGCGCGGTGATTTGCACACTCTTCGCGAGATTCGCTTGATTGATCCCTTTGCCGCCAGTGCGGCGGCAAATCTATTTTTGGCGGGATACTTTTCAGAGGTTGTCGACTTGAGCACCGAGCCAGGCCAACCGGTGCCTGAAATCCATGACTTGCTATCGCGAGGGTTGAATTATTTGAGTGGCAACCCTGCCACTGAGAGGGCGCTGGTATTTTTCGAGGTGGAGCTTTGCCGTCTGCTGGGGGTTCTCGATGTTCACGGAGCGGTTCTTAACGAGCTCGAGCGGTATTGTGGAAAGATTCCTTCTTCACGCAACGAGGCCCTTCGGTTATTAGGCAATTCGTGAGGCGACTGATCCACATCCAGTCGGTAGCGGTTCTTACGCTGGCAGGATTCTGTGTTGGGTGCATTGGTCCAGCTTATCAAGGGTATAAGACCAAGCCGTATGCGATTCGAGGGGTTCGGTATTATCCGATGTCTCCACAGGAAGCGTTGGGACATAGGGAAACGGGAGTCGCTTCCCATTACTCGGAGCACTTTTTATTTTTTCCTGGTAAAACGGCAACGGGTGAAAAGCTTTGGCCTTGGACACGTGCGGCAGCCCACAAGACGCTTCCAATTCCCTGCATGATCCGGGTGATCAACTTGGAAAACGGACGATCTACAAAGGTGCGTGTGAATGATCGGGGGCCATTCGTTCGCGGCAGGGTTTTGGATGTCACCACGCCAGTGGCCAAGGAGCTCGGGTTCCACCATCAGGGCCTGACCAAAGTTGGTATCCAGCTTTTGAGTGTCGGTGATGGTCGCTACCGGATTCGGTGAGGGGGCGATTGCAGGGGGACTCGGTTGATGGTATAGCCTAACTAATATGCCTACTTACGATTACGAGTGTGAAAAATGCGGTAAGACCTTCGAGGTGTTCCAATCGATGAAGGATAACGTCTTTGAGACCTGTCCGGAGGGCTCTTGTCTTATGGAATCGTGGGGAAAAGGCAAGGTGCGCCGCCTTCTAGGAACCGGCGCCGGATTGATCTTCAAGGGCTCAGGGTTTTACACCACGGACTATCGTAGCCAGGGATACAAGGATGCCGCAAAAAAAGATGCTGGTGGATCAGAGCCGAAATCCGACCCAAAGCCGGCCGTGCCCACGCCTGCCCCCAAGACCGACTCAAAGCCCTCCTCTGCGGCATGATCCGGGTATGCGGGCAGTGCGGTTCCCGGAATGATTCCAAGAGGGTCATTTGTCAGAACTGTGGTGTCCGCTTGCCGGATCCGGAACATGATGGAGGGAAGCCGGTGACTCCTTCAGCGGCGTATCAACCGCCTCCCCCTGTTTTCAAGTCATCGAAGACCAAATATGCCGCATTGAAAACGGTGCGTCCCCGCCACACTGGGAGAAACGTTTTTTTGTTGTGCCTGATGTGTGTTGTCGGCGTGATGGCATGGTTGGCATCCAAAGCGATCCAGCCAGTTTCCGGAGTAAAGCCGCCTACCGTTTTGAATGACTCAGTTGTTGCCCATGTCGCGGAATCCCTCACAAAATCGGCAGCGTTCGGTCGAGGGAACTGGGTTGGTGAGGAGAGTTCGTTGAATCAAGTTTTGGCAAGCCAGGAAGTGCCCAGGCTCCTTTTTAGATTCGCTGGAACCGCAGTAAGATTCCAGAGGTGCTACATCAAATTAGGAACAGGAATGCTTGATCTTGTTATGTTGCTTGAGGTTGCTGGTCGAACAGTGGTGTGCCGATTGGAGTTGGCTCCGGTTGTTGAAGGAGCCGGCATGGGAGTGCGTTTCACGGGCGCATCAATCGGAACAATCACTATCCCGGAATTTGCGGTGGGATATTTTGCAGCTCTGTGGAGGCCGTGTTTGGCAGTCGACCCTAGCTTTATCGATAAGATCGCATCGGCAAAGAACATCGAAGTAATCCCGCGCGCTGTAATTTTGAAATGGTCCGACTCTTCTCTCTGACGCTGCTCCTATTGGCGTTGCAGGGCATCTCATCAATGGGGGCCTTGTTAAAAAATCGGACGGTGAGCAGTAGCGGGGCATTTGTCGTGTATGCCGAAGATGCAGGGTGGCGCGGGCGGATCTCACGTGATGCCGAAAGGGCGCTGGATGTTTGGAATAAGAGAATCGGAGCACCTGTCGCAGCATCCTCGCCTATAATCATTCAAGACCTCTCGGGAGATATCCGGCCCAAAGGAATTCCAGCCACTCAACTCATGGTATTTAGCGTCGAGGGTGGAGGAACCAAGGTGCAACTTGATCTGTGGGACAAAAGCGTTGTCGATGGAGACATGCTGTGGGTCGAGTTGTTCCGTGCGCTTGTGCTTCATGGGATGCATCGCAATAAACCGCCCAAGCCTGGCAGTGCCCTCGAATCACCTCCGGAGTGGTTGGTCGAAGGGTTGGCAGAGTCCATGAGGGAAAGAGAAGGAGAAGTCCCCTCAGGTGTGCATGTTGCATTGTTGCGTTCCGACAGGCCCCCCTCGCTTGGAAGATTTCTGAAGGAACGGCCGGGGATCATGGATTCTCATTCGCTCGTTCTTTATAGAGCTCAGGCATATGCATTGCTTGAGGTTCTTCAAGCCTCGCCTGATTCGAAACGCAGGCTCACGGAATTTTTGGAGAAAATCCCTTCACTTGCCGGAATTGACGGGCTTCTTGGTGCTTTTCCTGAAATCGGAAAAAACGAAACCGAGTTGACCAAGCGGTGGACACTTTCAATTGCGAAGACATCGATGCCTCAGCAGCACTCATCACTCGGGGTGAATGCTTCAAATGATGCGCTGAATGGGTTGCTGGATATTTCTGCGCCTGCGGATCCCAAGGACCCGGACACGGAGCAGGCGCACGGAGCAGTGGCCCTGCCAGCAATCGCCAAAACGAAGGAAGGGGCACGCCTTTTGCGGGATCGCTCTTTGGAGTGCATCGCGTTGGAATTTCGAGCGCACCCAATGATGAAGCCGATCATTGCCGAATACAGGCGTATTTTCATGACACTCGAGCGAAAGCCCAAGGCAAAAGTGTCTGAAGAAATCGAAAAGCTTGAGGCGCTTCGGGCCCTTTTAATCGAACGGCATGGCGAAATGTTAAACTATTTGAATTGGTATGAGGCGACGCGCTTGGATGGACCTGGGAGATCCCTTTTGGAGAGGATTCCAGAACTTCCGCCAATTCCTCCCAGGACGGATCCTGTAACCCGCGCGCTTGATGGGGTTGAGGCCCTCGCTTGGTGACACCAAGGCGGTTCTTGATACGAAGGCCTCGGTTTCGCATCATGCCGATATGGATTATTTAGAGCGGGCGCGACGTGTGTTCGAAATAGAGTTGGCGGAGGTCTCTGCTATCTCTGGTCGTCTGGGTGAGGATTTCATCAAGGCCATAGATACGATCGCCAAGGCTCTTGAGCAGAGGAACAAGATTGTCGTCCTCGGGGTAGGAAAGTCCGGCCACATCGGTGAAAAGATTGCAGCGACGCTGACCAGTACAGGTTCGACTGCGGTGGTGTTGAATTCGCTGAATGCGCTCCACGGGGATCTCGGAATCGTGGATGAAGGGGATGTGCTGCTAGCTTTTAGTTACAGCGGTGAGACACAGGAAATGCTTGCGGTTCTTCCGGCAATTGTCCGGTTCGGCTTGCCAGTCATAGCAGTGACCGGCGGAAGAGATTCCACACTCGCGAAAGCGGCGCATTGCGTGCTTGATGTCAGCGTGTCGCAGGAAGCCTGTCCGCTCAATCTGGCTCCCACCTCCAGCACGACATCGATGCTGGTTCTTGGTGATGCATTGGCAATGGTGCTTCTAGAAAGCCGTGGATTCAAAAAAGAAGACTTTGCAAAATACCACCCTGGCGGCTCGCTCGGGCGGGCGCTGTTGTTGAAGGTAAGTGCGATCATGCGTCCTGTCGGTGAGTTGGCAATCATGCGCCCAGAGGCGACCGTCACTGAGGCAATTGTGTCGATGACCGCCCGGCGCACAGGAGCTGCGGTACTTATTGATGGGGAGGGACGGCTGGCTGGCATTTTTACGCATGGAGACTTTGCGCGTTATTTTCCTGAAACGCCGAATATCGGCGCTCGGCCAGTACGTGATTTTATGACCGTGAAGCCTGTGACAATCACTGAAGATAAACTGGCCGCCGAGGTTCTACAGGTGCTGGAGCACCACCGGATTGATGACCTAGTGGTTCTGGATGATGACGGCAAGCCGATTGGGATTGTCGATTCGCAGGATCTTACGCGGCAAAAAATTCTTTGATCCTCGCATTTCATAAGCCATTCGGCGTTTTGTCCCGCTTCACTGCCGATGTTGGAGCATGCCGCACGCTGGCAGAGTTTGCATTTCCGGAAAGTGTCTATCCAATCGGTCGCCTTGATGCGGACTCAGAGGGCTTTCTTTTGCTTAGTGATGAAGCAAAATGGAATCAGCTGTTGCTCTCGCCACGCCACCACGTCTGCAAGACATACCATGTGCTGGTCGAGCGGGTTCCCAGCGTCGAGGCATTGGCGGATCTAAGCAAGGGCGTGCTCCTCGACGGAAGAAAAACTCTGCCAGCCCAAGCCAAGATCTTAGAGCCCCAACCGGAAGTGCCCCCTAGGGATCCCCCTGTGAGAGTGCGCAAGACGGTGAAGGATATTTGGATCGAACTTCAGATTCACGAAGGTAAAAACCGCCAGGTCCGCCGGATGACCGCCGCAGTGGGACATCCAACACTTCGCTTGATCCGTGTTGCGATCGGGGGGCTTGGGATTGGAGGGCTGGCGCCAGGAGAGTGGCGAGTGTTGGAACCAGCGGAACTTCGTCTACTGAGGTGATCCCGGCGGGTTGCCATCATGCAAGCCGGGGGTAATTTAAAAAATAATGACTCTCGCCAATGAGATTACTATCGGCCGAATCTTGCTGATCCCCGTGTTTGTGCTCTTTTGTGTATATTACGGGCAGGGTGTTGAAGCGGGAAATCCTCAGGAGTGGCATCGCATCGCAGCAATCGGTGTGTTTGTCTTGGCGGCAGTGAGTGATGGTCTCGACGGATATTTTGCACGCCGCCTTAATCAGAGGAGCCGCTTTGGTGCTGTTCTAGATCCGATTGCCGACAAGATATTGCTCCTTGCAGCTATTCTGACATTGAGTTTTGGAAGTTGGAAGCATGCCTTCCCGCTATGGTTTCCGGTGCTCGTGATTTTAAGAGATACTGTGATTTTGACCGGCTGTGGGGTCTTGTATCTTCTCAAGCATGGATTAGACGTGAAACCAAGTTGGACTGGCAAAGCGGCAACTGTGACTCAGATGATTGCAGTTACATGGATCATGCTTCAGTTGCCGCATTATCTGGTGTCTGTGTATCTGGCTGGTATCCTCACAGCGCTAAGTGGAATTGACTACTTGGCTCGGGGGAGTCTCATCCTTCGGCAGCAAGTCCAAACCAACTGATCAAATCATGCGCAATGTCGCCATCGTCGGCCGACCAAATGTCGGAAAGTCCGCCCTGTTCAACCGTCTTGCCGGGCGGAAAATTTCAATTGTCCACGACCAACCGGGGGTGACTCGCGACCGAATTGGTGCGATTTGCCGTCTTGGCAGGGCTCCATTCGAAGTCACTGATACCGGAGGGATCGGTTCGGAACCCGATCCAGATTTTGCTGAAAGCACAAGAGAGGGCGCTTTCATTGCGATGGAATGCGCGGATGCGATTCTCTTTGTTGTGGATTCGATTGATGGCATGACGCCACTTGATTCCGAGATTGCGGGATTGGTAAGAGGATCTGCGCGCCCAATTGTTCTTGTTGTGAACAAGGTGGATACCGAAGGCCATGAGTCGCGTGCATTTGAGTTTTCGCGATTTGGGTTTGAGCACGCTTGTTCCGTGAGTGCTGCGCATGGGCGTGGGATCGGAGACCTTATTGAGGTGCTCGAGGCGCTCCTCCCGGCACCAGAGGAGGAATCAGGCGATGCCGATGATGAGCCTCCAAAGCTTGCTCTTGTAGGGCGACCGAATGTCGGGAAGTCATCCCTTGTGAATGCAATTCTTGAAGACAAGAGATCCACAGTGAGTGAGATTGCGGGCACCACCCGTGACACAATCGATGTTGAAGCCATTCGTGAGGGGCGGCGATATGTCCTGTGTGACACGGCTGGAATTCGTCACAGGTCGCGCCACAATACCTCGGTTGAGGTCTTCAGTGTGATGCGTTCTGAGAAAACAATTCGCCGCGCTGATTTGAATATTTTGGTGATCGACGCCACGACTGGAGTCACCACCCAAGATAAGAAAATCGCCGGACTGATCCAAGATGCGCAAAAGCCTGCTGTGATAGTTTTGAACAAGTGGGATTTAATCGAGAAGGGGAGTGGACGAGATGACCTCAAGGAACTCCTGAATGAGCATGTCGAAAAAGTCCACAGAGCCTTGTTCTTTTTGGATTACGCTCCGGTTGTGGTTCTATCGGCGTTGACCGGTGAAAATGTGAGGCGGCTTTTTACGATGGTTGAAAAAGTCAGGGAGCATGCGCGCCGCCGTGCTGGAACCGGCGAATTGAATCGCGTGATCAGGACAGCCATGGAGCGACAGGCTCCACCGATTCGTGGCAACCGGCGGTTCAAGCTTCTTTACATCACCCAAGCCAAGGAAAGCGGGGCTTCTTCAATTGCGCCTCCCCTATTTGTGATGTTTGTAAATAACCCCCTCCTGCTGCCGGACAGTTATATGAACTACCTTAAAGCAAGGATCCGCGATACATGGGAGTTCCCCGGCTTGCCAATCCTGTTGCGCATGCGTGGTCGCGAGGCGGGCGATTCGACGCCAGTTGATTAAGGATTAGCGCAGCTTACAGTTTCCACGAGTTCATTGCCGAATCCCGGAAGTGTGGATTCGATTTCGCTACAAGAAATTGAACTCTCCTGGGCAACTGGAGACCCCAAAAAAAGATCAATCGCCCGGCGAATGCTTTTTCCGAAAAGGCTAATAGTATGCTTCTCCTCTGATTGGTTGTGCTGAAGAAGATTCATGCGGGCATCTGCCGAATAAAATTGCAGAAAATTGGAGGCGATTTCCGAGTAACGCTGCTGCATGTCCTCCAATGCTGTTGGGGTGATCTCCAATCCTGATTTTGGCAGGGAGCGCAGGAGGCAAAGGGTGACATCGCAAGCCATTTTATTGAGTCCCGCATCTGGATCGCTTTCCGACAGCAGTTGGTGTTTGTGGTCGTAGCTTTCAGCGATATCGACCTGGCAAATCCGCGAAGAATCACAGAGGCGGAATAGGTCTACCATCATCCCTGTTTCCACGCCCCAATCTGAGGGGAAGCGGACAGCTGAGGCTACTCTGCGGGATAGACAAACCTCGCCACTGATAGGGTAGCGGAAAAAGCGGAGCGGTCCTGTGGATTCCTCAAAACCGGGGAGAAACTCCATGGCCTGTAGGAGGGGGGTAAGGAGCAGGCGCATGACCCGGCCATCGAGACGATTTGAAAACCGTGCGCTGTAACCCTTCGATACCTCAAATCCCATGTCGGGGTGCATGACTGGAAAAGCAAGTCTTACGAGAAGTTGGCGGCGGTAGTTGACGATATCGCAGTCATGGATGGCGATTGCATTGGCTGTGGTGGATGCAAGAGTATGGGAAAGGCACAGGCGCATATTACGGCCTTTGCCCATTGCTCCAAGGTCGAGTCCGGAGGCCTTGAGGTCATGAATAAGAGCCGAAATGCGTGGCCCATCGTTCCAAAGTATGGATACGGGAAAGGGGAGCCTTAAGAAAAGTGTTCGGGCAAGTTCGTAGGTTGAAGCGTTTGCGCCATCCAAACCGACAACGATATGACCGATAAAGCGGGCAAGGTGAAGTTCGGCAATTATTCCAGCGAGGGCGGAAGAGGTAAGATCGCGTGCATGGCAGGGAAGGACGAGAGTAAGTGGCGCCTCAAGGGCATTGAGCTCCTCTTCAAGAACCGAGTAGTCCGGATCGCCCAATCGGTGCAGAGTGGCGATCGGTCCATTTTGATAAAAGTCGGCCATGCTTCAGGGCCGAACTTTCCTTGTTGGGAGGGAATTGATCAAGGATTGCCGTATGGTGGGATTGAGCATCTGATGGAGAGTGATAGGCTGACTGGGTGAGCGGCGTTTCAATCCCCTTTGATCATTTGGTGGTTTTGCATTCCCACTGGCGTCCCGGTGGGGTGCGGCGTGTTGTCGAACTTGCCTTGCCGTCCATTGTGCGGGCGCTGTCCCCATGGTTGCGTAAGGTCACATTACTTAGTGGCGGGAAGAGCCATGAACGCCTGATCCTGCCCCCTCTTGGAGTTGAAACGGTATTTCATATCGATCCTGCATTCGATTATTTGCCTGCTGGATATTTTGAGGCAGGAAAATTTTCCGAAAGGATAAAGAAGACCTTGGAGGGTGTCGTTTCTGGTGGCGATCCCAGTCGTGTGCTGGTGTGGTTTCACAATCCGGCATTGGCAAAAAATCCTTTAGTATGCGCTGAGGTTGGCGCTCTTTCCCGAAGAGCGGATGTGGGATTGCTGATGCATCATCACGACTTCTGGTGTGCGGGGAGATGGGAGAGGTGGGAGACTCTTCAGGCGTGTGGGTTTGACACACCAGCCTCCGCAGCAGCTGTTCTTTTTGGGGCAGGAGCGAGGTGTCGGCATGTCACCATTAATTCGATCGATTTTAAAACCCTTGCGCCATCGTTCCTTGGGATGGCGGATCATTTGCCGAATCCACTGGTTCAGAAAGTCCCTGATTCAAATACAAGAAGCTCTGCAGCCCGTGCGTGGATTAATGAAAAGACCGGAGGTCGTCCGTTGTGGATTAGTCCAACGCGGTTGTTGCGTCGAAAAAACCTGCTGGAGGGAATAATCTTGGCGCGCTGGTTGAGGCCCGATGCTGTATTTGCAATTGCCAGTGGGGCTTTTTCCTCCGGCGAGAGGCGATATGCACGCATTCTAAATGAAGTCGCTAAAGAAAGTGATGGGAGAGTCATTATTGGTTTACTAGATGATCCAGATTCTCCTGAGGTGGAACAGGTGCTTTCGCTGGCCGAGGCAGTAATCCTGACTTCCGTTCAGGAGGGATTTGGAATGGGTTTTGTGGAGGCCGCCGTGGCAGGAGTTCCGGTAATTGCTCGACGCTTGCCGCATGTGAAACCGGATATGGAAGCCTTGGGGTTTATGTTCCCCCATCTTTACGATGAAGTGCTGATTGCTCCGGACCTGTTTGATCGGAAAGCCGAAGCCGTGCGCCAGTCGGTTGCTATAAAAAAAAATCAGGCCGGCTTGCGCATCTTTAATCTCCAAGCGATTCCTGCATGCGGAAATGCGATTGCTGGGGCTGTGCCGTTTAGCCGCCTTACAGTTGAGGGTCAGAGGGAAGTAATGAGACACCCGGCCGATAAATCTTGGTCTCTTTGCAAGGAGTTGAATCCTTGGTTAGTTCAGATCGCCTCCTCGCCCCTGAAGGCGACGCCTTGGCCCCAAGGTCTTGAGGGATCGATTGAGCACTATGCAACGTCGTTTGTTGAAATTGTGCAATCGATGCCCACGCAAGGTTTTTCTGGAAAATCGGAAGCAGCTCAATTTGCAATCGCGCGCGCTGCCCTCAATCCCGGGGAATATTTCCCACTACTGATATAAATGAATTACCAATGCGGTTTGTGAGGAAAAAAAGGGGGGTTATTTTCCAGCACAATGACAACAATATGAGCAAACATCCGGTAGAATCGGACTCTATTTTCCAAGTTGGGTTTTGTAACCACCGATCGAGAGCCGTTGAATTATTCTCTTCCGGCAAGGCTGGCAGCGATTGCCCAAGGAAATGTATATGCCATCGAATCGCCTAGGGCTTTGCGGATGCTTTGAAGGGATGCTGAGGTCGAGTGATCCAGAAGCAACATCGCGATACATCCAATGAGCCCCGCTGGAAGAACTAATGAGCCCCTCTGAAAAACATCTGTGAATGCCTTGCGAAGTAGCGCCCTGAGGAGGGCAAGCATGAGGTTATTGGAGTTCGAAATTGATGTTTACTATATAGCCATCAGTGGAACCTAGTCCGGTTGGGAGAGGGTCAATGCGGGAGACGCGTTTGAGTGAGGCGAGGACCGATTGATCCATGAGCGGGTTGCCGCTAGGTTTAATGATTTGGGCGCTTTTGATTGATCCATCACGCCCAATTTGAATTTTGACAGTACAAACATAGGTCTTCGCCTGCTCAAAGATGGATGTGGGCTGTTCCCATTGGCTAAAGAACCGGTCGTGGATGAGGTCGTGATACCAAGCGAACTGGCTGGGATCGCTGGTGCCACCATGTGAGGCTGAACCAGAGCCGCTTTTTGTCGTTCCAGATTCCTTTTGGGCTGTTTTTTCCGTGGCTTTCGGCGTGGCTTTCGGCGTGGCTTTCGGCGTGGCTTTCGGCGTGGCTTTCGGCGTGGCT
>ERZ889217.471-NODE-471-length-24370-cov-10.415957_pt1 | contig 24370 bp, 20 predicted proteins | sample MGYA00521098_ERZ889217 | MGnify/ENA primary metagenome ERZ889217 (study PRJEB32303, sample SAMEA104408613) | aquatic metagenome | biome: Brackish water; feature: Pelagic; material: water | place: Baltic Sea | collected 2014-06-10T22:04:00 | depth 2,362 m ... | reverse complement strand
GGGGGAGTGGCTGGACCCGGAATCGAACCGGGGACACGAGGATTTTCAGTCCTCTGCTCTACCAACTGAGCTATCCAGCCGCGAAGGACGAAAAAAGTATCTATCGAGATGGGTCGGGGCAAGTTTTTACTCGGGGATGTCTCGGATTCGGCGCTCCTTCTTTAGAATAATTCTCTCGGCGGCTTGAAGCTCTCAACAGTAGATACCTTTTGTAACTATGGCAGGGCTTGCAAAATTCTTTAGACAGTGGCGTGCGCCGAGACTCTTGTCTCTCGGGCGTTCAACTGCGGCCTCTTGTCATGCCTTGAAACGCTGGGTGCCGGCCAAGTGATATTCGAAGCGAAGCGCATCGCGATTGTCGGTGGCGGGCCCGCTGGTCTGCGAGCGGCGGAGGTTTGTGCGGCGGCGGGGATGAAGGTCGTTCTTTTCGACGCCAAGCGATCGGTCGGGAGGAAGTTTCTCGTTGCGGGGAAGGGCGGGTTGAATCTTACCAATGCCGAGCCGCGGGAGATTTTTGCCAACAGGTATTCGGGGAAAACTTCGGATTTCTGGCGAGGGGTTTTTGAGGTTTTTGATAGCGACGACCTGCGGGAATGGGCGTTGGAACTGGGATTTGAAACCTTCACGACAAAAAGCGGACGAGTTTATTTGAAGGACCTCAAAGCCGCTGGCCTGCTTCGGCGGTGGGTGGCGCGTCTGCGCGAAATGGGGGTGATTTTTCAGACGAATCACCGTCTCGTGGATCTTAAAGCCGGTGGACAATTCCAACTCGTTTTTGAAAATGGCGCCAGCGCCGAAGCTGATGCGGTGATCCTTGGCCTCGGGGGCGGCTCTTGGCCGGAAACGGGCTCGGATGGCGGTTGGATTCCACTCTTCGAGAAGCTCGGCCTCGCCACGCATCCCCTCGCCCCGGCGAATTGTGGCTGGGAGCACGACTGGCCCCCCGATGTCCTCCAAGCCGCCGAAGGGAAGCCTCTCAAAAATATCCGCGTCACCGCCGGAGAAAAATCCGCCTCCGGCGAACTGATCCTCACGCGCTACGGGCTGGAAGGCGGGCCACTCTACGCGCTCGGCTCGACCCTTCGCTCGATGGATGCTTCCGCCATTTCGATTGATCTCAAGCCGGCCCACTCTGTCGAACAACTCGTGGCTAAAATGGAATCCGTGCGTCGGAGTTTTGCCTCAGAGGCTCGTCTGCGCTGGAAACTTGGTGACGCCGCCTGCGCCCTGCTCGCCCGCAAAGAATGGAATGACGCGCCATCGCTCGCCCGTGAGGCAAAGAATTGCGTGATCCCTCTTAAAGGCCCGAGACCGATTTCCGAAGCCATCTCGAGTGCGGGTGGCGTTCGTTGGGAGGAACTCACCGAGAATTTGATGGTGAAAAAAATCCGGGGGCTTTTTGTGGCTGGGGAGATGATCGATTGGGAGGCTCCCACGGGCGGATTTCTGCTCCAGGCCTGCTTCGCCACGGGGACCCTCGCGGCGCAAACAGCCTGCAAGTTTTGCCGATGATTTTTAGCGCCGGATCCGGTGCGGACCATCCCCGACGCTAAGGACTTCGATGCGAACTTGAGTCAGCCCCTGACCGGTGAAACCCAGTTGATCGGCCACGGGCTTGGTCACATCGAGCATGCGGCCACGAATGAACGGACCGCGGTCATTGACGCGGACTTTGGTGGATTTTCCATTTCGGAGATTGGTCACTCGGATGAAGCACGGAAGCGGGAGGGTTTTGTGGGCGGCGCAGCGGGTCCAGGGCCAGAGCTTTTCGCCAATGGCGGTTTTTCCGGGGAAGATCAAAAAATGTTCACTGTAATGCGAGGCCACGCCCGTTTCGACATGACCGACCGCTTGGCGCGGGTGCATGGGGTGGTAGCGCACGCCGCGCAGGGTGTAGGGCTTGTATTTGTAGCCGTCATAGAACGCCGCGCATCCGCCGAGGAAGATCGAGACGAGGAGAAGGAGAGTGAGCGAGGATTTGGTCATGGCGTGAGCATTTGGATGGCGGCTCGGCGGGATGCCGGGATGCGTCCGCAATAGGTTTCGATCGCAGCAAGCGGATGGGTTTCCGCCTCCTCGATGCCAAGCAGACGGACGAGTTCTCGTTCAAAAAAATCCAAGGCCCGAAGCGTGGCGGGCTTGGCGCTGAGGTGGGCGACGGCGCGGGAGAGGAGATCGAAAACCTCCGGGTGCGGGTGCGCGGGTTGCGTAACGAGGTCGAGCAATTCGGCGAAGTAGCCACCGAGAAAAACATTCGCGGCGGATTTCGACTCGAAAAGGGAAAGGATTCGAACCTCACGCAAAGTGCCGAGCGGGGTTTTGCGGCCCGGGAGGTAACCGATCTCGACGCGATGGAAGAGATCAAGGTGACCAGCGAACGGGCTATTGGCGCGGCGGGCGGCTTTGGCCATCGTGCCGATCTTGCCGTGGGCGAGCGTGAACCATGTCACGATCAGGCTCGTGTCACTCCACGGCTGCCGGCGGATCAGGATGGCCTCTGTTTGTTCCATGGCAACAGAGTTGCCGCCGCTTACAGCGAGATGACCTTCACCGCGAACATGTCCGGATCAGCGGCGAGTTTTTTCATCACCTCTTCGCTGGGCAGACTGTCGAGATTCAACATCGTGAGCGCGCGTCCACCCTGTTCGGTGCGGGAGAGGCTCATGCTGGCGATGTTGATGTTCGATTGGCCGAGGAAAGTGCCGATGTAGCCAACGATGCCTGGACGGTCGCGATTCTCGAGCATGAGCACCACGCCGAAGGGGGTGACCTCCACGGGGTTGCTGTTCACTCGCACGATGCGCGGATCGTTTTTCGCGCCGAAGAAAGTGCCGCCGACCGAGACCTTGCTGTCGCCGCTGAAGACGGCCACATGGAGCCACTCGTTAAAATCGGTCTGCTCGCTGGAGCGAATTTCCTCCACATCGAGGCCGAGGGTCGCCGCCATGCTGCGGACATTGACGCTGTTCACTTCCTCGCCGCCGGCGTGCTTGAGGAATCCGGTAAGGATCGCACGACTGATGGCGTCGGTTGGCATTTCCACGGCCTTGCCGCCGTAGGTGATGACGATGCGGTCGTTGCGCTTTGGCGCGAGCTGGGCCGCGAAACGGCCGAGTTTGTCGCCGAGGGTGAGGTAGGGACGAACGACGGCCGCAGTCTTCGCGTCGATGCTCGGCATGTTGACGGCATTGCGAATTTCGCCGTCGAGGAGGGCGGCGCCGATCGCTTGGGCGATTTCGATGCCGACATTTTCCTGGGCTTCGGCGGTGCTGGCTCCGAGGTGCGGAGTGAAAACGATGTTCGGAGCGGAGCGGAGCGGGAAGTCGGCGGGCGGGGGCTCGACTTCGTAAACATCGAGCGCGGCGCCGGCGACTTGTCCAGAGTGAAGCGCCTCGCCGAGCGCGGTTTCATCCACCAAACCGCCACGGGCGCAGTTCACGATGCGGACGCCTTTTTTGCAAAGTCCCAGGCGTCGGGCATCGAGCATGTGGCGCGTCTCATCCGTGAGCGGCATGTGCATGCTGATGAAATCGACCTGCGGCATGAGCGCGTCGAGATCCTCGACGAGTTCGACTTGAAGGCTGCGGGCACGGCTGACGGAAAGGTAGGGATCGTAGGCCACAACGCGCATGCCGAAGGCCATCGCACGGCGGGCGAGCTCGGTGCCGATGCGGCCCATGCCGAGAATGCCGAGGGTTTTGTTGTAGAGTTCGACGCCTTCGAATTTCTTGCGGTCCCACTTGCCGGCCTTCATCGAGGCATCGGCTTGGGGGATGCTGCGGGCAACGCTGACGAGGAGCGAGAAGGCATGCTCGGCGGTGGAGATCGTATTTCCGCCGGGGGTATTCATTACGATCACCCCTCGGCGCGTGGCGGCGTCCACATCGACATTGTCCACCCCCACCCCGGCGCGGCCGACGACGCGGAGTTTCGTAGCGGCCTCGAGGACGGCGGCGGTGACTTTCGTCTGACTGCGGACGACGAGAGCGGAAAATTCGGGGATGATTTTGATGAGTTCAGCTTCAGGCAGGCCGGTATTAACAACGACCTCGAGGGCGCCGCCATTGGCGAGTTCGTCTACGCCGCGTTGAGAAATGGGATCGGCCACGAGGACCTTGGGTTTGGATGAGGACATTTTCGGAATGAGATGGTGCTGTTTTGTTAAAAAGTGGCAGGGTGTTAAAGCTGCCGAAGCGTTCATTTAAGACGAATGGCGGCCCACGGAAATCAATTTTTATGAAATGGTCGTATCGCATCGCGCGGATCGCGGGGATTGATGTGCGGATTCACATCACCTTCCTGCTGCTCCCGCTGTATTTCGGATGGGTGGCTTGGCAGTCCGGTGGGCCCTCTGAAGCCGCTCGGGCGGTGCTGTTTATTGTTTTGCTTTTCATCTGCGTGCTTCTCCATGAATTCGGCCACGCTCTCGCGGGCCGGCATTACGGAGTGCCAACGCCAGACATTACTCTCCTGCCGATCGGCGGGGTGGCGCGGATGCTGGCGGTTCCGGACAAACCCAAGGAGGAATTCGTCATCGCCGTGGCCGGCCCGGCCGTGAATGTCGTCATCGCCGCGGTGCTGGCTCCCGTCTTGTGGCTGACAGGCGGTCTTTTCAGCGGACCCGCCGGCGAGACTCGAGAGATCCTGCACAATTTGCTGTTGGTGAATCTGGGATTGGTCATTTTCAACATGATTCCGGCCTTCCCGATGGATGGCGGACGAGTTTTTCGATCCCTCTTGGCGATGAAGATTCGTTGGACAAAAGCCACGCGGATCGCGGGTCGGACCGGGCAGGTTTTGGCGGGGGCATTTTGCATCGGGGGATTTCTGCAAGGGAACTTCATGCTCATGCTGATCGCGCTCTTTGTCTTCAACGGCGCTCAGGACGAGATTCGCTTTGCCAACTACCGCGAGGATTTGGAGCGCCAACCGCCTCCCCTCCCCCCAGAGGATTGGTTCGAGCGGCGGATGTAGAGTTATTTGAAACAAGCGGATGGTTTTGCGATGAAAACCCATCGAGGAAAGCCGCCCCAGTCCCAAGAGCTACCCTCGCCGAATGATCTCTCATTTGACAGATTTCAGAGAGCGTGATTACTGTAATTACATGACTCCAACACTTGAAATCCCCCTGACGCGCATTGGCAATTCGCGCGGAATCCGGTTGCCCGCCCCTCTCATAAAAAAACTGGGATTCGATGGAGGCATCCTTTTGGAGGATCATGGTGATCGGGTCGTCCTGAAGCCAACCTCCCGCAGTAAGCCGACAAAGTTATCGTGGACCGAGACCTCTCGTGAAATGGCCTACGGGGCGGAAAACTGGTCCGATTGGGAAGACTCTGCCACGGACGGTCTCAAGGACATTCCGTGGGATGAAGAGAAATCACCGCACTCCCACCCTTGAAACGCCATGATATCTACTGGTGCCGCCTCGATCCCATTGAAGGAGCCGAGATGGCCAAGACGCGGCCCTGCGTGATTGTGAGTCGCGATGAATTGAACGCCCATCTCTCGACGGTCGTTGTTTGTCCTCTCACTTCCACTATCCACCCCCGCTGGCGCACACGCCTTGCGATCCGATGCGCGTGGCGTGCCGCTGAAATTTGCCCGGACCAAATCCGCACCATCTCCAAGTCTCGTCTCGGAGAAAAAATCGGAAAACTCACGCCGAAAACCTCCGCCGAACTCTCCCGCCTGCTCGGAGAACTGTATGCGGCATGATCGTGCCGACTTGGCTGATCGAATGAGCACTGGAATTCGCCCACACAAGTAATCGGAGTGCTTTGGATAGCTGTATTAGCCATTTTCAGGAAAATAAGCGCCTGACCGAAAGAACTTCGAAAATCGACCACAAGTAAAAGCCGGAGCTCAATGCCTGGAGGCTGAGCCCGAGGATTCCTAAACGATCTTCATTTTTTCGATCGTGGCGGTGGTGGAGCGGCCTTCGACCATTTCGGCGAGGACGACGCGGCCGCCGTTGGCCTCGATGATGTCGCGGCCACTCACATAGTGCGCCCAGTCTTTTCCCTTCACCAAGACATCGGGGAGGATTTGGGCGATGAGGTCGCGGGGCTCGTCCTCGTCGAAAATCACAACGAAATCCACCGCGCTGAGGGAGCCGAGGACATAGGCTCGGTCTTGCTCGGGGTTTACAGGGCGGGTTGGGCCTTTGGCGCGGCGGACGGAGGCGTCGCTGTTGAGTCCGACAATGAGGGCATCCCCTTGGGAGCGGGCGAAGGCGAGGTAGTCGGCGTGGCCGCGGTGGAGGATGTCGAAGCAGCCATTGGTGAAAACAAGGGTTCGGCCCTCGGCATGGAGTCGGTCCCGCTCGGCGCGCATTTCCGAAGGGGTGAGAATGCGAGGGAGGAATTGGGTGAGGGTCTGGGAGGGATTCACGCGTTGTGCTGAAAGGCAGGCATGGACTCCTTGTGGGAATCTTCGGCTAATCGACGGGCTTGCTCGATTCGGCGGAGGTAGAAATCCAGCGCGGGGTCGGGCAAGCCGGTGATGCGGGCCTTGGTAAATTCATCGACGGCTTTTTCCCACTGCTTTTCGCGGTAGTGGAGAACGCCGGTCCAGAAATGATCCCGACTGCGTTCACGTTCCGGCGAGAGGCCGTGTTTCGCTGTGAGGATTTCGTAAATTTCCACGCGGCGGCGGCGGGCGCTGACTTTGAGAATTTCGATCGGGCGGACTTCGAGCGACTCAGCCGCTGGGCTGTAGGCATCGGGGCCAATCAAAATCCGGGCGCCATAAGAGGAACTCGCGGAGCAGAGGCGGCGGGCGAAATCCACCGCCGGGCCGGCGACGCTGTAATTTGCGAGGCGGTTCCCACCAAAAAGTCCGGCGACAATTTCCCCGGAGTCGAGGCCCATGCGGACATCGAGGCAGCGCTGCCAACGGGAGTCGCATTCTTTGTTGAGTTCATCGATGCGGGCGGCGAGATCGATCGCGGCGCGGCAGGCGCGGGTGGCGTGACGCTCGTCGGGCTGGGGCGCACCGAAGACGACTCGAATGCACTCACCATTGCATTCATCTAGGTAGCCACCGGATTCCACGAGGTAATCGGAGGCGGTCTGGAGGTAAAAATTTGTGATCGCCGTGTAGTCGACGGGCGAGAGGAGCTCCATCAACTCGGCGTGGTTGTGAACGGAAACCACCAGCACGCTCGCTTGCAATTTGCGTCCAGGAAATGAGGCGTCGAAGCGAGAATTTAAAATCTCGCGGAAGCCTGTGCGGGACATTCTGGGACCAAAGAGGCGCTCGAGACTTTGTTTTCTAGATCCACTCCGGGTGCGGACCCAAAGAAGTCCGAGGACGCCGCTGCAGAGGACGGCGAACACCGGAAGGACGGGCGAAAAAAACTGCCCGTAGATCGAAACCACGCCGGACCAGGTGCAAAGAAGGATTGCCGTGGCCAAGACGATGAAAATCCGCAGGGAGTTCCGCGTGATGTCGAGGGTCGTCCAAGCAATGCCAAACGCCAAAACCAGTGCGACGAAAACCGGCGGCCCCCAGAGTGGGCGTCCATCCATCGGGATACGTAGCGACTTGATCAATCTCTCATCCAGAATGGTGGTGAGCCCCGATGCCAGAAGGAGCATGGCCAGGCTGGCCGAAATGGCGCCTAGGATGATGGCGGCTTTAAGAATTCTCATCGTGTTCGTCTTGCGTGCGGTGGGAGGCCACGACCCATTGGCTCAACACACGGTCCGGCGACTCGACCGCCTCGGCGGGAATTTCGAAATCGGTTTGACCGCTGTTGCGATGGATCAGGCCCAGCCCGAATTGATAATCCTTGAAAAGCCCCTCACACAAGTCGCGAGCTGAAATGTTTTTCTCCACCGACTTCGCCAAAATTGCCTCCACCGCCTCCGGCGAAAAGCGGAAGCGGTAGCCATGTTGCTCCCCGAAACGCTCGGCGAATTGAGTAATGACCAGGCTCTGGGCCTGCCGGGCATCCTCCGCGCCGGCTTGGAGCAGGCGCTCGATGGCGGTATCGGGATTTTCTAAAACGGCGGGCGTGACCTCCAAGGTTCGCACCGGACTTCCGGGAAGACGGTATTTGAATTCGCGCAGCAACCCCTCGCAGGTCGTCATCAATCCCCTGGCGCCGGTGTTCTCTCGAACGGCCAGCGAGGCGATGTGGCGGAGAGCCTCATCAGAAAAAACCGCCTCGATCCCATAAGCGGCAAATGCCCGCTCGTATTGGCGGATGAGGCTGCCCTCGGATTGCTTGAGGATTTCGAAAAGGTCGCCCTCAGCGAGGCTTTCACAAACGACGCGAACCGGCAGTCGTCCGATAAATTCGGGTTCGAGGCCGTAATCCACAAAATCGCTCGTGCCGGCGAGCCGCAGAAGCTCGGCGGGCAAAGTTGTCGCCGCTGCGGGGTCGGCGCCGAAACCGATCCCTGTTTTTTTCAACCGGCGGGAAACGACATCGGTCAACTTGTCGAAGGCGCCGGAGACGATGAAAAGGATGTGTCGGGTATTGATCGACTCGCGGTTGACCTTGCCGCGTTTTTGAAATTCGAGGGCGGCTTGGACTTGGGATTGGAGGTCGTTGCCACCACGAAGCGCGACATCCGTTTCCTCCATGAGTTTGAGCAAAGTCGTCTGCACACCCCGCCCGCTCACATCGCGGCCAGTGACTTCGCGGGAGGTCGCGATTTTATCGATCTCGTCGATGTAAATAATCCCGTATTGCGCGAGGGCCAGATTGCCGTCGGCTTTTTGAACCAACTCCCGCACGAGATCATCGACATCGCCGCCGACATAGCCGGTCTCGCTGAATTTCGTCGCGTCGGCCTTGACGAACGGCACCCCGATCAAATCGGCGACATGTTTAACGAGATAGGTTTTCCCGACACCCGTTGGGCCCGCGATGAGAACATTCTGTTTGGCGTATTCCAGTGGCGGGGCACTTGCTTCGCGGGAGGCCATCACCCGGGCGTTGTTGTAGTGATCGCACACGGCGATCCCGAGGACTTTCTTGGCCTCGTCTTGTCGAATGACAAATCGGTCGAGGTGCGCCTTCACCTCGCGGGGCGTGAAATGAAAATCCTGAATCGCCGCAGGAACCTTGTCGGCTGGCTCGGTGGGTGTCGGTGGGTTTTCGGGGGAATTGCCCGGCGCGGCAAAGGTCGTCCGCAGGAGTTCCTGCAAGCGGCGCTGCAACTGCTCCGGGGTCGGAAGCACGGGATCGCTCATGGGGTTCTGTATCGGCCATGGCGGCCTGCCGTGCAAGCACCGCGCAAAATGCGACTCGCCGATTGTGCGCCGGATGGGGAACTGCTAAGCATCTGACGCCATTCCCATAACCCATGATTCCACACCATGCTTGAGATCAACGATGTTTCCCTGAAGGTCCCCTCCCCTGAGGGCGAGCGCGAACTTCTTTCCAATGTTTCAGCGCGATTTCCGCTCGGACACTTCGGCGCCATTATCGGCCCGTCCGGTTGTGGCAAGACGACCCTGCTGAAGCTGGTCGCGGGAATCGTCGATGGTGACGAGGAGGGCATGGTTTTTTGGAAGGGACGCAATCTCGAAAAGGAGGATTTCCTCTCCACCGAAATCTCGTATGTCCCGCAATTCAGCATCGCGCATGAGGAACTCACGGTTCGCGAGTGCGTGGAGTTCGCCATGCGTCTGCGCGTGCGCGGGGCGAAGGGAGTGGACCGAGCCTCGGCTGTGGACCAATTGCTCTCCGAGGTGCGCATGGAGGAATTTGCCGACCAGCGTGTGCAGGTCCTCTCCGGCGGCCAGCGTCGCAGACTCGCTCTGGCGATGGAAATGACGAGCCAGCCCGAAATTCTGCTTTGCGACGAGGTCACCAGCGGGCTCGACCCGCGTTCGGAGGACGAGATTGTGAAACTTCTCCACAATCTTTCCCGCCGAAAAAACAGACTCGTTCTTTCGGTCACGCACAGCCTCGAGCATTTGGATCTCTACGATTCGGTGCTGGTGCTCTACCGGGGCGTGGTCGCCTACCAAGGCCCTCCGGCTTTTTTAACCCACTACTTCAGTGTCGCCTCGCCGAACAAACTTTACGAACGCCTCGAACTCCGCGAGCCGGCAGACTGGGCGGCATCCTGGAAAAAACACCAAGAGGCGATTCAAAAAGCCGCCGAGCCCACAAAAAATGTTCCCACTGAGGAGTCGCCGGAAACGCCCGCGCCGCCTTTGGAACTGCCCGGAGCGAGCAGTCAATTCCTTGCGCTTCTGGAGCGTCGAATGCTGATTTTCACCCGCAGCCGCGCGCAGATTTTCCTGCAGCTCGGACTCATCCTGGGCTTCCCTCTTCTGGTCGCGGTCTTTGCATGGAACGGCCTGCCGGCGGTGATGAACTTGAGTATGGGATTGGACCTCGATGTGGCCCGGCAGCTCAGCGAGGCGCGGGATTTTTTGATCCAATCCAGCAAGGTCGGCAGCCTCGTCTCGGGCATTGTGATGTTCCAAGTCATCCTGCTCACCCTCATGGGAGCAAATAATTCCGGCCGCGAAATCGCCGCCGAGCGTCGGATTTTTGAGAAGGAAAAACTTTCGGGCCTGAAAACCGGCGCCTATGTCACCAGCAAGGCCGCGTTTCTCCTCGGCCTCGTTCTCGCGCAGTCGATCTGGATGGGAATTTTTGTCCATCATGTCTGCGGTTTCCCCGGAGATTTTGTGACGCAATTGCTCCTGCTGGTGCTGGTGAATGCCGCGATGACCTCGGTCTGTCTGGGTGTGTCGAGCCTCATGTCCAGCGCCGAGCAGGCCTCCTTGGTTTCGATCTATCTTGTGGGATTCCAATTGCCGCTCTCCGGCGCGGTGCTGGCGCTTCCGGCCTTGCTCGGCGATGCGGTGCGGCCGTTCATTTCCGCCTATTGGAGTTGGTCGGGAATCCTGCAGACGCTGAAAAGCGAACGCTACTACGACATCGTGCAAACGGTGGTTCAGAGCCCGCTCAGCCCCCTTTCGCTTTGCCTGTGGGTGCTCCTGTCCCATATCGCCGCCGGGCTTTTCGTGGCATGGATCGGATGCGAGAGGCGCCAACTCGGATGAGCATCGAAACCCTCTCGACTCGAAGCAGCGGGGATTTCGCCAGCGAGGAATCCCGCCAACTCGCGCCTTGGGCGGTTCCACCGAATGGCTCGGCAGGGCGCCTCCACGCCGAGCCCGGCCATACCTACCGCTCGGAAATCCAGCGCGATCGAGCCCGGGTTATTCACTGCACATCTTTCCGCCGCCTTGACGGAAAGACTCAAGTTTTCCTGAACGGCACAGGCGACCACTACCGCACCCGACTCACGCACACGATCGAGGTCGCCTCGATCAGTCGCACGATCGCTCGGGCCTTGCGACTGAACGAGGATTTGGCCGAGGCCATCGCGTTGGCCCACGACCTCGGTCACCCACCCTGCGGTCATCGGGGGGAGGAGGAATTGGATCTCCTTTTGAAAGGCCACGGCGGATTCGACCACAATGCCCAAAGCCTCCGCGTCGTGGAAATCCTGGAAGAAAAATACCCCGGCTTTTCGGGATTGAACCTCACCTGGGATGTGCTTGAGGGGATCCAAAAACACGCCGACGGCTATGTTTTTCCAGATTCCGAAAAGCGGTATCCCTCCCCTTCTCTCGAAGCGCAGGTCACGGATTTGGCCGATGAGATCGCCTACTCCAGCCATGACCTCGACGATGGGCTCGATGCCGGTCTGATCGCGCTTGCCTCGCTGGATGAGGTGCCGCTTTGGAAGCGCGCCGAGGATTCCGCTCGGATCGAATACCCCGATCTTGATATCTCACGCTATCGGGGATTTGTGATTCGGTGCCTGGTGAACTTCTTGGTGGATGACCTCGTTTGCCAGACCACCACGAATCTCCGCGAGGCCAAGATCCAATCCCTCGAGGACCTCCGCAACCACCCGACGCGTCTCGCCTCTTTCAGCAAGCCGACAAGACAGGAACTCTCTTCCCTCCGGCGTCATTTGTTCCAAAACCTCTACCGCAGCCCCGAAGTTGCCGAGGCCAACAACAAGGCCGCTCGCAGGATTTCCGAGCTTTTCCATCACCTGATCGAAAATCCCGAAAACCTCGGCCGCAAAGCCCAAAACCGCATCGGCCGCGATGGTCTTCATCGCGCCACGGCGGACTACATTTCCGGCATGACCGACCGCTACCTCGCGCTCCAACACCGCGATCTGCTTCCGAATGGTTAGAATCGCGCCGGAAAAAAAACTTGCTGGCACGGAGGCCCGTGGCGAAGGTTTTGCCTCCTGGATGGAAATCATTTCGCAAAACAGCCCCTCAACGGCGTCGATTTCATCGCGGCTGTTCCTATCCCGCCTGTAATTTCCATATTTTCCCATGTCCCAGCCCAACCACAAAAATTCTGTCGATATCTTGATCCAGTGTCCCGGTTCGCACGGAGTGATTCCTGACCATGTGCACGAGCAAGCCGCAGCATTGCACGCTTTTGGGATTAAAGTGCTTGTCCTCTGTTGCCCAGCCTACGAACGCTCCCGAAGCGTCGAATACCCCACGATCCCCTGCATGGTCGAGGGGGCCACGACGAACCGCACAAATGCCTTCTCTCGCAAAGTCGGAAAGGCACTCCAAACCATGCGGAATCAACTAATTTTCGCTTGGGAAGTTTATAAAAATAATCCGGCGCTTGTGCTGGCGGCCAGCCATGTGGATAGCCAAAGCCCCCTGTGGGTGTGGCCACACATTCTCTTGGTTTTCTTGCGCAAGACCATCTACGGAATGAACCTCCACTTCGCCAATCGTGACCACCACCTGGGACCGAAATGGTGGCAAAAACTTGGAAGCCACCTGGCATACAAGCCATTCCGAATTGCGGTCGCCCACAAGCGGCTTCCAGACCCCAACCCGATCCCGAAATTCATTCGCACGATTGAGGTTCCCATTGGACCCGAGAAGACCCAGCAAATTCGCGAGAATCCAAAAAAAATCCGCCAAAAGTGGAAAGTCGCCCGTGGAAAAAAAGTCTTTTTGGCCTTCGGTCACATCCGCAACCACAAGAATCTCGACCTCGTCATTCGCGCTTTGCTTGAAAATCCCCAAGCCGCCCTCGTCATCATCGGCCGGGTTTCCAACCATCGCGACCGCCCGCTCAAATACTACAAATTGCTCGCCGAGGATTTGGGGTTGTCGAAGCGAGTTTTCATCAGCGATGACTTCGTCCCGGATGAAAAACGCCAGAGCTATTTCGAGGCCGCTGATTTCATAGTTTCGACCTATTCCTCGGGATTCCACTCGCAGAGCGCGACTCTGTCCACGGCAGTGAAAGCCCGCCGATATGTTCTCGCTTCCAGTGGAGCCAGCCCCATGCGCGACCTCGTCGAGCACTTTGGCCTCGGTGTTTTTGTGGAGCCTGATTCCAGCGAGGCCGTAGCCGATGGCATGGCGACGCTTTTGCATGGCGTCCTTCCAGAAGCCAATTGGGAAGGCTTTGAAGATCACGCCCATTGGGGAACCAATGTGACCCGCTTTCTCGAAGCCGCCGCCGATATCAAATCAAAAAGACCAACGCCCGTTCGGCAATTTGAGGGATTCGAGGACGAAGCCGTGCCCCTCCCGACTTTATTGAGCGCGAGAGCTCTCCTTCCCGTCAAAACCCCGAAACCTCCCAAAACCAAGAAAATCGCCTCGTCAAAACCTCGCCCGGTGGTCGCCAAAAAAATTACCAAGCGCGTGGCACCACCCGAACCCGCCCTCAAACCCGTCGAGCCGGTGGTTGTCGTGGAAAAGCCAACGGCACCCGTCTTGGAGGCCGATCCGTCCCAGCCCGTATTTCCTGGTTTTGACTCCGCGATAGAATCTCCCACAGCCTCTCCCGAAAAAGTCACTGGTCTAAACGGTCACGCTCCCGCCAAGAAAAAAGCCAAAGCCGCCGAGAAACCCAAGCCAAGCCGTGCCCGCAAACCCCGCTCTCGCGTCGCCAACCGCGAGTCCATCGGGGCGGCCGCCGCTTGATTGCCGCGAGTTTTCCGATGAGTGGGGACTGGTTCTCTTTCAGCCTTCCCGATTTTTCGTATGCCTTCCTGAGTGTGTTGCTCGAAGGGGTGCCGTTCATTCTTTTCGGCACGCTCCTCTCGGGCCTCATCGACCAATTCCTCCCCTCGCGAGTGATGACTCGCTTTCTGCCGCGAAGCGCCTTCCTCGGCATCTGCCTGAGCGGCTCGCTGGGCTTGGTTTTTCCCATGTGCGAATGCGGGATCGTCCCGGTGATCCGCCGCCTCATCGCCAAGGGCCTACCGGTCTCGAACGCCATCGCCTACATGCTCGCCGCGCCGATTGTGAATCCCATCGTCGCCGTGAGCACCTACGCCGCCTTTCGCGGCCAAGGCGCGGAGGAGTTCACCGTGCTCCGCCTCGGCCTCGGCTACTTTATCGCGGTGCTTGTGGGATTCGCCGTTCTCAATCTCCCGCTCACCGCCGTGCTCCGGAGTAAAATCCTCGCTGGCCTGGAACACCCGCCGCACGACCACCATGCCCCTGTTCCATTCGGCCAACGACTCGTCGGCGCGATGGATGCCGGCGTTCGCGATTTTCTTGATGTGATGGTCTACTTCATCCTCGGCGTCGCCGTCGCCTCGCTCTTCGGCACGGCAGTGAATCAGGAATTATTTTTGCCTCTGGCGCTGAACGACTGGCTCGCCGTTCCCTCGATGATGACTCTCGCCGGCGTGCTGTCGCTCTGCAGCTCCTCGGATGCCTTCATCGCCGCGACCTTCGTTTCCTTTCCTGCGGTTGCGAAACTCGCGTTTCTGGTATTCGGTCCCATGATGGATTTGAAACTCCTGTTCATCTACAGCGCGGTTTTCACCAAGCGATTTGTCCTGGGGCTCGCCATCGGGCTTTTTGTTTTGATCGGCCTCCTGTGCGTGAGGCTTTCCGTCATCGGCCTATGAACCACACCGCCTCCCGGTTTTGTTCGTCCGGCGTTCTGATGGTCTGGGGCGTTGTGCTGCTCTACTTCCAATTTTCCGGCCGCATCGCCTCCTACCTCCACCCGGCATTCCATCTCTATGTGGCGATCTCGGGAGGCGTTCTGGTTTTCCTCTCGGCCGCCCTCCTGCTGACCTTTCCGAAAGCCCATGAGGGCGACCCTTGTTGCGAAGACCACGACCACTCCAGCCATTTCTTCAGCGGAGGAATCGCCTCGCTCCTCATCCTCGTGGTGCCGCTTTTGGCCACGACAAAAATCTCCCAAAGCAGCTTCGGCGCCACGGCGGTGAAAAACCGAGGCGTCGTGAGCCACATCGCCGACCTCCCCGGCTACTCGCCCGCCTTCGAACCCGCCCTGCCAAACCATGACGGCTCCATCGGCGAAGCCACCTTGATGGACCCCTCGCTTTACCTGAAAAAAAACGACTCCGGTCAAATCCTTGCCGAACTCATCGACCTCGTTTACGCGGCGGGCGACGCCGACCTGCTCGGGGATTTTGAAAACCAGGAGGTCGAACTCGTCGGCCAATTCCTCCCCGCCCGAACCGGCAATTCCTCGGGCGACCGCTTCCGCCTCGTTCGCATGTTTGTGATGTGCTGCGCCGCCGACGCCCGCCCGGTCGGCATTTCGATCCAGGACAACCAAGCCGTCAACTTCCCCGAGATGACCTGGGTGAAGATTCGCGGCAAGGCCACCTTCCCCGTCGAAGGCGGCCGCCGCACTCCTCTCGTCATCGCCGAATCCGTTACCGAAACCGAACCTCCTCGCGAATCCTTTGTTTACTGAATCCATGAACCGACTCCTGCCGATCCTCGCCGCCCTTTTCTCCCTCGCCACCCAAGCCCGCGCCGACCTCCAAGGCGCTTGGATAGCCTCGGTTCACAACATCAACTTCCCCTCCAAACAAGGCCTACCCGTCGAGGTCCAAAAACAACAAGCCACCCGCCTGCTCGACACCGCGAAATCCGCCGGCCTCAACGCCGTGATGCTCCAGGTCCGGCCCGAGGGCGACGCTCTCTACGCCTCCAGCCTCGAACCCTGGAGCCGCTACATCACTGGCACCCAAGGCGCCAATCCCGGCTACGACCCGCTCGCCTACTTTATTGCCCAAGCGAAAGCACGCGGTCTGGAAGTCCACGCTTGGATCAACCCCTACCGCGCCGGCGCCAATTCCTCCCACCCCCGCTCCTCAAAACACATCAGCCGCCTCTATCCCAAGTATTGCTACAAAGTCGGCACCACGCTCTGGATGGACCCCGGCTCGCCGGAAATCCGCCGCCACATCAACTCCGTCGTGCGCGAACTCGTCGAGCGCTACGACATCGCCGGCGTCCACCTCGATGACTATTTCTACCCCTACCCCACGGCCAAAGGCAGACTCCCGCATTTTCCCGACGACAAAACCTACGCCACCTACCGCTCCTCCGGCGGCAAACTCTCGAAAGCCGACTGGCGCCGCCAGAATGTCCACTTCCTCATCCGCGACCTCAGCCAGACCGTCCACTCCGCCCGCTCGGGCCTGCTTTTTGGCGTCAGCCCCTTCGGCATCCACAGCAAGGACACCGCGCCCTCGAACATTAAAGTTGGCGTGGATCAATACCACGAACTCTTCTCCGACCCCCTGGTCTGGATGCACCAGGGCTGGATCGATTACCTCTCGCCGCAGCTTTATTGGAAAAACGGCGGCCCGCAGTGCTTCTCGACCCTGCTCAGTTGGTGGCGACATCCCAAGGTCAACCCGCGAGGTGTCGCCATCGTCCCTGGAATTGCCGTCGATCGCCTCGAGTCCCAAGGCTGGCCATCCTCCGAGATCGACCGTCAGCTTTCCCTCGAAAAATCCATCTCGCCCCGACCGCGCGGTGGATTCCTGCTCTGGAACATCGGCCCCGTCTCGAAGAACACCAAAGGCGTGATGGCCGCCATCCGCGCCCGTTGATTTTTTTAAAAAAACAAACAATCCCCTTCACAAAAGCGGGTTGGGGTTTCTACTAAAAATATCAAAGGTTCTCATTGCCCCCCGAGGATTTCCTTCCTAAAGTCTCCCCCTTCGTTATGTCCGGATTATCGTTAGAGATCATTTTTATTTTGTTGCTTTTGTTGGCAAACGGCCTCTTTGCCATGGCGGAGATCGCCGTGGTGACCTCCCGAAAGGCGCGCCTCAAGAGCATGGCCGATGAAGGCGACCGCGGATCCCGCCTCGCCCTCGCCCTCGCCAATGCCCCGGGCAAATTTCTTTCCACTGTCCAAGTTGGCATCACCTTTGTGGGAGTCCTCGCCAGCGCCTTGGGTGGCGCGAGAATCAGCGACCGCTTGGCAGAATTTTTTAAAAAAATCCCCTCGCTGGAAAATTACGCCGACCTCTTGGCTCTGGTCATCATCGTAGGAGTCATCACCTACCTCTCCGTCATTATTGGAGAACTTGTTCCCAAACGAATCGCCCTGAATAATCCTGAGCGTATCGCCTCGACCTTGGCACCCCCCATGTTCGGCTTGGCTAAGTTTTTTTCGCCCTTGGTGAACATTCTCAATCTCTCGAGCAATTTCCTCATGGCCTCCATGGGGATTCGAAAAGCAAAGGAATCCGTTGTTTCCGAGGAAGAAGTGCGTGTCTTGATCGATGAGGGCCTGAGCGCCGGCATTTTCAAGAAAGCCGAAAAAGAGATGGTCGAGAGTGTTTTCGAACTCGACGAACTCACCGCGGGCGACCTCATGACACCCCGCGCCCGGATGATCTGGCTGTCCATAGATGATACCGACGAGGAAAACTGGCGCCGAATCGCCGGCAGCGGCCACTCGCATTTTCCAGTATACCAGGAAACCCGGGACAATGTCACCGGCATGGTGAGCGTTAAGTCGCTCTGGGCGAACCTCTCCCTTGCAGGCCGCGTGGAACTCCGCGCCCTCGTCACCCCGCCGCTCTATGTGCCAACCGCGATGCCCGTGAGCAAACTCATCGAGGAATTTAAGAAATCCGGAAAACATATCGCGCTCGTGGTTGATGAGTTCGGTGGTTTGCAGGGCCTTGTGACTCTAAATGATGTGATGATGGCGATCGTGGGCAATCTCCCCGAGCGCGAGCAGCGCCATGAACCCAAGGCCCTCCTCCGCCAAGACGGAAGTTGGCTCGTCGATGCGATGCTGGATATCGACGAAACCAAGAAAAGCCTTGGGATCGAAGAGGATTTGCCGGGCGAGGACATCAACCGCTACTCCACTCTCGGAGGGTTCATTCTCAGCCAACTCGGCCACATTCCGCGCGAGGGCGAGAAATTTCATTGGGACCGCTTCGACTTTGAAGTCATCGACATGGACCGCCAACGCATCGACAAGGTTCTGGTCATCCCGAGGACTCCAAAACCCGAGAAAATCGAGGAAGAGGAACCCTCCCTCAGCGACTAAAACCCCTCGCGCACCAGCGACGGCAAAGCCTCGCGGAAAGACGGAAACTCCGGCACCCACCCTGTCGCACGGAGTCTTTGATTGGAAACCCGCTTGCTGTTGAGTCCCCGCTTGCGATGCGGGTCGATCGGCCCATCCGGCGGCATCGGTTTGCCCAAAAACTCGGAAATCCACCCGTAAAGTTCCCGCTGCGTCGGAGGGTGACTGTCGCAGACATTGTAAATGCCGGAGGAGATCGAGGGGTCGGCGAGATGCAGTAGCGCACGCGCGCCGTCCTCGCGGTGGATCAAGTTGATGAACCGCTCACCGCCCGCCTCCACCACCGCGCTGCCCTCGGCGAACTTCCGCAAAAACATCGAGCGGCCCGGCCCATAAATTCCCCCGAGTCGGGCAACGATCCCGCCTACTCGGAGCGCGACGGCCTCGGCTTCGAGAAGCACTCGTGCGGTTTCACGGAGCGGTTCGGTGGGTGAGTTTTCATCCACGAGCTCGCCGTTTTGCTGGTCATAGACCGAAGTGCTCCCCGTAAAAATCACCCGCCCCGGCGCAAAGGCAGCGATCAAATTTTCCAGCCCATCGCGATACACCGCGCGGTAGTCCTCCGCATCCCCACCTCCGGAGCTTGCACAGTGGATCAACAAGTCCAGCTGGTTCCACCCCTCAGGAGCCGCGAAAGGTTTTGAAATATCCGCCACGCGAACCGGAAACGGCAGCGAAGCCAGTCTGGCAGCGGTTCCCTCCGTGGCGCACAGGCCGAGAACCTCCCAGCCATTCTTATAAAACAAACCGGCTGCGACCTCCCCAAGGAAGCCGCAGCCGGCAAGAACTACCCGTTTAGGCTGCAATTAGCCTTGTGGGTTGAAATTGAAACGAATCTTCAGCTTGGCACGCTTGGCGTTGTTTTTCGCTTTGCGGCGCACGCGCTGAACGGGAGTTTCGAAAGCACGGAGTCGACGGACTTCATCCATCAATCCCTCCGCGTCGATCTTGCCCTTCAATCTCTTGAGAGCGCGGTCGATCGGTTCACCTTTTCTAACTAATACTTCCGGCATAAATTCACCTACTTTCTAAAAATAGAGGTGCAGACTAGCCGCTCGAATCCCGACCCGTCAAGAAAGGGTTCAGATAATATTTATTTCACTCGTTTCCTATGTTTTGCATTTTTTGGAAACTCCAATCTTGCTGCTTCCTTCCTCATCCCGCAGAGTCCCCCAATGAGCAGACACGACAACCGCCAGCCGGGCCAAATCCGCCCGATCACCATCGAAAAATCCATCGCCCCGCACGCCCATGGCTCGGTTTTGATTTCCTTCGGAAACACCAAAGTCATCTGCGCCGCCATGATCGAGGAATCGGTGCCGCGTTGGATGAAAGAGCAGAATGTCCCTGGCGGTTGGATTACGGCGGAATACTCGATGCTCCCCTACTCCACCCTCACCCGCAAACAACGCGACTCCTCGCGCGGCCGCCCCGATGGACGCGGCACTGAGATCCAGCGCCTCATCGGCCGCTCGCTCCGCGCCGTTGTGGATCTCCAAAAACTCGGCCAACGCACCCTTTGGGTCGATTGCGATGTGCTCCAAGCCGATGGCGGCACCCGCACCGCCGCGATCACCGGCGCTTCGCTCGCCGTCGAACTCGCCGGCCGCTGGCTCGTCGAGCAGGGAAAAATCAAAGAACTCCCAGTGAAAAACCGCGTTGCCGCCGTCAGCGTCGGCATCGTGGCTAGCGAGGTTTTGGTCGATCTCGATTACCTCGAGGACAAGGACGCCGAGGTGGATATGAATGTCGTGATGACCGACAAACTCGACTATGTCGAGGTGCAGGGCAGCGGCGAGGAGAGCGTTTTCAGCCCCGCGCAACTCGAGCAATTAACCGCCGCCGCGAAGTCGGGAATCGAACAGCTTTTGGCCATCCAAAAATCCGCCCTCGGGTAAAAAGAGTCTCGCGGCGCCCACTCCGTTCTTGAGCTCGAGAGAGCGGATCGTTAATCAAAGCGGATGCGCCATTTTGCTTACCTCCCGTTATTTGTAGCCTTCTTCGCGCTCTCGACTTCTTGCGATGCCAAGAAACCGGAGACGCCCGTTCCCCAACCCGCTCCGGCCCCGATTGGTAAAATCGAGGGCTCCTTGGATTTTGCGGATGTCGCCGTTGGCGCAACGACCGCGAAAAATTTGACGATCCAAAATACGGGAACCGCCCCTCTCGTGATCTCCGCGATTTCGTATCCGGAAAGTCTCTCGGGCCACGACAAACCCGCGACGGTGGAGCCCAATGGCACCCTGGTGATCCATGTCAAATTCTCCCCCGCCAAACCTGGCAACTTACAAGGTGCTGTCGTCATCACATCGAATGGCGGCAAATTCGAAGTCCCTGCGACCGGCACCGCGAAGGAATTATCCGGCATCCTCGAACTCGCCAAAGAAACGCCCTTTGAGCAAGTCCCCGTGGGCGAGAAGGCGACCGGCGCGTTCATTCTGCGCAACACCGGCAACGCCCCGCTCACCGTCAGCACCATTTCCTACCCCGAGGGATTCACCGGAAATTTCAGCGGTCAGATCGAGCCCGGTCAGGAACAAAAAGTCCCTCTGGTTTTTTCACCCAAGGAGCCCAAGACCTACTCAGGCGAAGCCACCGTGAATCTCTCTGTCGGCCGAGGAACGACCGCGTTGGAGATCACTGGAACCGCCGCAGCCCCCCTGCCCGCTCCCAGGGGAATGGCGACCGTTCTGTCAGGTCAACTTCCACCAGGCTCCGCCCTCGCTGGCACGGAGGTGAAAACCTTTCACATCGGCACGCATGAGGTGACCTGGGGCGAATGGAATGCTCTGCGCGAATTCGCAACAAAAAATGGTTACGACCTTCCCGCCGCTCCGGAAGGCGCGACTCCAAACCGCCCCGTGCGCCAAATCACATGGCACGACGCGGTGAAATTTTGCAATGCCCGCAGCCAACAGGAAAATCTCCAACCGGTTTACGCAGTAAATGGCGAAGTTTACCGTTCAGGAGTTGCCACCCCCATCGCAAACTCCGAAGCGAATGGCTATCGCCTCCCCACCGAAATCGAGTGGGAATGGGCCGCGCGCGGCGGAATCAAGTCCGTCGGGGCCAGCATCAGCGGAGGCAAGGAATTGGATGCAAATTCTCCCACCGAACTCACCGGGTGGGTAGACCGTTGGCGCTTCAGTGGCGGCGAGGATGTCGACGCCGTGGCATGGTATTGGGAAAATTCCGCCGCGTCGGGCGAGGATTTGCTCGATGGACGAGGCACCGCTCCGGTTGGAACGAAAAAGCCAAACGAACTCGGGATTTTCGACATGAGTGGCAATGTCGCCGAATGGTGTTGGGACGAGGCGGATGGCGGCTCGCGCCGAGTCCGTGGTGGGGCTTGGTTCGGCTCGCCCGCCGATTGCGAGGTGTCTCGCCGGAGTTTCAATGGACCCGAAAATCCCTTCGATTTCCTCGGGTTTCGCATGGCCCGAAATCTCGCGGATGCTGCCCTGCTCGCCCAACAACCCACGGCAGAACCTGCGCTCGATTTTTCCACCAATGCCACGCTACCCAACGCCACCACGGGCATGGATTACACAGCGAAAATCGAACTCGCCGGCGGAAAATCCCCTTATGCCGTCACCCTCAAGCCAGGCGCAAAACTCCCCGAAGGTCTGAATTTCAAAGATGGCGAAATCCAAGGCACGCCAAAAGCCGCAGGCGACTTCCGCGTTACCCTCGTCGCTACGGATTCCTCGAACCCGGTGAAAAATTCCATCGAGCGGGAATTCATCCTGCGAGTCACTCCCTACGGCCTCGCGATCGATCCCGAACCCGCCGCAATCGCCGCAAAATACAACGAACCCCTTTCCGTAGCCTTCGCCGCACTAGGCGGTTCCTCGCCATATCGATGGACCACCGTCGGAAAGCTACCGCGCGGGCTCAAGCTCGACCCCCAACTTGGCGAACTCACCGGAAAGCCCTTGATCGGAGGCTCAACAAACATCGTTCTACGCCTCCGCGACGCGAAAGGCTTTGAGGCGTTTCGTGTGGTTCCTTTGACCATCTCCGTGGTGCCAATCCAAATCACCCCCAACCCCGAAAATCCATCGTCCGGCAATGTGAATATGAATTTCTCCCGGAGCTTCACACTTACCGGCGGCGTGCCGCCCTACTCGGTCAAACTCGCCGAAGGATCCACCCTCCCGCAAGGTCTCTCGATTTCCACCAGCGGATCCACCGCACGGATCAAAGGCATCCCCACCGAGACCGGAAATTTCTCCGTGACCCTGGAAGCCTCTGATTCGGTAAAAACCTCCTCCTCCCTGCCAGTCGAGATTTCCGTAGCTCCCTACAGTCTCGCGATCACCGAACCATCCCCCGATCAACTCGCCGCAAAATATCTCGAGGATTACACAATCACTCTCAACGCCACCGGCGGTCGCCCCCCGTATTACTGGGCTGTGGTTGGCAAAGTCCCTCCCGGCCTGAGCGTCAAGGCCCTCACAGGAATCTTCTCCGGCAAACCCACCGCCGCCGGAAAATTCCCCATCATCATCAGGGTGTCGGATGTAAATAACATCATCGTTTCGAGAAATGCCACGATCGAGGTCAGCACCTCGCCGCTCAGCCTCACGCCAGATCCTGCGCAAGCTCCCGCTGGCACGACCGGTCTCGCGTATAACTGGAAGATCGTCTTTTCTGGCGGCGTTCCGCCATACACGCTCAAGCCCGCACCGGACACTACCTTGCCAGAAGGCCTTTCTGCCTCGGTCTCTGGGTCCACCGGTAAAATCTTGGGAAACCCCGCCACGCCCGGAACCTTCCCGCTCTTTCTCGAAGCCACCGACACACTGGGTGAAAAAGCCAACCTGCAAGCGCAGGTGACTGTCACCCCCTACGACCTCGCCATCGCCCCCGAGTCCACCCAAAAGCTCGTTGGGAAATTCAAGCAGGCCCTTGATGTTCCACTCACAGCCACCGGCGGCAAACCGCCTTACAAATGGTCTATCACCGGTTCACTCCCGAATGGGGCTTGGCTCAGCAGTTCCTCCGGAAAGCTGGCTGGAACCCCCTACACCACCGGCGAATTTCCAATCACCCTAAAAGTCACCGACTCGAACAACATCTCGGCAGCGGCCGATGGCAAACTCGTCATCACCGCCGACCCGCTCCAAATTGTCGTCGATGCCACCGAATCCCAGCAGGCCACATCCGGCCTCGCAACCCGCCGCACCTTCGCGATCCAAGGCGGAGTGCCGCCTTACTCCTTGAAGCTGAAAGAAGGCAGCACGCTGCCACCGGGCATGGAACTGGACTTCACCGGCACCAAGGGGGCAATTGAAGGAAAACCAGCGGAGCCTGGAAACTTCTCATCCATCCTTGTCGCGACCGACTCACGGGAAGAATCCACCGAAACAAAAATCGACCTCTCCGTTTCCGCCTACGACCTGCAAGTCTCCGAGACGCTCGCTGCCCCGATCACGGCAAAATACGATCAAACTCTCGCCGTCACGCTCGCAGCCAATGGCGGCAAGCCCCCTTATGTTTGGAAAATCGAGGGCAAACTCCCAGTCGGCATCCTCCTCAAGTCGCAAAGCGGCTCACTCACCGGAAAACCTCAAACCACTGGAGAGTTCCCCATCACCTTCAAAGTCACGGACGCCAATCGCCTCTCAGCCACACGCAACGGATCCATCGTTGTCAGCGCCGAGGAATTAAAAATCGAAACCGCAACCCTGCCCCCTGGTAAAAAAGGAGTGCCCTACAGTCAAAAAGTCGAAACCTCCGGGGGAATTGCTCCCATCACACTCGGAATCGAACCCGGCACAGCCCTCGCGCCCGGACTCAATCTCGGAGAGGCTGGAATCCTCGGCACTCCTGAAGCCGGTGGCTCTTTCTCGGTTCGCATTGTGGCAATCGATTCCAAAATGACCTCCACCTCCAAGGATTTTACTCTGCTCGTTGAGGATCCCACTCCCGCACCAACTCCCGCACCAACTCCCGCACCAACTCCCGCACCAACTCCCG
>ERZ889217.470-NODE-470-length-24420-cov-12.130187_pt1 | contig 24420 bp, 22 predicted proteins | sample MGYA00521098_ERZ889217 | MGnify/ENA primary metagenome ERZ889217 (study PRJEB32303, sample SAMEA104408613) | aquatic metagenome | biome: Brackish water; feature: Pelagic; material: water | place: Baltic Sea | collected 2014-06-10T22:04:00 | depth 2,362 m ... | reverse complement strand
ATCTATGGTCACCCGCGCATGCCGGTTCTGGATCGACCGCTCCACACATTTCACGATTAAGCTGCATCATGGTTGCCTGGAGCACACGTTTCTGCTGAAACTCCGCACCTGTGAAACATAAGGAAGAACTTTTTGAGACTCCGCCAGAGTGCGCGATGGATATGGCCCGCGCCTCAAAAAACCCGCTGCGGAAGCTGTATTTTTGGACTCTGCATTGGGCGGACACGAAGTTTGCGATACCGGTCCTGTTTTTCATTTCCTTCATCGAATCATCATTTTTCCCGATTCCTCCGGATGTTCTGCTCATGGCGATTTGTTTCGCCAAGCCTGCGAAATGGATCCAAGCAGCACTCTGGTGCACGGTTGGTTCGGTGCTTGGGGGTGTGCTGGGTTGGTACATCGGATGGGGGCTTTGGGAGATGGTCGGTCAACCAATTGTGGTGTTCTACCACGGTGAGGTGGTCATGGATCACGTGAAGGAACTGTACACGACTTACGGCTTCTGGGGCATCCTTGTGGCGGCGATCACTCCGATCCCCTATAAAGTATTCACCATCGCCTCAGGCATGTTCCAATTCAGTCTTCCGCTATTGATTGTTGCATCCATTATCGGACGAGGGTTCCGATTCTTCGTTGTTTCCGGTCTGATTCGTATCTTCGGCGTCAAGGTACGCGATTTCATCGAAAAGCGCCTCGAGATATGCTTGATTGTAGGCACAATTATCGGAATCGGTGGATTCGCCGCACTCAAGTTTCTGCGTTGAGGCTACATTCTCAGGCGCTCCTCAGGGAGGCGTGGGCCTGACGTAGCGTTGTGGTCAGCCGTTCAAGGTATGTCCACTCCTCGGCTAGTGTCCAAGTCAATGATGCATCGAAGGGAGTGGTCTTCAGAGTTCGGGTGCGGTTTTCCAGTTGCTCCATGCTCTCCAGAACGCGTTTTTTAGCGGTGGAGATGCGCTGTTCGCAGGCCTTTGATTTTGCCAATAAGCTCGCACGAACAATCGGTGAGGTTGTGTGTGCGAGTTGATCGGCAAGTGTTGTTGCTTCACGCGCGGCTTCGCCCGTGCTTGAGAACAGTTCCCAGTCCGGTGCCGGCTTGTGTTCCGGGACGAAGCTTGGAGCAAGTAAATCGACCAGATGTTTCAACCTGGCTGCAGGTGATTCAAGAATGCGCCGCGCCTCGTTCAATTCCGTGGCTTTGGAAACATCTCCTCCGAGCTTGTCTGGGTGGGCGGTGGCGATGCGTTGGTGGTGGTGGGACTTGATCTCTTCAAGATCCAACCACGCACTATGAGGTAATTCCAGTTCGGCAAAAAAATCCTTCACGCCGAAAAGCTTTCGCCGCAAGAGCAGTGAGCGACAGCGTTGGGATTGGTGACTTTAAATCCGCCTTTTTGCAGGTCGTCGCTGTAGTCCAGTTCCGATCCGCTTACAAAAAGGGCGCTTTTCGGATCGACCACCACGCGGACTTGATTCGATTCAACAAGGATATCTCGGTTTGCCGGACCATCAACGAGATCCATTTTGTATTGGAGGCCGGAGCACCCTCCTCCAATGACCGCGACACGCAGCGCGCCGCCGGGTCTACCTTGTTTGGAAAGAAGTGAGCGCAAGCGTTCGCTGGCAGCACCAAGGACGCGAATCAACTTTTCATTTCCGATGCGATATTGGACGGCTTCCATGAGTTGGAGAACATGCACAGCTCTGCGACAGGCGCAAGGCAATCAGAGAGGGTCGAAGACAAATCTTGGATCGTTCCAATCGCGCGGGAAGGCAAAACGGAATGGAGCAGATCCCCGGAAAAGGGGATCGTTGAAATATGGATCGAGGGTCCATCTCGATCCACGGGGGTGCTTGGCTTTGCTTGCTTCGTGTTGGGCGAGCGATTGAGCAAGATGGATAATGAGACCAGATCCAGCTCCCGCGTCCAAAAGTTGCTGGAATTCTGCGCGGGTAAAACTGTAGGGCGCATGAGTGCTCTTGATATATGCCACAATTCCGGTTTCTGAGACGCGCGCCTTCAGAAGCGAGAGAATGTCATCGAAATCCAATACGCGTCCGGTGCTGATACGTTTGATCGTGCCTGATGGCACGCCGCGTTGTCCGAGTTGGGCGAGGATTGCAGGTGATACAGATGGTTGTTCGAGCGAGGCGCAAGATGGCGCTAGAATAAGGAGTGCCGTTAGGAAGAGGAGAGCGGCGAGGTGATTCATGAGAATTGCAAGAGGGGGGGATCCATTTGCACAAGTGAAAGAGGAAAGCTATGGCGGTGAGGGGGGGATTCGAACCCCCGGTAGCCTTTTGGACTACGGCGCTTTAGCAAAGCGCTGCTTTCGACCACTCAGCCACCTCACCTGAATTGGACGGAAAAGGAAACACCAAACAGAGCTGAGGTCAAACACCAACATATGGCATCTTCACAGGCGGTGGGCTTGATTGGATCGGCTGGATCCATAACATACCGCGATGATTTCGATCCGGGAGGATTGCGGCGTTGGTCAGGTTTCGGCATTTCAAAAGGAAGTCGAGGAGATGTTCTCGGAAACGGGGCGCTTGTCGGCGGGGAATGGCTTTGAATACCGTGCCGAGCAGCAGCGCATGGCCGGAGCTGTGGCGGCCAGCATCGAGCAGGGCGGACATCTTGTTGTGGAAGCGGGCACAGGTGTCGGCAAATCCTTGGCCTATCTTGTTCCTGCTTTGCTTTATGCGATCCGCACAAAGCGGAAGGCGGTGATCAGTACCCACACAATCGCATTGCAGGAACAACTCATGTTCAAGGATATTCCCCTTGTTCAGCAAATCATTCCAGAGGAGTTCGAGGCGGTGCTATTGAAGGGGCGCCAGAACTATCTGTGCACGACGCGTCTGGCGCGAGCGATCGGCCAGTCCAAAGATCTCTTCACAACGCCACAGCATGCCGAGCTTGAGCGGATTCGCGAGTGGAGTTTGCAAACAAAAGATGGGTCGCTGAGTGATTTTAGCGAGCAACCGGATCCTGCTGTATGGGAGGAGGTGCGAAGCGAGCAGCACTTGTGCACACCAAAAACATGTCTCCCGGGATCCGGGTGTTTTTATCAAAACCTCCGCCGCCGTGTGGCAAATGCCCGAGTAGTCGTTCTGAACCACGCTCTCTTTTTCACATTGCTCAATGGCGTTGAGGACGCGGAACACCGCACCGGCGGCCTGCTCTTTGCCAATGATTTCGTTGTATTCGATGAGGCGCACACGTTGGAGGAGGTGGCTGCTCGCCATATTGGGATGGAATTGTCTCAGCTCGGCATACGCCGCGCAATCCAGCGCCTCTACAATCCACGCACAAAAAAAGGGTTGTTCCAGATTCTTAAAAATGGTCCTGCGTGCCGTGCTGTGGGCGACATGCTGCCCGTTGCTGACACATTTTTTCAAAGTGTTGCTGAGCGCTGCGTCTTCAAGCGTGGCCGCGAATATCGAGTGAGGGAGCCAGATTTAGTAGATGGCTCGGAGATGGCTACCGCACTTGTTCGCTTAGGCGAGTTGGTGGCGATTGAGGCTGGAAAATGCGAGGGTGAGACTCATATCGCCGAACTGCAAGAGGCCGCCCGTAAACTTCGTGCCGCCCGTTCGGGTGTCGCTGATTTTTTGGCCTTGGAGGATCCTGGGCAGGTCTATTGGGTTGAGCAATATGGTCGGGCTGAGCAATTTTGCACCTTGCGAACCGCACCAGTGGATCTGGCTGACGCGCTACGGCGGTTGCTTTTCCGGGAGGGGGCATGCACGGTGATGACCAGCGCGACACTCTCGGTTGGCGCTCCAGACCTCGGGTATTTTCGTGAGCGCGTCGGTGCGGAGGAGGTTCCTGCACTGCAGATTGGCAGTCCATTTGACTATGAACGCCAGATGTCGCTGCATCTTGTCGAGAAGATGCCGGAACCCAAGGGGTCAGGCTACGAGGAGTCGCTGGCAAAGTGGATTCTTCATTTCACCGAAAAAAGCAAGGCCCGGGCGTTTGTCCTCTTCACCAGTTATCAAACGATGAGGAATGTCGCCGAATTGGCGGAGCTGGAATTTGAAAAGCGTGGGTGGCACCTTCTGATGCAAGGGGGTGGCATGCCTGCTCAGCGTATGGTCGCTGAGTTCAAGGAAAACCCACACAGCGTCCTCTTTGGGGTCTCAAGTTTTTGGACCGGCGTCGATGTTCCGGGTGATGCTCTCTCGAGTGTGATCATCACACGTCTTCCCTTCGCCACGCCTGACCATCCACTTACCGAGGCCCGCCTCGAGGCAATTGAGGCCCAGGGTGGAAGGGCTTTCGACGGGTACTCCCTGCCCGAGGCGATCCTGAAGCTCCGGCAGGGCGTTGGCCGCCTTATCCGGAGCAAGTCCGACGCGGGAACGATCGTCATTCTCGATAGCCGGATTTTGACGAAGCCATACGGAAAGGCTTTTCTTCGCGCCATGCCAAAGTGTCCTGTGGAGATCCACTAAACGAGTTGCATTCTCTTCGCCTTCCCGCCACGGTTAATTGATGGACAACGCATCACACATCGCAGCCAAATCTCCTGCCAAAGTCACCCTCGAAGCCGGCAAGGATTATTGGTATTGCACCTGTGGTCTCTCCAAGAATCAGCCATTTTGCGACGGTTCCCACAAGGGATCGGCATTTGCACCCGAGAAATTCACTGCAGAAAAGGATGGGGACGCTTGGCTCTGCCAGTGCAAACAGACCGCGAACGCGCCGTTTTGCGATGGATCTCACAAGGCGCTCTGACCGCGTCTCATCGACTTTCTTAGTTCTTCCGTCCAAAGAACCAGACTGGCCAAGGTAACGAGCAAGGCGAGCGTCGTGCCGTGAATCGGCACCGTGTGGAAGAGGTTGTTCATTGGTGGGGCATAAACCGCCAGCAATTGAAGGGACATTCCCAGGACGAGTCCTCCGAGCAGCCATTTGTTCCTGAAAATGCGAAGTCCGAGGGCCGATTGGATCGCGCTTTCGCAGTTCAGCACATTGAACCACTGGCAGAGTGCGACGAGGGTGAAGGTTTCTGTTTGTACTTGGGCAAACGGAGCGCCTGTTTCCATGCGGAGCACAAAATATCCCAGTGAGACAGCCACCGAGACGGGGACGAGCAACAGCATGCGTCGCCCCATCTCTGCGGTGAGCAACGGCGAGCCTAGGGCGATCGGTCGGCGCCGCATGCTTCCCGCTTCGGCGGATTCCATGACCAAGTTCACACTCAAGACACCTTCGGTAACCACATTGATCCAGAGGATTTGAACCGCAGCGAGTGGAGGAGGGTAGCCAATCAGCAAGGCGGCGATGAGCATGACGACTTCGTGGAGGGATGTGGTGAAAAGGAAAAGAAGAAGTTTCTGGATGTTTGCATAAACCAGCCTGCCCTCCTCGACAGCTTTTACGATGGTGGAGAAATTGTCATCGGTGAGCACGATCTCGGAAGCGTTTTTCGCGACCTCGGTGCCCTTAAGGCCCATGGCCACGCCGACATCCGCTGCCGCGAGTGCGGGTGCGTCGTTCACGCCGTCGCCGGTCATCGCTACCACCAGTCCGCGCGAACGGAGGGCTTCGACAATGCGAAGTTTTTGCTCGGGTTGAACGCGGGCGAAGACAGCGATGTCATCGATCTTGCGGTGCAGTTCCTCTGCGGACATGGCTTCGAGTTCACGCCCGTCGATTGCCAGATCGTCTTCGTCGGAGAGCGAGATCATGCGGGCGATTTCGAGTCCCGTCGCCTTGTGGTCGCCGGTGACCATGACCGTGCGGATGCCTGCGAGGCGGCACTCCTCGATGGCTGCGCGTGTCTCCGGGCGCGGCGGATCCATTTGGCCGATGAGGCCAAGAAACGAAGCGCGGCCTTTGAACTGGGAAATATCGCCTTCTTCGTCGAACGGTGCCTCGGCATCCGCCACTGCGAGCACCCGCAACGCGCGGCAGGCCATCTCATCAACAGTTTGAAAAATGGCTTTGCAGTCCACATCCGTGCACAAGTTCAGAACCGCCTCGGGAGCGCCCTTGATAAAAACCCGGTGGCTCCCCCCATGGTGGACATGGTGGGTCGCCATCATTTTCACTCTGGAATCGAATGGAATCTCCGCCCGGCGGGGCCACTCTGTCGCGAGGGATTCCAAATCGAGGCATGCCTTCAAGGCAAGCGTCAGCAGGGCGGCCTCGGTGGGGTCGCCGATCGGTTTCCAATGCTCACCGCTTTGCTCCGGTGCCGCCAGGCGGGCGTCATTGCACAAGGCCGCAGCCTCAACAAGTCGGGTAAGGTGTGGATTCGAGTCCACCGTGATCTCACGGCCCTCTTGCTTTAACCCACCTCGCGGAGCATACCCGGCCCCTTCGACATCAATGCGCCTTTCGTCAGGAAGAAAAACTTCAGTCACAGTCATTTCATTGCCGGTCAGCGTGCCTGTTTTGTCGGTGCAGATCACGCTGGTGCAGCCGAGCGTCTCGACCGCCGATAGCCGCCTGACGATTGCGCCGGCGCGGGCCATTCGCTGCATGCCCACGGCGAGGGCGATCGTGAGCGCCACTGGAAGACCCTCTGGAACCATGGAAACCATCTGACTGATCGCGACCATGAGAATCTCGCTCCAGTCCAGTCCGCGCCAGAGGCCAAGCCCCATTAACACGAAAAACAATCCCACCGCCGCGCCGACAAGCCAACGACCAAATTGGAGAATGCGCTGCTCGAGAGGGGTGGGGAGGTCCGGGGCTTTCTCGGTGAGCGATGAGATGCGGCCGAGTTCGGTTTCCATTCCCGTGGCGACCACCACCGCAGTGGCGCGGCCGGAGGTGATTTCGGAGCCGGAAAACACCATGTTTGTGCGATCCATGACTGGAGTCTCGCGAGGCAGTGGCGCGGCGGATTTTTTAGCTGGGAGTGATTCTCCCGTGAGTACCGACTCGCCGGCCTCAAGGGCCTTGCAGTCGATCAACCGGCAATCGGCGGAGACGGCGTCCCCCGCGGCAAGCAGCACGATGTCGCCAGGAACGAGTTCGGTCGCCGGGATCGATGAACGCTCACTGTCCCGCAGGACAGTGACACCGCTCTCCGCCAAGCGCCGCAAGGCATCCATCGACCTCCTTGCTCGGCCTTCTTGGATTGAGCCAACCACGGCGTTGAGAAAAACCACAGAGAGGATCACGCTGGCATCGATTGCCCGGTCCATCGAGAACGCGATCGATGCCGCCACGATGAGAAGATAGATCAACGGGCTTTTGAACTGCCTTAGAAAAACCACCCAAAATGGCGTGGGAATAGCCGTAGTCAGGGCATTCGGCCCGAAACGATCCCTGCGGGTGCGCGCCTCAGTGGAACTGAGGCCGGTTTTCGAATCCGCATCCAGTGCCGCTAAAAGTTCTCCGCTCTGAATGCTGTGTGCTGTCTCGGGTAGGGATTGCATCCTAAGACCACTAAGCAAACTGATCTGCCACCCATGGACTATGGGGTGAAGCCATGAAGCCACAGTTGTTGATTTATGGATGCAATAAGAAAGGCTGATTTGTTCGATTAAACTTTCCACGCCGGTTCGGGGGGGGGTATGAAATGCGCGTGAATTTTATTTGGTACAGGTTTGTCTGCGCTGTTCTTGTATGTTTTAGCATCACCATGTTGGTGAGTGCCCAGCCTTTGGATGGAACGAGTGGGGTTAATATTGATGCAACGGATCAAAGTACTACTGGGAACATTGTTTTAGATCTCCAGTTTCGAGTCGAATACCTCATTGTTGGGGGTGGTGGCGGCGGTGGCGGCGGCGTTTTAGCAGGAGGTGGAGGTGGCGCTGGGGGGGTAGCAACAAGCATAACGAATATTTCCGCCTCAGATTATTCTACCTTAGTAGGAGCGGGGGGAATCGGTGGAAACCAAACTGCAGGTACCCAAGGTGCTAACGGCGGAAGTTCTATTTTTAGCACAATTACCGCCACTGGCGGCGGGGGCGGTGGTGGTGGGGTCTCCGGCGCTGGATTGTCGAGCACTGGAACTTTCAAAGGATCGGGAGGCGGCGCTGGATCAATCACTGGTTCCACAGCGGGTTCAGGTATAACAAGTGGTGGAGCAGGTTATGATCATAGTGCTGCAAATAAAAATGCTGGAGGTGGAGGGGGCGGAAATTCAAATAATGGCACCGCCGCATATTACCTCACTGGGTCCTCATCAATTGGAGGTGTCGGAGGGAATGGAACGTACACTTCGATCAGGACTGGGAATGCCTCTGATGCATATGCCGGGGGAGGAGGAGGAGGAGGTTTTACAACCGGCGTGGGTGGTTTAGGCGGGGGGGGTGGCGGGGCGAATGCAGCCACTGGTATTGCAGGAACTGCAAACACCGGCGGAGGCGGAGGCGGTGCCTACAATGGAGATGGAGGAGCTGGTGGATCGGGGATTGTAGTGGTGCGCTACCAGGGGGCGCAGGCTGCGGGCAACAACGGAACAATTACCAGTATCACTGATAATGGCACTTCTTACACCGTTCACAGCTTCACATCCGTCGGGAGCGACACGCTGAGTTTTTCCTCTCTTGATTTGAATGCGCGGCTTGGAACAACCCTCACGGGAAATATTACAGGATCCGGAAGCCTGACATACAACGGTCCGGGCAGGCTGACACTCAATGGCACGAATACCTACACAGGAGCCACGATCGTTTCCGGAGGTAAGTTGGTGGTGAACAGTTCGATTGCCAGCAGTTCTTCTGTGACTGTTCAAAGCGCAGCTGAGCTTGGCGGATCCGGAACGATCAGCTCCTTGAATCTTTTGTCTGGGGGGACTCTTGCGCCGGGCAATTCCCCGGGAATATTGAATGTTAGTGGAAATGCCACATGGAACGGTGGAGCAACCTACGATTGGCAACTCTACAACGCCACTGGATCATCGGGAACGGGATGGGATTTGTTGAGTATCTCAAACTCGCTCAATCTCGTGGGACTATCTGGGACAAGTCTCAATCTGAATTTACAAACTTTATCGGCAATAAACCCCGATACAGAAGGCGCGCCGCTAAACTACAATCCTTCGACAACAAGTTTCTGGATGATTGCCAGCGCGAATGGAGGAATCAATATCGACGGGGTTGCGGCAGCAGCGAATACGGATTATTCGTCATTGTTTAGCGTTAATACTAGCAATTGGTCTGGGGGGCTTCCAAGCGGTGGCTTCCAGGTTGTTACTCTTGGCAATGCGCAGAATCTTTACTTGAAGGCGGTGGGAGGGGTCTCAGCTGTTCCCGAACCTGGTCAGTGGGCGACTTCTTTGATGGTGCTTCTTATAGTGGTTGGCTATGTGATTCGTCGCAGAGGCGGCAATTCCGCCTTAGATGGTTGAGCCGCAAGAGCTCAGGGGAAGAGGGATGTTGAGGCATGCTTAATTGGAGACTCATTGTCATGCGGGGTCGTAAAATCTTTGCAGCTTATCAGTGGTTTTTTTGGGGGGCTATCAGCATTGGGCTGCTGGTGGGAATTAGTGCTGGCGGCTACATGCTGCACTCCAGTTGGAAAATCCGTCAGAGTCGAAAACTTGTTGGAAGCGCCGAATCATATATGCAAGAGCGCCGGGCAACTGAGGCGCTTATGGCATATGAGACCGCTTTGCGGTTGAACCCAAAGAATACTGAGGCTGTTCGCGGGTTGGCGATGTTGCAGTATGCGATCGGTGAAAAGGGGGCTTCATTGTTGAACTTTCAACGATTGGCGGACTCAGGGGCGATGATGCCTAGGGACGCGCAGGTGTTCGCCTTGCTCGCCGCTCTTCATTTGGAATGGGAGCTTGCGGATCGAATTGTGGATTCATTGAGTTCCGGTGATCCTACTGCGCTGCCTCATCTCATCAGTGCCGATATTGCAATCATGCGCGGGAAATTGGTTGCGGCGGAATCCTCGCTCAGATTGGCTGTTGATATCGATGCTTCCGCGCAATGCCGTGCCGCGTTGGCTGGATTCTTAATCGCAAACCGACTCGACAAGGGCAATGCCACTGAAATCTTTTTAATTCTTAATGAACTCAGTGCCAGCGATGGGGGACTGGGAGCCGTTGCGCTTGCTGCTGGGATTGAAAAAAACCTCGTTCCACCTGAGTTGATCCCCAATTGGATCACTGCATTGCGTTCACATCCTGAACGGACTGAGGAAATGCTTCTGGTGGCTGACTCGGTGGAGGTAAAACTTGCTCCGGAGAATACTCCAATTACGGCAGCCAAAATTGTTGAGCGTCTGGAGGGTGTCTCTGTCGGAGATCGAAAAAAAGGTGTCTTCTGGCTGGTAAATCATGGCCAGTACTCCTTGGGTGCGGATCTGGTCGCCTCGGAAGAAGCCTTTGCCGACCGAGATCTGTTTGGCATCTGGTTGGATGCCCTTGCCGGGGCCTCGCGTTTCGAGGAGTTGCACCAGGTGTTGGCTCATCCCTCTAATCCTTTGGCGCCATGGCAAACCCATTTGGCGCGGGGGCGGGCCTTGCTCTTGGAGGGGCGTCTAGCCGAGGGGAAGACTTCATTCGAAGCCGCGTTGGGAGTGACATCTGACACACCAGATGACGGGGTCAAAGTCGCTGCATATTTCATCCATGCCGGTGAGAATGATTTCATGCGACAGGGTATTTTATCTGCGCTCAAAAATGATGATTCCGCATCCGGGAGGTTCGAAACTCTCCGTAATGTGGTTCGCGCCAAGCAGGACATGGAAGTATCTTTGATTCTTTACGAGGTGGCCCTGCAATCAGGATCACTGGGTTATATTCATGAACTTCAAAATGAGATCGAGTATTGTCGCTTGGTGCTAGGCAGGAAGGTGGAAGCAGGGCCAGTGGCTAGATTGGCGCATGATAACCCTTATAATCTTCGGTTTCGAATCACGAATGCCCTTCAGTTGCTCTTGAGGGGAGATTCCATTAAAGGCACTGCCGCCTTGATTGTGCCGGGAGTGATGCCTGATGACTCTGAACTTCGCGCGAGGCATGCCGCTTTGTCTGTTATGGCGCTGGCGTCACGGGGAATGATTGACGAAGCCGGACAAGCGATGGGAAAAATGTCATGGAAGGCACTAACAAGGCAGGAATTCGAAATTGTGCGCAGTTTTGTCGAGCGATCTGGGAGTTGAACCAGTTCAGCGCCCAAAGATGAGATTGCAGATGATGACCGATGCGGTAACGCCCACGAGGTCAGCGATGAGTCCTGCGGGAACGGCATGGCGACTTCTGCGAACTGCCACGGATCCAAAATAGACCGCGATGACATAGAAAGTTGTTTCAGTGCTCCCCATGATTGACCCCGCCATGCGGGAAACTAGGCTATCGGGCCCGGTGCTTGAGACGAGCTCTGCAAAAAGACCATTTGCTCCACTCCCACTGAGCGGACGCATGAGCACGAGTGGGAGTAATTCAGAGGGAAAATGAATCGCTGCCAGTGTCGGTCCAAGAAAACGTGTCAGGAGGTCGATCCCCCCTGCTGCACGGAACATCGCCACCGCAACAATGATGGCCACCAAGTAAGGAATGATCCTGATGGCCACTTGAAATCCTTCCTTGGCCCCTTCGATGAATTCCTCATAGACCTTCACGCGACACAGAGCGGCATAGAGCGGAAAAAACGCCACGAGAAACGGGATAGCCAAGTAGGAAATCGCCTCAACAAGGGCGATGAACGGGTTGCGGACCGATTCGGAGGAGGCTGTGAATTGCCATCCGAACCACAAAAAACATCCCGTAAACGCAAGAAGCAGGAATGTTCCCCACCATGCAGGACGTGGAGGGCGTTCCTCTGCGGCAATCCCTGCGGTCCGCACGGGTGGAGTGGGTTCTTCACTAGGGGGAAGAGCAAAGAGGGAAAGTCGCTCAAGGGATTTCACGGCGAGAATGCCAGCAATGGTTGAACAGCATGTGGCAAAAAATGCAGTGCCGATAATCATCGTCGGTTGAACAGACCCGGCGGCGGCGAGGATAGCGATGGTAGTAGCGGGGACAAGTTGGACCGAACTGGTGTTAATGGCTAGAAAGGTGCACATGGCATTCGAGGCAGTGCCCGGACGGGTGTTCAATTTTTCCAGATCTTGCATTGCTCGAAGACCGAGCGGTGTGGCGGCATTGCTCAAGCCAAGCATATTTGCCGCCATATTCATGACCATGGATCCCATGGCTGGGTGGTTCGGTGGCACGTCGGGGAATAGTCGGCACAAGACGGGGCGCAAGGCTTTGGACAAAAGGAAGACGAGGCCGGACTTCTCGGCTATTTTCATGAGTCCCAGCCAGAGGGCCATCACGCCTGCAAGTGGCAGGGCGAGTGACATTACCGCCATCTTGCAGGCATCAAAAGCCGCCGCTGTAACCTCTGGCAGTCTGCTAGTAAAGCCTCCCAAAAGCACGGAAAGCACGATCAGAACCAGCCAGATGATGTTCAGCATCCCTAGACCCTGCACGAAAAGGCACGGGTCGGGAAAGATGGAAAAATCGTTTGCCGCTGGCTATTGGCGGGAGAGTTGCTGCGAATACTCTGCCCAGGATGAACTTGTCTCCCAGACGCGCACACTGGCCAGGCGGACGGCAGAGCGGAGTCGGTATCGAGTATCCTGACGCGAAGCATAGTCATCAAGTCCCTTGGCGATGGTTTCAAAGAAGGTCTTGGCCAGCACCTCGGTGGTAGGTTCGGTTTTTTCGAAGGGGATGACACGATCGCCAAAGGCCGCCTTTAATGTAGGAAACATCGAGTCATCCGTGTTCATGCAGAGGGCATGGTCGAATGTGTCGAGAAATGCTCCGACGGCATCTTTCACAATCTTGAAATCGCAGACCATCCCATGGGCATCGAGCTCTTCCGCCTCCAGAGTAATTTCCACCTTTCGGCTGTGCCCGTGCGGAAAGCGGCAGGCATCGGGATGGTGGGCCAACATGTGGCCGTTTTCAATTTCGAGGATTTTGCAAATGCGAAACATGGGACAAGGTTTTAGGGGTTCGGTAGAGGGTTGCGAGCAATCATCATTGTCCATTCATGTGCCTTTTGAATTTCCAAAGAGGCGAATGTGTAGGCGGTCGCAGAAGCGGTAACCATTCACCAGACAGATCTCGAGCAGTTCCTTTTGGCGTTCTGCAAGAGCCTTCTCGTTGATGCCTTCGGGCATAAGGAGGATGTCCGAAGGGGCAATGGGCGTGCCGATGTCGGAGATAAGCTTTTGGATTTCGTCCAGATCCCGAGGCCCGGAATAGACAAATTTGAGCTGAGATGCGTCGAAGGAAACCCAGTCGCGCAGGATGTCCGGGCGTGTGCGGGTGGATTCATGGCGCGTGATCCATGCGGCATCGATCTGCTCCGGCGAGGGAGTCGAATTAGAGAGTTTTGGACTGATCGAGGCCAGATCGCAGGCGATGCCGGCCCGTGGAATGGTGCCCGCAGTCTCAATCGTGATGTGATAATTTGTGGCACGGAGGGCATCGGCCAGCTCATGGATGCCAGGAGCGATCATTGGTTCACCCCCGGTGAGAACAATGTGTCTAGCGGGGTGGGCAGCTATTTTACTAAGTATATCAGCGATGCTTAAATTTTCCCCCTCTGGTTTCCAAGAGGCATAGGGCGTGTCGCACCATTTACAACGCAGGTTGCAGCCTGATGTTCTGATAAATACGGAAGGCACGCCGGTTAACCGGCCCTCGCCTTGAATTGAGTAAAAAATCTCGGAGATCAGCATTTGTCGGGCTTGGGAGGGAGAGGTGGCGAGTTGAGGTAGGAAGTCGGGTCAGGAACACCTGCAAGCTCGAACGCTTCACGGCGCTCGACGCAGGTGCCGCATTCTCCGCAATGAATTTCCCCACCAACGTAGCACGACCAAGTTTGCGCAAAATCAACGCCGAGTTCATTTCCGAGACGCGTGATTTCTGCTTTCGAGCGATCAATGAACGGGCGAATGACTTCGACCTCAGCATAAGTCCCAAGACGGATGGCGTCACCCATGGACTGCATGAATTCCTCGCGGCAGTCCGGGTAGATCGCATGGTCTCCGGCATGGGCAGCGATGACGAGACCCGATGCGCCCTTGCTTTCGGCAAGCCCTGCAGCGACAGAGAGCATGATTCCGTTGCGAAATGGGACTACGGTTTGGCGCATCGATGCTTCCTCGTAGTGACCCATTGGAATGGCGGCACCATTTTTCAAGAGGTGAGATTCGAAGCAGTCCTTCATGAATCCCAATTGCAGTGTAAAGTGGGGGAGCCCCAATGCCTTTGCTTGCAAGGCTGCGCAGGGGATTTCGCGGTCGTTATGCTTCGATCCATAGTCAAAACTCAATGCCAAGGTGACCGAATGCTTTTGCGCCGCCCAGTGGAGGGCGACAACCGAATCCATCCCACCACTGCACAGGACAATGACATTTTTTTTAGGCGATTCCTTCATGCGTTGACGATCTGTTAATGGCGTTTTCAGTGAAAGGCAACCCCTGCCAATCTTCAGTCGGGGGGCAGTTGCTCAAAGTCTTGTTTTCATGCGGTGAATGCCTTTCTCTCTGCTCATGACAGTTCGTACCCGTTTTGCTCCTTCACCTACCGGATATCTCCACGTCGGGGGCGTCCGCACCGCCTTATTCAATTGGCTCTATGCACGCCAGAATGGAGGTTCATTCATTCTCCGGATCGAGGACACGGATGAAAAACGCAACACCCCGGAAGCCAATCAAGTCATCTTCGACGGTTTGAAATGGCTCGGGCTCGACTGGGACGAGGGACCTGACAAGGGGGGGGATTTTGGGCCCTACCGCCAGAGCGAGCGTTCGGATATCTATGGAAAATATCTCGCGCGCCTAGAGGCCTCCGGGCATGTCTATGAGGATGCAGGAGCCATTCGCTTCCGCTCCCCACGGCGGCCAGTGGTGGTTGAGGATATTGTTTGCGGGCGTATCGAGTTTGATATGTCAAACCCCGCGACGCATCCCGACATGACAATACGGAGGCCCGATGGATCCTATATTTTCCATTTTGTGAATGTAGTGGATGACATCGAGATGAAGCTCACGCACGTGATCCGCGGGGAAGATCATTTGTCCAATACACCGAAGCATATCGAGCTTTATGAGGCTCTGGGTGAAAAGCCGCCGCACTTTTCCCATATTCCTCTTATTTTGAATAATGAGGGGAAAAAGCTCAGCAAACGCGACGGTGGGTCAAGCATCAGCTATTTTATGGAACACGGATACGCTCCCGAGGCGGTCTTGAACTACCTATGCCTGCTCGGATGGTCCCCCGGTGAGAATCGTGAAAGATTAACGATGGAGGAAATCCGGGCGCTTTTTGATTTGAAAAAAATCAACCGCAGAAATGCGATTTTCGATCTGGATAAATGTTTTTGGCTGAACGGGCAGCACTTGCTTTCGATGAGCCTCGCCAGGTTTGTCGAGTTGGCAAAGCCCTTTGTTGAAAAAGCGGGAATCGCCTATGGGAGCGACGAGGCCCTTCTTCCTGCGCTGGCCATTGTAAAGCCCAAGGTCAAACACCTTTGCGATGTGCCTGATTGGATCGGCTATTTGTTTAATGAGGATTTTGCATTTGATCCTGCAGCTGTCGATAAGAGCCTTAAGAAACCCGGTGCATCCGGTCGGATCGAAGCGCTTGGCGTGGCGTTGAAAGAAGTAGAGGACTGGACGCACGCAAATGTCGAAGCATGCCTGAAAGCCACAGCCACAACCCTTGGCGTGAAGGCCGGCGAGTTGGTACATCCCGCGCGGGTGGCAGTAAGTGGACGCTCTGTAGGCCCCGGCCTCTACGAAATGTTCGAGGTTCTGGGCAAGGACCGAACACTGGAACGCTTCGATAAAGCCAAGGCCATGGCCGCCGATTGATGTCCATGAGTGCATCCCAACGTGTTCCAGTCGCGATTGTCGGCGCCAATGGGTACTCCGGAGAAGAGCTCTGCTCGATCCTTGCAAGGCATCCGGGCGTGCACGTGGTGGCGATTACCTCCCGGCAGCATGCCGGCAAGCATGCCGGATCTGTTCTTCCGCGCCTCACAGGAGTGGGAGATTTTTCAAAACTTTTATTCATTGAACCCGCAATCGAGACCCTTCTGGACTGCGGGGCGGAGGTTTATTTTCTCGCCCTGCCTCATGGCTTGGCCGCTGAGTTTGCCCTCCCACTCTGGAAAGCGGGCAAGCGTATTGTTGATTTGAGTGCCGATTTCCGTCTTCGAGATGCGGCGCGGTATAGTGAATTTTATGGTGGGGCCCATCCAGCACCGGAGCTCCTTTCCGAGGCAGTTTATGGGTTGCCCGAGTTGCATCGTGAGGAGATTCGAGGAGCCATGGTGGTTGGTTCTGCGGGATGCTATCCTACGAGCATCCTTCTTCCGCTGGTGCCATTATTACTTCAAGGGTTGATTATTCCCGAAGAGATAGTGGTTTCGAGTGCAAGCGGCGTTAGTGGCGCGGGCCGCAAGGCTGAAACTGCCCTGCTTTTCGGTGAGTGCAATGAAAGCCTGCGTGCCTATGGCCTCCCCAAGCACCGGCATTTATCTGAAATCGAGCAGGAACTCTCTCTTGCTGCAGGAAAAGAGGTGATGATTACCTTCACGCCCCACCTTGCTCCAATGAGTCGGGGAATTCACTCCACAATCTTCGTCAGGCCCTCTGCTGGAGTATCTCCGGAAGCGATCCTTCCTACCCTCCTCGCCGCCTACTCAGAGGAACCATTTGTCAGGGTCTCCGAATCCCTGCCCGACACAAAGCACACAACGGGCACGAATTTCTGCGATATCTCAGTGCGCATTGATTGCCGCACTGGGCGGGTGATCCTTCTTTCTGCCGAGGATAATCTGGTAAAGGGGGCCGCTGGGCAGGCTGTTCAGAATTTTAATCTCATGGCGGGACTGCCGGAAACCACAGGTTTGATATGAGCAACTTTAAAAAAATCCCGGGTGGGGTGTGCGCTCCTGAAGGCTTCGCCGCTGGAGCAGTCGGGGCAGGCATTAAAACAGGGAAGGTTCTCAGAGATGATCTTGCATTGGTATGGTCTGAATCCCCATGCGCCTCTGCAGCCACCTTCACGACCAACAAAGTCAAGGCGGCTCCCGTGCTTATCTCGGCGGAACATCTTAAAGCAGGTCGCAATCGTGCAGTTGTACTCAATAGCGGGAATGCCAATGCCTGTACCGGTCCTCAAGGATTGAAGGATGCTCGCGCCATGGCCGATGCCGCCGCAGCACTGCTGGAATTGAATCCCAAAGACGTGCTTGTGTGTTCCACTGGCAGGATCGGGGTGCCAATGCCTATTGAGCGTATTCTGAAAGGCATCGCTGATCTTCGACCATCGCGTTCGGGGAGCAAAGCCACAGCCACAGCCATCATGACCAGCGACACATTCGCCAAGCAATTCGCCGTGGAGGTAAAGTCCAAAAAGGGCACGTTCCGCATAGGCGGGATTGCAAAGGGGGCCGGAATGATCGACCCAAATATGGCCACAATGCTTAGTCTGGTGACGACGGATGCAGCCGTTCCGCAGTCGGTTCTTCGCAAGGAACTAAAACGCTCAGTAGCGAATTCCTTCAACCGGATCACTGTGGATGGCGACATGAGTACGAACGATACGGTGATTCTACTCGCCAATGGGCTCAGTGGTGTTGCTCCGGATCTAGGGGAGTTTTCTGAGGCCTTGGATGAGGTCACCCGTGCATTGGCCCACATGATCGTGAAGGACGGTGAGGGGGTATCCCGCTTTGTTGAGGTCGAGGTGCTTGGTGCGGCGAGTGACAAGGATGCCCGTGCCGCTGCCGAGGCGATTGCAAATTCCACGCTGGTGAAGTGTGCCTGGGCAGGCGGTGATCCCAACTGGGGCCGCATTCTTGATGCTGTTGGGTATTGCGGCATTCGCATGACAGCATCAAAGGCCGATATTTTCTATGACAAGCTCATCGTGGTTGAGGGTGGCATGGCTGCGGCAACTCCCGTCGCCAAACTTCGTGCCATCGCTGCACGGAAAGCCTTCAAGGTTACTGTCGATCTGCACCTCGGTAAGGGGGCTTACCATGTCTGGACGACCGACCTCACCGAAGAGTACGTCCGCCTCAATCTAGGTGAATGATATGGTGCGCATGACTTCCGAATCCCGATCAGAAGCTCTTATCGAGGCATTGCCTTATATTCAGCAATACCGGGGCCAGACATTTGTGATCAAATATGGTGGCTCCGCGATGGAGGACGAGAAGATCGTCGAAAAATTCCTGCGCGATGTGGTTTTCCTAGAAGCGGTTGGTATCAATCCAGTCTTGGTGCACGGAGGGGGCAAGGCAATTACCGCTAAGATGAAGGAGGCGGGTTTGGCTGCACGCTTTATCGATGGGCTTCGAGCGACGAGTGAATCCGCTATTCATATAGTCGAAGATACCCTTGACCGAAAAATCAACCCGTCGATTGTTGAAACGATCCATAAGTTCGGAGGCCGGGCGATGGGGTTTTCCGGGAAGCATGTCTTTATGGCGCGAAAGCTTGAGCGTCATGCGGTGATTGATGGGGAAGCAGTCGATATAGGGTTTGTTGGTGAGGCTGAAGGGGTTCGTATCGATGCCGTGGCTGAAGCGGTCCAGGAAGAGATTGTTCCTGTGATCAGCCCTATCGGGTCTACGGCTGAAGGGGTCGTGCTTAATATCAATGCTGACATAGCGGCCGCCTCACTGGCTGGAGAACTTAAAGCAACCAAGCTCATCTACGTAACGGATGTGCCTGGCATCATGACCGATCCTTCGCAACGTGACTCCTTGATCTCAAGTGTCACCGTGGCTCAGATTTCGGATCTTGTTTCCCGCAAGGTGATCGCCGGTGGAATGATTCCAAAGGTTCTGTCGGCTACCGGAGCGTTGAACAAAGGGGTAGGAAAAGTCCACATGATTGGTGGTCATATCCAGCATTGTCTCCTGCTCGAAATCTTCACCGATGCCGGTATTGGCACGCAGATTCTGCACTGATGGGGTGTGCGGCTTCTTTGAAGCCGGGATCGATTATCTCTTGGGTGGAATTGTGCATTGCAAGAGCCTGGCCGCATATTTTGCCAGTACATCGCATTCGAGATTGACGGTGTCTCCGGTTGCTATCTCTCCGAGATTGGTAGCGGAAGCGGTATGCGGAATGATCCAGATGCGGAATGTGTCTTCTGTGAGGGAAGCAACGGTGAGGCTTGCTCCATTCAAAGTGACCGACCCCTTGAAAGCGATATAAGGCGCGAATTCTGGGGGCATTTCGAGATCCAGACAAATGTCCTGACCATGATGAGTAGCTGATCTCACGGCGGTTGTTGTATCGATGTGGCCTTGCACGAAGTGACCACCAATTCTTCCGTCAGCCTTCAGTGAGCGTTCGAGGTTCACTATGGAGCCCTCCGTCAGACTGCCAAGATTGGTTCGCAGAAGTGTTTCCTGGAGGAGATCGAAGGATAATTCACGGGCCTCTTGGCGCGTGACTGTAAGGCAACATCCATTGACTGAAACGCTGTCACCTAAGGCGATGGTAGGTGAGATTATGGGGGCATCTATCAGCAAAGTGGCGCCAGTTTCATCACGCCGGGCAATGCGGATCAGACGACCTTTTTCCTCAACAAGTCCAGTGAACATCGTGCCACTATTCTTTGCGCGATGCCGTTACTGCAATCGAATTCAAGCTATGAGAATAATCGACACCCATGAGCAAGGGTTTTATGGGAGGCACCAAATAGTGTCACCAGCGACGAGCGTGCGAACGGCGCGACCACGCCAAGTGTGGCCATGGAAGGGGGTGTTTTTCGAGAGGGAGGCGGATGCCGATTTGTCAAAAGTCCAATCCATCGACGCATTGATGAGGGTTACATCCGCCGGAGCCCCGAGAGACAGGGTGCCCCGGTTGAGCTTCAGCAGGGAGGCGGGCTCTGAGGTGTAGAGAGCGATGAGACGTGGCAGGTCGATCGCTTTGCGTTTATGAACAAGGATATCATGAAAAATGGAAAACTCGGTCTCCAAGCCCGTAATGCCGAAGGGTGCATGATCGATTTCAACTTCTTTCTCGTAGGCTGCGTGTGGAGCATGGTCGCTGCAGAGGATGGTGAGAGTCCCGTCGGCAATGCCCTCGATGATTGCCTCGATGTCCTCTTGGGCGCGCAGAGGCGGGTTCATTTTGAAGTTTGAATCAAAGGCGGCGAGTTCAGCGTCCGTAAGCGCTATGTGGTGGGGGCAAACCTCACCCGAGATTTTCACGCCACGGGAACGGGCCTCGCGCAGGAGTCGAACACTCCCTCCGGAACTAATGTGTTGGCAGTGGATAGGGGAATCGCACAGTTCCGCCAGCATGATATTGCGAGCAACAATAAGTTCCTCTCCAGCGCGGGGCCAACCTGGAATGCCAAGGCGCAGGCTCCACTCGCCTTCGTGCATAATCCCGTCGCCCACCACAGCATAATCCTGGCAATGGTCCATGACTGGAAGGTCAAACATGCGGGCGTATTCCACGGCGCGCCGCATGAGTTCATGGTTCTGAATACAATGGCCGTCATCTGTTAAAGCAACCACTCCGGCGTTGATGAGGGAGCCGTAGGGGGCGAGTTCCTCGCCTTTGATTCCCTTGGTAAGCGCGCCAGTGCAGAAGATATTCACGCAGGCCTCGCGTGCGGCCTTTTCCTTGATCAAGGTGATGGTCGCCGCGCTGTCGGCCGTTGGGGTTGTATTCGGCATGGCAACCAACGAAGTGAACCCGCCTGCCGCAGCAGCCCGTGTGGCTGAGGAGATTGTTTCCTTGTGGGATTGGCCGGGCTCACGGAGATGCACGTGGATATCGATAAGCCCAGGGGCAACAATGAGCCCTGAGGCATCGATAGTGGACGTTTCTTTTCCAGGTAGCGGGGAGGTGATGACGCCGTCAGTGATCCAGAGGTCGTTTATTTCGTCACGGTTGTTTGCAGGGTCGATGACGCGTCCATTGGTGATGCGGGTGATTTTTTTCATGCGGGAATGCCGGCTCCGCCGGCGCAGGAGTAAAGAACAGCCATGCGCACAGCGATGCCGTTGGTGACTTGGTCGAGGATGACGCTTTGGCTACTGTCGGCGACATCGCTATCGATTTCCACGCCACGATTAATAGGGCCTGGGTGCATGATGAGGCAACTGGGTGAAAGGCGGGCAGCGCGAAGTTTTGTAAGGCCGAAAAGAGAAATGTATTCACCGAGCCCGGGGAAGTATTCCTTGCGCTGGCGTTCGTGTTGGATGCGTAGAAGGTTCACGACATCAGCCGACTCAAGAATATCATCGATGTGATGCCGGACTTTCACTCCGAGCTTCTCGAAGCGTTTTGGCACAAGGGTAGAGGGGCCGACAAGAGTGACATTGGCTCCCAGTTTGAGGAGTCCGAAAATATTGGAGCGGGCGACCCTGCTGAACAAGATGTCACCGATGATCGCAACGTTCAGCCCTTCGATGCGGCCAAATTTTTCTCTAATGGTGAAAATGTCCAGTAGTCCTTGGGTGGGGTGTTCATGCGCGCCATCCCCGGCATTGATGATGCTCGAGTTGAGGCGTTCTGACAGAAAGTTGGAGGATCCAGGTGAGCTGTGACGAAGGACGATAATATCAGCCCTCAGGGCCTGCAGGTTGAGAGCGGTGTCCTTGAGCGTCTCGCCTTTCTGAAGGCTTGAGGCGGTGGCTGTAATATTAACGACATCGGCACTTAGGCGCATGGCTGCAATCTCGAAAGACGTGCGGGTGCGGGTGCTGGGTTCGACGAAGAAATTCACGAGTGTCTTTCCACGGAGGGCGGGAACTTTTTTCAGGTTGCGCTCGCCGACCCCCTTGAATGCCATGGCTGTGTCGAGGAGATGAGTGATTTCCTCCGCGGTGAGGGCGTCGAGGCCCACGAGGTCTTTCTTGTTCCAAGTACTCATGGTGCTGTGACAATACTGACCGAATCAGGAATGCCATCAAGGGGCTCTAACCTGACGCGGATTTTTTCGTTTAGAGAGGTGGGAAGGTTCTTCCCGACATAATCGGCACGAATAGGAAGTTCCCTGTGGCCGCGGTCGATCAACACGGCGAGCCGGATAGTGGAAGGGCGGCCAAACGAGGTGATTGCATCCAAGGCTGCACGGCAGGTGCGGCCTGTGAAAAATACATCGTCCACAAGCACGAGGGGACGTCCGTCCAAGTCCATCGGAAGATTGGTTTCCTGGAGAGTGGTGATGCGCGAACGTGTGGCAAGGTCATCGCGGTGCATTGAAACATCTACGCTGCCGAGGTAGGGCCGCCGACCTTCAATTTGCTCGATATGGTCTGCGAGTCTACGCGCGATTTCTGTACCCCGGGTCGGAATGCCGGCAAGCACAACGTTAGCGGCTGAGGGGTGCTGCTCGACAATCTCATGGGCGATACGGCGGATCGCCTTGTTGATCGCTACGGCATCCATGACGATGCAGGAGCCGGCTAGTGAGAGGTCGGGGTTTAGTGGGTTTTTCATGGTGCCTTTGCAGTTTCGCAGAACCGCGTTAAAGGGCCTGGAAGAAAAGATCTATCCTGATGCAGGTTGCTCTTGCTGGGCCTTTACGCGAGACGACCGCCATCTGGAACGGTATTTAATGATCCAGTCCAAAAGGGCCTTCTCAAAACCAATATCCTTACCAATTTTTTCACTCTCGATCCATTTATGGCGGAGGATTTCGTCGCGTTCAGCCAGAAAATCTTTATAAAGGGCCGAGTTTTTAACCAAGTCTGGCGGCTCGGATTCAGGAGAGTTCATTCGGTTTAGAGGGTATGTGAGCTTGGGTTGTTGTCAAATTCAAACAGGGACTGCACATTTCAGGTATTGCTCAACAGCCGACCCCCGCGAAGCTAATTATACCATGGACGATTTTTTTTCTGTAAATGCTCCGGCGGAATTGCCGATGGATGCTCCACTGGCATCACGCATGAGGCCACGTGATCTCAAAGAATATGTCGGGCAGGGGCATATTTTGGGTGAAGGCAAGTTGCTGCGCCGGGCGATAGAGGCCGACAGAATCACCTCGTTGATTTTGTTTGGCCCGCCGGGCACAGGAAAAACAACCCTTGCCCACGTGATCGCAGGAGCCACTGCGGATCGCTTTGAGCGGCTTAGTGCGGTCGAAAGCAATGTTGCGGACATCCGGCGTGTTATATCGCAGGCGAAATCTCGGCGCTCAACGGATGTGCGCACGATTCTTTTTGTGGATGAGATCCACCGGTTCAACAAGTCGCAGCAGGATGTGCTACTGCCCGAAGTCGAGAGTGGCGTGTTGAAGTTGATTGGAGCCACGACACAAAATCCCTTTTTCAGTATCAATCCCGCATTGGTGTCTCGCTCTCAATTGTTCGAGTTGAAGCCGCTTTCCGATGAGGATCTACTTAAATTAATGTGCCGTGCAATCAATGACACGGAACGCGGGCTTGGAAGGCGGGGAGTCGTGCTTGAGGTAGAGGCTGGAGCATTTTTGGCAAAGACAAGTGATGGAGATGCCAGAAAATGTCTCAATGCCCTTGAGATCGCGGCTCTCACTACGCCTCAGGGGAAAGACGGTGTCGTGTGTGTGGATTTGCAGGCGGCCATGGACAGTATCCAAAAGAAGGCAGTGGTGTATGACGGAACGGGCGACGACCACTACGACACGATCAGCGCATTCATCAAAAGTATCCGAGGAGGAGATCCTGATGCCGCCATTTACTGGTTGGCAAAAATGCTCCATGCCGGGGAGGAGATTCGCTTCATCACGAGGCGACTTGTTATTTGCGCCAGTGAAGATATCGGCCTGGCTGATTCAAATGCTCTGGTTGTCGCCCAATCGGCTGCACAGGCGGTAGAATTTATCGGGTTGCCCGAGGCGCAGTTGATTCTCGCTCACGCCACTCTTTATCTTGCCACTGCGCCAAAGAGTAACAGTGCAACGGTGGCGATTAGTGAGGCCTCCCGCGAAGTCCAAGAAGGAAGAACACTTGCCGTGCCGGATCATTTGCGCGACTCGCATTTCAAGGGGGCTGAGCGATTACAGAGGGGGGCTGGATACCTCTATCCTCACGATCATAAAGGAGCAGTAGTGCCGCAGGCCTACCTTCCAGAGGGGCGTCGCTACTATACTTCCACGGAGCACGGACAAGAAAAACGTATCAAGGAACGATTGGATTTCTGGCGTCGTCAATTCGAGGAACTAAGCGCCAGGAAATAGTCGGTGCTCATTGCTGGATGGTTTATTTTTAACAGCGATTGTCCAAAAATCTTCAGTGTTTTAATCGGCACTGTGAATACGGAAGACGGCGCTTTCATCGCATCAATTGATTTTTAATGATAAAACGACCGTTGTGAAATTGCTGAGGGCAATTTGGTTAAAAAAATTGATAAAAAAGATTCTAAAAAAACACAAAAAAGGGTTTGACACAATAAGGTGAAATCCCTAGGCGTTGGCACAAATGGTGCTTATGACAGGGGATAACCCTGCGGTAAGCAGCGTT
>ERZ889217.468-NODE-468-length-24594-cov-7.672847_pt1 | contig 24594 bp, 21 predicted proteins | sample MGYA00521098_ERZ889217 | MGnify/ENA primary metagenome ERZ889217 (study PRJEB32303, sample SAMEA104408613) | aquatic metagenome | biome: Brackish water; feature: Pelagic; material: water | place: Baltic Sea | collected 2014-06-10T22:04:00 | depth 2,362 m ... | reverse complement strand
AGAACGCCGCCTCTGCAGCCTCCACCGTCCCTGGGCACCGTGGCCTGGTGCCGGCCTGGAGATCCGCGGCCCGGCGGGTGTGACCGCGTGCCGGCCTGGATCGCCCTCTGTCCGATCTGGGCCACCGTTGCCCAGCTCGGCTGGCTCGAATCGCTCGGCGTCGAGCGGCTCGTTGCGGTCTCGTCGACGAGTCTGACCACGAAGGAGCAGTCGAGCGACCCTGTCGAACGGCAGCTCGTCGCAAGGCTGACAGCGGCCGAAGAGTTCCTCCAGGCCTGGGCTGCAGACCACGATGTGATCACAACGGTGCTCCGGCCCACGATGATCTACGACGGTGTCGGTGACGGAAACGTGTCGGCCATCGCCTCCTGCGTTCGCCGCTTCGGCTGGTTTCCGCTCTGTGGGTCGGCGACCGGCCTGCGGCAGCCGGTTCATGCCGACGACGTCGCAGCTGCTTGTGTGGCTGCCACCTACCACCCCAATCCCCAGCCTGGCTACACGCTCTCTGGTGGAGAGCCACTCTCGTTTCATGACCTCGTCGTTCGCACCTGCCGGGCACATGGCCTGCCACCACGCACCATACGGCTTCCGGGCTGGGCGTGGCGGTCGCTGGTGGCCACCGCCCACGGGCTCGGCTTCCTGCAGACCGTGTCTCCCGCGATGGGTGGTCGCATGAGCGACGATCTCGCCTTCGATCACGCTGCCGCCGCCGCCGACCTCGGCTTCCAGCCCCGCCCCTTTGTCCCGGGTGGAGGCCGCGACCCCGACGGCGGCTCCACACCTCCTCCTGACGGACCACGTGGGCGAGGAACCGTATGACTGCCCATTCCCCAGATCAGCCCAGTCTCACTCCCAAGTTCCTTGGCGGGTGGCCGGCGCCGGCCCTCCTCGCTCCGGTGCTCGTCGGGCTTCATCTGATTGTCGATCGGCAGAGCTACGATGTCTCCCAAATGCCCAGGCTGCTTGCCCTCCTGAGCGGCCTGGCGGTCGCCGTGCCGGCGGTGCTCTGTATTCCTGCAATCAGAAAACAACTCGACACTTCAGTCCTGCGAGCGCCGCTCGTCGTGGCCTCTGGCGTCTATCTTGTCGCCTGCGGGCTGTCGCTCGGCGGTGCCCTCAATGTCTCGGCCGGGTTCACCGATCTGTTCCGCACGCTCGCAGCGTTTCTCGTGCTCTGCCTCTGCCTCCTGGTGCTACCTCTCGACCGAGACTGGAGGGAACGGCTCCTAAAAATAGCGGTGATAGCCACACTCCTGGCTGTGGTCGTGGGTGGCTGGAGGGTGGCGCCCCTGCTGGTGAGCGGCTGGCCGAGCCGTCGGGCGGTGGAAGAGGCCCTTCTCGACGGAATGATGTCGAATGTCAATCTCTTTGCCGGCTATCTGCTCGTGCTCGTGCCCTGGTGCGTCTGCGGAGCCTGCGTGCTGACCGGGATCTGGCAGGGCTTGGCCGGAGCGGTTGGCGCTTTGGCAATCGCCCTACTGGTCGTTGTTCAGTCTCGGGCGGCATGGCTGGGGAGTGCGGTCGCTGTGGCCGTGACTGCGGCCACGCTCCTCCGGCACGCTCGGGAGCTAGCCGTATCAGCGGCGGTGCGACGGGGCATCGTGGGAGCTTGTCTCGGGGGAATCGTTGCCGCGGTAGCCCTGGCCGGACTCGCCCTGACCGACACACCGGCCGGCGAAGTGATCCGCCGGCTCACGGTCAACCGGCCCCACCAGGCGGATGGGCCAAGCGATGGTGGCCGAACAATGGTCTGGGGACTGACCGCCGCCATGATCGCCGATCACCCACTCACCGGCGTGGGCGCGGGCAACTTTCCGATCCGGCTCCACGAATACTTCGGTTCCGACCGGCAGGGTCTCCCTCCGGACTTCTCCCGGCTCTCCAGTGACAACTGGATGCAGCCCCACAACGACTTCCTCTGGGTATTCGCCGAGAAGGGAGTCCTGGGAGGGATTCCGTTCGTGGCGATCTTTCTGCTTGCGATGTGGGCTATCCGCACGGTGCTTTGCGGGTCGCCATCGGCCACCGATGCCCGCTTGGCGACGGCCTCGCTCGCGGCACTTGTGGGCTCGCTCGTGTTTTCCTGCCTCGACTTTCCACTGGATCGCGTCAGCCACCAGGTGGTGCTGGCGGTACACCTCGCCGTGGTGGTGCTCCTCGCACGAACCCAACGGTCGGTTACGACACGGCCACTGCCGCTCCCCTGTTGGCTTGTCACCCCACCGCTGCTCGCGGCTCTTGGGCTGGGCATCGCCTACGCCACCGCGGCACTCCACCAGGAACGCAGCGTGATGGCGGCCCGGAGGGCAGAGCACGATGGAAACTGGGAGGCCATGCGTGATGCGGCCCGCCGCGGCACCACGCCCTGGAAAACGCTCGACCCGCTGGGAGTGCCGGTGGCGTTTCTCGAGGGCATGGCCGACCTCCACGAAGGCAAACTCCCTGCCGCCACAGCCTGTTTCGAGCGGGCTCTGGCCGCGAACCCAAACCGCCTGTTCATCCTCCAGAATCTCGGTGCCGCCTACGCTGAAGCGGGCCGGATCGACGACGCCGTCACAGCATTCGCACTGGCCGCCAACCGCTACCCCTATCGGGTCGAGGTGCGGCACAACCTGGCCTCTGCCCTGATCGATGCCGGTCGGTTTCCCGAGGCGATCGCCGTCATCGAAGACGTGCCGGAGGAGTTTCGCACCGAGGGGATGCGAGACGCCCTGCTCTATGCCCGCGAACACTTAGGCGAGTGACTTGGAACACGGGCTGTCAGCGCGTGCGTGATGGGCCGGGGCCAAGGATGGCCCGACGAGCGTTTCCTACAGCTGGGTCGGGTTCGGGGCGTCGCCGTAGATGGCCTTGGGGTCAAACGACTTTTCATGCTCCAGAAACTCGAGCGCTACTCCCGCTTGCCGGTCGGCACCCACCGGCACCTTGCGGTAGAAGCAGGAGCGGTAGCCGACGTGGCAGCTCGCGCCACCGGCTACCTCGACGCGAAGCCAGACGCAGTCCTGGTCGTCGTCGATCCGCATCTCGACGATTTTCTGCACCAGGCCGCTGGTGGCCCCCTTGTGCCAGAGCACCTGCCGGCTGCGGCTGAAGTAGTGGGCCTCGCCCGTCTCAATCGACCGGGTGAGCGCTTCGCGGTTCATCACCGCCACCATCAGCACCTCGCCCGAGTGGTAGTCGGTGGTGACGCAGGGAATGAATCCCTGGGCATCGAATTTGGGGGCGAGAACGTGCCCCTCCTCGACCTGTTCGACTGTCTGCCGGCTCCCGAAGAGCGGATTGGAATCGTCTGCCGCTGGCAAACCCACTGCCTGTCTCCTTTTCAACGCGGGATCCTGCGAGGCTACTATACAGCCGGACCGGCGTCGGTGCCGGTGTTTGGCCATCTCACCCTTCCCCTGTCGCGAGCAGCCATGCGGCCGACGATTCTCCGCCATCTCCTGGTCTCGCTCAGCCTTGTGGCAGGGGGCTGCACACGCCCCGTGCCGCCGCTGGTGGAACTGCCTCCCCCCGAAGTCCGGGTGGCGCGGCCGGTGCATCGCGAGGTGACCGAATACGTGGTCTTCACCGGCAACGCTGCCGCCGTTGCAGAGGTCGCGATTCGGGCACGGGTCTCAGGCTTTGTGACCCAGGTTCACTTCCTCGACGGTCAGCGGGTTCACAAGGGGGAGCGGCTATTTACGATCGACGAGCGGCCCTACTCGATCGCCCGCGATCAGGCCGCGGCGGAGGTCGACAAGCAGGCGGCCGAACTGGCGGAACTGGAACGTGAGGTAGTCCGCAACGCGCCGCTCGTGCCCAAAGCGGTCGTGACCCGTGAGCAGTTCGAGATTCTCGTGGCCAAGCGGGACATGTCGAAGGCGATGCTGGAAAAAGCCCGGGCGGCGCTGGCCGATGCCCAACTCGACCTCGAGTTCTGCACGCTCACTTCGCCCCTCGACGGCAGGATCTCGGCGAAGAATGTGAACGAGGGAGATCTCGTGACGGCGGATGCGACGGCCAGTCGGCCGCTCACGACCGTCGTGAGTATCGCCCCGGTCCACGTCTACTTCGAGGCCGACGAGCGGTCGGTGCTGCTCTCACGGGCCCGGGCCCTCGCCGATCGGGCCGCCCGCTCGGCTGATCCAGGCACGCCGTTGGCCGAGTGGCGGAACATCAAGGACTTGGCAATTCCAGTGGAGGTGGCACTCGTGGCGGAAACGGATTTTCCCCGCCGGGGTATCCTCGACTTTGTTGACGTAGCTGCCGATGCCTCGACCGGCACGATCCGCTGCCGGGCAGAACTGCCCAACGCCGATGAGCTCGTCCTGCCGGGGATGTTCGTCCGGGTTCGGCTGCCCTTTGGAGATCCGCAGCCCGCCGTTCTTGTACCCGAGCGGGCGATTGGCATCGACCAGGGCCGCCGCTACGTCTGCGTGGTCGGCCTCGAGGACCGCGTCGAGCGCCGCACAGTGGTGCCAGGCATCCTCGACGGCAGCCTCCGGGTGATCGTCGAGGGGCTTTCCGGCGACGAGCGGCTCGTCGTCGAGGGACTGCAGAAAGCCCGCGAGGGAGCGGTCGTGCGGCCGGTTGACATGCTGCTCGAGCCATCCCCCTAACGCGGCCTCAACCGCTCGCCCATGGCACAGTTCTTCATCGACCGACCCGTCTTTGCCACAGTCCTCTCGATCGTGATTCTGATCGTAGGGGGCGTGGCCCTCGTGGGGATGCCGATCGCCCAATACCCGGAGATCGTGCCCCCCACCGTCGCGATCCAGACGGTCTATCCAGGTGCGAGTGCCCAGGTGGTGGCCGACACCGTGACCACCCCGATCGAACAAGAGGTCAACGGGGTCGAGAACATGCTCTCCATGTCCTCGAAGAGCACCAATGACGGCCAGGCAACCATCGACGTCACGTTCACGCTTGGCACCGACATCGATGAGGCCCAGGTGCTGACCCAGAACCGCGTCGCTGTGGCCCTCGCGAAACTCCCGGAGGAGGTCAAGCGGCAGGGCGTGACGACGAAGAAAAAGTCACCGAGCATGCTGCTCTGCGTGAACCTCATCTCCTCCGACGGCCGCTACGACCTCCTCTACCTCAGCAACTATGCCCTGATCCAAGTGAAGGACGCGCTGGCCCGACTGGAAGGGGTGGGCGATGTGGCCTTCCTCGGTGCCCGCGACTATGCAATGCGGGTCTGGCTCAACCCCGACGCCCTGGCCACCCGAGGCCTGTCAGCGGCTGACGTCGTACGGGCCCTCCGGGAGCAGAACGTGCAGGTGGCCGCCGGCCAGCTCGGCCAGGAACCGGTTGCCGGCCAGGTCGATTTCCAGGTGCCGATCACCACGCTTGGCCGGCTGCCCGATGCAGCCGCCTTCGCCCGGGTGATCATCAAGTCGGAGGCGGGCACCGACGGACGGGCCGGCCGCGTTGTCCTGCTCTCGGATGTGGGCCGGGTGGAACTCGGCGCTAGGAATGAGGACATGATCAGCCGGCTCGACGGGCAAGAGAGCGTCACGATCGCCATCTTCCAGCTGCCCGGCTCCAACGCCCTGGCCACGGCGGAACGGGTGCGGCGGGAGATGGACGTGCTGGCGGCTCGGTTCCCGGCCGGCCTGGAATACCGGATTCACTACGACACCACCGTGTTTGTCGAGGAGTCGATCCAGGAGGTCACGAAAACCCTCTTCGAGGCGGTGGTGCTCGTGTTTGTGGTGGTACTCGTCTTCCTCCAGCAATGGCGAGCCACGCTCGTGCCGATGCTCGCGGTGCCGGTGTCGCTCGTGGGCACGTTCGCGGTGATGCGGCTGTTGGGATTCTCGCTCAACAACCTCTCGCTCTTTGGACTCGTGCTCGCCATCGGCATCGTGGTCGACGACGCGATCGTGGTCGTCGAGAACGTCGAACGCTGGCTCTCCAAGGGGCTTTCCGCGCGGGAGGCCACGCGGAAAGCAATGAGCGAGGTGGCAGGACCGGTGGTGGCGATCGCGCTGGTGCTCGCGGCGGTGTTCGTACCCACCGCGTTCATCACCGGGATCAGTGGGCAGTTCTACCGGCAGTTCGCCCTCACGATTGCAGCGAGCACCGCGATCTCAGCCTTCGTCTCGCTGACGCTCGCTCCCGCGCTCTGTGCCCTGCTGTTCGCGGGCCATCCCGCGAAGCCGCACGAGACCACCCACCGCAATGCGCTGCCGGCCCTCGGCATCAGCCTGCTGGCAGGACTGCTCGCGATCTGGCTGTTTGAGGATCTCGCGATCGTGCGGGCAGGCCTCGCAGCGATGGCCGTGCCAGACGAGTGGAAGGTCTGGGGCGTGCGGCTGGTCCTGTTCGCGGCCGGCAGCCTGGCGGGCTTCGTGGCGACGCCGGTTGTGAACCTGTTCCTGGCGGGCTTCTTCCGCCTTTTTAATCTCTTCTTCGATCTCACGACTGGCGTCTACGGCGGAGCTGTCAGCCTTCTCCTCCAGGGCACGATCCTGGTCGTGGCGGCCTACGTGGGACTAATGGCACTCACCTTCTACGGCTTCACGAGCGTGCCGGTGGGCTTCATCCCAGAGCAGGACAAGGGCTACCTCGTCGTCAACTGCCAACTGCCCGATGGGGCGAGCCTCGAACGGACCAAACCGGTCGTAGAGCGGCTGGCCCAGGAGGCGCTCGCCACACCGGGCGTGGCCCACGTGATCTCGGTGGCCGGCTACTCGCTCATCACAAGCACGAATCTCCCCAATGCGGGCGGGATGTTTGTCCTGCTCGAGCCATTCGCGGCCCGGGCCGTCGACCCCGACCAATATGCCGGCCGAATCATGCGGCAGCTGCGGCGCGGCTTCGCCGACATTCCCGAGGCCCAGGTCATGGTCTTCCCCGCCCCTCCTGTCGAGGGCATGGGCAGCACCGGTGGCTTTAAGCTCCAACTGCGGGATCGGGTGGCGGCTGGGCCGGGCCCGCTTCAGGAAGCGCTCGAAACGCTGGCCGAAGCGGCGGCTGCCCAGCCAGGCTTGGCGGGCATCACGACCACCTTCCGCGCCAACTGCCCGCAGGTCTTCGTCGAGGTGGACCGGGTCAAGGCCCAGGCCCAAGGCGTGCCGATCGCTGCGGTGAACCAGGCGCTGCAGTTCTATCTCGGGAGCGCCTACGTCAACGACTTCACCGCCTTTGGCCGCAACTGGCAGGTAACCGCCCAGGCCGACGCCCCCTACCGGATGCGGACCGAAGACATCGGGCGGCTCAAGGTGCCAAACGCCGCCGGGAAGATGGTGCCGCTGGCCACACTCGTCACCGTCCGCGACTCGAGTGGCCCGGCCGTCGTCAACCACTACAACCTCTACCCCGCGGCGGAACTCTCGGGCTCGACGCTCCCTGGCACGAGTTCGGGGGATGCGATCGCGATCCTCGACGCCCTGGCCAGCCAACCTCCGGCTGGTCCTGGGGTGATCCCGCCGGGCATGGACATCGAGTGGACAGACCTCTCACTCCAGCAGATCCTCGCGGGCAACACGGCCGGGTTCGTGTTTGCCCTGGGCACGGTGTTCGTATTCCTGGTGCTGGCAGCCCAGTATGAAAGCTGGGCCTTGCCGCTGGCGATCATCCTGATCGTGCCGATGTGCCTGCTCGCAGCGATCACCGGTGTCTGGCTGGCGGGCCTCGACAACAACATCTTCACACAGATCGGCCTGGTGGTGCTGATCGGCCTGGCGGCCAAGAACGCCATCCTGATCGTGGAATTCGCCAAGCAGCGGCAGGACGCCGGAGCCCCGGCGGCTGAGGCGGTGCTTGAGGCGGCGAAATCGCGGCTGCGGCCGATCCTGATGACGTCCCTGGCCTTCATCCTGGGCGTCGTGCCACTCGTGCTTGGCACCGGTGCCGGCGCCGAGATGCGACGGGCCCTGGGCACTGCGGTCTTCTCCGGGATGCTCGGCGTGACCGGCTTCGGCATCTTCTTCACGCCGGTCTTCTACTCCGTCGTGATGTGGTTCACTGGACGGGCGGGCAACGCCGCTCCCAAGCAGCCGTGACCCCCGTTCGCCAGCCCTCATCTCCACGGCTCACCGGAGCACGAATTCCGGCGGCGGCGGACAGTCTGGATTCACCCACTGAATGACCGCCGCCCAGTTGGCACTCTCGGGGTCGTGCTGCAGATAGCCATGGATTGGCCGCACGACCTGCCAGCCGTCCTTCAGATGGGCTGACAACACGGGATCTGTCCGCGAGCCAGCCACCACCTCTTGGACATACTCTTCGGCGGGCAGAACGGTGGCGAAGGCGCCGTAACCGGGCAAGCGGCTGCCGCCGACCATCCGCCAGAGGTTCTCCTCGACCACCAGCCCCCGGGTCGCGTCTGTCAACGCGTGGGCCAGGCCATGGTGTTGATGCTCCGGGCTTACGAACACGTCGGCTCCGTACAGCGTGTGGCCTTTGCCATCGTGATCCACGAACGTGCCGTGGGCGGTGAGCACGTCCCAGGCGTCGTCAATGTGATAGTGGATCATCTGCAGTCGCAGCGTGAAGTGCACTCCCACAGGCTGCCCCGTTGGCATGTGCTCGGCCACAAACTGCCCCTGGGGATAGACGGCATGATGTTCGGCCAATTCATCCGTCGTGTAGGGCGTGTCATGCGGATAGACCACGCGGCAGATCTCGCTGATTGCGAGATAGTCAGAAGCCTGCATGAGCCGGATGCGGTAGTCGGATGGCAGTTTCATGGTTGGGCTTGTTGCCTCTTGAGGATCTGGCCAGGTCTGAGGATACCTTGGAAGCCGTCGCTGTGATCTCAGCACCGCCGATGGTCTCGGCGGCGGTGCGCCATCCCTGGTCGGTCTGCCGATCGATGAGATCGGTTCACTCCACAGCCGCCTTGATCGCCTTCATCTGCGAGGCCTCCGGCTCGAGTGACTTGTAGAAGGCATCGAGCGGATAGCAGCCGCTTCGCAGACCGTTGCGGGGAGCGGTCGTGCAGTCGCTGAACGTGCGGCAGATCCGGCCGCGGACGAGCGATCTGCCCGCCAGGAGATCGGCGGGGAGTTCGGGATAGGAAAGCACCATCCGCCCCAACCCCACGATGTCGATCCAGCCCTGGCGGACCACTGCCTGGGCTGCATGCGGGAGAAACTCTTGGAGGTAGGTGTAGCCCGAGCCCACAAGCACAAGCCCCTCCACGGCCTGTTTCGCCTGCCGAGCCGCATCGATCTGCCGCCAAACGCCGACGAGTGGATCCTCGGGCGGCGGATAGCCGTCGGAAGGCGGAAACGCAGCGGGCCGGACGATATGAGGATTCGCGTAGGGGCAGCCCGCCGAGAGATTCACGGCCGACACGCCCCGGTCTCGCAGCAGGGCGAGGAGTTTCAGTGGCTCGGCGAGATCCATGCGGGCGGGGTCGTTCATATCCACGCCGAAGCCCGCGTCGTAGGGCAAGCCGTCGCCAACCGGGCAGGGCCCGCCGTGGTCTCCCACCTTCTGCCAGGGAACCGTATCGAAGAGCGACAGCCGCACACCCACAAGGAGCTTCGGGCAGGCCTCCCGCACCCGTTCGATGATTGTCAGGAGCAGGCGTGTGCGGCCGGTGAAGTCGCCCCCAAACCGGCCCGGCCGGCGGTGGGCCCCGAGAAACTCATGGAGCAGATAGCCGTGGCAGCTCTTGATATCCACCATGTCGAAGCCGGCGGCCTGGGCGTCGAGAGCGGCGGCGACGTAGCGATCCATGAGGGCCTCGACCTCGTCATCCGAGAGCACCACCGCGGCATCGTCGGGATCGACCCCGTGCCGGGCATCGAGCAGCGGATGATGAGCGGCGATCCGTGGTGACCGGCCGGCATGCGTGGGCCGAGAGAAGCGGCCCGAGTGGGTGAGTTGCAGGGCCACGACCAAGTCATCGCAGCTGCCGAAGGCTCGGCGATGGGCATCCTTGACCGCCGTAAGGAGGGTTTCAAACCCAGCGCGGCCACAGGCCGGGGCCATGAGCTGGTTGGGATTGGCCCGCGCCTCCGGCACGACGGCCACCGCCTCGCCCCCCCAGATGAGCTTGGCGCCGCTCAGACCAAAATTCCGCCACCGACGGAGGAGTGTGTCGCTGGGCCGGCCGTCATCGGTGGCGTCCCAGCCCTCCATCGGATGGATCGCGAACCGGTTGCCGACCATGCGGCCACCGATCGTGATCGGCGCGGCCAGTGGGGAACCAGTCGCAGCCGCGAGCGGCCCGTCATCGAGTGGAATTGGCGCGGCGATTTCCGCGAGGTGCTCGCGGAGGCCTGCGATCTCGCGAAACCGTGCCATGCGGGGAAACGACATCGCCACACCTCCTTCAAGAGACTCTTCAAGCCCCACAGCATAGCCTCGAGGCAGCCGATCTTGGCCGGACTGGATTCAGGCGGGGGCACCGCGGATACTCCGATGAAATCTCCCTTCCTTGAGGTGACCATGTCCTCGACCCTCCCCACCGTTATCGATCCCGCCACGCTCGTGACGCCGCGCCGGAGGATCCTGGGAATGTCGGCTGTGCTTCTGCCATTCCGTGCGGACGGCAGCTTCGACCTCGACGGCTTTATCGCCAACGTGGCCCGCACCGCCGCCGCCGGCATCGTGCCCGCCGTGAACATGGACACCGGCTACGTCCACCTCCTGGATGATAGCCAGCGACAGCAGTTGCTAGCCCTGGCCAGACAGACGCTGGGCGACACGAACGATCTTCCTTACGGCGGCCTCGTCGCGGGTGCCTGCGTGGTGGATGAGCCGGGCGCGGGCTTCGATGAGGCGGGCTATGCGAAGCAGATGGAGATGATTACCGCAGTGGGTGCCACGCCGGTGATCTTTCCCTCCTTCGGCCTAGCCGCGGGGGGCGATGCGGACGTGATCGCCGGCTACCAGGCAATCGCCCGGCGGGTGTCACAGTTCATCGGCTTCGAACTCTCCACCGAGTTCGTGGCGAGTGGCCGGCTCTTGTCACTCGACGCCTATGCCGAACTGCTCGCCATCTCCGAGTGCACGGGGGCCAAGCATTCATCGCTGTCCCGCCGCCTCGAATGGCAACGGCTCGCCCTCCGCAATCGGCTGCGGCCCGACTTCCATGTCTTCACCGGCAACGACCTCGCAATCGACATGGTCCGCTATGGCAGCGATTGGCTGCTCGGGCTCTCGACTGCCTGGCCCGAGGCCTTTGCCTGTCGAGACCGCTGGTGGGCCGCGGGAGACGACCGGTTCGACGAACTCGACGACGCCCTCCAGGCGCTCGGCGACTTCGCCTTCCGCCAGCCGGTGCCGGCATACAAGCACTCAATGGCCCAGACACTCGCACTGCGCGGCTTGCTGGCGAGCGACGAGCCCCATCCGCAGAGCCCGCGGCGACCCGAAACAGACCGGTCGATCCTGGCCACGATCATCGAGCGGATTGAGCGGGCCCTGGGGGCATGACTCCGGCCGACTGCGGCCGGGCCAGATCGGCCCGACGTTGACCAGTGCCCTGAGCGGGCCGTACCTTCGGAAGCCGCGGCCTGGCTCGAGCCCCCTTCCGGCTCAAGCCCCCTTTTTTGGAGTGACCCCATGCGATCCGCAAGCTTTCCTGCCTCCTTGGCCATGCTGACGCTCGGCTGGGCAGCCGGCCTCGCCTCCGTCGACGGCGGTGACTGGCCCACCTTCCGCGGCACAGACCGCACCGCCGTCGCTCCCGACACCGACCTGCTCGAAGCCTGGCCCGAAGGGGGACCGCCCCTGGCCTGGGAAACCACCGGGGCCGGCCGCGGGTATGCAAGCCTCGCGATCGCGGGCCACAGGATCTACACGCTCGGCGACAGCCTCTCGACGGCCGATGACGCCGATGAGTATCTCTCCTGCTTCGACCGCGAGACCGGCCAACAGCTCTGGAAGACGAAGACGGGCGGACCGTGGACCGACGGCCAGGAATCCTGGCAGAGTTCCCGCAGCACGCCCACCGTGGACGGCACGCTGGTCTACGTGCTCACTCCCTTTGGCCAGCTCGTGGCCTGCCACACGGACGACGGCAGCGAAGTGTTCCGCGTCGATCTCAAGGAGCGGTTCCGTGGCAAGAAGGGGGATGCCTGGGGCTATAGCGAGTCGGTGACGATCGACGGCAACCGGCTGGTCTGCATTCCTGGTGGACCCGAGGCGACAGTCGTGGCCCTCGACAAGCGGTCAGGCGAAACCATCTGGACCTGCCCAGTGGCGGATGACCGCGGAGCGGGCCATGCCTCGATCGTGATCACCGAGATCGACGGCAAGCGGGTGTATGTGACGACGACCGCGAGCGGGGCCCTGGCGGTTGATGCCGACACGGGCACCCTCCTCTGGACCTATCCGATCGACCAAACGACCGCCGTGATCCCCACGCCGATCATCCGCGGTGATCTTGTCTTTTTCGCCGCCGGGTACAGGCGGGGCGGGGCGTTGCTCCGCCAGGTGCCCGGCCCCGACGGGTCGCTGGCCGTCGAGGAGATCTATCCGCTCAACCCCGATCTGGCCAACAAGCATGGCGGGATCGTGCTCGTGGGGGACCACCTCTACGGTGATTCCGATGACAAGGGCATCCCCTGGTGTGCCGAGCTGATGACTGGAACACAGGCCTGGAAGAGCCGCGGTAGCGGTCGCAACTCAGCCTGCGTCACCGCCGCCGACGGCCATGTGTATGTCAAGTTTTCCGATGGGACGCTAGCGCTTGTGAAAGCCGACCCGACCGCCTACGAGGAAATCAGCGCCTTCCAGGTTCCCGGCAGCGGCGACCGCCCCAGCTGGGCTCACTCCGTGATCCTCGACGGTCACCTCTTCCTCCGCGAGGGCGACACGATCCTCTGTTACGACATCCGCCAGAAGCGGTAGGCGGACAGCACACTGACCGCCTTTGAGCACCGAGGTCCTACGCCTCCGCGTCGCACTCGGCCACGCCCCGGTAGGCGAGGCCGCCCACAATCCCACCCACGAGCGGCGCCGCCCAGAACAGCCACAGCTGCTGAAGGGCCCAACCACCTGCAACGACGGCCGCTGCAGTTGAACGGGCCGGGTTGACGGAGGTGTTGGTCACCGGAATGCTCACCAGGTGGATGAGCGTGAGGCAGAGCCCGATCGCGATCGGGGCGATCATGCCTGGAGCCCGCTTGTCGGTGGCACCGTGGATCACGAACAGGAAGACGGCCGTCAGCACAGCCTCGATGATGAAGCAGCTCTGCCAGGGATAGCCGCCGGCTCCCAACGCCGCTGCCGGTGAGTGCTCCCCGTAGCCGTTGCTCGCGAAGCCGCCAACCTCGAAGCCTGGCAGTCCGGAAGCAATTAGGTAGAGCACACCCGCACCGGCAAGTCCGCCCAACACTTGGGCCACCCAGTAGCCCGGCAGATCTTTGGCTGGAAACCGGCCACTGGCAACCAGCCCGGCGGTGACCGCCGGATTGAGGTGACAGCCAGAGATGTGGCCGATCGCTGCGGCCATCGTAAGCACCGTCAGGCCGAAGGCGAGCGACACTCCCAGGAAGCCGATTCCGAGATCAGGGTAGGCCGCGGCGAGTACTGCACTGCCGCAGCCGCCAAGCACCAGCCAGAACGTACCGATTGCCTCTGCCAAGAGCTTGCCGATCATCAGGGTATCTCCTTGTGGGGTTGGGTTCGAATGCCGCCTAAACGCCGTCGGGCCACTCGGCCGCAGCACGGCGGGCCACACACTAGGGATCGGCCAGCGAACTGGTCAAGGGGAGGGGGGGGTGGAGACCCCCTCAGCAGGCGGCAGAGGCCCGCTCGCTCAGCCCACAAGCAGCCAGAGCCGGGGACCGAGGATGATCAGGCCGACGATGACTGCTGTCAGCACGGACACGAGCACGCCCCCGCTGGCATGGTCGAGGGCATCACCGATCCGGTGATCCGGGTAGCGGTCGAAGGCCCGAGCAAGTGATTCGATCGAGGTGTTGAACACCTCCGCCATGATCACCAGGCCGATGGCCAGCGCCACCAGGCACCACTCCACCGCGGTGATGCGGAGCCAGGCCGCCACCGCCACGGCCGCCACCGCCACCGGAATGTGGGCTGCGAAACTCGACTGTGTGGCGATCGCCTGGAAGAGGCCGCGAAACGAATCGGCAAACTTGCCCAGCCAGCTGCGCGGCGGCGGTTTCACGCGAATGACTGGCCTCCCGGCTCAGCCCACCTTCAGGTAGGGATCGCCCTTCTTCCAGTTGCAGGGGCAGAGTTCGTCGCTCTGGAGCGCGTCGAGCACGCGAAGCACCTCAGTGACGTTACGGCCCACCCGCCCCTGGTTGACGTCCACCCACTGGATCACACCATGGGGATCGACGATGAACGTGGCCCGGAGGCAGTAGCCCTCGGTCTTTTCCAGAATGCCAAGTTCCGGAGCGAGCCTCTGGGCCGCAATCAACGGATACTCCAGCTTCTCGAGATCGGAATGGGACCGCCGCCAAGCAAGATGCGAATACTCGTTGTCGGTGCTGCCTCCGACCACGCTCGTGTCACGGTCGGCGAAGGCCTTGAGTTGCTTGTTGAATTCAGCCAGTTCCGTCGGGCAGACGAACGTGAAGTCCTTGGGATAGAAGAAATACACCACCCACTTCCCCGCGTAGTCGGCGTTGGTGAGGAGTTTCACGTCGTCCTTGCCGGTGCCAACACAGGCCTGGCAGGAGAACTGGGGAAACGAATCGCCGACGGTGAGCATGCGGAATCTCCGATGGGTCTGTTTGTCGCTGGGGACCAAGAGTCTACGGGGGGCACCTGAGGCGTTCAACACGCACGCGTTCCGGGGACGAAACCTGGTGCATACTTGAAGACTATGCCGCCCGATCGCGAACCGCTGGTCTGCCACGATCCCTACACCGGGCGGGCCGTGTTCATCGCTCCGCGCCGCGACGAGCGACCGGGAGATTCCGACCTGGCGGCGGGCCGGGGCGGGGGGCCTGAAGCCTGGTGCCCGTTCTGCGCCGGCAACGAGTCCCGCACGCCAGCCACTCTGCTCCGCGCACCGGCCGATCCCAGCGTGGCCTGGCAGGCCCGCATCATTCCCAATCGCTATCCCTTCGTCGAGGAGACCGCCGCGGGAGGCGGAGGCGAATTCTGCCCGGCCCACGGCGTCCATGATGTGGTCATCGAGTCGCCCCAGCACGACACCTCGATCCTCGAGGTCGAACCGGCCGGCTGGCGGGAGGCATGGGATCTCGTCCAGCAACGGCTGGCGGCCCTGGCCACCAGACCCGACCTCGCCTGGGGAACGGTCTTCAAGAACTCAGGGCTGCGGGCCGGCGCGTCGCTTGAGCACGTACACAGTCAGCTCGTTGGCATCGACTTCGTGCCGCCGGCAGTCCGCGCCGAGTTCGCCGCGGCAGCAAGCCGGGCCGATCCATTCGCCGACCTGCTGGCCGAAGCCAAGGCCGAAGGACGGGTTGTCTGCGAGGCCAACGGGCTCGTGGCGATTGTGCCGGCCGCGGCCCGGCAGCCCTACGAGACCTGGATTCTGCCCGCCGTTCGCGAGCCCCACTTCCACGCCGCACCGGCGGTACGCTCGGCAGCCCTCGCCGATCTGACCCAGATGCTCGTCGGTCGCCTGGCCCTGCTTCTGCCCGGCACCGACTTCAACTGGTGGCTGCACGAGTCGGACTGGGATAGGGAGCCAGCAAACCCGGCCGCCGATCGCTGGCACTGGCACCTCGAGATCCTGCCCCGGGCCACCGAACTAGCCGGGTTCGAACTGGGGACAGGCTGCCACATCACGGCCGTGCCACCCGCCGAGGCAGCCGCGCGACTGCGAACCAGTTGAGCCTGTGGTGGTGATGCCCCACTGGATCGTCACGCCCGATGCTGGAGGATGGGCGTGAGGGGGTTCGCGGTCAGTCGCTGATCCCGAGCATGGCGGCCCGCCACCAGTCGATTGGAGGATCGAAGCTCCTCGCACCGTGCCAGAGGATCGTCACCGGCACGTCGGGAACCAGGGCGGCCAGGTCGGCAGCCGTGTCTTGCACGAGTGCCTCTTCCCCCGCCGGATGCGTGGTGGCCGGGGAGACCTGTGAGAACACGCAGGCGGCAACACACAGGCCCTCAGCCCGGGCCGCCCGCACAGCGCAGAGTGTCCGGCCAATTCCTCCCAGCCGCGCTGCGTCGACAATCACCAACGGGAGCCCCAGATCACGGGCAAGGTCCGCGCCAAGCGTTGTCTTCCCAAGGGGCGAAAACAGCCCGCCGGCCCCTTCGACAACCACGATCTCACACCCCGACCAGGCCTCGATCCCAGTTCGGAGCAGGTGGTCATCCACGTGCCTCCCCTCCGCTCGGCTGCTCCGGGGCGGTGAAAGCGGCGCCCGGAATACCTGCGGGCAGACCGCCTCTGGAGCCAGGGGCCGGCCCGCAGCCTCCCAGAGGAGCAGCGGGTCGCCACCAGGAGCGTCGGCAGCGGGGATCCCTGTGGCCACCGGCTTGTACACGCCAACCTCCCGGCCGGCGGCAACCAGCCACCGAACCAGGGCGGCGGCGGCGGCAGTCTTCCCGACGTCGGTGTCCGTCCCGACGACAAACAGGCCACGAGCCATAGGAAAACAGGAGGAATAAAGAAGAAAGTGGAAAAAACCAAAGGGTGGTTGCGTCGGAGAGCCGACACTATTTACACTAGGAGAGGTTTTGAGAATGATTCTCAGGACCCTTTGCCGCCTCTGCCCCTGGAATTCCCGTCCCAATGGCTGTCGCCTGCCTCACTCTGGAAGATGCGAGCCCGGGCGAAACTGTCCGCATCGGTGACGTAGTTGGTGATGATCGGGTTGCGTTGCGGCTACTGGAGATGGGCCTCACCCCCGGCTCCACCGTGCGGGTTCTGGGCCGGGCGCCCTTTGGCGACCCGCTGGAACTGGAGGTTCGCGGCTACAGGCTCTCGATCCGTCGCGCCGAGGCTGCAAGGGTGACCCTCGAAGCGGTCTGACCGTTCTGGACCGGCGGCCATGCAACAGCCAGCAAATGGCTTCGGCTCCACAGGCCTCACCGTCGCACTCCTCGGCAACCCGAACACGGGCAAGAGCACCCTATTTACGGCACTGGCCGGGATTCCGACCCGGGTGGGAAACTATCCCGGTGTTACGGTCGAGGAAAAAATCGGTCGCTTCACCCACCGCGGTCGCCCGATCGACCTGATCGACCTCCCGGGAACCTACAGCCTCGCTCCCCAGGGCCCCGACGAGCAGGTGGCAGTGGATGTCCTCCACGGACGGCAGTCGGGCGTGCCGCGACCCGATGCAGTTGTCGTGGTGGCGGATGCCACGAACCTCGAGCGAAATCTGTTCCTCGCCACGCAGGCCACGGAACTAGGCCTCCCGCTCGTCGTGGCCCTGACACTCTCCGATCTTGCCGAACGCCGCGGGATCAGGATCAACGCCGGTGAACTGGCGCGGCGGCTCGGCTGTCGCGTGATTCCGATCGCGACCCCTTCCCGGACAGGGCTCGCGGAACTCCGTGATGCGATCCTCACGGCCGGTATCCCTCGGCCACTGCCCTTGGATGAGGCGGCTCCCACAGCGGCCCGCACCCCGGCCGCCCGCGACGCCATCCGTCGCTACGCCCTGGTGGAACAACTCCTCGAGGGGGTCATCGACCGCAGCGGCAGTCGCCGCAGCCTCCCCGAAGACCGAATCGACCGGCTGCTCACACACCGGATCTGGGGCACGCTGGCCTTCGCAGCCGTGATGCTCACCCTCTTCAGTTCGATTTTCTGGCTGGCTCCCCCGCTCATGGATCTCATCTCCGGGGGCATGGACTTGTTCTCTGCCTGGGTCAGTGGCCTGCTGCCCGCCGGAGCGATCCACGATCTTCTGGTGGACGGCATTCTGGCGGGAATCGGCGGCGTGATTGTGTTTGTGCCGCAGATCGCCCTGTTATTCATGCTCGTCGCGGCTCTTGAGGGCTGCGGCTACCTCGCTCGGGCAGCCTACCTGATGGATCGCCTGCTCGTGGGAGTGGGACTGAGCGGCAAGTCGTTCATCCCGCTGCTCTCCAGCTTCGCCTGCGCGATCCCGGGCATCATGGCAGCCCGTACGATCGAGAATCGCCGCGACCGCCTGCTGACGATCCTGGTGGCCCCCTTGATGAGCTGCTCGGCGAGGCTCCCGGTCTACCTGCTCCTCTGCGGGGCGTTCGTGCCCAACGTGGCGGTCGGGTTCTCGTGGCTGCGACTGCCGGCAGTCGTGCTGGCGAGCATGTATGCCGTGGGGGTGGTCGTGGCGGCCGCCGTGGCGTTTATTCTTTCGCGGACCCTGTTCCGTGGTCCACCGCAGCCTTTTGTGATGGAATTGCCAGGCTGGCGGTGGCCGCAGCCGGGAGTGGTGTTGGAACGAGCCCGCGAGGCAGTGTGGTCGTTCCTCACGAATGCGGGCACGCTGATCGTAGCGATGAGCATCGTGATTTGGGCCCTCTCCACCTACCCGCAGAACGAGCCCCAGATCGCTGCCGATCTGGAAGGCAACAAGGCTGCGTTGGCCAGACGCCTCACGGATGCTGCCACGCCAGACGCCGAGCGGGCGGATCTCGCCGCGGAACTTGAGGCTCTCGAAACCCCCGAGGCAGCTGAGGCGGCCCGCCGGGGTGCGATCCAGCGACAGAGCTTTCTCGGCAGAGCTGGCCGGTTCATCGAACCCGTCGTCCGTCCGCTTGGCTGGGATTGGCGAATCGGCTGCGCTGCCATCGCGAGCTTCCCGGCCCGAGAGGTGGTGCTGGGCACACTTGCCGTGCTCTACGACCTACCGGCCGACGAAGGCGAGGGAACGGCCCTTGAGCGACGGCTGAAGGCAGCCCGCTGGGACGGCACCAACCGGCCCGTGTTTACGCTGCCGGTAGCCCTTTCGATCATGGTGTTCTTCGCGCTCTGTGCCCAGTGTGCAAGCACTCTAGTCGTGATCGGCCGCGAGACAGGCTCCTGGGTCTGGCCGGTCGTGGCCTTCACCTACATGACGCTCCTGGCCTGGCTGGGGGCGTTTCTGGCCTATCAGATCGGCACCTGGGCGGGCCTTTGACGTGCAGGACATGCTCGCCATCGCCGTCGCATCGCTAGCCCTGGCCTGGCTGGCCTGGTCGCTGAGCCGCCGTCTCCTCGCCCCTCCCTGCCAGCCGCCCTCAGCAGGCCCGCCTGGGAGCGACGGCTTCGTGTCACTCGACGCCCTGGCGAAAAGCTCCGCGCAAAAATCGGGGCGGCCCAAAGGCCGCCCCGATGAATGTCGGATCAGCACTGATGATTCGCCGCCCCGCTGAAATCACCCGCTCTTGCGTGGATTCATCAGGGAGACCCTACCACCATCCAACCCGCCTGCCCCCGGTCTCCTTCTCTTCCGGAAGGCCCGAGGACCGGCAAGGTAGCCGGGGTCACAAATGCCCCGGCCACCGAAAAATCAATACATGTCGTAGTCGCCGCCGTGGCCACCACCACCCGCCTTGGCCTTCTGATCCTTTGGCCTTTCAGCGATCAGAGCATCGCTTGTCAGCAACAAGGTTGAGACGCTCGTCGCGTTCTGCAGCGCCGTCCGGGTCACCTTCGCCGGGTCGATCACGCCAGCCTTCACGAGGTCTTCGTACTCATCCGACGCGGCGTTGTAACCGAAGTTGCCGCTGCCACCGAGCACCTTCTCGCAGACGATCGAGCCGTCCTGCCCTGCATTCGATGCGATCATCGACAGGGGCGCCCGAGCCGCACGGATCACGATCTGATAACCGACGTTTTCGTCGTCGGAGAGACCCTTCGGCTTGACCTGCGAGCAGGCCCGCAGCAGAGCCACACCACCGCCCGGAAGGATTCCCTCCTCGACAGCCGCCCGGGTGGCATGCAGGGCGTCTTCGACGCGGGCCTTCTTCTCCTTCATCTCGCTCTCGGTCGCGGCCCCGACATTGATCTTGGCCACACCGCCGGAGAGTTTTGCCAGCCGCTCCTCAAGTTTCTCGCGGTCGTAGTCACTCGTGGAGCCTTCGATCTCGCGCCGGATCTGCTCGATCCGAGACTTGATATCCGCGGCCTTGCCAGCCCCCTCGATGATCGTCGTGTTGTCCTTGTCGATGATCACCTTCTTGGCCCGGCCGAGTTCCGCGAGGCCAAGGTTTTCCAGCTTCATGCCGAGGTTCTCGAACACCGCTGTGGCGCCGGTGAGGATCGCGATGTCCTCGAGCATGGACTTGCGACGATCACCGTAGCCGGGAGCCTTGACGGCACAGACCTGGAAGGTTCCGCGGAGCCGGTTGATCACCAACGTCGCAAGCGCCTCGCCGTCTACTTCCTCGCTCACGATCAGGAGCGGCTTGCCCGAGTTCACGACCGCCTCAAGCAACGGCACGATGTCCTTGATGGTCGAAATCTTCTTCTCAAACACCAGGATGTAGCAGTCTTCAAGGACGCACTGCATCTGCTGCGGATTCGTGACGAAGTAGGGGGAGAGGTAGCCGCGGTCGAATTGCATGCCCTCCACAAACTCAATCTCGGTCTTAAGGCTCTTGCCCTCGTCGACCGTGATCACACCGTCCTTGCCTACCTTGTCCATTGCTTCGGCGAGCAGTTCGCCGATTTCGAAATCGTTGTTGGCGGCGATCGAGGCGACCTGGGCCATTTCCTTCTTGCCCTTGACCGGGATCGACATCTCCTTGAGCTTGGCTGTGATGTCGGCAACGGCCTTCTCGATGCCGGCCTTCATCTGGATCGGGTTCACGCCCGCCACAACAGCCCGCAGTCCTTCATTGAAGACCGCCTCGGCCAGCACCGTGGCAGTGGTCGTGCCGTCACCGGCCACATCGCTCGTCTTACTGGCGACCTCACGGACCATCCGGGCGCCCATGTTCTCGTAAACGTCTTCAAGGTCAATCTCCTTGGCGACGGTCACGCCGTCCTTGGTGACCGTTGGCGAGCCGAAGCTCTTCTGAAGGATCACGTTGCGGCCCTTCGGGCCGAGGGTCACCTTCACCGCGCGAGCGAGTTTTGAAACACCGCGGCGCATCGCCTCGCGTGCCTCCTGGTCGAATACCATCATCTTGGACATTGGAGAATCTCCTTGGGGGGATGTCGGAATCTTGAACTGGAATGGAATGAATTAGCCAAGGATGGCGAGGATGTCGTCCTCGCGCATCAGCAACAGTTCGTCGTCGCCCACCTTGAAGGGCTCGCCGGCGTAGCTCGTGAACACGATTCGGTCACCCGGCTTGACCTGGAGCGGATGCCGGACGCCCTTGGCGTCGCACTTGCCCTCGCCCACGCTGACGATGGTCCCACGGGCGGGTTTGTCTTTCGCGGAATCGGGGAGCAGGATGCCCCCAGAGGTCTTCTGCTCGCTCTGCTCCCGCTCCACGACGACACGGTCGCCAAGCGGAATCAAGGTCGACTTCTTGCGGGCTGGTTTCGTGGCGGTGGCTGACATGCTGGTTTGGACCTCTACCGGTATGTGGAGAAAAAACTGCCTGCGGCTTGGCGACCGCTCGACGGGCAATCCGACCCCCAGGACTAGTGCCGAGGGAAACCCTGCCATCGACGACGCGGACGAATGCCGGATGCCCCACTTCCAGCAATTAGCGCGCCAGAACAAGAAACTCTTGGCAAAACCGTTCCCAAACAAGGATATTCCTCGTTGAAACAGGGGCTTTGAAACCCACAGCAGGCCACCCCGGTTGGTTTCAGCGGCCCTGCCAGATTGGCAGCATGCCCAGCCTTGGGGCCGCCGGCCATCGGGTCAGGCCACGCAGCCCTGAAGAGTGAGACCCCGCGCCAAGACCGGGCAATTCGTTGGCTGCATGGCACCGAAGGCCGCGACGGGGTAAGGTTCACGCTCGCCCTGCGACGGGGCAACGGGAGAGGACGCACGATGGCCACGCACCGACGCATCGACGTTTCCAAGACCGGCGACGTGTCGGTCGTAAAATTCCTGGATCGGAAGATCCTCGATGAGGCCGCGATCCAGGAGCTGGGCTCGGAACTCTTCGGTCTTGTCGAGATCGACAACCGGAAGGCGATTCTGCTGGATTTCGATGGCGTCGAGTTCCTTTCCAGCGCCGCCCTCGGGAAGCTGATCACGTTTGACAGGAAGCTCAAGACGGCCAAGGGCCGCTTGAAAATGTGCGGAATCTCACCGGGCATTCTCGAGGTGTTTCAGGTCACCAAACTGAACAAAGTTTTCGACATCCGAACCGATTTGGCCGAGGCCCTCGCGGCTTTTTAGAGCTGCCTGGTTTCGGCTCTGCCCGGAGGGTGGCATGGCGAACAATTCCTCAGCCGAATCCTGGCAACGGGCCACTGTGCTGCCCAGCGAGCGGGGTTCTAGCCGGTTGGTCACCGACGACCTTCTCGAACAACTCGGAATCTTTGGCTGGTCGCAGGAAGACATCTTCGCGATCCACCTGGCGGCCGAGGAGGCGCTTGTCAACGCCGCAATGCACGGCAACCGATTCGACCCGGCCAAGCAGGTCCATGTCGAATGCCAGGTCTCGAACGACCTCGTCCGGCTTGTCGTAACCGATGAGGGCGAGGGGTTTGACTCTGCGAACGTCCCCGACTGCACGCTCGCTGAGCGGCTAGAAAGCCCGAATGGCAGAGGTGTCATGCTGATGCGGTCCTTCATGACGCGGGTTGAATACAACCCCAAGGGCAACAGTGTCATCCTGGAAAAAAAGCGGGAGACGGCCCAGCCCTGACCCTGGCGCCCTGAGCAGATTTGCGTCGACTGCCGCAGACCCAGCCTGCCTGCCCTCCGGCGGCCCCCGATCGCCCGACGAAATGCCGGCCTGGGGGCGGGTCGATTTCGGCTGCGAGAGTCGTTATTCTTAAAGGCTCTATTCCCCGATAGCTCAATGGTAGAGCGGCCGGCTGTTAACCGGTAGGTTGTAGGTTCGAGCCCTACTCGGGGAGTTACGGCCCTTTTCGCAAGAGACCGCACGAAGCCGCAGGAAGACGTAAGTCGTTCTGCGGCTTGATCTTTTGACGGATCCCCGATTTTTCGGTGCGACCCCCTGCAACCTCCTGCGGGCATAGAGTGAGGCGAATTGTGAGTCGCAATTTGAGTCAGCCTCAAAAGCGAACACTTAAGGGATCGCAGGGTGCCGATGATGGATGACCCACGGCCCCAGACCGCCCGTCTCAAGGTCAAGGTGGTGCCAGGCTCCTCGCGGGACGAGATCGTGAATTGGCTCGGCGACGCCCTGAAGATCAAGGTGACGGCGCCGCCCGAGAAGGGAAAGGCCAACGAGGCTGTGATCAGGTTGCTCGCCGCGGCACTCGGTATCGCCACCGACGACATCAGCGTCGTCAGCGGCCACACATCCCCATCCAAGGTCGTGGCGGTCTCTGGGATGGACGACGAGACGATCAAGAAGGCGTTCGGCTAGCTGTTGTTAGCGGGCACCGTCCCGTTGTTGATTCCGCACTGGTCGAACAGTGTCTCGAAATCGTGCGGAATCGGATCGGGGGCCAGTGGGCAGCCGTATGTCCCGAACCGAAAGCGGACGGCAGTGGCACCGCAATCCCGCAAGAAGCCCTCCGGACGCTACCAGGGGCTGATTGAGGCGCTGGCGTCACTGGGACTGACGGTGACGGTGGCCCAGGTGGAAGAGGCACTGGGGAGTCTGCCCGACGGCGGGGCGGGATTGGAGGAACCCGAGGTCATCCGCCAGGTCTTCCTCGAACTACGGAAGAAGGCGTGAAGCCGAGACGCGGATCGATCGTGCCATCAGCATTTCCAACCTTGGAAATAGTGAAAGCCAGACGCTGACGCAGATCCCCGCCAGACCTGAAACGGGAGGGCGAATTCCGATATTTTCCAAGAGGAACCGTCACTATTTCTCCGGAAATGGAGACGCCCACGTGCGTCTCACCCTTTGTTTCCAGCGGTAGAAGCCGCTTTCAACCCGCCGCGAAGAAGATGAGATTCAAGGCTCCCATCAAGGCCTTCAGCTACCTCCGATGCAGCGGCCTGGGGCAGGTGGATGGGGATACCTGGGACCGCCAGACCGCGGCCATCACCAAGTACGCGAAGCACCATGGGCTCGAGGTCGTCGATGAGTTCCGTGACGCCGGCGTGAGCGGCACCAAGGATCTCGACAATCGGCCGGGCTTGGCGGCCCTGCTTGATCGTGTGGAATCCAACGGGGTGAAGATCGTCTTCATGGAGAACGCTACTCGGCTGGCCCGCGACCTCATGGTGGGCGAGGTCATCCTGCAGCAACTGACCAGCGCTGGCTGCAAGGTTATCGCCACCGACTCGGGAACAGATCTATCCGCTGATTCGGATGATCCCACCCGTCGCCTGATACGGCAGGTGCTCGGTGCCGTGGCCGAGTTCGACCGCCGTGTCACCGTGATGAAGTTGCGTGCCGCAAGGAAACGGCGCAGAGCGAGAGGTGAACGATGCGAAGGCCGCAAGCCCTTCGGCACCTTGCCCGGTGAGCCGGAGACCCTACTCCGGATCCGCGAACTCAGAAGGAAGCCGCCCCACGGACGCCGGCGGTCCCTTCAGAAGATTTGCGATGTCTTGAACACCGAGGGGCTGTCAACGAAAACTGGAAAGCCGTGGACGAAGGGGGTGGTAAACAGGATTCTCGGGATGTCTTGCTCCCGTCGAACCTGGAATCTCCGTGGACTTGGATTAGCATATTCTTTCCCTCGGAGTTTTTCCACACCATGTCCCAGAAGCG
>ERZ889217.466-NODE-466-length-24692-cov-5.651013_pt1 | contig 24692 bp, 20 predicted proteins | sample MGYA00521098_ERZ889217 | MGnify/ENA primary metagenome ERZ889217 (study PRJEB32303, sample SAMEA104408613) | aquatic metagenome | biome: Brackish water; feature: Pelagic; material: water | place: Baltic Sea | collected 2014-06-10T22:04:00 | depth 2,362 m ... | reverse complement strand
CGTCGATCTGCTGCTCGCGGCGAACCTCACGGTGGCGGTGCTGGCTCTCCTCGGTGCCCTGGCCGCCAAGACGCCGTTGGAGATGAGCGTCTTCCCGACCTTCCTGCTCGGCGCCACGCTCGTGAGGCTAGTGCTCAATATTTCGACCACGCGGCTGATCCTTTCGCGGGCTGCCATCGACGGCCCGGCCGCGGCGGGTGAGGTGGTGGAAGCCTTCGGTAGTTTCGTGGCCGCCAACAACCTGGTGGTCGGCGGCGTGGTGTTTGCGATCATTGCCATTGTGCAGTTCGTCGTGATCACCGCTGGCTCCACCAGGACGAGTGAGGTCGCGGCCCGATTCACGCTCGACGGCCTGCCTGGCAGGCAGATGGCACTCGACACGGAGGTGCAGGCCGGCACCCTCACCCGGGAGCAGGCCCGCGATGCCCGCATTGACCTCCAGCGGCAGGCCGACTTCTTCGCCAGCATGGACGGTGCCAGTCGGTTTGTTCGCGGGGAGGCTGTGGCGAGCGTGATCATCACTCTGATCAACCTTGTCGGTGGCCTGGCGATTGGAGTGCTGGAGCATGGCATGCCGGTCGACAAGGCGCTCGGTATCTACTCGCTGCTCACGATCGGCGATGGCCTTGCCGGAGCCGTGCCCGCGCTCTTCGTCTCGGTGGCCACCGGCCTGTTGGTATCGCGATCGACCCAGGCAGTGGACCTACCCCTGGAACTCGGCCGGCAACTGGGCTCGCGGCCGCACGTTCTCGCGATTACGGCGGTCTTCCTCGGTATCCTCTCGGTGACCGGACTCCCCTTTCTGCCCCTGGCTGGCATGGCGGTCGTGGTTGCGACGGTGGCCGTCGTCACCGCTCGCAGTGGCGGAAAGTCGGCACTCGCCGCTGGCCCATCGGGAACGCCGGCCCGCCAGGCCATCCGCAGTATTGCCAGCCCGTTGCCTGCCGCCGCGGCTTCGACGGAGAGCAGCGTGGCCGCCGATGTGCTGGCTGACGACCGGATCGTGGTCGAGTTTGGTGGCGGACTGGTGGGGCTCGTGGTTGGAGACGAGCCGCCACTCAAGGGCCGTGTCGAGCCGCTCCGGACCACCCTTGCGGCTGATCTCGGCCTTGTCTTGCCGGCCGTCGCCTTCCGTGACGACTTGCGGCTGCCAGAACGAGCCTATCGGATCACCATCGCGGGCGATGTGGTCGCCGAGGGAGAGATTCCGGCCGGCTACCTGCTTGTGGTGCCTCCTACTGGAGAACGTCCGCCCGAGGGCGAGGCCACCGTCGATCCGCTCACCGGCCGTGCGGCTGCCTGGCTGGGAGAGGCGCGGGCCGGAACGGCGGCTGCCCACGGGGCAACGGTCCTCGACGCCGCTGGTGCGGTGGCTCGCTCGCTCGAGACGGCGGTGCGGCGGCGGGCCCATCGGCTTCTCTCCCGCGACGCCGTCAGCCGACTTGTCGAATCGCTCCGGTCGAGCCAGCCAGCCCTCATCGAGCAGGTGGTGCCAGGAGTGCTCTCGATCGCGCGGATCCAGCGGACGCTCCAGTGCCTCCTCCAGGAAGGGCTTCCGATTCGGCCGCTGGCAGAACTTCTCGAAATCATGTCCGATCACGCCGCCGAAGCGGCCGAACCGTGGCAGCTCGCCGAGATCGTGCGACACCGTCTGGCAGGCACTGTCTGCCGTCGGGCGCGGGATCCCGATGGCAGGCTCACCGTGGTTCGGCTAGCCGGCGGCGGCCTCGAAACCCTCTCGGCGACTGCTGGGGGAACGCCCCGCCCCCCCGCTCGGCTCCTAGCCGACATCCGCCGGGCTACCCGCGTGGCCGTCGAGCGGGGAGGCCAGCCGGTGCTCCTCGTTCCGGCGGCGGTGCGGCGGGCCGTTCACGAAGCTCTGGTCCGCCAGTTGCCCGACCTCAGGGTGCTGGCCGAGGAGGAGGTGCTCGATGAACCACGGCTCGAGGTCTTTGCCACCGTCGGTGGTGACGGCAGCATCCGAGCCGCCTGAAACTACGATTCAAAACCACTCACTTCCCATCAAACCCCAAGAGACTCTGGAGACACCAGGCGGAGTGTGGCACCGCTCCGAAACAAACTGAAGATCAGCCTGGTCGACGGACGATGTCCGCCAGCCCAGACGAAATCTTCACGAGTGCCACCGCGGGGCGTGCCAGGATGGCACAACCCGCACGGTGCAGCGGCAACCGCCAGTGCATCGGCTTTCCTCAGAACACGACCCGGCAGATTCAGGCCCCATCAAGGAGGATGACGTGGCAGCACGTGCGACACAGCTTTCGACCGAAGAGGTTCAGGCACTCTGGCAGGAGTTCAAGAAGGACCAGTCGCGGGAAGACCTGCGAAACCGATTCATTGAGATGTACCTGCCGCTGGTGAAATACAACGGTGAACGCATCTGGTCGCGGCTTCCCGACGGCGTCGAACTCGACGATCTCGTGTCGGCCGGCACCTTCGGCCTGATGGACGCCATCGACGCCTTCGACATGTCGCGGGGCGTGAAGTTTGAAACCTACTGCGTGCCGCGAATTCGTGGGGCGATGCTCGACGAGTTGCGGACGATGGACTGGGTACCGCGGCTGGTCCGCAGCAAGGCGAGCAAGCTCAATGAGGCACTCAAGACGCTTGAGGCCAAACTGGGTCGGACCCCAGCCGATGCCGAGGTGGCCGAGTATATGGGACTCTCCCGCGAAGAGTTCGAGAAGCATCTCGTGGAGGCCAATGCCGTCAGTCTCGTCAGCCTCAACAAGAAGTGGTGCGAGACAGACAGTTCGAAGGAGGTCCAGGAGATCGACATCCTCGAAGACAAGAAGGGTGAGGACCCGACGCGGCGGATCCAAAAGCACGACCTAATGCGACTGGTGACCAAGGGCCTCAATCGCAACGAACGGCTGATCATCATCCTCTACTACTACGAGGAACTGACGATGAAGGAGATTGGGGCCACCCTTGACCTCTCCGAAAGCCGGGTGAGCCAGATGCACAGTGCGATCGTTGAGCGGCTGCAAAACCAGCTCGGACGGCGGAAGCGGGAGTTCGCAATGTGAGTGGTCGTCCCGACCACGGCCGGCCGGAATCTGGGCAGGCTGGGAAAGCCTGGGCCCGGTGCAAAGCGAAAAAACAGCATTCAGTAATCGGGATAAAGTTTCGGATGAGATCGGTCGAAGAAAGAAATTTGTGGCGGTGGTCGAGCGTCTGACCTCGATCTCCACCCTTCGGCGAGTGGCCTAAAATTGTGGCGTCGCCGGAACGCTTGGGCGCGGCAAGAATAGAAACATACGAGCCGCTGGCCGGTCGGGTCAGAATGTCGGACCAGAGTTCACAACAGGAGATTTCGAGCCGCCACGAATCATCCGAACCAATCCTCGACCAGTCGCGTAGAGGCGATCGTTCGGGGGTGACGGGATTCGCGAACGGATTCAGGAATCGACCACGGGGAAGGCAAGGAGAGCAATCATGAACATTTTCGGCGTGTTTTCGGCGCAGGGTTCGCAGGGCCTGAGTGCCATCAAGGGTGTTGAGGCCGCGAAGGCCGCACAGGCTGCCGCCCAGCAGGGCGTGGGCGAAGTCCACGATGCAGTCAACATCTCGACCGATGCGGTGCGGGCCGCAGAGACGACCTCCGATATCCGCATGGATAAGGTGGCAGCGATCAAGGCGGCCATTGCCGATGGCAGCTACGACACGCCCGAGAAGCTCGACATCGCTCTCGACCGGCTGCTCGAGCGGCTGGCGTGAGGCGGGAGGTGACGATCTGGCGGCGGGGCCATTCATGGCCTCCGCCGCCTGGGCGGCCCACCAGCCATTCGCCGCCCGGTTTTTCTGACGGGGCTATAATGGCCGGGTGCAGAGTGAACCCCCTATGGCCACGGCTCCTGAGTACTCCCTGGGTAGCGTCGAGACTGCGCTCTCGCCGCAGGAGCGTTTTGCGGAGTTTCTCCAGGCCCGTGGCAAGCGGGTCACTCGTCAGCGGCGGATGATCGTCGATCACGTCGCTCGGCGGCATGAGCACTTCGATGCCGAGCAGTTGCTCGCCGATCTCCGGAGCACCCCGGAGGGAATGAGGGCCAGCCGCCCGACTGTCTACCGGACGTTGGCCGAGATGGTGGAGGCCGGCCTGCTCAAGAAGATGGCCCTTGATGGGCGGGCCGTCTATGAGCACGACTACGGCTACCCCCAGCATGACCATCTCTACTGCACGGGCTGCCGCAAGCTGATCGAATTCTTGAGCGATGAGGTGGCCCGGATCCGGAACGCGGTGGCGGCCCAGCACCAGTTTCGCCCCCAGTCACATCGCCTGATCGTCACCGGCCTGTGCGTCGACTGCCGCACGAGCCGAAGCAAGTCACGGCTCCAGGACCGGGTCTAGTCGTCCGTGGGATTGGCATGACGAGCTCCGCAGCGGCAGGCTACATCACTGACGTTGATTACATTCCCGGCTTTTACCCGCACATGTCGCCGGTGGCGATGCGGTATGCGGCATCCCTGAATCTGGTTGTGCCGCCGGCGACCACTCGGGGCTTCCGCTATCTGGAGCTTGGCTGTGGGCTCGGTCGGTCACTCACCACCCTGGCCGCCGCCAATCCGCAGGGAGAGTTCATTGGCGTCGACGTGAACCCGAATCACGTTGCGGCCATTGAGAGAGATCTCGCGGCCGGGGAACTTACCAACGCGCGGGTGCTGGCGACCGACTTTGCCAACCTGCCGGAAGACCTCGGAAGGTTCGAGTTTCTCGTCCTCCACGGTGTCTTCAGTTGGGTTGCTCCCGAAGTTCGCGGGCAGATTCTTGCGATTGCCCAACAGCATCTCGCTCCCGGCGGATTGCTGCTGGTCAGCTACAACGCCATGCCAGGTTGGGCTCACTTGCAGCCGATCCGCGGCATCCTGCGGCAGTATGCCGCCTTGAGGCAGGGGGATTCCGTCCAGCGGATTCGCGAGGCCCTCGACTACACCCGCTTCATCCGCGACAAGAAGGCCAAATACTTCGAAGATAACCCACTGGCTGCGGCCTATGTCGAAGCCCTCCTCAAGCAGGACAGCCGCTACCTCGCCCACGAATACCTCAACGAGCACTGGACGAGCTTCTACTTTTCCGAAGTGGCTGAGATGTTCGGCTCGGCCGGCCTGGCCTTCGTCGGTAGCTTGCCGATCCATACGAACTTCTGGGACCTCTGCGTGCGTCCCGAATTCCAGGAACTGTTCCGCACGACCAGCAACCGGCTGGTCACCGAGTCGCACAAGGATTTCTGTGCCAACACGGCGTTTCGTTGGGACATCTATGCGTCGCAGCCCCGGCTGATCCAGAGCCCTGCGGAGCGGTTTCGGCAGGTCGACGATCTCTACTTCAGGGCGGCCAGGGCCAACATCACACTGCCCCATCAGGCCAACCTTGGTGTGGTGACTTCAACGGTGCAGGGGCCACTCTACGAAACGCTGCTGAAGCGATTGGGATCAACCAGCCTGCGGCTTTCTGAGATCCTCGCCGACCAATCACTCAGCGGGACTCCGCAGCCCGAGTTGATGCGTGCGGTCGATGCGGGGGTGGCGCTGGGCCTGTTTGATGTGACGGCCGGACCGGTCGGAGAGGGAGCGGCCACTGTCGGCACCACAGTCAACATCGTGTCTCCCTTGAATCGGTCGATCCTCCGGGACGACGCCCTGGGGGGACGCCCCGTCACCCTCGCCAGTGTGGCCAGCGGCACGGGCCACACGCTGGGCGATTTCGAGGCGGCGATTCTGCATGAACTCAGCAGTGGTGGCTCTGCCGGTCTGGTCCAGCGGGTTGAGGCCCGACTTTCCAGCAGTGGCCGTTCGCTGCAGCAAGATGGTAAGCCAGTGAACGACCCCACCGCTCGGCAGAAGCTCGTCGAGTTGGCCTGTACCAACTTCACCACAGGGAGCCTGCCGCAGCTCGCCCGGCTGGGCATTGTCTCGTAGGCCGTCATTCGGCCGCGGCCCTCAGACCTTGAGGACAGCCTCCGGGCCGCGGGCAGGGCAGTCAGCCAGAGCCGTGCCGACAGCCCCTGCGACAAACTCCACGACCTGCTCGGAGGATCGGCCGGCCAGATCGTCGGGCCGCATTGCAGCCTCAAGATCGACATCGGCAAACAGCGGATCAGCCGCTAGCCGGGCGGCGAGATCGTTGTCGTGTCCTTCCCGAATCCGCGCGGTGGCGGCATGGCTGTGGGTTCGCAGGGCCTCGTGGATTGTCTGCCGGTCGCCACCTGCGGTGGTGGCGGCCATCAGGATTTTTTCACTGGCGAGGAATGGCAGATGGGCCTCGAGGTTTTTCCGCACGCCGCCGGGGAGTACGACGAGACCGCCGCCAATGTTCGCGTAGATCACGAGCTGGGCATCGGTGGCAAGGAACGCTTGCGGAAGGACGAGCCGCCGGGGCGCGGAGTCGTCGAGCGTGCGTTCGAGCCACTGCGTGGCAGCGGTCTGACCGGCGGTGACCGCCAGGCCCATCACATAGCGGCCCAGGCCGCACATCCGTTCCGCCCGCATCGGGTTTCGCTTGTAGGGCATCGCCGAAGAACCGACCTGATCCTTCTCGAATGGCTCCTCCATTTCGCCCCACGCGGCCGCCAAGCGCAGGTCGTTGCCCGCCTTGTGGCAGGATTCCGACACTCCAGCCAGCGCGGCCACCACCTGGGAATCGATCTTGCGGGTGTAGGTCTGGCCCGTCACTTCGTAGGACGAGTGAAAGCCCAGCTTCAAGGCCACGAGTTCGTCAAGCCGCCGCACCCTGGCATGGTCGCCCCCGAAGAGCTCCAGAAAACTCGCCTGGGTGCCGGTCGTGCCCTTCACGCCTCGGGCTCGGAGCAGTTTGCGGCGGTGGGTCACCTCCTCGAGATCGAGCAGGAGATCGTGGATCCAGAGACAGATTCGCTTGCCGATCGTCGTGGGCTGGGCCGGCTGGAGGTGGGTGCGGCCCAGGCAGACGATGTCTTTGGTCTTGAGAGCCTGTTCGGCCAGCCGCTCGATCACCGTGGCCAGCCGGGCGGCCACGAGGTCGAGGGATTCACGGATCAAAACCAGGTCGGTGTTGTCAGTGACGTAGGCGCTCGTGGCTCCGAGGTGAATGATCGGTCGGGCGGCGGGGCAGTCGTCGGCGAAGGCATGGAGATGGGCAAAGACATCGTGCCGCATCCGCTGCTCGTAGTCGGCCGCCTTGACGAAGTCGATCGTATCGAGGTGGGCACGCATCTCGGCGAGTTGGTGCGGCGAGATCGGCAGTCCCAACTCCGCCTCGCTCTCAGCCAGCGCGAGCCAGACCCGTCGCCAGAGTGAATACCGGTGGTTGTCACTCCAGAGCCCAGTCATTTCCGCGGAGGCGTAGCGGGCGGCGAGCGGATTATCCCAGCGGTCACGGTCTTGGTTGACGGGAGGCTGCACGCGTCTGGTTCTCCGGGGTGTGGGGGGCTGAGGGTTTCGGGGAGGACAGGATCAGCGGGACCGCGCTGCGGGCCGATGCTCAGCGTCATGTCGACTCATCTTGCAGAACAGCCGCTCCAACGCCAGCCGGGCTCGCATGCCACGGGAAGCCTCCCCCTTGAGGGCAAGATCGAGATCCCGCAGCCAGACCGGCAGCCGGCGGGCCCGCGCCGCGCCGAGTTGCCCAAGGGATTCCCGCGCCTGGGCCAGGGCCTTCGGCCAGGCCGCAACGCCCGCCTCCCGAAGCGCCTCCTCAATGCCGGCCGGACGTCCCTGGCCGGCCGGGAGGGCCAGCAGCCTCGCGGCAGCTGCCAACTTCCGCAGCACGGCCGAGGCCTGGGCGGCAATCGCGATCGGGCTTTCTCCCTGATCCAGCAGAATGGCCAACTCGCTGAGGGCTGCGGAGGTGTTGCCGACACCGGCCGCTTCGATCATGCCCCAAGCCGAACGTTCGCCCGGCGTGCCGACAAAATCCTCGACTTCGTCCGGAGAGATTGGTTTGCCGCGAGCCCCTTTCGGAGTGGCCGCCGCAAGGCGGGCGAGGGCCTGATCAACCAGTCCAAGTTGGCCGCCAAGTCGTTCGAGCAACTGCTGGGCGGTCGCTGCTTCGAGCTTGATGCCGTGGGTTGTCTCCGCCCACTTCCGGGTCCAAGCGGCCAGGTTTTGGCGGGCTGGAATCCCGGTCTCGATCACGAGCCCCTGCTTGGCCGCGGCCTTCGCGAGCCTGGTGGTCGAGGGAAACGTCTTGACCTCGAGGATCACGAGCCCCCGCCGGCCGCGGGGGCTGGCCGCGACCTTCTCCAAGACTTCCCGGTGGGCTGTGACGAAGGCGTCGGCCTGGCGGACAACTGCAGCCCTGGTCGCCGAGGCGAACAGCGGAACTGTGGCCGCCTCATCAAACACATCCCGCGGGTCGAGCGGTTCGTTTCCGTCAAACTCTCGCCAGGCCCAGGCCCGATCGGCCTCGTCTGGGCAGAGCAGGTTCCGCAGCAAGCCGAGCATGTGACGGGCGAGAAACGAGTCGCCCCCGTGGAGCACCACAATGGACGCCGCTTCGGCATCGAGGGTGTCGGGAGCCAACAGGATCTCGAGGGAGTGCATCCCGTCGGCCATGAATCAAAGCCTCCCGGCTCACGTGACGCCGGTGAGCAGCCCCATGCCACTCAGACCACGTCACCGCCGACAGTGTAGCGGCATCCCCTGTGGATGGGGCGGTGGACGTTCATCGTGTGGGCATGATCTCCAGCCAAGCCCGGAACGCCCGTGGAGGGGAGGAGTTCGATGGTCCAGTTTCATTGGCTCCAGTGAATCCAGAATCCGTCGGCGGGCCGCAGCGGGAGCCAGAAGTCGCCGGCCGGCATCGAGCGGTTCTCTGCCGACGGTGTCGCGAAGGGCCCGGATGCTTCCGGATAGGATCTACGGCCTGGGCAGAACCCGGAGACCTCCAAGCCGGCCGCCAAACCGCGTGGGGGCGACCGAGAACGGCTGCTCGCTCGAGGCTGTTCCCACGTTGCCGGCGGCATCGGTGGCCTCCGCCCGCACATAAACGCGGGCAGGTACGTTGCGGGCTGGCTCCCAGCGATGCTCACCCTCGTTGGCAACCCCGGTCGCGATCGTGGCCCACGGGCCCTCGGCATTGGGAGAGTAGAGAAGGCGAACGGTATTTGCCGCCAGGAGCGGGTCGCGGGCTGCATAACGGATCAGGAACGCGTCACCCGTGCCTGCCTCCTCGCGTTCCACTCCGATCAGTTCCACCTGCGGCGGCTCCTCGTCGATCCCCAGCCAGGCGTCGGGCTCGGCGCCACTCCGCGGGCCGGCATCGGCGTCGGGTACGTTTGCGACCAGTTCCAGCCGCACTCCATAGAGGCCAGGAACTGCTACTTCAACATCAATCGGACTCTGAGCGTCCTTGTCGACGGCCGTCCGCTGCCAGGTGATGCCGCCATCTCGGGTCATCCAGAGTTCGGCCCGGAGCGGCCCGGCCGTCCGGCGAACAGCCGGCACTTCATAGTCCCAGACAAACCTTCGCGATGCCGCGAAGTGAAGCGGACGACCGCGGTATTGCGGCTGACCGTCTTCGGGCTGTGCAGCGCTCCCGTTGAGCAAGGTTTCGGGATGTCCGGCCGGTGGGGGAGACGGCATAGCCTCCTGCCGGGCTGCCTGGTTGCCGGCGGGCAGGGGGTGCTCTGCGGACCGCGGGAGAAGGCCGGTCGAGGTGGCCTTGAGGCCGGGGCGGGCTGGTGCCGGCAGCACCGGATCACCGTCGTGCCACCTAGCCGTCTCGGAGGCCCACTCCGCACCGCCCCGGCGGGGCGAGGTGAGCACGCTGGAGGTCGCCTCGCCGCCCGGCCGAAGCTCCGGAGCCGATGATGTGATCTGGGCCGTGGGCTCCGACCCGCCTCCGGGCAGCGGAGGCAGTCCGAGTTCCTCGGCGAGCCCAGACTGGTCGATTCCAGGATCAGCGAGTTCAAGCGAGAACTGCCGAACCGTCTGGTTACCGGCGGTGTCGCTGACGGTGATTCGCACCGTCATTTGATCGACCTTCTCGCCGGCCCACCAGATGGCCTCGCCCACGAGATGTGCGGGCGCTTCCCGCGCGAGCACGGCGTCGGCGGCTACAGTTTTCCAGCCGCGGTCTGTGGAGCCTCGGTATTCGAGCGTCAACGATTCCAGCCGGAGGGAATCGTCGGCTGCGGCGTAGCGGCAGATGATCTCGCCATCGGAGCCTTTCCAGAGACGGGCAGCGAGCCGCGGCCCTGCAGCGTCAACAAGCACACGGATATCGGGGCCTTCGCCTCCGCGGGAGCGGCCCTTCTTGTCGATAGCTCGCAGCCGAAACCAGTATTCGCCGTCGACATCGGCCACATAGTTGAATGAGCCTGCTGTCGGTGAGGTTTCGCCTGCGGGGGACCATGTGCCCCCGAGGTCCTTCGAGACGTTGAGCACAACCCGCTGCGCGGCCGCGTCGTCGTTGGGATCCTGTGACGCTGGGAGGCGGAAGGGGATCGCGAACGAGCGATGCTTGGTTCGCACCATCTCCGGCAGGCCAGGGGCTTCGGAAAGGGCCGCATGGCAGACGCCAGCCAGGGCAACCATGCTGACCAGCCAGGCCAGACCGCGGCCCGGAGGGCCATCTCCGACTCGTCGCGATGAGCACGCCGATGCACACATGGAATCAGTCATCGGCCATTGGGGGCCGTTCAAGTCACTCCTTTTCGTCAAAACCGGAAAAATCAGCCGGGTCGCAGCGGTCGGTGGCCGAGCTGTCGGGGTTCTCAGGGTGAGCGAGGCATTTCCTGGCCCGACTTAATCCGAACCGGTTTGCGGCCGGAAAACTGTGGAAAATGGGCTGATTTTCCGGTGGACCCGCCTGGTGGAATGCTGCCATACTAGCCCTACCGTCGCCCACGGAAGGGGGAGGCCGCGTCCTGCGGCAGCCCAGGTGTTCGCGGGCCAAAAGGAGTTCTGAGAAGGCACCCCCGCCCCATGCAGTTTTCGGGTTCTTTGCTCGCTGGTTCGGTGGTTTTGGCTCTCCTCGCGGGGGTTGGAATCGCCGCAATCGTGGCGGCTCGCCGACACTGGCTTGGGGGGAACGGGAATGCCGATTCCGGTAGGGCTGACCGCGGTGATTGGGAAAGGACACTCGTCGATTGCAAAAACCTCCGAGACGAGGGTGTCCTTAGCGAGGAAGAATTCCGAAGAATAAGAACACTCGTCGAACCGCGCACGCGGCTCGGCGTGCCCGAACTCCGTTCGCGGGCTTGGCCGCCGACGGATCCCGCAGGGCCAGCGCGAAAGAGGACATGATCTGATGCCAACCGGAAAAGACTCGGGAGGTTTGGGACGCCGCGGCACCGGCGGGACGACCAAGAAGAACGCCTTCTGCTCGTTCTGTCGAAAGAGTTATCGCGACGTCGGACCGCTCGTAGAAGGTCCGGGAGACGTCTACATCTGCGGCGAGTGCATCGAACTCTGCCAGTCGATCCTCGAGCAGGAGAAGCGCCGGCGGGGCACAAGCAAGCAACTCTTCACGTCGATTCCGTCGCCGCGGGAGATCGTGAAGCACCTCGATCAGTACGTGATTGGCCAGCAACATGCCAAGCGAGTGCTCGCCGTGGCCGTCCATAGCCACTACAAGCGGCTCAACCTCGGCCGCGACGGAAGTGACGTCGAGGTTGACAAGTCGAACATTCTGCTGCTGGGCCCGACCGGCTGCGGCAAGACGCTTCTGGCCCGCACGCTGGCCCGCGTGCTGGATGTGCCGTTTGCGATCGGCGATGCCACCACGCTGACTGAGGCGGGCTATGTGGGCGAGGACGTTGAGAATCTGCTGCTCAAACTCCTCAACGCTGCAGATTTCGACATCGAGGCCGCCCAGCGGGGCGTGCTCTACATCGATGAGATCGACAAGATCGGCAAGACGAGCCAGAACGTCTCGATCACCCGCGACGTGTCGGGCGAAGGGGTCCAGCAGGCGCTACTCAAGATGCTTGAAGGGACCGTGGCCAACGTGCCGCCGCAGGGTGGTCGCAAGCATCCCGAGCAGCAGTACATCCAGCTCGATACCTCGAACATCCTCTTCATCTGCGGTGGGACGTTTGTCGGCATCGACAAGATCATTGCCCGCCGGCTAGGCAAACGGACGATCGGCTTCGGCCAGCCCTCGGGGCACCGCGGTGATGCCGACCTCGCCGAGTTGCTGCCGCAGGTCGATTCCGATGACATCCTCGAGTTTGGACTGATTCCAGAACTCGTCGGCCGGCTGCCGGTGCTCTCCTCGCTCCAGCCGCTTGATGAGGCGGCGCTGGTGAAGGTGCTCACCGAGCCCAAAAATGCGTTGGTGAAGCAGTATCAGAAAATGTTCGGCGTTGAGAGCTGCAACCTCGAGTTCACCGACGAGGCCCTGCGGGCGATCGCCCGCAAGGCGATGAAGAAGGAGACGGGGGCCCGCGGGCTGCGGAGCATCATGGAAGACACGATGCTCGACATCATGTTCGACCTCCCCGATCACCAGGGCAGCACCTACGTGATCAACGAGCAGAACGTCGATGGCATCGAGCCCGTGCTGCCGCTGCGGGAAGCCCGCCCCAAGAGCGCGTAGCCCGGAGCCACGTTCGCAGATCACGCTCCCGAGCGGGGGGCAATGATCTCCACGACCCGCCAGTCGAGCCAGCGGTTGTCGGGGTCGTTGCCGGCCTGGCCGATGAACCCGACATGCCCACCCCGATCGGTGGCCAGGAGCCGGACGCAGTCCGGGTAGGCGACCCGGTCGGCAGCAAACATTTCGAATGGCACAAACGGGTCATCGCGGGAGGTGATGATCGTTGTCGGCACGCGGATGGCCGGAATAAACTGGGCGGCACTGGCATGCCGGTAGTACTCAAGGGCGTCGCGGTAGCCGATGGCGGGGGCGGTGAACCAATCATCGAACTGCCGGAGCGTCCGTGGCCGTGCCATTTCGATCGGTCGCACCGCATCGGGCCGGACCTGCCACCAGTTCTCCAGGTGTTTGAAGAGCCTACCGGTGAAGTGCCGATCGTAGATCCGGTTGGTGCGGCTGGCGATCGCCTCGCAGCCCACGACCAGATCGATCGGCGGGTTGACGGCAATGGCACACCGCACTGCCGCGGGAACCCGGTCGGGGGCCTCACCGAGATACTTCAGCAGCACGTTGCCGCTGAGGGACACTCCGAAGAGCGACAGATCCGGGTCGGCCGCGTCGGCGACAGCCTCCTCACGGCACCAGGCCACCACGCGGCCGACCACCGCCGCCAGGTCAGCGGAGCAGCCGGCGTGGTAGGGCCGGCGTGCGAGGGCGAGCCCCGCACCGCAACACCGCATGTCCCAGCGAAACACCCGCACGCCCCGCCGCATGAGCTTGGCGGTCAGCCGGACGAGAAGCGGCGATCGGTGGTCGTCGGCCAGGCCGTGGGAGAGGATCGCGACCCGGCCACCAGGCTGCCAGCCGGTAGGGGTGTCGTCATGCACGGCCAGCGCGTCGCCGTCCTCGAGGTCGACTCTGCGATGGACCGCGGTGTGTTCAGGTTGACGGCGGGACACGAGGGCCGATCCGATGGTCTGGGCATGAGGGCCGCGCAACCACCATGGAGGTTTGAATTCCGGCGTCTGCGGTGCAGCGGCAGTCACGGAGTCGTCGCCCCCAGCTGTGGATTCCGCGGGCAGCTAGCGGGCGCCGATCCGGGCTGCCGGCTCTCCGAGAAGCTTTTCGAGCGCAGCTGCGAGTTTCTTGCCGCGGGCGTCGAGGGTGACCACGTTGCCGTCCCGGCCGATGAGGACAACCGTCGGGATGCCCGTGATGCCGTAGTAGGCGGCCAGCGGATGCTGCCAGCCCCGTCCGCCTGGCTCCTCGTAGAGGATCGGCCAGGGGATTTGCTTGGCCCGCACAAACTGTTCGAGCGACTGGCGGTCTTCGTCGAGGCTCACGCCCACGACCTCGAAACCACGGTCGTGCCACTTCGCATATTGCTCTCGCAAGTTGCCAATCTCGGCCACGCAGGGGCCACACCAGGTGGCCCAGAAGTCCACAAGCACGACCTTTCCAGTCAGCGATCGCTGGTCGAAGGGCTCTCCCGAGAGGAGAGTGCCGTTGATCTGCATCGGCCGGCCGGGGAGCATGAGCTGCCGGGCGGTGCCCGCCACCTCGTTGGCCAGGTTTCGCACTGCTGGATTGCTGCTGGTCTCGATCGCGGGGAGAAAGGCTTCAAACGCAGCTGCGGCTGCCGGCTCACCCCCAGGCATCCGGGCCAGCGTTGTCGCCATGCCGATGGCCATCTCGGCCACTGCGGGGTCTTCGGGCGCGGCCTGGAGCATGGCGGCCACGCGGGGAATCAGCGGGAGCGCTGCCTCGGGACGGCCGGCAGCGAGAGCGGCCTCGATCTGAGCGGAGAACGCCGCTCGCTGGATTGCTGCCGCGAGGGCCGGGTCGTTCACGTCGCCAACGGTCGCGGCGAAGTCGGCCAGCCCGACTGCAGCCCCCGGATCTCCCAGTTTCGCCAGGGTCTGGAGACCGTCGAACTTGATCGCGATCGCCCGCTCCTGGAGCGGGTCACCCGGCCGCGATTGGGCCAGAATTCGATCCGCAGCTTCCACGCTGTTGGCCGCCGCTTTCCGGAGATAGTAGCGGAGCCGGCCGCGGGAGGTCGGCATGGCAGCGGGGTCGCTCAGCCGTTCGATGTAGGCGATCAGTTCTTCGGACGTGCCCTCGGGCACGGGGGGCACGATGGGTGTTCTCGATGAGGAGCCACGGTCTGCGGCAGGCCTTCCGGCTTCAGACTGTGCAACCGCCGGCAGCGCGGCGGTGGTGGCGGCGGCGACAATCAGGCATGACCAGAGCTGGAACAACGCGGGGCGGCAGGCGGCCATGCGATCCTCGGGGCGAGTGGGAAGGCGAACTCGGGAGCCCGGAAGACTACCTATGCCCAGTGGCCCGCGGCAACACGAATGGCCGCGCGGCGTTGACAACCGCCAGGAACGATCGAAATGACGGGATCAGCTGTCTTACTACCGGGAGCATCCAATCGTTGACACTGTCAGTCGAGGTTCGGGCCTGCCCAGCCCCATCGCCGGACGTTCACTGCGGGCGTCCTGCCTTCGCTTGCCGCCAACGCCGGCTGCCGGGGCATGGGCACCCCCTCACGGATGCATCAGCGTCGCAAGTCAAGAATGACGTGCTCCCGGCAGGAACTCGCTCCCGGGAGTAGCAGTCAGTGGAAGGAGTCTGCCGCCGCAGGATGCGGCCACGGACCGTCAGGCCGGCGGCTGGTTTCCGACGAGCATCGGCAGGCGGACGGTGATCGCCGTGCCCCTGCCGGGGGCACTCTCGGCCCGGATCCGGCCGCGATGTGTCTCCACGATCTCGCGGCAGGAGCTCAGGCCCAGGCCGGTGCCTCCCTTGCCGGTCTCGTCAGGGCCGTTCTTGGTGGAGAAATGGGGCTCGAAGATCCGTCGGAGCACCTCAGGCGGCATCCCACACCCGGTATCTCGCACCATCAGATCGACGAACCCAGACGGCTCGTCGTGGGAGAGCCGCAGGATCAGCCGCCCACCCTCTGGCATCGCCTGCCGGGCGTTGACGAGCAAATTGAGGAGCACCTGCTGGAGTTGCCCCGGATTGGCCGACACCCGTGGCACCGGAGAGAACTCCCGCTCTACCTGAACCCGGTATTTCATCATCTCCCGCTCGAGCAGAACGAGCACGTCCTCCACGAGCAGGTGGAGATCGACTGGCTCGAACCGGGCAGACCGGCTGCGGGCCATTGAAAGCACGCTGGCGGTGATCTTCGCCGCTCGTGTTCCCGACGACAGGATCCGTTCGAGCGCCTTGTCTCGGGTGGGCTGATCCCGATGCCGAAGGCCAAGCCGGGCGTAGTTGAGAATCGTGGTCAGCGCGTTGTTGAACTCGTGGGTCGTGGTTCCGAGGAGTTCCCCCAGGCTCGCCTGCTTGCGGGCTTCGAGCAGCTGGCGGCGGAGGGAGGCGACCTGGGCAGCGTGGGCAGCTCGGGCGGCGTCGAGTTCCCGTCGCAGGCCCGACTCGTGGATTCGGGCCTCCTCGGGGGAGGGCACCGGAATGTCCCGACGCACCACGATCATGCCCCGGTTGGGCTCTCTTCCCGTCGTACGACAGGCTGGATCGGGGCTAGTCGCATCCTGGTGCATCGAGAGTTTTGGCCATCCCGCGGCTGTGTGGCTGATTTCGACGGTTCTGCCTGCCTCCCCCTGTCCGTCTGGAAACGGCCGGATTGGGGGCAAAATGTCGTCCCTCACGGGACTTTTGTCCCACAGAGCGGTATCGTCGGCCAAGGGGCCGGGCCTATAAACTGTGTTTGGCGATCCTCTACGCCTCCTCGACCGTTGAACTTGGGCGGATCGTCAATCGTGCCGTCGCACCCATTGTCGACCCCTCCCAGCGGTCACCGGAAACGGCAGCCGTGTCGGCGGGGTAAACACTATCGGTCGGCTTGACGATGCGGTTCGCACCGCCGCCCCACAGCGGCCCAAATCCCCCTCACCAGTTCCCCAGGTTTCGTATGTCCATGCCGCCCCGCCCAATCGTTACCAGCCGCCGGCCCCTCCATGGTTTTACGTTGGTCGAACTTCTCGTGGTGATTGCCATCATCGGCCTGATGCTGGGTCTGCTGCTCCCGGCCGTGCAGTCGGCCCGAGAGGCCGCCCGCCGCACCTCCTGCAAGTCGAACCTCAAGCAGGTCGGGATCGCAATGAACCTCTACCTCGACCGCAAGACGAAGGGACGGTTTCCCGACGCCGCGATCATCCCGAGCGAAGAGCTGACCTTCTACGCACCTGATCGCCCAATCAAGCCCAGCATCGTGGCGGCGCTCGGTCCGTTCATGGACAACAATCGGGCCGGGTTTCGCTGCCCCTCTGACACCACCTATTTCGTACGAGATCCGGGATCGCCCAAGGCGCAAGAGATCGCCCAGGCATGGGCCCGCGTTCCGGTGGCGGATCGACCGGCCGAATACGACGGCGTGCCCTACGAGGGCACGAGCTACGAATACCCCGCCCGCCGGCTGACCGAAACCACCTCGGTGACCGATCCGACAACCGGCAAAATAAAAGCCAAAACCGTCGGTCGCACTCGGGAAGACGCGCTGAGTTACCGCGGCAGCCAGGGGGCTTCGAGTAAGCTCTGGATCTCGTATGAGTTCAGTGCCTTCCACGGCGGTTTTCAATTCCTCCCCAGTTCCGAGGAATCCGACTTCAATGACCGGCCGACACCCCCGGCAGGGGCGCGCAACTTCCTCTACCTCGACGGGCATGTCGAGAACCTCTGACGTGGTCTTTCGCCACGGAATACCCTCCGAGAATCCCTGATGAGTACCGCCAGCGTTCGTTCCGTCCGTGGGGGCAGATCGGCTGAGACCACCGACCGGCCGTCAACCGCCATCGTGGCCGCCATAGGTCTTGCGATCCTGCTCCTCGTAGGCTTTTTGGTGGCCTGGCTGGGGGGCTGGATTCGGTTCACGACCGACCCACGAGTGACGGAGATTCTGGGCCTCCAGGAACAGGCCATGCAGCGGTTTGGCCAGAACGGCGGCCCCACAAACGTCGTCGATGCGACGGCCATGGTGGGTTCGATGATGGAGATTCGCCAACGCGTCGAGGCCTTGCCCGAGAACCTCCGCTCGCAGGTCGAGCAATCTGGAGGACGGATGTTTCAGTCGGCCTTTCGGGCCCGGATCGACAATTACTTCGCGGCACCGCCCGAGCAGCGGCGGGCGGAACTCGATCGGCAGATCAACCAAGAAGAGGTGATGCGGAAGGCCTTTGAGGCGGGGCGGGCGTTGATGACCGCGGTCGGTGGCGGGCAGGCCGGCGGCACGAGCCAAGCCTCCACCGGCACGACAACGGGTGGCCAAGCATCGGCTCCGGCGAGCGGCCGCCCGGCTGGTCCTGGGAATCCATCCTGGAATAGCCGTTCTGAAGATGACCGAAACAGGTGGCGGAAATCGATGGTCGATCGGACCACTCCTGACGAACGGGCTCGCTACACCGAATGGCGGCGGGCGATGGAAGAGCGGCGGGTCGAACGCGGCCTGCCGGCTGGCGGTGGGCCGCGATGAATGACACACTTGGCCTCCTCGAGGAGGCCCGCCAACTGGCCACCGATCTTGGCTACCGTCTTCGAGAGGAACCGCTCGGCGATCTGCCGGGCGGGTTGTGCATTGTGGGCGGCGAGCGGCATGTCCTCCTGAATCTCGAGCAGCCCCCGGCAGCCCGCCTGGCTGTGCTGCTGGGAACGCTCGCCAAGGAGCCGCGGGCGGCGGCCGAGCCCAAGAGTCGGCTGCTGGCCACGCGGCTGCGGGCGGTCCTCGCAGACTGAGAAGCAAGTCTGCCGCGGCAGGATGCGGGAACCACGGACAGCGAGAGAATCAGACCGGTGCGGACAGCTCGTCGCGGTACAGACCACGGGTGGCGATGTACCGCTCAACGGCTCGGGGCGTGCGGTAGCGGATGCTGCGACCGGTGGCGACTGCTTGCCGAATGGTCGTAGCCCGGATGCCGATGGCCGGCATCCGCACCCGGCGTTGAACGATGGCTGCGGCCGTCTCCGACCCGATGATCTCCGCAAGGCCGCCAGCTCGGACCGCAGCGGCCACGTCGTCGAGGACTTCCCGTTCCACGGCCACAATCTCGGCGAGCATTGCGATCTGCGCCGGCTCCCGCCAGGTGGCGAACCCAGCCAGAGCGTCTGGCCCGAGGATCAGCACCAGCCGGTCGTCGGGATGGGCTGTGGCCAGGGTTTCGAGCGTGTCAACGGTATAGCTCGTGCCGCCACGATCGAGTTCGATGGACGAAACAGAGAAGGCATTGTGGCCCGCGGTCGCAAGCCCGAGCATGGCGAGTCGATCGGTGGCGGCGGCGAGGCCGACGCCGGGCTTGTGCGGGGAGGCTGCCGCCGGCATGAACACCACGCGGTCGAGGCCTGCCTGTTCCCGGACACTCTCTGCCGCGAGCAGGTGCCCGTAGTGAATGGGGTCGAAACTCCCACCGTAGATGCCGATCCGCATCGTTGTCAGACTTCCTTTCAGGCAGGCTGAGCCACCGCAGGGGTATGGTCTAATCGGCTGGATGCCCCCTGACCAGCCCACCCAACGCGATCTCTTTGACCACCGCCCAGTCTGGGTGGAGGATGACGTCCGCCGCGGCACGATCGCCACGGTCGTGCTGTCCGAGGGGATTGACAGGCCGCTCGACTATCTTGTGCCCGAATCGCTGGCGGCTGCGGTTGAGCCCGGCCGTCGCGTCCAGGTTCCGCTCGGGAAGGCCAATCGGCTCCGGCTGGCCTATTGCGTTGCGGTGCAGTCTGGCGACCTGCCGCAGACGCCCCTCAAGAGCGTGGCCGGCGTGGAAGATGAAAGGCCGCTGCTCTCGCGGCGGATGCTGGAACTGACGAAGTGGATGGCAGAGCGGTGGATGGCCCGGTGGGGCGAGGTGCTTGAGGCCGTGCTGCCCTCGGGTGTTCGGCTCCGGCAGCAGGGACGGACCTCGCCGCTGCTGGTGGCCAGCGGCATCACCCCGTCCCGCACGCCCACGCCCGGCCAGGCTCGGGTGCTGGCCGCCGCGGGCGAACCGGCCACAGTTGAGCAGCTCGCCAAGGCCTCGGGAGCCAGCCGGGCCATTGTCACCCGGCTGGTGAAGCTGGGGCTGCTTCGAGAGGTCGGCTCGGTCGAGGTAGTCCGGGTGGCCCGAACCCAACGGGCGGCCATCAGCCACGATCGGCCTGCTGCGCTCTCACCTGCCCAGGCCGCTGCGCTCGGCGCGATCACCGGCTGTATGCGAGAGGCGCGGCACGAGACGATCGTGCTCTTTGGTGTGACCGGGAGCGGCAAGACCGAGGTCTATCTCCAGGCGGTCGAGGAGACAGTGGCCTATGGCCGGCAGGCAATCGTGCTCGTGCCGGAAATCAGTCTCACGCCCCAGACCTGCGACCGGTTCCGGGCCCGGTTCGGCACCGTTGCCGTGCTCCACAGCCACCTCACGCCCGCCGAGCGGCATGCCCAGTGGCGGGAGATTGCGGCGGGGCGGGTGAATGTCGTAGTTGGTGCCCGGTCAGCGATCTTTGCCCCAACGCCGCGGCTGGGGCTGATCGTGATTGACGAGGAGCACGAAAGCTCATTCAAGCAGGGGACGGCCCCTCGATACCACGCTCGCGATGTGGCGGAATGGATCGCCCGCGCGGAGCGGGTGCCGCTCGTGCTGGGTTCGGCCACGCCGGCCCTCGAGACCTTCGCCCGCTGCCTCTCGGGCGAGTGGCGGATGTGCCGGCTGGCCGATCGGGTGGGAGGCACCGAACTGCCGGCCGTGATCACCGTCGACCTCCGCGATCCCGGGGCCAGATCTCGCGGGGCGGTGAGCCCGCGCTTGGCCGCTGGCATCCGCTGGGCGCTTGATGCCGGCGGGCAAGTGATGCTGCTGTTGAACCGCCGTGGGTTTGCGACGCATGTGCAGTGCCGAGCCTGTGGCCATGGCATGCGGTGCCAGCAGTGCGACATTCCGCTCACGCTTCACCAGCCGGGCAGCCGCGGGATCTGCCACGGCTGCGGGCTGGTCACCCGGCTGCCAGCCGACTGCCCGGAGTGCCGATCGCCTGGCCTCGTACAGCGGGGCACCGGCACGCAGCGGCTCGAGGAACAGGTGCGGCGGGCATTTCCCGACGCGGCCGTGGCTCGGATGGATACCGACACGATGCGGAGCCGGGGCAGCCACGAACGCACACTCGACGCCTTCCGCGACCGGCAGATTGATATTCTCGTGGGCACGCAGATGATCGCCAAGGGGCTCGACTTCCCCAATGTGATGCTTGTCGGCGTGGTCAACGCGGATGCGGCGCTCCACCTGGCCGACTTCCGCGCTGCCGAGCGGACGTGCCAACTCGTCACGCAGGTGGCGGGTCGCAGTGGCCGCGGCCCGCTTGGGGGTCGCGTGGTCGTGCAGACGAGCACGCCCGAGCATCCGGCGATCCGGGCGGCTGTCGCCCATGACTACGAGGCTTTCGTGCGGAGTGAACTCCCGATCCGCGAGGTGCTGCTCTATCCGCCATACGGGCATGTGGTGCGGTTCGTGGTCCGCGGGGCCGACGAGCGACGGGTGGCGGAGTGGGCCGGAACCATGACCGATCGCCTCCGGGCGGAGGCGGAACCGCTCGCCGGAAGCGTGCGGGTGTTGGGCCCGGCTCCTGCCCCGATCCCGCGGCTACGGGAACGCTTCCGCTGGCATCTCCAGGTGCACGGGCCCGACGGGCAGTCACTGCGGGACCTCGTCCGCCGGGCCACTGCCGGCCTCAAGACCCCTGACGGCCTTGCCTGGATCGTGGATGTCGATCCGGTGGAGATGCTGTGAGCGGAGCCGCAGCATGGCAGTCGCAAACGTCTGGCCGACATGGAGTGGGTAATCCCGGCCCACGAAAACCCCGGATGAACCAGGAATCTGTCCGGGAAAAACCCCCATGCTCACGCCGTCAGACGGAGCGTCTGGCTCGGCGTTGCTCCAGTGCGGAGACGACCAACGCCCGCACTTGCTTGGGAAGCCGAGCCAGTTGCCAAGCCCATTCGTCGTCGGCTGACCTGCCTGCCGCCTTGACCGCCTTCGCCCCATAGATCACCGGCCCCAGGCAGTGATCGGCGAAGTGGGCCGTTGCGACAGCATGGCCTGCGGCTCGTGCCACCGCGACGGCCGCCTCGTCAGCAGTCTCACGGGCTGCGGCGTGGGCCGCAACCGCCGCACGCATCGCGAGGCCGGTTTTGACCTCGCCCCGAGCCCACGCCCGTCCGATCGCGACAGCGTGGTGCGGCCGATCATCCGAACTATGAAACTCAAACAGCGGGAGCAAGTGCTCCGCACAATCCGCAGCCCATGTTGTGAGGAGCCGATGCTGGGTAAGAGCCAATGGCCCACCGCGATGGACCGCGATAAATCGCTTGTCGCGCACAGAAGACCTCGATCACGAACACGGGTTTCTCTGGCTCGGAAGAACCCCCCCGGCGACCTTCAGAATACCCGGGGGCCGGAACACCAGAAGGAAACCTGCACCGACGAAGTTTCCGGAGGGATAAGAATCGCTTGGAAGACCGGGATCATGATTTGGAGAGGGGGCAGCTCCATGGGGGAGAACTCGAGTGTGCGGGATTGAGCGCTCCGCGGACGGATGAGGTAGATTTGCGGTCGGTCTCCGGCCCCCCGCTCGGCTTTCGGCATGTCCTACCGCTCCCTCCGCGACATTCTCGGCGAGACGAGCCTCGAACGGAAGGTCCGCTTCCTGTTCGGCCTGTGCCTGTTTGTGCTCATTGCCGGAAGCTTCTGGTGGTATGGCAACCGAACGGAGCAGCTTGTCTATTCGAGTGGCCGGGCCACCGGCCGGCATGTTGTCGACGCGATCATGCTTCAGTACCACTGGAAGATGCTCGAGAGCGAGCAGCCCTACGCCAGCACGATCGAGAGCCTGGAGAAGCGGCTGTCGCGGGAGAAGTACCAGTGGCGGCTGCTGCGTCCCGATGCCCCGGCGGACGAGCAGGCAGGCTACAAGCGGCTCGACAATGCGGTGCTCGAATACTTTGAATTGCAGCCTCTGCCGGCGGGCCAGCCTACGGCTGCCCTGGGGCCGGCCACCGATTCCACGGTCGAATGCCGCGACTTCCGCACCGACGACAAGAAGGAATATCACTATTACCAGCCGATCCGGTTTCGGCAGGATTGTGTGATCTGCCATGAGTACCGCGGGCCCGCGGGAGGGGCGGGTGAGCGGCCGCGGTATGCCGAGGGCGATCTGATGGCCGTGGTCAAGGTGGTGTTGCCCGACGCGCAGACTCGCAAGGCGATCAACTGGAATCGGGCCTTGCTGCTCGCTACCGCGATCATCACCGTGTTTCTGGCAATGCTCGTGGCCTATGCGATCGTCCGCTATGTGATTGTGAAGCCGCTGGAGCATCTTCGCGACGTGACCGATGAGGTCCGGCGGGGGAACGTCGAGGCCCGGGCGGAAATTCACACGGCCGATGAGTTCGAGGAACTCGGCACGGCCTTCAACCGGATGCTCCGCGGGTTGATTGACACCCAGGAGGAACTGCGAAAGGCCAACGGCTCGCTCGACGAGAAGGTGGACGAACTGGCCCAGGCCAATCTAAATCTCTACGAGATGAACCGGCTCAAGGGAGACTTCCTGGCCACGATGAGCCACGAACTCCGCACACCCTTAAATAGCATCATCGGCTTCTCTGACGTGCTTGGATCGATCGAGGCGCTCGACACGAAACAGCAGCGGTATGTGGAGAACATCCGCACCTCAGGACGGATGCTGTTGGAGATGATCAACGACATCCTCGATCTGGCGAAGATCGAGGCGGGGAAGATGAAGGTGCGACTGACTGAGTTTCGGTTGGAGGCAGTCGTGAGCGCCCAGTGCGACATGGTTCGGCCGCTGGCGGAAAAACGGCACATTGAGCTGGCCTTCGAGATCGATCCGGGGCTCGACGCGATTGAGCAGGATCAGCCGAAAGTGCAGCAGATTCTCGCCAACCTGCTCTCCAACGCCGTGAAGTTCACCCCGGAAGGTGGTCGGGTGGACGTGATCGGCCGGCTCGCCGAGCCGGCCGGAGGTGGGCCGCCCCGAGAGTTTCTCCTGGAGGTTGTCGACACGGGCGTGGGCATCGCGACCGATGAGCAGCAGACGATCTTCGAGAAGTTCCGTCAGGGAAACGCGTTTCGGCGGGACGATGCGATGACACGCGAGTTCTCGGGCACTGGCCTGGGGCTCTCGATCGTTCGCGAACTCTGCCGGCTGCTGGGGGGCGACGTGACGCTTGAGAGCCAGCTTGGCCGCGGCAGCCGGTTCACGGTGCGGCTCCCCTTGCAGTTGGAGCTCGACGCAGCCGACGATGCCATTCTCGACGCCGGTGCCCACGGCGTCGCCTGACTCCCGCCGCTGTCGTTTCCTGTTCACCAGTAGAAAGCCGCTTGCGATGCCCGCCGCCAGTTCTCCCGAGGTTGTGCTCTTTACCGATGGTGCCTGCAGCGGCAATCCAGGGCCAGGGGGCTGGGCCTACATTCTCCGGCATCCCGACAGTGGGAAGGAGGCGGCTGCGTCGGGGGCCGAGCCCCAAACAACGAACAATCGGATGGAGCTCACGGCTGTCGTCCGCGGGCTCGAACAGCTCAAGCGGCCAACCGTCGTGGAACTCGTGACTGACAGCGTCTACGTGGGCACGGGGCTTTCGGAGTGGCTGCCCAAGTGGAAGGCCCAGGGTTGGCGGCGGAAGGAGAAGGGGAGGTTCGTGCCGGTGAAGAACGAGGACCTGTGGCGGGAGCTCGACCAACTGGCCTCTGCCCACACGATCAGGTTTTCCCACGTTGCTGGCCACTCGGGTCATCCCGAGAACGAAGCCTGCGATCGGATGGCCGTCGAGGCCTACAAGCAGCTCCAGGCTGGCCTCCGGTAGCGATCCGTGGAAAAAGCCATCCCTGGCAATGGTGTTCGGCGTCGTTGATTGGATTAAGACGTACTACCGGGAGCATCCAATAGTTGACATTGTCGGCCGGGGTTCGGGCCTGCCCAGTCCCGTCGCCGGACGTTCACTGCGGGCATCCTGCCCGCGCTTGCCGCCAACGCCGGCTGCCGGGGCATGGGCAACCCCTCCCGGATGCATCAGCGGCGCAAGGTCCCGGTAGTAACTGCCCCGCCGTCGACACAGGGCTTCGTACTGCCATAAAAGCCCCCG
>ERZ889217.465-NODE-465-length-24718-cov-11.737866_pt1 | contig 24718 bp, 25 predicted proteins | sample MGYA00521098_ERZ889217 | MGnify/ENA primary metagenome ERZ889217 (study PRJEB32303, sample SAMEA104408613) | aquatic metagenome | biome: Brackish water; feature: Pelagic; material: water | place: Baltic Sea | collected 2014-06-10T22:04:00 | depth 2,362 m ... | reverse complement strand
ATGAACCTAAACATTCGAGAAAAAAACCTGCCGACCGCAACCATCGGAATGTTTGTGCGTGCCTCAAAGTTGAGGAATAACTGCAGCAATTTACTTCGACCTGGTTTAGATGAATCAATGTAAGGCAGTTGTTCTTTTAGTTCATGTTCTGCCAGCGAGGTCGCAAGAAAGGCGCCACTTTCAACATTCAAGGTTTTCCGAAAACTTGTTATACCAAATTTTTCGCGATAGCCGAGTAGGTGCCCATCCTCATCGCGACTTAAAAATCCGTGCGCGTTATCTTCAATGACAATTGCCCCTGTATTGTCGGCAAATTCTCGAAACACTTTAAGATCTTGGGCAAAGCCGAAGTAGTTAACTGCAATTATCACTTTCGGTCGCAAAGTCGAATCAAGATGAACTGGTTTAAGTGTCTGATCAACTTGATAGAAAACAGATTTCGCTCCCACTTCGGCAACAGCCGAAAGCAAGTCTCTACAGATGAATTGAGGTAATAAAACGGTATCTCCACTTTTTATACCGGCGTAAAGCAGTGCATCGCGCATAGCAAAGCGGCCAAGACTGAAGTATCTCAGTGCAGTCATAACACTTTGCGCTTTAGCAGTGAATTCAGAAAAAGCAAGCAAACAGCGGGGTAAATTCTGAATACAAGAGGCGATAGACGTATTGAGTTTGCGAACAATTTCAGAGATTGAATTGGCTGACCTGTTAATTGGCGCGCTGCGCCATAGTCGGCAATCGCAAAGCGATGGCGTTGCTTCAATCGGTTTAAAACATTTGTTGGCTGTTTTGCGAAATGTTTTTGTAAGACAACTCTTTCGCTTGAGAGATTTCGCAATACTGCGCTGCTTGCGCTGTCTGACAATCGATGAAATTCACCGAGGATTTCGGGAATAAACACCGTTTTTGGATTTGTGGCGGCGAGGCGCATCCATAAGTCGTAATCTTCGGCGGTGACGATTTCGGTCGATTCGTCGAATCCATCTACCGATCTGAGTAGAGCGGTCTCAATGCAGGCTGCAGATGTTGAAATACAGTTGCCGCGAAATAAAAGACTTAAATAGGTGGCTCTGTTTGCCGGTCCGTACATTATCTCGCGTGTCGAAAGATCACTATTTATCCATTTTTCGCCGTGGCAAATGAATTGAGCTCCTTGGTTTGCGTATTCGACACACTTTTGCAGCTTTTCTGAGTACCAGTTGTCGTCAGAGTCAAGAAATGCAATGTATGTTCCTTTTGCATTTTTGATTCCTTGATTGCGCGAGGCAGCAATAACACCATTATTTTTGAAATTAATCAACTTGATTCGATCGTCTTGATAAGACTCGACAACTTCGATGGTTTCATCTGTTGAAAAGTTGTTGATGACTATTGCCTCCCAGTTATCGAAAGTTTGTGCGACCACCGAATCAAGTGCACGACGTAAAAGCTTTGCGTGATTGAAAGTTGGTATCACGACAGTGACGAATGGTTGATCGCTCATTGTTGAAACCTGAACCATTTCTGGCAGGCAGTGAGTAGACGGTCTATTTCATATTCAATTTGAGTGTTAAGCGCCAGACCAGTTGCGCGTAATTTACTTGAATTATAAGCAAACTTGGCTGGCAGGTCTTTCGGTGATGCCCCCAAAACACTTATTTCTGGCCTATAGCCAAGCGTCGCTGAACATCGCGTCGCAATAAGTTCGGCCATGTCCAACACCCTGATTGTCGATTCGCTTCCTAAATTAAAAGTTGTATCTTTGATTTGTTCAGAGGGCATGAACAAACAATGGCGGATAGCGCTACATACATCTGTGAACGGGATGAAGTTGCGATATTGCAAACCATGGGACTTAAGTGTCAACTGTTTTTTCTCGACGGCTTGGCGACATAAATCGTTGGCAATTATTTGCCAGATTTTGGCATCAGCAGACATTGGTGCGCCGAATCCATTTGCATTGCGCAGACTTATTCCTTGAATTAGACCTTGTTTGTGGGCAGACTCAACTAACTTTTCTGAATTTAAGTGTGTCTGTGCGTAGACGTCGGCTGGATTTGTTGCAGTTGATTCGGTAATGACGCCAGTTAAATCGGCACCGTATACCTGAATTGTCGATAGATAAATAAAGCGAGTGTTTTTTGAACACTGCTCAATAACTCGACGGGTAAATTCTGTGTTTACTTGGTGTGCTTTTTCTGGTTCAGCGCGCGATTCAAAATCTGTCATCGCCACAAAGTGCACGACATAGTTGATTTCATTAAGCATTTCTTTAATGGAGTTACTGTCTTCAAAGTCGACTGCAAAAGTCTCTGCCTGCGGAGCCCAGGTGGGTGAAACTCTTTTGACGCGTGATCCGAGTCGTAGATTTATCGTCTCTTCTTGAGCGAGTATTGCTGCTAGTCGTCCACCAAGTGTTCCGAAGCCACCTGTTAAAAGGACATTCTTGGTCATCGATGAACTAGTTGCCAGTTGTATGGAAAATACTCATCTTTAGGGTCGCGTCGATGAATCTCAGATGGGTCATGGGCGATGCTCGCACAGTTAGCAACCACCGCAACTTGGGTACCGACACCTTTGAAACCGTTCCAGACTCGCGTCGGAACCGTAACTAGCCAGTAATTTTCTTCGCCCAAGAAAAGTTCTTGCACCTCGCCACGAGTTGGGCTTTCGGGTCGATCATCAAACAGAACAAATTTGATTCGACCGAAAGGAACCGCGTAGTTCAACACCATAGTGTCATGAATATGCCACGCTTTGACCGCATCCGGAAACACGCACGAAAAATAAATTTCTCCAAATTGCTGGAAGTGTGGATCGGTTGACTTCAACATGTGCATCACTTTTCCGCGCTCATCGGCAATTTGTAAAAGTGGCGTGATTATGACTCCATCAATCATTTTTGGTCCCCATATATTCGTTAATTTGTGACTCCGAGAGTTCTTGGGTGCGTTTTCCATCGTGAACCTGGCGATACCAAGAAACTGTGTTGGTTAAAGTCTGTTCGAAATTCCACATTGGAGACCAGTTCATTTGCGAGTTCGCTTTGTCGCAATTTAAATGCAACAAGCCAGCTTCATGCATCTTTGGCGACACTTTGTCGATCTTGATTTCGCCCGAACCCCAAACTTCAACGGCTTTGTTAGCGACATCCAAGACGCTGTATCTATCAGATTCTGCAGGGCCGAAGTTCCATGCACCGTTGAATTCTGCAGGCGAGTCAAGCAAGTAGTCAGCCATTTGGATGTAACCCGATAAAGGCTCAAGTACGTGTTGCCACGGACGCGTTGCGTTTGGAAAACGCAAGACTATTGGCTGGCTATTTGAGAGTGAACGAATGCAGTCAGGGATGATTCGGTCTTCTGCCCAATCTCCACCACCAATCACATTTCCGGCGCGCACGGTTGCGGCGCCAAAATTTTCTCGCTTTGCCAAAAAAGACTCGAAAAAGGAAGAAAAGACCAACTCAGCGGCGGCTTTAGATGCACTATAAGGGTCGCGTCCGCCGAGCTCATCGGTCTCGCGATAGCCGCGACTGACTTCAATATTTTTGTAGCACTTGTCAGAAGTTACAAATACAAGTGCGCGTATTGCATCAGTTTGTTTTACTGCTTCCATCAAATTGATTGCCCCACCGATATTCGTGTCGTAAGTTGTTTTTGGGTCGGCATACGATCTTCGAACTAGAGCCTGTGCAGCGAGGTGAAACACTATTTCTGGCCGTGACTGTTGCATGAAACTAGTCAAGTGATCGGCATCGCGCACATCGCCGTCTTCGTGCTTGATCAGTCGCCCAAGTTCTAGTTGCGAATAGTGACTTTGGTTATTTTCTGGCGGTAGCGAGTAACCAAAAACTTCTGCGCCCGCCATGTGTAACCAAAGTGATAGCCACGAGCCCTTAAAACCGGTGTCACCAGTAACGACGACTCGCTTTCCCTTGAGTTTGGCAAAAGCCGCGGTTAACGAACCCATGGTGCCTTGCCTGAAGCAAACATCTGATTCAATAGTTCCCAATCGCGATATGTATCCATGCATTGCCAGAACTCATCGTGGGCATACATGTCCATTTCTTTATCGCGAACAATTGATTGGATAGGTTCTTTTTCGAAGACCAGATCATCACGGTTCTCAAGATAATTGAATACATCTGGTTCACAAACGAAAAATCCACCCGAAATTCGTCCGCCAGAAGCTTGGGGCTTTTCGTTGAAACCAATAACGTTATTTTTCTCGTCAACTTGCAATTCACCGAAGCGACTCGGTGGCCTAACGCCTGTGACCGTTAATAGTTTCTTGCTAGATCGGTGATGTTCGACGAGCTTTTTTATGTCGACATCACTTAGTCCATCTCCGTAACTGAGCATGAAGGTTTCATTACCAACCAGAGGTTTGACTTTGCGTAAGCGTGCTCCGGTCATTGCTTCTAGTCCAGTGTCAGCCATTGTGACACTGCATTCGATGTTGTTAATCAAGCCCGAAAACTTGTGGATACTGGCAAGCTCTGTTTGCTTGCCCAGCGATTTGACCTCACCATCTTGGTCTTTAAAAAAATTAACGATTGTTTCTGATTTATAACCGAGACACAATACAAAATCGGTACAGCCAAAACTCGCGTAGTAGCCAATCAGATGCCAAAGAATTGGCATCTGGCCGACTTTGATAAGTGGCTTCGGAATGTCATCGGCGACATCTCGAATGCGAGTTCCAAAACCTCCACACAATAAGACGGTCTTCATGAGTATGCGGCTTGGTCAGCGAAGATGGCTGTCGGGTTGTAGAGCCGTACTGGTGATTGCGAGTCAGTGATGTATTTGCGAACTGCTGCGACTTTGCTTGGTCCAGTTGTGACCAAGATGCGATTTTGAGTACGACTAAAAGTTTTAAGCGTCAGAGTGATGCGTTCTTTTGGCAGATTGGGCGAGTCAATAATCTCGCAACACAGTTGACTCGAGTTCAGCGCTGGATGTTTTGGTGTCAAACTGGCGATGTGGCCATCGTTTCCCATACCAAGCAGACATACATCAAACATATTGATTCGCTCAATTCTACTTGCGTATTCTGCTGCTGCTTCTTTGAGTGCCAATAGCGGACTAGGTGAAAATACACGACCATGACTTTCGCCGAGAGAATTTTTCAGGGCAATAGCCATTTGCCTGTCGTTTCGCAAAGGGTTTTCTGTGCCAACGTGTCGTTCGTCGGCAAGGTACCAGTTCACTCTTTGCCAATCTGTGGCAGAAGGAGATAAAAAACTTAGAGTTTTCGAGACTGAATTTCCGGCTGCAAGAATCACATTCGAAGTTTGGTTCTTATCTGTACTGAGCCTGATTATTTCAGTGATTGCCGCCGCGGCAGCCATAAAGGCTTCGTTGTCACTTGCGAAAAGGCGAACCCGTAAATCATGCGAAGATAAGTCTCCGTTGCCTGCCACTTCATAATTCTAGATTGCTAACTCAAAACATCTTCAGATTTGCAGGAGGTTCTTCCACTTAGGCAGGCTGCGGTCAAGATTGAAAAAGTCACTTGGGCCTACATTCGGAACAAATCGATCAATCTGCGCGAGCGCCGTTGCCAACTCGGCGCAAGTACGCACGAGTTGAACAGAATCAATTTCACGCAGTGGGCTTAAATTGAACGACATCGGGTCAAGACATTGAATTACTGGTAAGCCCGCACAGACGCCGTCAATCACCGCAGAAGTAATTGCACTGCAATACAGCACATCTACATGCTCAAAAAATTGCGCGAGGTCTTTTTTGCCCGAAACAATTTCGGCGTCGAAGCGCAAACTATCTAGCGACTGACTCCAGTGAGGTTTAAGCAAGATGCGGTAGTTGGTTGGGTCTGTTGCGACGAGTTCTTCAAGAAGGTGCATTTGTGCTTTGGTTGCTGATTCGAGATAGTCAGTGGCGACAAGTATCGTCAGCGGCTGGTTTCTTTTGGGTTGTATCTTTTTTGTACCAAGATGTAAGTACATCAAAGCTTCGACTTCAACTACTTCAGATTCTGGATATCCAGCGTCGAGAAGAGATTTTTTTGCAAGCTCACCGTTTACTGCAATGCAATCGGGCCGTGGCATCTTGCTTTGACTAGAAAACTGTTTTGTATCCGACATCAGACGTAAGTCCCAATGGCGAATCGTGGAGTGTGCGACACCGATTAATTTTCCGTGGTTATGTTTTCTCCATAGATAAATCAGCGACATTTCCCATGGTTGATTCTCAGCCAAGTAGACACCCGTTTTTTGCCTCGGCATCGCTGAAATCAGAGATTCAAGGCGGTTGAAGCGCAAACAATTGATTAATGCCTCATACCCGCGCATCGAATTGAGCCACTCTTGTTTTAGTAGCGGCCAGAAATTCACTCTTGTTTCTGGGTCTGTAAAGGCTGTCTTATATCTTCTGCCCGGTATCGAACTCAAGACTAGTTTGCCATGATCAAAAATCGTCTTAAATAAAATTTTCAAACTGATCCTTGAGTCGATTATCTCGTGATTATGGTTTGACTGTTGATTAAAACTTTTCAACAAATTTTTTGCATCTTTAAGTTCACTAAACGTGTTCTGGTCCACTAAGTTGTGCCACCAATTGACCTTCGTGCCTTCAAGTTGGGCGACAAGGTCTGACCAATATTGCGAACCAAACTTTCTGTCATCACTAACTGATTCGGCGAACCGATACCAATAATCAAAAAACGAAATCGAATTCGAGTGGGTGGCGTTTAGCTGCTTAGACCCAAGAGACATCGATGTTTTAACTTGTGTAATAAATGCCAAGATTGCAAGCAAAGGCCTCGGCACACGCGTTTTAACTTGGGTTCTAATCGGTGCTCTCTTGATTGTTGGTTTAACACGAATGACTTTCAGGTCTATGTGCAAAGACGCTGCAACGCTCGATAAGACCTGTGTTAAAGCTTTGTTATCAGAGTGGATCACCAGTTTTTTAGTCTTGTTTTCTCGGACGAGTTCTATAAGTGTGAAAACTTTTGCCAAATTATTTAGTTGAGCAGATGGAGTGTAAGGCCGTGAGTGAAATTGAGTCATCCAGAAATAGTCAAAACCAGATCTGAACTCATGATTTGTTTTTGAATTAGCGGTAATCGATGTTCCTACATCGTAAATAAACCGCAAAAGTCTTGCTCTCAGATTGGTGCTGTTTAGTTCTATTAATTCACAGATTGAAACAGTCGTTTTGTCGTGCGAAGAATCTACAAATTGTCGCCAGAGAACTAATTGCTCAGATTTGAGTATGCAGATTGAATCTGAATCCCAGATAGTTAAAGTTTGAGCCGAATTATTGGGTAATTTGAACATCTACTGATCGTGCGCCGCAGATGTCATTAGGCGTTCAACTTCAGCAATATCAGAAGGTACATCAACAGCATGCGTGCGAAAAATTGTGCGTTGCATCCGAATCTTTACTCCGTGCTCTAAAAACCGCAACATATCAACTGACTCGTTTATCTCAAGAGGAGTTGGCGCCAGTTGGGTAAATCGCTGTAGCACTTCTCGCCTAAAGGCGATTAATCCGAGTTGTTTGCCTGATGGTCGGTCGATGCCATCTTGAGAAACAGGAATCGCTGCGCGCGACATATAAAGCGCGTTACCCGCTAAATCCATGACTACTTTTACGCAGTTTGGACTAGTGAATTCTCCTGGTTGAATATCGGCGTAGAGGTTTACGACTTCTAATTTGGGTTGTTCTGCAAATGGTCGCAAAACATCGGACAGCATCCGGGGATCGGTCATTGGCTCATCTCCCTGAACCATAACGATTATGTCGTAGTCAGATTTTTCAGACTTTTCTAATTTGTCGACTGCTTCGGCGCATCTATCTGAAGCACGTTCGTGAGTGCTGCTTGTCATTATGGCTTTGAAGCCAAGGCTCTCGATGTGCTCAATGATTTCTTTGTCGCAAGTTGCAACGGCGACATCGTCAATTTCATCGCACATCATCACTCGCTCAACGATGTGTTGCAGCATCGACTTACCAAGTATTTTTGCTAGCGGCTTGTTTGGAAACCTGGTACTTGCTAGACGAGCAGGAATCAGCGCAAGAACTTTCACTTGACTATTTTCATTTCTCGCAATGCTTTCACTAACAAAAGACTGGCTTCTCGCTCCATTTGGTCTCGTGTTTCACGGGCGTAAGTGCCCATATGTGCCGTCATTTGCACGCTTTCAAGTTTACTTAAAGGACCAAAATATGGTTCTTGCTCGAAGCAGTCGAGCGCTGCGCCTGCAATATGTTCTGATTCGAGTGCTTGCAGTAGAGCAATTTCGTCGATCAGCCCGCCGCGGGAAACATTGATAACAAACGAGCCCTTTTTCATCAACTGAAATTGTCTTGATCCAATCAAATTATGAGTTTTTTCTACGTAAGGCAGATGCAAAGTCAAAACATCGACTCGCTGACAGAGTTCATCTAGCGCGCAGTTTTCGTACTCGGTTGTGTCTGTGTAAGGGTCAGAGACAATAACTTTTGCCCCGAACGATGCGACAAGTTTGGCAACTCTTTGACCAATGCGGCCGAAACCGACAACTCCAACTGTTTTGGTCTCAAGCAACGAACCCATTTGACCCTGCCACTTGTTGTCTCTGATTTGACGATCTGTTTTTGCAATATTGCGTAGTAATCCAAGAATGTGACCGAGCGTGAGTTCGGCAACCGCCGAAGTTGGCGCGTCAGGAGTGTTTAGAACCTTTATTCCAAGTTTTGTGGCTTCACCCAGATCAACACTGTCAAGACCTGTGCCAACTCTGGCGATCACTTTCAGCGCCGTTGCCGATCTGAGCACTCGTGAATTAAGCGACTCGAGACCGGCTATTAAACCGACCGACTCAGCACCGAGTAATTCGATGACTTGATCTTCGGTCAGGCGCGTTTTAAACGGATTTAGTTTTACCTCAATACCGGAGCTTCTTATGGCACTTAGTTCAGAGAAATTGTCGAGATTAAAACTCGATGTGGAGATCAATATCTGCAAAATGGTTCTCCTGAAAGGTCACATATAACGCTAGTCGGCAATCAGTTGTTTGATTGCCGCTGTTGCCATGATTGACGCATTGATTCAATCGCGGTCAGAAATTGTGAATTACCTGGATCAAAATAAATGACATCTTTTATTGCTTCGGATCGGGTCTGATTCCATTCATGATCTTCGGCAGTTCGCAGGAAGTCCATTATCTCACGAAGGCGTTGTTCGCTCAATTGATGAGTCCAAAATGGGCCCTCGTCAGGAAGCTTTGCAGGCCAACCAAACTTAAGCGCTTCAGCCTCGAGAATCTCGGCGTCAAGCATTAGCGCCGCTGTTTTCTTTCCACGGGCAAGAGATTCATAACCGAGTGAACTGCTTGTAAAAACAATGATTTCGGATTGGTCAAGTGACACGTAGCTTGCAGTTGGAGAATTTCGGGGCGAAAATTCGAACGAGAAACTCTGTAGCAATGATCTGTAGTAGGCCTCTTCGTGGTGAGGTTCTTCGTGCTTGCCGATAATTGATAATTGAAGTTGATTTTCTGCACAGTATTTCGCCAGCCAGAGGATTGCCTTTTCGCGCCGTTTAACTATTTGTTCATAAGCAATTGGCAATTCTGGTTTGCTTTCTGGTGCGACGAACGAACGCTTTTGGTTTGGACGATAGGTCGAAATATAGGCGACCGATGACTTCTTTGGTTGCGCAAGAGGAACGAGATTGTTCTTGAAGCTTCCGTGGACAATCACTTCACCAGATATAAATTTGCGATATTCATCGCCAACAGCAGAACCAAAGACAAACATTTTGTCAACTCGGTTGGCTTCGTTTGAAGAAAGTGGCTTCAATAACCCGAACAAATCTCCACGGTCACTGCGGATACCATTTTGAATCAGCCAAATTTCGATCTCTGGAAACTCGTTTTTAAGCAAAAAATAAGTCGGATAATTATCGATAAAAGTCAATATGAGTTTGGGTTTAGCAACTCGAATGAAATTTCGTGCGTAGTTGTGGGCGCTTAGATCTCTATCTAATAGACATCTAAGGGCAACGGGGATATTTACCTCAGACTCACGCAGGTCGAGAACCTGAAACTCGTGAGACTTGAAGTATGGGGCAATTACTTCGGCCCCAGTTTTAAAAAAAAGCAAAACATCGCGTTGCTTTGGTTGTTTGAAACACCATTTAAGTCGCAACAGCGACCTAAACAGTCGCCAAAGTCGAACCATTGCGCCTAGCGTTTTTCGAATTCGTTGAGTTGACTAGGCCATCGCAAGTTATAAGCGTTAACCGCAGATCGAAATTCGTCAACTGCGCTCAAAGAGCCATCGGCTTCAATCTCTTCAAAAACTTTTTTGTATGTCTCGTGTTCTGAGCTTGCACTATTTGACGTGAAAGAAAAGCTCGAAGTCGCTTTGCCGGCAGAAATCTGTTTTCTAGGCAGATTTTGTTGCCTTAGAACTCGGTTTGTACGGCGCGTTCTTGGGCGATTCAAGAAGATTTCAAGTTTTTCGATTGAGTCTTCTGGACGGAGTACCGTGTTTTCGAAAGACAAAACAAGTAGCGGCTTTTGTGCTGCGTTGATTGAGTCAATAGAGCTAAACATCTCGCTTTGCATGCGCGCAATTGATAGCAATGCTCGGTCAGTAATCGAAGAACTTACAAATTCATCGGCCCAATCTGCGGCAAACCAGGGCACCTTCACACCGGAAACTTCGAATGAAAGCGTGAACTCACGTGTTCGTTCAAATTCTGCCGTATAGTCGCGCACGTTGTTGAACAAGTGAACAGGGTGACGAACTACTTCAACCAGCTTGAGACGCGAACCGTAAGACTCGTAAAGTAGATCTGAAACCGAGATCAATTCGTGAGAGGCAATCAGCAGCGCCAAGTTTCTTTCGCTAATTTGGTCGGCAACACTGTCGCCACCAGGATGAAACAATCGCTTCAGATAGGTGAGGCTTCCTGGGTTATTGCGCAAACCCGAATCGTCGGACCATCGAAGGTTGACCTCTCGTCCGATCAAGTTGTTGTATTGAGACAAGTCGGCGTAAATCTTTAGAAATGCGCTGGCAGCGTCAGTGTTCATTTTGCCTGTCGAATGAGCGATGCAAACGTATTCGTAAACATGCTCTACTTTTTTCTTTTCAACACGGGCCATTGAGCCAATAATTGATGTGACTACCGACTTTCCGCCGCCCCAAAAGCCATCGACAACAATGATGTCGTTGGTAAACGAATTGAAGTGTTTGAGATCTAAATTCATGAACCGATCTTTGTAATCGACTTGAAGTCACGAGTTGCAATGCCGTTAGCCAAGCAAAATGATCGAATCTGTTCGAACGAATGGCGGTTGTAGTGCAGCGAATCGGCAATAGCTACACCTGTTGGATTAGCAAAGTCGACTAGTTGGCCGAGATGTTCGGGCGATCCAAAGCCTCCACTGGCAATAACAGGAATGTCTACATTTCGGGTGATGCTTTCAACCAGTTCGCAATCGAAGCCCTTCTTGGTGCCTTCTTGATCGACGGAGGTTACGAAAATTTCTCCAGCACCCATTTTCGCGCCTGTCTCTGCCCACTGCGCAACGTCTAAACCTGTGCGTTCGCGACCATTGTCGGTGTACGCCTCCCACTTTTTCTCTCCAATTTTTTTGGCTTCAATCGACAAAACGACGGTTGACGACCCCCAAACGTCGCTGAGTTGACTGATCAGTTTTGGTTCTTTTACCGCCGCAGTATTGATTGCAATTTTGTCGGCTCCGGCACGAAGCAAGGTACGGGCATCTTCGACTGAGCGAATGCCGCCACCGACAGTTATCGGCACAAAAACATGCTCGGTTGCGCGCGAAACAACGTCAACCAAATTGTTTCGACCGTAAAGACTGGCAACGGTATCCATATAGATAATTTCGTCGGCACCGTCTTGGTAGTACTTCGCCGCGTGAATCTGTGGGTCACCAACAACCCGCAGACCTTCAAGTTGAACACCCTTGATTAGATTTGCGCCTTTGATGTCGAGGCGGGCGATTAGGCGAAGCGCCGTTCGAACTGCCTGCGGTTTTACTTGACTTGGTGACGCAGAGACCATTGATCATCCTTGTACGACCAGAGATGAGGTGAACGAAATGAGTCAGCCAAGTTGTTGAAATAAGCCATGTCGATGGTTGGCTGCTCGAACATTTTTGAGGCCTTCGGAAACTCTTTTTCGGGGATACTCAGATATGCAAATATTTCTTCTGCGAAGCGAGTTGGAAATTCACCGTCAAAGCGTTGCACGAGCGCGACACCTTCTTCGCGGTTGATATCTCCTGAGCGAATCTCTTGGGCCGCATCGTATGTGGCTCGACCAATGCCATATTTAATGAAAGTTGTGTAGTAGTGAAAGTCGTCAATTCGATCATCGATCGAGTTGTACTTGCTGTACGTGCCTGGTGTTCGCTCAGGTGACGCCTCAAAGCCACCATGCTCAACTGCGTAGTAATAGCAACTTTGCGGATGCCATTTCATGTAGTAACCCAAGTAGTGAACTTCAATACCGAGTTTTTGTAAACCGTCTGGATTAGCGGGCAGGTACGGATCGAGGTCAACTTCTTCGAGACCAAAGTCTGTGGTCAAGTCCTTGATTGATGTGCCGCCCAAGTGAATCGATGATTTCTCTGGGGCTGAAAAATACTTCCATTGGCGAATTGCAGAATCTGCATCGCCCATCGGGTTTCCGTATTCGGCTTCGTTCTCACCGTAGAAAACCAGTGGTATCTGATGCAGCACAGCCATTTTTGGGGCCAGTGATTTTTGACCGAGAATAAAAGCTTGAAACGGATGAAACAGGTTCTCAACTGCCAGTCGAGTCAACAGCCGATGCACTCGTCCGTTTGGTGTGCACAAGTAGTTGTCAAAGCCGGCATGAATCCACCGTTGAAAATTTCTCCAACCCCATTCGGTGTAAACATGTGGCGCCCAAGTAACCGTAAGTGGATGCATGCCATATTTGTATTTCAACATGTGTGCAGCGACGAAACTATCTTTGCCACCTGAACCAGGAACTAAACAGTCGTACGAACCGTCAGTGCTGCGATGCTTGTCGCAAAGTGCCCGCAACTGCTCTTCTCGGGCTTGCCAGTCGATAGAAGTCTTTCTTTCAGTGACTCGACACGCATCACAAATATTTGTTTCGTCCAAGTGAATTGCCTGTTTGACAGAGGCCGCCGTATGTTGAAATTCAATTGCCGAGATCGGTTTTTGATTTGAAGTTACACAACGCTGACAAAAAGTGACCGTGGTGGGTAGACCGTATCTTGCCGTTCGCGAATCATCGGTGGTTTGAAATTCGGCATGATTAACCACTCGCGTTTTGGGGAAAATCGCCATCGCTTAAATCTACTTGTCAATCAAAACTTAGGGAGAATAACGCCACCATTGATTGCTAGTTCTCGTGCTCTTGCTAGACCATCGCCCATAAAATTGAGCAAGTTTCCGGTAGCCACTGCATCAACTCGGTTATCTTTCAGTCCCGCAATTATGTGGTCAGCATTGCCAATACCACCCATGAGAATCAGGGGCACGTCTTTGACATGTTTGATGAATTCGAGTATTTCAAGGTCGAGGCCATTGCCAGTGCCGTCACGATCGATTGACTCAATGTGAATCTCTCCGACTGGCAAACCTGCGCACTTCAACAAAACATGGTCAAGTGATTCGCCAACTTTAACTGTGCCATGGTTTTTGAAAACTTGATACACACCATTAATTTTCTGGACATCGATCGATGCGACTATGCATTGGCGGCCAAGTTCGGCGGCTATCTCTTCGACTAGTTCTGGTTGATCGTGCAGTGCGGTGTTGACCACTACTTTGTCAGCCCCTGATCGCAACAGTTGGTGCACGTGTTCGAGAGTTCTTATGCCACCTCCTGCTGTGATTGGCGCAAAGCAGTCACGTGTTAATCGCTTCAAGTCTTCACAGAACTGCGGTGTGTTTCTGTTTTGCCGGCTGACGTCAATAACTACGAGCTCGTCAATCGCATAACCAACCGTCGAAAATCCGTAGTTCTCTTCTAGCCAATCCAGATCACCAATTTTCTGTAGGCGAAAGTTTCTCGACAACATAAACGAGCCACCGTCATAGAGAAGAGTGAAGATCAGACGTTTGGTGAGCATCAGCGCAAGAAATTCTCGAGAACTTTTAGGCCACTCTTTTGACTCTTTTCAGGATGAAACTGGGTGCCAAAAACTTGTCCCGACTCGATTGCTGCTACAAATTCTTGTCCATATGTCGTAGTCGCATATTTACTGAAATCATCCAAGATTTGCATTGCGTAAGAATGAACGAAGTAAAAAGACGCGTCAATTGAGATCTGATCAAACAGTTTTGATTCTTTTGGCATTTGTACTCTGTTGAAGCCAACATGTGGAATTTTGATTGACACTTCGTTTGAACCGGCCAATTTCGTGACCGTGTTTTTCACAAGACCTAGACCGTCGGTGAAACCGTCTTCGGTGCTTGAAACTCCGAGCAATTGCATGCCTAGACAAATACCCAAAAGTTTTGTCTTGGGGTTTTCTAGTGATTTGAAGATTGCTTGATCAATTGACGCCGACTTGAGTTCTTGCATTGCACGTCGAAATGACCCCACGCCCGGCAAAATTAACGATTCTGCCGACGAAACAATCGATATGTCGGAAGTAACTACTGGTATAAAACCCAAGAACTTAACTGCACTGGCCACCGACCAAAGGTTTCCCATGCCGTAATCAATGATTACGACTTCATTATCAGCCATATTTTTATTGTATTTACTTAATCTTAAAAGTTGGCTGCCATCTTCCTTTTTTTAGTTCGAACAAGCTCTGATTAACCCACTTTTCGATTACCGAATCAAATTCTTGCTGTGTCATCTGGTAGTAGTCGAGATATAGGTCAATGAATTCATCAGGATATTTGCCATCATAAAGTTTGACAAGATTAATCGCTTGCTCACGGTGCATTGCACCTCGGCGAATTTCAATTCCGGCATCTTGTGTGGCTCTACCAAAACCAAATTTCAAATACATCATGTATGCATGCAGTGAGTAAAGAGCTTGATCGTTCTGGGCGAAATTTGTGAAAGTTCCAGTGTTCGTGTCCGTAGCTTCGGTGAGACCACATTTTTCTTTGGCGAGCAAATAATTGCGATATGGGTCCCAGTTTTCAAAATAAGACCAGTGCGTAACTTTCAGAGGGTGGTCGCCGTAATCAGATTGCGTCGGAAATCTGAACAGGGTTACAGCCTCGCTAGCCAAGTTTGCTTCTTTGAAGACTAAATCTTGTCCACCTTCGAGATAAACATCGCGCATGAAATCAATGGTGTGAAAGGGAGAATTTTTCAGTGCCGTAGAACCGCCATATTCAGTTTCGCCCTCTTCACCGTAAAAAACCAGCGACAATTTAAACTGCGTGGCAATCCTTAACGGCACAGTTTCTATCGCAATTAGCCAGCCGAAATAAGGAAAACCTTTATGGATAAAACCAAACTTGTTAAGTTTTTGCAATATGTCACCCGCAGCGCTCACTTGAATGTGATCAAATCCACTGGCAATGAAATTCTTTAAGTTCTGGTTACCGAGTTCAAGGCTCAATGCCGGGGTGACCGTTACTGCAATCGGATTCATGCCGTAGTTGTGTTTCAGTTGGTATGCAACATACGAACCATCTTTACCACCGCTAACTGGCACAACACAGTCAAAAGAACCATCGGTCGAGCGATGCTCATTGAGAATTTTGGTTAATTCGTTCTGCCTAACCGACCAATCGAGTGTCTTCTTTTCTTCAGCCCACTGACATGCATTGCATCGACCTTGACTATCAAAAGTGATGCGTGGTCGTGTTGACATGTTCAAGCAAGTCGAACACCAAAAGACGTCACCCATGACTGAATTAACCTAGCAAATCACCAGGCTGATAGGCCGCCGTCGACAATTATGTTTTGTCCAGTTACGTAACTTGATGCATCTGAAGCAAGGTAAATCAACGCACCGGTTAACTCTGACGCTTCACCCATTCGTCCGAGCGGAACACGATTCGAATATTTGTTGTTGAATTCACTATTTTGACCCGAAGCTATGCCGCCGGGCGTCAATGTGTTGACACGAATTTTGCTGTCGGCCCAATATGTCGACAAGTAACTTGTCAAACCAAGCACAGCAGCTTTTGAAACTGAGTAAACAGCGGGAGTATTAATTGCTCTCCCGTTGTATTCAGAACCCTTATATATGCGTTGATCTGGCGCGACAACGCCGTAGATCGAAGCAACTTGAATTATCGACCCGCCACCTTGCGTTTTCATTTGGTTGCCCACACTTTGTGCCACGAGAAATTGGCCGTCAATGTTGACTGACATAACTTCACGCCAAGTTTGCAAAGAGTAGTTTTCAAACGGGGCAAAGAACTGGTCAAGATTTGACCCCTTTGATGCTGCGTTATTGATCAAGATGTCAATGCGGCCAAGCTGGTTAACGACTTCTTTAACCATTGACGAAACAGAGTCGGGCGAAGCTATGTCGCATTCGACAGCTAGAACTTTTTGTTTCGCTGCTTTGTTGATTTTCGCAGCAGCCTCAGCAGCCTTCTTTTTGTCGAGGTCAACAATTGCGACATTCGCCCCGGCGGTCGCAAGTGCTTGGCAAAAAACTTGACCGAGTAAACCAGCACCGCCCGTTACGACAGCAACTTTGCCAGCGAGATCGAACAAGTCGCTACTTTTAAGATCGCTCACTTAGTGTTGCCTTTCGTCATCAACCATTCAACCATGTCAAAGTCGGCCTGAGAATCTATGTCAATTGAGCGTTCGCGTGGCATAACAAATAGTCGCGTACTTTTGGTGAACAGCGTTTCGTTTTCAAATAATGCGTGACGACGCCAGACGTAAATTGAAGCATTCATATCAAAACACTCAGGAGAATCTTGACGGCGGTCGACTGCAGCTCGCGGCTGTTTTGAAAGGTGAACAATGCCTTGCTCGTTGGTTTCGACGAGATTGAAGTAGGGCGATCGGTGTGCTGGAGTACCAGTAATCACATTGTCAGAGTTTGTAGTTTTCAATAGTTCAAGCGCACCCAGAATGTCTTCAGGGTTTCGTAACGGTGCAGTGGCGTCTAGGTCGATTATCACTTCGAATTGTCCAAACTTTTTTTCGGACGATTCAACGCAGTGACGAATTGCTGGCAGCTTCGGTGCTGTATCTGAAGCCAATTCAAATGGGCGTTCAACTGCATAAGTTGCGCCATTAGCGAGGGCAACATTTCGTATCTCGGCACTGTCACTGCTGACGACAATTTGATCAAAGAGTTTTGTGGCTAGGGCCTGCTCAATTGAATAGACAATCAATGGCTTTGAATTGATTGGCCTTAAGTTTTTGTTGGTGACACCTTTCGAGCCTGCGCGGGCACAAATCGTGCAAAGAATCTTCATTGGTTAATCCACTTTAGTTTTTCAGCAGACTTTTCGATCGCCTGGATCGTCTCAACAACTTTCAGTGCCTCACTTAGCGAGCATGTGTTTTGTGAGTCATTTGAAATTACGGCGAGATGTTGAGCGACATATGTATCGTCTGCGTTGACCGAAAACTTAACGTCGAGATCACTAAATTTTGCCGTATTAGAGATCAAGTCGATGCTGACTGTGCCGTGGTTGCCATTGATTGTGATGTATCGCTGCTTGATGCGGTCTACATAATTCAGCTGAACCGAAATAGCGTTGCATTTAGTGCTGGTCATCAAAATTGAAAATGTATCGTCTGTTGCAATTTCAAGATCGCTGAACTTTCCGCCTACCGCTGTTAGTTGTTGCCAATCGCCGAATAGGTATTGCACTAGGTCCAACTCGTGGCTGAGATCGCGCAGAACACCGCCACCCGAAATATCACGTGCCGAACTTGACTTTCGGTAATCAGAATCAGGTCGCCATGTTGGCAAGAATTGACCAACATAAAAGTTTGCTGAGGTTAATTTGCCGAGTTTTGGCAATGTGTCTTTTAGCCAGACAATCGCCGGATGAAAACGCAGGTTGTAACCGACTGCCGCAAATGAAAAGCTATTTTCTTCCAATGTATGAAGTTTTTCGAATAACGGTTTTTCAATCAACACTCTGCCATTGAATCGGTTGTTTATCAGCGCTGATAAGTCGATGACGTGTTGAGATGTCTGACTAGCGATTACGACATAATCAAATGACTCTCGCTCTAGAGCATCGGACATAGATCGAAAGTCAGCGTCAGGTGAGTTTGCCGATACGACAGAAACTTTGTGACCGAGTTGTTTAAGAATTCTTTGATGTCGTGAACCGATTGAACCAGCACCGACTACGGCGACATTCACTGAGTTTCCTGAGGCCATTCGCGCTGAGCACGCTCAAGTTCGTCTAGGCGCCCTATGTCTACCCAATATTCGTGCAATGGAAATGCCGCTGTGCGGTGGCCGTTTGCGGAAAGTTTCGCAAAGTGTGTTGGCATATCGTAAAAAGTGTCATCTGGAATATTGCTTAGACCTGCTTGGCTGATGACATAAATTCCGGCGTTGACTAAGTGTCTTTGAATTGGTTTTTCTTCAACGCCAACAATTTGAGTGCCATCAACCTCGACAACCCCGTATGGCACTTGGTAGTGATCTTCGCGAACGACCATAGTCGCAACCGCATTTTCGCGCTCATGAAAATTTAAAAGTGCATCGACTGAGATTCGAGTTAACAAATCGCCGTTCATCACGATGATTGGCGCATGGATATCGCGGGGCAACAACGAAAGTCCACCGGCGGTACCAAGCCTCGACTTCTCGTGAAGATAACTAATTTTTGCACCGAGGCGTGATCCGTCGCCGAAATATTCAGAAATAGTTGTTGCTTTGTAATTAACCGAGACAAAGAAATTGGTAAAGCCTTGATCGATAAATGATTGAATTATTGTTTCGAGAATCGGCTTGCCACCGACTTTGAGCATCGGTTTTGGGGTTTCTTCAGTTAGAGGGTGCAGGCGAGTGCCTAAACCTCCAGCCATAATCACGACGGTGTTTGGTCGTTGAGACGCGCCGATCATGTCGTCGACCGTCAATACATCGACGACTCTGCCTTGATCATCGACCAGCGGCATTTGGTGAATTCGCTTTTCTCGCATCAAATTCAGAATTGCTGCTCTTGGCGTATTTGCCGAACTTGTAGTTGGTTGGCTTCGCATGGCTTCGCCAGCGGCAATATTTAGATCTTTGCCCGCCAAAATCGCTTTGCGAATATCACCGTCAGTAACTGTGCCGAGCAGTTTGTTTTCAGAGTCAACGACAAGTGCAATCTGCAAGTTGCCCTTGGTGATTGCTTCGATAGTTTGACGCAAAGAGGTCGAACTCGAAACGAGGGCATCTCGCCAATTTGACATTGCTTCTATTCTAATTGTGCTGCGGGGTTCCCAACGACGGTGGTGTTTGCTTTTACATGATGTCGCACAACGGCGCCAGCACCAATGACGCAACTTTCTCCGATTTCGATGCCTTGGATGATGACGGCTCCGGCGCCGACGAATGCGCCACGTCCGAGTTTCACAGCACCAGAAATAATCGCGCCAGGAGAAACGACTGCGTGTGCAGAGATGACAACATCGTGATCTACCGACGCACGTGTGTTGATGACTACATTCTCGCCGACCTCAACTCGGTTTTGTAAAACTGCACCCGCCATAATTTGAGCACTTTGGTTGATTCTGCACTCGGCTCCGACCGATGCGGCCGGATGAACCGTACCTTCAAACACGAAGCCGAGTTGTGTGAAGCGCTCATATATTTCGATTCGCCCTCGGGTGCTACCGGTTGAACCTAAACCGTTAATGAGGATTGTTTCTAGTGGATTGAGTTCTTTTAAAAATGAATCATCGCCTAAAACTTTGACACCGAATATTTCTGAACCAGGTTCGAGTTGCGAATCGATAATGCCATTAATTTTTTTGTCTGACGAAATTAAAGCATCAAGCACGACGCGACCATGACCACCGCACGCGACGAGATAAACATTTTTATTGGCTTTTTGACTCATCGTTAAATGATTTCATTTTCGGCGATGTCGCGTGTTGCCTTCGTGTCGAGAAGCGACCAATATTCGATCGGCGATCGACCAGTGCCTGGTCGCTTGATCACGATGTTGTCTTTCGTGAACACTTCGCCAATTTTTATTTGTTTAGCGGCAACGATGCTTCGACGGGCAATTTTCTTATTTTGAATTTCAACTTTGGTTGGTGCTTTTTCGCCGCTTCCGAGGGCGCTTTCGAGCTCTCGAATCTGATGCACTAAATTTTTGAATTCGTTTGGCTCAAGCGACGCTTTATGGTCAGGGCCAGGCAATGCTCGGCTCGTTGTCAGGTGTTTTTCAATGATTGTTGCACCCATCGCTACGGCAGCAACGGCAAGATGAACACCGACAGAATGATCTGAAAATCCGACTTGACATTTGAACTTGTCGCCAAGAGTCAACATCGCTTTCAAATTGACATCTTCTGGTTTAGTTGGATAGTCGGTTGTGCAATGAAGCAACGTCACGCGCTCATTTATTGCCTTTTTGCCCTCGGGGCTTTCAAACGCGGCAGTCATCGAGGTTTTGCTGGGCCTTGCACTAGTTGATGATGTCATTGCAAAAGCAATCACACCGATGGCTTCAGTTACTTCGTCAATCGTGCTCATGCCGGTTGAAAGAATTATCTTTTCTGCCGATTGAGCCACTTCGAGCAGAAATGGTGCGTTTGTAAGTTCTCCTGAACCAACTTTTATCGTCGTGAGTCCCAGATCCGCAGTGAGAAAATCAAGGCTTACTGAATCGAATGGGGTCGACAAAAACTGAATGCCATGACCCTGGCAATATTCGTAAAGTTCGCGTTGTTGTTGGTGCGAAAGCTCGAGATCTTGCAGCATCTTTAGTTGCGATTCACTCGAACCAGTGTTGATTATTTGGTATTCAGCCTTGTTCGCATCGGCCGTCACTATTGCCGAAGCAATAAACGATTGAAACTTGACGGCATCAGCACCCGCAGATCTTGCGGCGTCGATTAATTCGTGAGCGAGTTTCATTGAGCCATTGTGGTTAACACCAGCCTCGGCGATGATGAAAGTTTTTTTGGCTCGGATCATTGAGTTCACGGCATGTCGAAGAATGTCTTATGCAGATTTAAGTCTGCGATTTTTAGAGTATCGGCAATGAGCTGTGCAGTGTTGCTTAACTTGTAACTACTGACAGTCTCAGCACAACGCTCGCGCCAAGTTGATGACAATGCCGTTTCGATCGCTGTTTGAATTTCTTGCTTTGCAACACCGACGTCAATTATCGAATTCACACGAATGCGACCATTTTGGCGATTGCCGATATTGACAGTTGGCTTACCAAAAGCAGGTGCTTCAATGATTCCGCTGGATGAATTGCCGACTACGGCATCGCACAAATTGAGAAGACTCAAATATTTATGTTGCCCGAGTGATGCATGCAAAGATCGCAACTTTGGATCATGTTGTACAAATTTTTTGATTTGCGACGAAATTTCTGAATTGCCAGGGTCGGCATTCACGCCGGTGAAGACGATAGTGCAGTAACTAAAATTTTCAAGAGCCGATAAAACGTGGTCGATCTCTTCGGTTGCCGAAATAGCACTGCGAGTCGTTGGATGATATGTGACGAGCAAAATTGGATTTTTCAATTCAACATTCAGAAAAGTTCTTAGTTCTTCTCTACTCAAGCACTCGGTCTTTAAAGCGATTTCAACCCCAAGGCTGCCGACGTTGAAGACAGAAGTCGGTTGCTCGCCAAGTTGTATAACTCGGCGTGCATATTCTTGTGCAGCAACAAAATGCAAACTCGCCATTTTTGTAACAGCATGTCGAATGCTGTCGTCAAACGCCCCGGTAGTGACCTCGCCACCATGAATGTGGGCGACCGGAACATTGAGTATCAGTGCAGCTTGTGCCGCGGCCAAAATTTCGTAACGGTCACCAAGTAGCACAATCAAATCAGGCTTAAGGCTCGAGAGAGTTTCTGCAATTTGTGTTGTTACGTTTGCCATGGCTTTGACTGTGGCGAGTTTCGAATCGTCTGAAAGATCAATCGGCAGTTTCGCACTAGTCACGAAACCATCACTTTCTATTTCGCTGACTGTCATGCCATGAGTTGGCGAGAGATGAGACCCAGTAACCACAAGTTGTAGTTCGACTTCAGAATCATTTTTTAAAATCTTGAGCACCGGACGCAGCAACCCATATTCGGCGCGTGTACCCGTGACTACACAGATTTTTCGGCGCACTAATTTTGCCCTAAATAGTGCCGTGCACTGCTGGGTATGTTTATCAGCGACTGCCACAGATTTTGCGCCACCGGTAATTTGGCCCGAGGTGAACTCTCGTACATCGGCAGAGTGTGCAGCAAGTTCCAAGCGGGTCGACACATGTACCCATTGGCTCGGGCAGCAACCAGCAATTCGTCTCGCAAACCTAAATCTGGCTTATTCAATCGAATTGTGTTTAGCCAGTAATTTGAGGTTGTGCCGTGAGGCTCGGTAACAAATTGCATTGACCCTGCACTAGTAAAACCCTCGGCATATTTATTAGCGAGAATACGTTTGGCGGATAGAAAATCATCAAGTCGGCTTAGTTGCGCGCATCCAAGTGCTGCGTTGATGTTTGGCATGCGATAGTTGAACGCGACGGCATCATGGATGTATTCGTAATCATGTGGCATTTTCGCAGTTGTTGCTAAATGTCGAATTCGTTGAGCGAGGTCATCATCATTTGTCAGAATTGCGCCGCCACCACCCGTAGTAATGGTTTTGTTTCCGTTGAAACTAAGAGTGCCACACTTTCCGAATGTTCCTGTGTGGGTGTTACCGACATAACTGCCAATTGATTCGGCTGCATCTTCGACAATTTCTAAATTGAATTCTTTAGCAACATCAACCAGTGCAGAAATATTTATTGGATGACCAAAGGTATGCATCGGCACAACCGCGCTGATTCTTCGACCTGTAGTTGTGTTATGTAGTTCGCCATCTCGTAATGAGGCATTCGCACTCAGATATTCGCGCAGTGCAAGAGGGTCTAGACCAAGGGTTTTGGGGTCACTATCGACAAAGTGCGGAATCGCACCGCAATGTGAAACTGCATTTGCGGTGGCAACAAAACTCAGTGTTGGCACAAGCACTTCATCGCCTGGTTTGACGCCAACCGAATGAAGCGCAAGGTGCAGGGCGGCTGTGCCATTGACAACCGCGATTGCGTGCTTTGAGTTCGTGAACCGGGCCAGTCCTTGTTCGAACTCTGAGATGTATTCACCAACCGACGAAACCCAACCAGATGCAAGACACTTTGATACCAACTCGTTTTCGCGTTTACCAATGTTCGGCTCGTGCAGTGCAATTGGCGAACTGCCAGATTCTCCAAGCACCGATTTTAAAACTGCAAGAAACTCTTGCTTGGAAAGATTAGAGGTGGTCATCTATTTAAAGGTTGTACCGATCAGCCTTGTATCGCGAGAGATTTTTTGGGTTCAAGAACCATTCGATCGTCTTTTTGAGTCCAGTTTCGAAGCCAGTGAGACCTTTCAATTCGGGTTGCCAGCCAAGTAAAGCTTTTGCCTTCTCGATCGACGCATGCAAACGCTCAACTTCAGAGTTCTCTGGTCGAACACGCTGTTCATCGTCGACTAGTTCGAGTTTGGTATTCATTAATTTGGCGATTGTCTCGGCGGTTTCCTTGATCGAAATCTCAAATCCGCTGCCGAGGTTGATGGTTTGCCCAACAATTGCGTCGCTTTGTGCGGCTGCAAGAAAACCATTTGCTGTGTCTTGAACGAAAGAAAAATCACGCGTGGGCGAAAGCGAACCCAGTTTGACTTTTGATTTGTTGGCTAGTTGGCTGATTATTGTCGGAATTACAGCACGTGCCGACTGTCGCGGACCATACGTATTAAATGGACGCAAAATACCCACCGGCACGTCAAACGATGCATGAAAACTTAAGGCAAGTTGGTCTGCGCCAACTTTGGTCGCCGCATACGGCGACTGTGGATGCAACGGATGTACTTCGTCAATCGGAATATATTGAGCAGTCCCGTAAACCTCGCTGGTTGAAGTCTGAACAACCCGCTTGACATTGTGCCGCCGCGCCGCCTGCAAAATATTTAAGGTGCCCTTGATGTTTGTATCTATATATGTATCTGGCGAGTGATATGAATACGGGATTGCGATTAGGGCTGCCAAGTTCAAAACTACGTCTTGTTTTTCAACCGCCTTATCGACACCGTGTGGGTCACGAATATCGCCAGCAAAAACATCAATGCTGTCTCGAATCGATTGTTCAGACTCATCAAGCCAGCCCCAAGAGTTGAAAGAGTTGTATAAAACGAAGGCTCGAACTTCGTGACCATTCTTGACCAGTGTTTCGACAACGTGCGAGCCGATAAAACCATCAGCGCCGGTGACAAGAATTTTCACTGGCTAGTTTCCTAGTGAACCTGTGAGAGTAGAAAAAATAAATGCAACAACGACTGACACGATGACAGCAGCAAAAATGCCGATGGCAAGGGTGCCCAAACCCAAAAACCCGGCAGACCGCAGCGTCTGATCTTTGGTCGAAGATTGATAGAAGTCGGTGTGTTTGTTGTCAACCCGAACCATTAGAGGTTTGTTTTGACCCTTAGTGCGACCGCGATTAGTAAACCAAAATGCGATCATGCTCAGCACGATGATTGCGCTTGACCTGACCGTAACATCAAAGACGGTGAGT
>ERZ889217.464-NODE-464-length-24739-cov-9.769203_pt1 | contig 24739 bp, 19 predicted proteins | sample MGYA00521098_ERZ889217 | MGnify/ENA primary metagenome ERZ889217 (study PRJEB32303, sample SAMEA104408613) | aquatic metagenome | biome: Brackish water; feature: Pelagic; material: water | place: Baltic Sea | collected 2014-06-10T22:04:00 | depth 2,362 m ... | reverse complement strand
AGAGAGAGTAAGTCAATACTCTAGAAAGTTACTTATTCTCCATGGCCCAGAGTCACAGCTCGCTGCAGCAATCTCATCTCGAAAAAATAATGAGGCGCTATCAATATTTAATGCAACGCGAGAACTCTTTGCAGACCAAGCTCTAGAGTGTGTATCACACTTAAATCGCGGTGATGGTGAGTTCTCAACCTCGCATGCAGCTCGAATGTTGGGCTTTGCTAGCGACAATGCAATACCTGCAATTTTAACAAATGCAGTGCGAATGTTAGATCGTAGCGATGGCCCAGTTGCTGATGTTCTAGATTCAGCTCGCAAATTAGTTCCATTAAGTACGAAGAGCGTTAGCCGCAAAAATAGCGAGGCATACTTTAAAGATAGCAAGCAGATGTCGTATCTAGCAGATGAAATATCACGTCTTGCTGGCGAGCGCGATGGTCGAGCCTTATTAAAGCGAACAAATGATTGGGCAGAGCGCGCCATACTTTCACCACGAAAGGATGTTGGCATTGGGCAGATTCATCTTCCGGATGCGAAATTTCTAGGTGCAAAAAATCAACTAGAACTCCAAACTCAGCTCAGATCAAGGTGTGAAGCTGGCTTAGCTCGTAGATATAGCGGATCTAAATCTGTTGCCGCAGCAAGTCGATTAGAGGAGGAGTTAAGTGCAATTAGGACCTTGGGATATGAATCCTATTTTCTAACAGTTGGAGATATCACCGACCTGGCCCGCGGAAAAGGAATTCGGGTTGCAGCTCGGGGCAGTGGCGCTGGATCTTTAATCTGCCACGTACTTGGAATATCTGGCGTAGAGCCAATAACTCACGGATTATTAATGGAGCGCTTCTGTTCGCCACTTCGCGGTGAGCTGCCAGATATTGATATCGATGTTGAATCGGCTAGACGCCTTGAGATTTATGACGCAATCTTTGAACGGTATGGCCAGCGCGCTGCCACGGTCTCGATGGTCGAAACCTATAGATCTCGCCATGCAATCCGAGATGTTGGCGCCGCCCTTGGAATATCTCCAATGGAGATTGATCTAATCGCTAAATCATTGCCACATATTCGCTCAAGCAATATCTCTAAGGCGCTAGCAAATCTACCTGAATTAAAAGATCTAAAGCTAGATACCCCAATCTTGAAGATGGCTATTGAACTCGCTGGGCGCCTAGATTCACTACCAAGACATCTGGCAATGCATCCATGCGCAATCGTCCTATCTGACTCAGGGTTACGCAATTATGCGCCACAACAAATTAGCGCCAGTGGATATCCAATGCTGCAATTTGATAAAGATGATGTTGAGGCAATTGGATTATTAAAGTTAGATGTTCTTGGTGTGCGGATGCAGTCAGCCATCTCTTACGCGCTCACCGAAATCGAAAGAATCGAGGGTCGATCAATCGACATCGATGCTATTGCGCTAGATGACAAGGCGACCTTTGATTTAATTAAATCAACGCGCACTCTTGGGATATTTCAAATCGAAAGTCCCGGCCAGCGCGAGCTAGTTGGAAAGTTTGCGCCAGATACCTTCAACGATTTAATTATTGATATCTCACTCTTTCGCCCAGGGCCAGTTAAGAGCGACATGATTACGCCATTTCTTGCGACTAAACATGGACTTAAAACTCGACCGCGAATTCACAGTGATCTCGAAGATATTTTGAGTGAGACTCAAGGAGTTGTTGTATTTCATGAGCAAGTTATCCGAATAATCGCAACCATGAGTGGAATAACACTGGCTGAGGCTGATGAGAAGCGGCGCCAATTAGGCGATATTGCCAATCAAGAGCAGGTGCGCGATTGGTTTTATCCAGCAGCCCTTGCGCGCGGCTATCTAGATAAAGTTGTGATCCAGGTCTGGGAAATTTTGTGCGCCTTCGGATCTTTTGGTTTCTGCAAAGCTCACGCTGCAGCGTTCGCACTTCCTACCTATCAATCATCCTGGCTAAAGACCCATCACACTGCAGCATTCTTGGCCGGAGTCCTAACTCATGATCCAGGAATGTATCCGAAGCGATTAATTTTGGATGAGGCAAGGCAGTGGGGGATAACACTGGCTCCGATAGATGTGAATTTATCAGAAGCAACTTATCGCGTTGAGAGAACGAGCAAGTCAGGTAGAGCTCCCTATGTGGCGCCGGTAGTTGCAAGCTCTGGCGCAGTTTTAAAGTTGCCAGATGCGAGAGGTTTTGCAATTCGAATGGCGCTCTGCGATATTTCTGGAATCGATAACAGAGAAGTCGCAAGCATAATTTCGGGGCGGCCATATTTAGATTTGGCAGACTTTGTCTATCGTTCAGGTGCGAGCCGCCCTACTACAGAGTCACTTCTTGCTGTTGGCGCCTTCGATGATTTACATAAAATTTCGAGCTCAGAGATAAATCGACGCGATTTACTTCTGCACCTTCAAGATCTCTACCGACTCACAACCTCAAAGAGCGCAGCCGGACAGCGCCAAATGGTATTTGAGCTTCAACCACCAGATCTTGAGCCAAGTGGTCTTCCAGATGTAACAGCGAGAGAACAAGTAAAGAACGAGATTGATATCTTGGGTATGGATGTCTCAAGTCATCTACTTGAGTTCTATAGCGATTTTTTAAATAAAATTGGGGCGGTACGCTCTTGTGATCTAATGAAATATAGATCAGGTACATCGGTCTTGGTTGCTGGTGTAAAAGTTGCACTCCAGACCCCACCAGTTCGATCTGGTCGGCGCGTAATGTTCCTAACTATTGATGATGGCTTTGGCTGCAATGACATCACCTTCTTTGAAGATAAGCAGGCCAACTTTGCGACAACCCTGCGCAACTCTTGGTTATTTTTAGTACGCGGGGAGATCCGCCGAACTGGAGCAAGAGGGATTTCACTTCTTGGAACAGGCGCGTGGGAGTTAGCAAATTCCCATGAAAAGTGGCGTAATCTCGCAGTTTATGGAGCCAGTGGAGCATGAGCCGGTGATCAGCCAATCAACAATTCTCCATGTAGATATGGATGCATTCTTTGCATCTGTCGAAGAGCGCGATAACCCGGCCCTAAAAGGCAGAGCGGTTGTAGTCGGCTCTGGAGTCCGGGGTGTGGTCTCTGCTGCAAATTATGAGGCTCGTAAATTTGGGATACATGCAGCAATGCCAGTGGGTCGTGCAAAGCGGCTAGCGCCACATGCAATCTTTGTTCCACCAAATATGTCGCGATACTCTGAAGTATCAACTCACATCATGGAGATATTTCGCTCTGTAACACCACTAGTAGAGCCTCTTTCGCTAGATGAAGCATTCCTAGATGTAACTGGCGCAAAGCGGTTACTTGGTAGCGGGCGAGAAATTGCCAAATCAATCCGTGAGAAGATTGAAGCCAGTCAAGGAATAACTTGTTCAGTTGGAATCGCAACCTCCAAATTCATAGCAAAGCTCGCATCAGGACGCTGTAAACCAAATGGGATGTTAGAGATAGCACATGATCGAGTTCTAGAGTTTTTACACCCACTTCCAGTAAATATAATTTGGGGAGTTGGGCCTAAGACAAATGAGGAGCTCGCAAAGCTTGGCTTACTTACCGTCGCCGATATTGCAAACACTCCTCGCCAAACATTAATTCGGGCACTTGGTCAAGTGACGGGAGCATCGTTATATGAATTATCCTGGGGCCGAGATTACCGCGAAGTTATTCCAGAGGAGATTGATAAATCCATAAGCGCCGCCGAGACCTTTGATACTGATATCGAAGATCAAGAGATTATCTTGCGAGAGTTTTTACGGTTAACCGAGAAGGCAACGTATCGAATGCGTGAGAAAGATTTTAGCGCCAGAACTATTTCAATCAAGGTGCGCTTTGCAGACTTTAAGACAATAACAAGATCTAAAACTTTGCCACTTCCGTTAAGTGCTACCCACGAAGTCTTCGAGGTAGTAAAGGCGCTCTTTCTCGCACTTAAATTAGATCGAGCCAGAGTTAGATTGGTAGGTGTAAGTCTTGATGGTTTTGAGGACGGCGTAGATGGCACTGAGCAGTTGATCCTTGGTGAGCGCGAGAAGGGCTGGCGCCAGGCCACAGCCGCGATTGACCGAGCCTCTGCCAGATTTGGCCAAGGAAGCGTAAGGCCAGCTCGATTATTCGATGAAGATTCTTAGGAAATCCCGATAAAAGCTGCTTTTTTGGCACTTCGACTTTCTTTGAGAAGCGACCTGCCGTATTGTTTGCGACATGCCTTTATCCGATCACGAGAAGCGACTACTTGCCGAGATGGAAGCTGCCCTTGTTGCAGATGACCCAGGCTTAGTTTCAACGCTAAATGGCCGTGCTCGAACTCCAAAATCTAGTCGCGCCTTAGCCGGATTCTTCTCAATCCTTGGCGGTATCGCAGTTCTATTTATTGGTCTGGTATCTCAGCTAACACCACTTGGCCTTGCTGGATTCTTGATTTCATTAGTCGGACTAGTCCTTCTGATCTCAAACCTGAGTTTTGGCAAATCTGAATTCAATGGCGAAAAGGGCCAACGTGGCAATAGAGGCAAGTGGAGCGATCGCCTAGAAGAGCGCTGGGAGCGCCGTAACTTCGATAATTAATTGTTAATTTGAGCTGCTTATTTAGTAGCCACAAGAAAACCACCCACCCGGGTGGTTTTTTTATGTCCAGATTTTTTAAAAAAAAGGGCGAGAAAGGGAAATAATTGGGTAAAAAGGGTGCAAAGTGGGTAAAAAGGGAGTAAAGTGGTGATTGCTATCAAATCCGGGGGGATTTGAGCGTAAAATTGGGGAGGTGGGTCCAAGTGTTTCTAGGTACCCACGAACCAAAACTCGACGAAAAGGGCCGAATCATTCTGCCTGCAAGATTCCGAGATGAGTTAGCAAATGGCCTGGTAATCACAAAGGGTCAAGAGCGTTGCCTTTATGTATTTCCAAGTGGTGAATTTTCTTCAATTACTGAACGTCTGCGCCAAGCTCCCGTCACCGAAAAAGCAGCACGCGATTACATGCGCGTGATGTTTGCTGGCGCGCACGATGAAGTTCCAGATAAACAAGGCCGCGTAACAATTCCAGCGGGGCTTCGAACTTATGCCGGGCTTGAAAAAGATTGCGTTGTTATTGGCGCTAATACCCGTCTTGAAATTTGGGATAACTCTGCTTGGGAAAGTTATCTGGCCGATCGTGAAAAGAGTTTCTCTGACGTCTCTTCGGAGGTGCTGCCAGGGCTCTTTTAAAAAACGCTTCTCAATTGTGGCCATCGCCGACCTCAATAACGACGCCCCTTCCCCGGCGCCGTTACCCCCAGATCCGTCGGCCGGCGGTGACCAGAGTTGAGAAGTAATCAATTTAAATGTTTGAAAAAACTTATGGCGGAGATTGAAGTAGTTACTAGGAAAGGGGAGGTTATGCAAGAAGCGCTACATATACCAGTTGCACTAGATCGATGTATTGCCTTGCTCTCTCCAGCTATTCAAACAAGTTCCAATCCCGTCGTATTAGATGCAACACTAGGTATGGGTGGACATTCCAAAGCGCTATTAGAAAAGTTTCCTAATCTTAAAATTATTGCTATAGATCGTGATGCAAGTGCGATTGAAATTGCGACCAAGAATCTCAAAAGTTTTGCCAGTCGGATCCAAATAGTGCATGCTGTTTATGATGAAATTTCGCAGGTTCTCAGTGGTCTTGGAATTGAAGAAATTGATGGAGCGCTCTTTGATTTAGGAGTTTCATCAATGCAATTGGATCAAGCAGATCGCGGCTTTGCATATTCAAATGATGCGCCGCTAGATATGCGAATGGATCAGAGCACGGGTCTTAGCGCTTTAGATATCTTAAATACTTACTCATTTGGCGAATTAGTGAGAGTTATACGCAACTTTGGTGAAGAGAAATTCGCTACAAAGATTGCAGATAACATTATTAAGGCGCGCGAGGCCAAGACGTTGAACACAACGAAAGATCTTGCAGAGATAGTAAAAAACAGTATCCCTGCTCCAGCTCGGCGCACTGGTGGAAATCCAGCAAAGCGCACATTCCAGGCGCTGCGTATTGAGGTAAATCAAGAACTTGAAGTACTCGAAAGAGCGCTTCCGCAAGCGATTGAGGCTCTGTGCCTAGGTGGTCGTCTAGTTGTAATGTCCTATCAATCCCTTGAAGATAAAATCGTAAAGAAGTCATTTACCAAAGTGACAGGCTCACGCTCGCCACTTGGTCTGCCATTTGATTTGCCAAATTCTGCTGCCAGCTATCGACTATTAATGAATGGCAGTGAAGGCGCGAGTAGTGAAGAGATTGAAATTAATGCAAGAGCGCAATCTATGCGCCTGCGAGCTCTTGAACGGGTGGCTGCATAATGGCAATCCTCTCGCTCTCGCCGCTTGTTAAGCCAAGATCTGTATTTAAGCCAGCTTTAGTAAGTAATGGCGAAAGTGCGGAGGGCACAACTGCATCAAAGCTGGATACTAGAAAATTTACTCTGTTAATGGCGAGTGTGATAACTCTAAATCTAGTTGTGATAGCGACGATTAATATTTTAATGACCCAAGATGCATTCATCTTACAAAACTTAAAATCTGAGCGAAACATGGCGCTCGACGCTAAGGATGCTATCCTAAATGAGGTAAATCGCATCAACTCACCAGCGAATTTAGCAAAAGTTGCAATAAATATGGGAATGGCTCCAGCCTCAAAGATTAATTACTTAGAATACTCAAAATTAGGTGAAGTGATAACCCCATGAGCCATGCATCTCTTGTTCACAAACGTATAAGAACTCTATTATTTGTTACCTTCGCGCTTTTTGGCGTAATCGTGGGTCAACTTATTTCAGTTCAAGTTGTAAGAGCAGGAACAATTAGCGAGCGAGCAATAACTGAGCTTCTACGGACTTCGACACTTTTGGCACCACGCGGCTCAATTAGTGATGTAAATGGCGTTGAATTAGCAAGAAGCGTTGCGGCAATTACCATTATCGTTGATCAGACTCAGATTTCTGACCCTGAGCTAACAGCGAAAATTACCAGCGAACCACTTGCTATGAGCGAGGCAGAATTAATAGACCTATATACCGGAGAGCTCAAATATAAGATAATTGTGAAAAGCGCTAAACCTGCAATGTGGGTTAAGCTTCAAAACACAATCTCGGATTACAACAGCGAGGTCATGAAAGAGAATGATGGTATTACCCGCCGGGTATTTGGGTTCTTCTCTGAGCGTGCTTATGTGCGAGAGTATCCAACTGGGATACTTGCTTCATCTCTAATTGGATTTATTAATTACGAAGGCGTTGGCGCTGCTGGAATCGAGAGTAGTTTAAATAGCGAACTATCTGGAGTTAATGGTCAATATGTTTATGAGGATGGTTCGGGGACTGTCATACCCGGTTCGGCAAAGATTAGAACAGAGGCGAAGCCAGGAACTTCAGTCCGCTTAACCGTAGATCGCGATATACAGTGGGTCGCTCAAGATGCAATTAGTAGAGCTGTAAAGAATTCAAATGCAAAATCTGGAACAGTAATAGTCATGGATCCAAAGACCGGAGCAATTCTTGCGCAGGCTAGTGCGCCAACCTTTAATCCAGCAAAACCAATCATTGGTGATTTATCAGTTATTCGAAATCCAGCAGTCCAAGATGTCTATGAGCCAGGTTCAACAGGAAAAGTTATTACATATGCCGCAGCGCTAGAGGAATCAATTTTGTTGCCAGAGTCGGTTTATACAGTTCCGTACGCAATGAGAGTATCTGGTACAAGATTTTCTGACCATGAGCGACATCCGACACTACGGTTAACGGCTACTGGAGCACTTGCTAACTCAAGCAATACTGCGGCAATCAAGATCGGACAAGAACTTGGAAGTGAAAAACTCTATAAATACTTAACTAATTTTGGATTTGGCAAGAGTACGGGCTCGCACCTGCCTGGAGAATCACCTGGACTTCTGCGGCCAATATCAGATTGGTCTGGAACTTCACTTCCGACTTTCTCATATGGCCAAGGTTATTCAGTGACCGCGCTACAAGCAACAAGCGTCTTTGCCACAATAGCTAATGATGGCGTTCGTGTTACGCCAACAGTTGTCGCTGGAAGAACTGATGCAAGTGGAAATTATGTACCAGAAAAAGGTCAAACTGCAAAGCGAGTTATCAGCGCTGCTAGTGCGATTGAAATTCGCAAGATGCTAGAGAGCGTCGTATCAGAAAATGGTACAGCGCCAACTGCGGCAATTCCTGGGTACAGAGTTGCTGGTAAGACTGGAACAGCTATGAAATATAATTCTGCATGCAATTGTTATAGCGGGTATACCGCCTCCTTTATTGGATTTGCTCCCGCCGATAAACCGGCATATGTAGTCAATGTGACCATACAGGAACCTCAAGGAATGCACTGGGGTGGCGTCCTTGCTGGTCCAGTATTTTCAAAAGTTATGAAATTTGCATTGCAGGCCAACCATATTGCTCCAACTCAGACAAATTTGCGACCATATTTATTAACAGAGCAACAACTTTTGAAAAGTTCAAAGGCAAAATGACACGCCCAATTAAAGGAGCCGCTAAATCTCTAAGAGATCTGGCTGCATTTATTGGGGTGACTTCAAATTCAAATCTAGAATTTTCTGGGGTGACTTCAAATTCAAGTTCAGTAGAAATTGGGGATCTATTTGTGGCTTTGCCTGGAGCCAAGGTCCACGGAGCAGAGTTTGCCCAATTGGCCAAGGAGAGTGGAGCTGTAGCAATTTTAACTGATAGCAAGGGCCAGGAGATCTTGGAAAAGTTTTCAGTTGCGCTTCCAACAATTGTTGTTGCAGACCCAAGGCGCGAGCTCGGTGAAATTTGTTCTTGGTTTTACGGTTCGCCAACCAATAGTTTAAAAGTAGCCGGTATCACTGGTACCAATGGTAAAACTTCTACAGCAATTATTTTGGACCAACTCCTTACTTTGGCGGGCAAAGAGACAGGGCTAATAGGTACGACGGGAATTCAAATCGGCCACGAGCGATTGCCAGCGCAATTCACAACGCCTGAAGCCAGTGAATTACAGAGTCTGCTTGCGACCATGAGCGAGCGTCATATTTCCCATGTTGTAATGGAAGTCAGTAGCCATGCGCTAGAGGCGCGGCGAGCAGCTGGAACAAAGTTTGCGATGGTTGGCTTTACCAATTTGACCCAAGATCATCTAGATTTCCATGGCGATATGGCAAGTTACTTTGCCGCCAAGAGTCAACTCTTCAGGCTGCAATACTCCGAGCTTGGCTTTATAAATATCGATGATTCATATGGCAGGAAACTAATCGCTAATTGCGAAATCCCTACAGTCTCACTTTCAGTAACAGATCGATCAGCACAGTGGCACTATGAAAAAATTGAGATAAATTCCCGCGGTTATTCGGTAGGCATCAGAGGAACCGGGGGAGTCTTAATCGAGGGAGAACTAAGACTTATCGGAGATCACAATCTTGAAAATGTATTGATGGCTGTTGCAATGGCCTTCGAATTCGAGGTTGATCCACTCGTCATTGGAGATAACTTATCTAAGATTATCGGTGCTCCGGGACGACTCGAGAGTATTGAAATTGGTCAGAATTTTCTAGCACTAGTTGATTATGCACACACACCAGCTGCCGTTGCTAGAACTCTCCTAACTCTTCGGAAGTTTGTAGATGGTCGACTCATTGCAATATTAGGTTGTGGTGGCGATCGCGATAGGTCAAAGCGTCCAATTATGGGGAGTGAATTATTGGCTGGCTGCGACGTAGCTATTTTTACTAGTGATAATCCACGAAGTGAGAGCGCAGAGGCGATTCTCTCAGAGATGACTCGAGGGCTCGTCCTTAATGAAACCAGTGTGGTAATTGCAGATCGTAGGGAGGCAATCGCCTTTGCAGTAGCAAATGCCCTCCCAGGTGATTGTGTGATTGCCCTTGGAAAGGGCCATGAAAGTGGGCAAGAGATTAATGGCATCAAATATCCATTTGATGATCGAATTGAGTTAGCTCGCGCAATCGAGGAGCTCTCATGATTGAGATGAGTATCGGTCAGATTGCAAAGATAGTTGGCGGCGAGGTTATTGGAATTGATCCAGAAAGTAAGACTTGCGCCTATCCAGTAATAAGTTCCAAAGAGGCCGGCCCCGGAACTTTTTTCGCAGCGCTCAAAGGCAGCAATACTGATGGTCATAATTTTGTAGAAGAAGCAATCAAATCTGGATCGCAATTTGCACTTGTAAGCTCTCAGGTGACTGGAGCTGCAATCAAGGTATCAGATGTTTCAGAAGCTCTGGCAACGCTTGCGACATATGTCCGCCAAGAGCTCAAGGCGCTAAAAGTAATCGGTATTACTGGATCTCAAGGAAAGACAACTACTAAAGATTTACTTCAACATATTTTACAAATTTCAGGCGAGACTATTTCTCCTGAGGGCTCACTAAATAATGAGCTTGGTGTACCCCTACTAATTCTTCGTTGTACTTTGGCGACTAAATATTGCATTGTCGAGATGGGGGCAAGGCGCACCGGAGATATCTCTTATCTAGTAGGTATTGCTAAGCCACATATAGGAGTTGTTCTTGTGGTTGGTAGCGCCCATCTTGGTGAATTTGGAAGCCGTGAAAAAATTGCCGAGACTAAAGCCGAGCTCATCGCGGGATTAGCTAGTGGTGACACCGCAATATTGGGCACCTACGATGAATTTACCCCCAACATGGAAGTCCCAAGCGGCGTAGAGAGAATCACATTTGGCGAGAACAGCCGTTGCAACGTTAGAGCTGCAGATGTTGAGATTCGCGAAGGTAGAGCGCATTTTGATTTAGTAACGAGAGATGGCAGAGCAGCAGTAAGTCTGCAGCTACTTGGGATGCATCAAATTCCTAATGCTCTTGCTGCAGCTGCTGTAGCAACTTCGCTGAATATATCTATAGATTCAATCTCAGCCGCACTCTCTACCGCAGAGATAAAGAGCAAATGGCGGATGCAGGTAGAAGAGATAAATGGAATAACCATGATTAATGATTCCTACAACGCCAATCCAGAGAGCATGGCAGCTGCCCTTCGCACCGTAGCCCTAATTTCACAGGAAACCGGGGGTGTTAGTTGGGCATTCTTAGGCAAGATGAATGAACTCGGCGCGTCATCAGGGCGTGAGCACGCTGAAATTGGCCAGCTTGTTACTAAAATTGGAATCGATAATCTAGTTTCAATTGGAACTAGGGATTACATGACGCAACTTTCAGAAGCTAGTGATCGAGGGGAGAGTGCGGTGCATTTCTTTGAAAACAGAGCAGCCGCTCTCGCACTAGTAGAACATTTTGCCGTTGGCGATGTAGTTTTGATAAAAGCATCTAGGTCTGAAGAATTTAATCTGCTCGCTGATTTGATGCGCGAGAAACTAACAGAGGACCTTGCGTGAAGGGCATAGTTATAGCAGGAGCCCTCTCACTCCTATTTAGTTTTATCTTTACCCCAGTATTGATTCGCACGCTAACTCAACGTGGAGTTGGACAGATGATTCGTGATGATGGACCTCAATCCCATCACGTTAAGCGCGGGACTCCAACCATGGGCGGAATAATCCTAATTTTCTCAAGTATTAGCGCCTACCTGTTAAGTCACGCAATTACTGGAGTTGGGATTACCGCATCGGCAGTTCTGGTTATTGGATTAATGGTTGGACTCGGTCTAGTTGGACTATTAGATGATTGGCTAAAAATTCGAAGGCAGCAATCGCTGGGATTATCGGCACGAGAGAAACTTTTCGGGCAAGCTTTAGTTGCGGGAGTCTTTGCATATTCTGGGCTGCAATTCAAAGGGAGCTCAAACTTGGCGCCAATCTCAAATTACCTCTCTGGGGTTAGAGATACATCAATAAAGCTTGGAGTAGTTCTTGTAATTGTCTGGATTATTTTTCTTGTTCTCGGAAGCTCTAATGGTGTTAATTTAACTGATGGGCTAGATGGCTTAGCTTCAGGGGCAGCCATTATGACTTTTCTGTCATTTATTGTTATCGGTATCTGGAAATTTGGACAGAGTTGCTCTCGAGTAGATGTTTCACAATGTTATAACGTGCGTGATCCATTAGATATTGCAGTGCTTTCAGCGGCGCTTGCTGGGGCTTGTGCTGGATTTCTTTGGTGGAATGCATCTCCTGCAAAAATATTTATGGGAGATATTGGATCACTTGCACTTGGCGGGGCTATTGCCGGCATCGCAGTTGTGCTACGCGTTGAGTTGTTGTTAGCAGCACTCGGTGGGCTCTTCGTCTTAATTACGCTCTCGGTAATAATTCAGACCGGCTATTTTAAGATTTCAGGCGGTAAGCGAGTCTTCAAAATGGCGCCACTTCAGCATCACTTCGAACTCTTAGGATGGGGTGAAGTAACCATCGTAATTAGATTCTGGATTCTTGCAGGGATGAGCGTTGCTGGTGGACTAGGCCTCTTTTATGGCCAGTGGGTCGTATCGCAATAATGTCATTTATAGCAGAGCTTAGGAGTAAAAGAGTTCTCATTGTTGGAGCCGGAACAACCGGAAAATCACTAGCGAATTACCTACAAACTTTAGGTGTGGAGTTCTCGATTATTGATGAGAGAGTTGAGCCATTTGATGGGTTGGAAGTGTTATCCGAAATTCCAGATGCAATTGATTTTGATTTGGCTCTGGTTTCGCCAGGTTGGCGTAAAGATCACAATTTCATTTCTAACCTAAATTCACGGGGAATTGAGGTTCTGAGCGAGTTAGATTTTGCCTGGAGCCTTAAGGAAGAGCTAAATCCAAAACAGAGATGGGTCGCCCTGACCGGAACAAATGGTAAAACTACAACAGTTCAGATGCTTGAATCAATTCTGCGGAGTGCTGGTAAAAGCGCTATTGCATGCGGGAATGTCGGAACCACTGTGGTGGAGGCGGTAACTAGTGAGAATAGATTTGAAATATTGGCAATTGAGCTCTCTTCATTTCAAATTGAATGGAGCACCATGCCAAGGTATGAGGCAGTAGCGATATTAAATATCGCAGAGGACCATATTGATTGGCATGGTTCCTTTGGCACCTATGCCAATACAAAAATGTCTTTATTAAAGCGTAGTGATTTAGCAATCTTGAATTTGAATGATCCAGAAATTACCCTACGAAGTGCAACCTGGACCGGGCGAAAGGTTTATTTTGGATTTGGCTCGCCTCAAGTAGGCGAAATAGGAATTGTAGAGGATCTATTGATCGATCGCTCATTTGTTACAACTACTGATGCTGCTGAAGTAATTGCCGAGCTAAGTGATGTTAAACCTGCGGTGCCACACAATGTCGCAAACGCAATGGCTGCTGCTGGGTTAGCCCTTGCCCTTGGAATAGCTCATCCGCTAATTAAGGCGGGAATTGCTAACTTTAAATTAGATAAGCACCGCCTTGAGACCGTTTATGAAGCAGATGGAATAGCTTGGATTAATGATTCAAAGGCGACAAACCCACACGCGGCAAGTGCAGCCCTACTGTCTCATTTCTCTAATATCTGGATCGCAGGGGGGTTGGCAAAGGGTGCGAACATGGATGAATTAGTTAAACGGACCAAGTCGAGAATTAAAGCTGCCATTGTCTATGGCAAGGATGGTGAATTAATTGCTAGGGCGTTAGCCGAATATGCACCTAAAATTACGATTTATCGGATTGCAAAGAGTACAAGCGCACCAGGGATGATGGATGAAATTGTAAGTTGCGCTCTAAAGATTGCGACAACTGGTGACACCGTTCTCTTGGCACCTGCTTGCGCATCTATGGATCAATTCTCGTCCTATGCTGAGCGCGGAAACCTCTTTACGCAGTCTGTAGAAAGGTTGGTTGCAAAGTGAAGCGAGGAGTTCGAGAGCAGGGTCGCAGCTACGCAAATTTTCTCTCTAAACCAACTGCCTCATATCTGATGGTTCTAGGTAGCGCCGGTGCGCTCTCTGGCCTTGGACTTTTAATGGTCTTATCGGCATCATCCGTAACTTCATTATCTGAGAGTGGCAATGCCTACACAATATTTCTTAAGCAACTACTCTTTTTAGCCGTAGGTATTCTTATTTCGGCTATTACTATGCGAATGAAGATTGCTCACTGGGAAAGTCTGGCTCGGGTTGCTTTACCATTTGGATTTGTTGCACTTCTGCTTCCAATATTTTTTGGTTCAAGCGTTAACGGAAATCGAAATTGGATTCCAATCGGGCCATTTACCTTGCAGCCAAGTGAATTTGCCAAATTGGCCCTCATTCTTTATTGCGCACTGCAACTTAGAAAGCATCTAGAACGGCGCGCAAAAGGGATAGCTTCCAATTCAATTGGGATAGTTGCAATCGGTAGTATTGGATTTCTGATACTTATTTTGGCCGGCAGAGATTTAGGGACAGCTTTAATCGTTGCTGGAATTGTCTTTGCGATGTTATTTATTTCAGGAACAAATTTAAAGGCGCTCTTCGGGATCTCATCCCTTACTCTTCTAGCCGGACTTGCATTGGCTGTCACTGAACCAGCTCGACTGAAGCGGTTTAAAGCGGTAATTGATCCATTTGCACCCGAAGTCTACAAATTGGCTGGATGGCAGCCAGCTCACAGTTTAATGAGCCTTGCCAGTGGCGGTTTATTCGGAGTAGGTATTGGAGCAAGCAAACAGAAGTGGGGCAACCTGGCTGAGGCACATACCGATTTTATTTTCTCTGTTATCGGAGAAGAACTTGGTCTGCTAGGAACACTTTCAGTTATCACACTATTCGGGGTCTTGATTTTTGCAATTTTCCGAATTGCAATCACCACTAAAGATATTTTCGCTAAGTATGTCGTAGTGGGGATTGGATGTTGGATTATCTTGCAGGTACTCGTAAATCTCATGACTGATGTTGGAATAGTTCCGGTAATCGGTGTGACTCTGCCATTCATCTCATATGGTGGCTCTTCACTAATTGCTAATTGCATTGCACTCTCTTTTGTCCTGAACGTTGCAAGAAGTGAACCAGAATTTATAGCGGTGCGAAAAGCACGTAAGGCTGCAAGTAATGTATAGAATTTTATTGGTTGGTGGCGGCACCGCTGGACATGTCGAACCGGCACTCGCTGTTGGAGATTGGCTATTGAATAGCCGCGAAGAGAGTATAGATATAGCTTGCGAATTTATTGGCACTAGAGGCGGAATTGAAAATGATCTCGTGCCAGCCGCTGGTTTAAAGTTGCACCACATTGTTAAATCTCCATTACCAAGGCGAATTACACCAGGTGCATTTCTATGGCCATTAAAGTTTGTAACAGCTTTTTTACAAGCACTTAGTATTATTAGATCAGCAGATTTAGTTTTAGGTTTTGGTGGCTATGTAAGTGCTCCCTGTTACTTGGCAGCCAGATTTGCCAAAGTTCCAATCTTTGTCCATGAAGCTAACGCTCTTCCTGGTTGGGCAAATAAACTTGGAGCGAAATTTGCAGCAGAAATTCTTATCGCCTTTTCAAGCACTTCAAGCATGGGGCCGGGTTTCAAGAGTGCTAAGTTGGTTGGGATGCCGATCCGTGAAGAAATTTTTGTAATTTCCAAGTTGAGCAAATCCGAGCGAGCCAAAAATTGGGGCGATACATATAGAGAGCTGGGCATTGACCGGAGCAAGAGGACTATTTTTGTATTCGGTGGCTCACTAGGCGCTAATTCCATAAATAGGGCTGTAGCAGATGCGCTGCCAGAGCTTTTAAATAGTGGATATAACATCATCCACAGCGTAGGAAAAGGAAATGTGCTGCCAGAGGCACTACCTGGGTATCTCCCATTAGCTTATGTTGGGAATATGGCAGAGATGTATATAGCTAGTGATTTAATTATTTCGCGCGGTGGAGCAGTATCTTGTGCTGAGATTGATGCCTCAAACTCCTTTGCATTAATTGTTCCACTGGCTATCGGAAATGGTGAACAGATTGCAAATGCCCAAGAGTTGATCGCTAAAGGTTCTGCGCAAATATGTCTGAATGTTGATTTCACAGGGAAGTGGATACTTGCAAATGTTGAAGGCTTAATGGCTAAAGCAATTGCCTGGAAGGCTGAGTCTCGGGCCACGCAGAGAGAGCCAGCAGCTGCGATGATTGGTAAGTTGGTTTTGAAAAATTTGGCAGGTAGATCTAAATGAAGTTAGCCGACCTCGCGACAAAGCGCGTGCACTTTATTGGGCTTGGTGGCGCCGGCATGAGTGGTATTGCACGAATTATGTTGGCTCGTGGAATTAGCGTTTCAGGTTCAGATGCGAAAGATTCATCTGTTCTCTCTGGATTGAAGACGCTGGGTGCTGAAGTCTTCATTGGACACGAGGCAACAAATATCGAGGGCGCGGCAGTTCTCGTAGTTTCAAGTGCGATCTCTGATTTGAATCCCGAACTTATTAAGGCGAAATCTGACGGTATTTTGATTTTAACTAGAGCAAAGGCGCTGGCACTTTTAATGTCTGAGTCTAAATCAGTTGCAGTCGCCGGAACTCATGGCAAGACGACAACCACCTCAATGCTGACTGTCGCGCTACAACATGTTGGGCTCGACCCATCCTTTGCAATTGGTGGAATGATAAATCGTGGGGGTATCAATGCCCACCTAGGTTCGGGTGAGATTTTTGTTGCCGAAGCCGATGAATCTGATGGCTCGTTCCTGGAGTACCGACCATTTGGTGCAATTATTACAAATATCGAACTAGATCATGTAGATAACTTTCCAAATATCGAGTCGGTTTATGAGCTCTTCAAAAATTTTGTGGCATCAATCCAGAGCGGTGGCTTCCTAGTAGCAGGAGTAGAAAGTCCTGGAGTCCGCCATCTCCTCGGCGAAATTAAACGAAGTGATATCGAAATAATCACATATGGTCGGGATGCAGATATCTCAATCTCGCACATCTCACTTCAGAGCGATAAGAGCTATGCCCGGGTAGTCAAGCTGGGAGCAGTCCTAGGCGAACTTTCACTAGCAATACCAGGTGAACACAATGTAGAGAATGCAACTGCAGCACTTGCTACTGCGCTGAAATTGGGAGCGCCTACGGCTGAAACTTTGGTAGGGCTTGCTAATTTCACTGGGGCTAAGCGGAGATTTGAAAATAGGGGTGGCTTTGGCGGAGTTGAAGTCATTGATGATTATGGCCACCATCCAACTGAAGTACGAGTGACCCTTGAGACCGCCAAACGTTATGCGAAGGCCGGCAAGGTAATAGTAATTTTCCAGCCGCACCGCTATTCGCGGACCGCAATGTTTCTTAAAGAATTCGCTCAAGTTTTAGACATTGCAGATCGCGTTTTTTTGCTCGAGGTTTATGCTGCAAGCGAGGCGCCGATGCCAGGGATCTCTTCAATTTTGATAGCAAAAAGGATGTCGCCAACTAAAACTATCTTTGAACCGTCGATGATTGAAATTGTTAACTTAGCAGTAGCCCAAGCACAAGCAGGAGATGTAATAATTACTTTGGGTGCTGGCGATGTTAATTTGCTTGTGCCACTAATCCTGCAAACACTCGAAGAGAAGTTGTAAATTAGATTGAAGAAAGTAGCGCTCTGGCTCTTTGCGTTAACCGTAGCGACTGGAACCGTATATGGCCTAGGTTGGTCGAATATATTAGCAATTAAATCAATCGAGTTCACTGGGGTAAGTGAAGTGAATTTAGTGAGGTTTCACCTTCAAGCTAACCAATCAAAATTGGTTACAGGCCAACCACTTGCTCGAATCAATCCGAGAACTGAAGCTAATAAGATTACCGAATTAAAGTGGATAGCGGAGGCACGAATTTCTAGGGATTGGTGGCAGCGCAAAGTTGTAGTAGATCTGGTCCCAAGAACCCCAGTAGCAATGTTTAAGGATAGGAAAACTGGAACCTCTCCAAACCTGGAGCCAAGGTATCTGGCTAGTGACGGTGTTGAATTCTCTGGTCCAGGGAAGTTTCCAAAGCTAGCTGAAATAACGGTTGCCCAGAAGTCAATTGCCGCCCGTCGAGAGGTTGCCCAATTTGTCTCCTACCTACCCGATGATCTTGTATCCGCCTTGGTGGCCCTAGAAGTAACTGAAGATGGCGAAATGCTCACTGATACTAATTTGCGCAGACTATCTCTCTCAATTAATTGGGGCAGTTCAAACTTGGCAGATGACGTTGCGGTAAAAAGCCGAGTTTTAAAGGGTTTGTTAGCGCTGCCAGAAAATAAGAAAATTAGGGTGGTTGATCTTCGAAGTGCAAATTCACCAATAGTTAAATAGAGGTGTTAATCATCAGATTTAAATAGCAACTTTTTAATTCGTGTCGGTCGTTGATTGCAAGCGTGAACCCGCATAGTTTTGCTACGTAGTAGCGCGCTACATAAATCTCAACTAGAGATTTAGGGTTTAGGAAGAGGCAGATTGTGGCAACACCACAGAATTATTTAGCAGTCATCAAAGTTGTTGGAGTTGGTGGCGGCGGTGTTAATGCAATCAATCGAATGATTGAAGCCGGATTAAAAGGCGTTGAGTTTATTGCGATTAATACCGATTCACAACAATTAATTATGAGTGATGCGCATGTGAAATTAGATATTGGTAGAAAATTAACTCGTGGACTTGGTGCTGGTGCCGCTCCTGAAATTGGTAAGCAAGCTGCACTAGATCACACTGAAGAGATTGAAGAGATGCTGCGCGGTGCAGATATGGTCTTTGTAACTGCCGGTGAAGGTGGTGGCACTGGAACAGGTGGCGCGCCAATAGTTGCAAAAATTGCTAAAGACCTTGGTGCACTAACAGTCGGTGTTGTTACTAAACCATTTACATTTGAAGGAAAGCGCAGAACTGCGCAAGCCAACGAAGGCATTGCGTTATTGCGCGAAGAAGTTGATACTTTGATTGTTATCCCTAACGATCGCTTATTAGCGATTTCAGATCGCTCAATTAGTCAGCTAGAAGCATTTAGAAGCGCAGATCAAGTTTTACTTTCCGGTGTTCAAGGCATCACAGATTTAATTACTACTCCTGGATTAATCAACTTGGATTTTGCAGATGTAAAGAGCGTTATGTCAGGTGCTGGTTCAGCGTTAATGGGAATCGGCTCAGCCAGAGGTGAAGCTCGCGCAACTCGCGCAGCAGAGCTCGCAATGTCTAGCCCACTCCTTGAAGCTTCAATTGATGGCGCGCATGGCGTGCTTCTCTCGATCGCCGGTGGTTCAGATATCGGACTATTTGAATTGAGCGAAGCGGCAGAGCTGGTTGCACAGTCGGCTCATCCTGATGCAAATATCATCTTTGGAACCGTAATCGATGATGCACTTGGCGACGAGGTTCGTGTAACCGTTATAGCTGCTGGTTTTGAGGGCGGATTGCCTAAGCGAGTATCTGTACCAATAATTGATGCAGCATCACTTTCTGGTAATGCCGATCCAATCGCCGCGAATGATCCGCTGGCAGTTGCTTTAGATGTACCAACCCTCTCGGTTACTTCAGGCAATCCAGGTCGAAAGCGGATTACCTTTGAAGATTTAGTTACCGAAGATGACATAGACATCCCCGATTTCATGAAGTAAAAAGCGATTAGCTCAATTTCTTAATATGCCTCAGACCCTTTTTACTGCTCGGTCTGGTGGGGTATCTTCTAGAGAATTCACTTCATTTAATTTAGCGCTCCATGTAGGCGATTTGGCCGCTCATGTAATGACAAACCGTGACCTACTGGCTTCAGCGCTAAGCCAGAGGCAGCCGATTTACATGAATCAAGTTCACGGAAATTTGGCGATTGAGGTTAGTTCAGCGAACTCTAAGGCCATAACCGCGGATGCGATATTCACCAGCGAGGTGGGGTTGCCGCTAGTTGTACTTAGCGCAGACTGTCTTCCAATATTAATTAGCGCTAAGGGCGCAGTTGCAGCAATTCATGCTGGTCGCGAAGGATTAATTAATGGGGTAATTTCAAATTGCATCCAAGCAATGCGAGCTATCGGCGCAATCGATTTTGAGGCGCAAATTGGCCCCGCGATTTGTGCAAATTGTTATGAAGTTGATATGCAGATGTACCTTGAGCTAACCGATAGATTTCCGAATTTAGCAACAGAGGGGAGCAGGCACGCTCTAAATTTAAGAGCAGAAGCGTTGGCGCAACTCAAAGAATTAGGGGTAAAGGTTTCAATAATTGATATTTGTACCGCAGAGAGTGAGAACCATTTCTCATATCGTCGTGATGGTAAAACTGGCAGAGGCGCTGGAGTGATAGCGCTATGAACTCTTTCACAGCCAGAGAGGTTGAGATAGCCGCGAATTTAGCTGCTGTTGCGCGGCGTATTTCCAATGCGGCAGAGATATGCGGTCGAAAAGCTGAAGAAATTACCCTCATTGTTGTAACAAAGACTTATCCGGTAAGTGATGTAAAGATTCTCTATGACTTAGGGGTACGAAATTTTGGCGAGAATAGAGATCAAGAGGGCGCGATAAAGGCACCGGCCCTACCCAACGATGCAATCTGGCATTTTCAAGGCCAGATTCAGAGCAATAAGATGAAGTCGATTGCCAGTTGGGCTCAGGTTATTCACTCGATTGATGATCTTTCACATGCGAAAAAATTGGACTCCTTGAGTTTAGAGAAGGAGATTTTCATTCAAGTCTCCTTAGATGGCACGACAAATAGCGAGGTCAGGGGAGGTGTCGAAATAGATCAGGTTTCAGGCTTAATTTCGGAGGTACTAAAACTGCCTAACTTGAATATTCTCGGTTTGATGGCGGTGGCCCCACTCGCAAGGCAACCGGTTCTAGCCTTTGAGAAGCTGGCGAAGTTGGCAGATCAGATTAGAAGAGCACACCCAGATATTTCAAAAGTATCTGCAGGGATGAGCAATGACTTTGAGGAGGCTATCGGCCAGGGTGCGACACACATCCGAATTGGGAGCCAAATACTCGGAGTTCGCTAGCTCGTAACTTAGGCTTATCCCATGGCTAATGCATTTAGAAAAGCGGCAAACTTCCTCGGTTTAGTGGATGATGAAGAGGGCGCTATAGCCGCTCCAGAGGTTGCTAGAAGTGAATCTCGTTTCAATCGTCAGGTCCGTTCAGCAACTGTAGAACAGCCACGGCCTCCATCATATTTAAAAAGTGCACCACTTCGTTCTGCCCCAGTTGTCTCACAGAGTCAGAGCGCGGTTGGGCAAGAGGGCGCAGTAATTGATCGCATTGTTACTCTTCACCCAAGAATGTATAGCGATGTTCGTGGAATTGGTGAGCACTATCGTCTAGGTCAGCCGGTAATTATGAATCTAAGTGATATGGAAGAATCTGAGCGAAAGCGAATGATCGACTTTGCATCAGGTTTGGTTTTCGGACATTACGGAAGTATTGAAAGAGTAACTTCAAAGGTATTTCTATTAACTCCGCCGAATGTAATGGTGAGCAACGAAGATAAGACTGCTGCTGCTCAAGCAAGCTTCTTTAACCAGAGCTGAGATTAATTGAGTCTAATATTTGACTTGCTTCATACTGCGCTTAATATATTTATTCTTGCGTTAGTTGGTCGTTTAATACTTGATTACGCAAGAATATTTGCAAGTAGTTGGCGACCAAAGGGGATAGTCCTTGGGGTTGCCGAATTTATATATGCAATAACTGATCCCGCAGTTAATTTCGTTAGAAAGTTTGTACCGCCACTTCGCCTTGGCCCAGTTGCCCTCGATCTCTCTTTTATTGTCATCTTCTTTGGAGCCCAACTTCTCTCAACTCTTTTGAGCTCAGTGGCTAGAAGTTTTTAAGTACTAGAGTTATTTGCTCTGATCAATTTTCTTTAACTCCAACCATAGTCCGATATCGCTCTCTGCTAAAGCTTCCTTCTCGGCAACCTCTGCAAAATCTATTGCCAGCACTTCCTCACCAATTTGAGCAAGGTTCTTATTTATTGCGTTCTTTAGGTCTGGGCCGGCAGCCCATTTAACATGGATGCGATCGCTAATATCAAAGCCAGATTGTTTACGCTCTTCTTGAATTGCTCTGATTGCTTCGCGTACTAGCCCGGCCTCGATTAGTTCAGGTGTCAGGGTTAAGTCCAAGGCAACGCTCTCGCCACTGTGGCTTGCTACAGACCATCCTGCTTTTGGAGTTTCAGTAATAACCAAATCATCAATCTCGATAACGGCTTTACCAGAACTTCCAAATGTTATTTCCACGCTATGTTCAGCCCGTATTTTTGCAACTAGCGTGGTGTGATCTTGATTGATAATTGCTTGGGCAATCTCTTGGACATCAGCGCCATACTTTGCGCCAATTGATCTGAAGTTTGCCTTAACTGAGATGCTTACAAGGTCAGCACCAGCAGATGAGATATCTTCTAAGCTCTGAACATTTAACTCATCTGAGATATGAGATCTGATCTCTAGATCCATCTCAGTCCAACCATTAGCTGCGACTAGAGCTCTAGCAAGTGGCTGTCTAATTTTAACTTTGGAGTCTGCTCGCGCAGATCGGCCTAGCTCTACTAGCCGGCGTGAGAGACGCACAGAGTTTGATAACTTCTCATCAATAGCTGCGCTATTAGATGCTGGAAAATCTGCCAAGTGAACAGATTCAAATTCTGCTGGTTCAATATTTCGAATTAGCTCTTGCCAAACATGCTCGGTAATAAAGGGGACCATAGGAGCCATTACAAGTGTCAATTCTTTTAAGCATTTGTAAAGGGTATTTAGCGCGGCTCCTTCACCATCCCAGAACTTTCTTCTAGAGCGACGGACATACCAATTTGAAAGATCGTCGATAAATTCTCCGATCAGATTCCCGGCCTCTTGTGAGTCAAAATTTGCGTAAGCGATATCTACCTTTGCAATCAAGGCATTTAGCTCTGAGAGAATCCAACGATCCATAGTTGATGTGCTCTTGGAGAGATCACCCAATTTAAAATCTGATGCTCTGGCATAAAGGGTAAAGAATGAGACGGTATTCCAATACGTCAGAAGGGTCTTTCGTACAACATCAGAGATCGCATCGTGTCCCACACGCCTAGCGCTCCACGGAGAGCCAGCGGCCAACATATACCAACGAACCGCGTCAGCACCATGTTGATCCATAAGCGGCATAGGCTCTAGAACATTTCCTAGATGCTTGCTCATCTTTCGGCCATCTTTATCCAAAATGTGCCCAAGGCAGAGAACGTTCTCGTATGAGCTCTTGTTAAAGACTAAAGTTCCAATAGTCATCAGGGTATAGAACCAACCGCGAGTCTGATCAATTGCTTCGCAGATGAAATCTGCTGGGTAGGAAGCCTCAAATTTTTCGATTGAGCCTGGCTTATGCGGGTAGCCCCACTGGGCAAATGGCATTGCGCCAGAGTCAAACCAGCAGTCGATAACTTCAGGAGTACGTACTGCTATTTCCTCACATTGGGCGCACTTAAAATTTATGTCATCGACAAATGGTCGGTGCGGATCAGATTTAGAGAGATCAGCTCCTGCCAACTCGCCAAGTTCTGCAAGTGAGCCGATACAAATCTCATGCTTATTGGAACAGCGCCAGATCGGAAGCGGGGTGCCCCAATAGCGATTGCGTGATATTGCCCAGTCAATATTATTGTTTAACCAGTCACCGTAGCGACCAGTTTTAATTGTCTCAGGATGCCAATTGGTATTCGCATTCTCACGTAGCAGAGCCTCTTTGATCTCAGTTGTACGGATATACCAAGAAGGTTGTGCGTAATACATCAGTGCTGTGTGACAGCGCCAACAGTGTGGATATGAATGCTCATACTGCTCCTGCTTAAAGAGTAAACCTCGTTTCTTCAACTCTTTAATCAGAGGTTTATCTGCATCTTTGAAGAAGGTGCCGCCAATAATTGCAAGATCTTCTTGGAAATGGCCATCCGGGGAGATTGGATTTGTGACAGGTAGCCCGTACTTTCGACATACGGCAAAGTCATCGGCCCCGAATGCGGGGGATTGATGAACCAGACCAGTTCCATCTTCGACCGTAACATAATCTGCTAAGACGATGTAATGCGCATCTAGTATTTCAACAAGATCTAGTGGTGGTGAATATTTTGTATGTTCGAGCTCGCTCCCAATGAAGCTTGCGATCACTTTGCGATCCTCGCCTAAAATCGGAGCTAGGTTTGCAGCGACGACGAGGCGCTCAATTTTCTCGTCAGCAGTAATCTCAATTACTTGATATTCAACCTTTGGATTTACCGCAACAGCAGTGTTAGAAACTAAAGTCCAAGGAGTCGTCGTCCAGACCAAGAGGCTGGCGCTTAATTCGGCCAACTTTCCAGAAGTAACAGGGAATCGCACGTAAACAGATTGATCCTTTATCGTCTCATAGCCTTGAGAGAGTTCGTGATCAGATAGCCCAGTGCCACAGCGTGGACAGTAAGGAGCTACGCGATAATCTTGGACTAAGAGGCCTTTCTTCCAAATTTGTTGCAATGACCACCATACGCTCTCAACATATTCAGGTGACATAGTCCAATATGCATCATCGAAGTCAACCCAGAAGCCCATGCGACGTGTCATCGCAGTAAATTCACCGACATGCTCTTGGACTGATGTTCGGCATTCATCGTTGAACTTTGCAATTCCATACTTCTCGATATCACCCTTGCCATTAAATCCAAGTTGCTTCTCGACTGCAATTTCTACTGGAAGTCCATGACAATCCCATCCTGCCTTTCGCAGAACTTGATTACCTTTCATCGTCTGATATCTTGGAAAGAGGTCCTTAAAAACTCGAGCTTCAATATGGTGAGTTCCTGGTTTTCCATTTGCCGTAGGTGGACCTTCGTAGAAAGTCCAGCTTGGTGCGCCATCTCGCGCTGCAATTGATTTT
>ERZ889217.462-NODE-462-length-24818-cov-6.777652_pt1 | contig 24818 bp, 17 predicted proteins | sample MGYA00521098_ERZ889217 | MGnify/ENA primary metagenome ERZ889217 (study PRJEB32303, sample SAMEA104408613) | aquatic metagenome | biome: Brackish water; feature: Pelagic; material: water | place: Baltic Sea | collected 2014-06-10T22:04:00 | depth 2,362 m ... | reverse complement strand
ACTGCTCGCTGTGATCGTTGCCTGCTGGTTGTGTTTCGGTCTGTCCGACACCTGCGCCGAGGATTCCAGCGGGTTCTCAGGCGACCGAGCGATGGCCCACTTGTTGACAATCTGCGACCTGGGGCCGCGGCCCAGCGGGTCTGAGGCGATGCGGCGGCAGCGGAGCCTCTTAGCTGAACACTTTCGGGCTGCCGGGGGAAGGGTGACCGGGCAGGCGTTCGAGGTCCGCGACCGGCGGACGGGCAAGCCGGTGCACATGGAGAACATCCTCGTCACCTGGCATCCCGACCGCGACAACCGGATTCTCCTCGGAGCCCACTACGATACGCGGCCCTACCCGGACCGTGATCCAGTCGATCCCCAGGGACGCTTCATCGGCGCCAACGACGGGGCCAGTGGCGTGGCCCTGCTGATGGAAATGGCTAGCTTCATGCCGGCGTTAGAAGGCCCGGGGGTGGATTTCGTGCTCTTCGATGCCGAGGAGTACGTCGTTCATCCTCGCGATCCCTACTTTCTCGGCTCGACATTCTTCGCCCGCCAATACGCGGCCAAGCGGCGGGAAGGAGCAGGGCCGACCTATCGCTGCGGAGTGATCGTGGACATGGTGGCCGATCGTGATCTGGCCATCTGGCAGGAGCGAAAGAGCATGTCATGGCCCGAGACGCGGCCGGTGGTCGAAGCGATCTGGGATGTGGCGGCCCGTCGGGGGGTGCGGCAGTTCGTGCCCGAGCCGCGGCATGAGGTCGAAGACGACCACGTCCCGCTGCGAATGATCGGTCGGATCCCGACGTGCGACATCATCGACTTCGACTATCCAGCCTGGCATACCACGCAGGACACTCCCGAGCAGTGCTCGGCCGAATCGCTCGGAGCAGTTGGGGATGTGCTGCTGGCCTGGCTGCGGGAGCAGCGGTGACGTGATGAATCGGCCGCCGCCCCACCGCGTGCCCTTGGTCGTGCCTGAGTGCGGCCTGGGTGATGTCGCGGTTTCGGTGTCACTCTGGCTTGTCCCCCACGGTGCCGCCGTGCTGGCCGGCGATCGGGTTCTGGAACTCGTCGCCGGCGGGGTGACGATTGATCTCAAGGCCCCGGTGAACGGACGGCTTGTGAGCCAACTCGTCGAGGAGGATCAGTTGGTGACGGTGGGCAGGGTTGTGGCCGAGTTTGAGGCGGCGGCATGAGCGACCCGATTGCCAGCGACGAGCGGGCCCAGCCCGCAGCCAGGCTGGGCGTTTGGCCGCTGGCCGTTGGCGGCGGCCTTACGATGTTTCTCGCCCAGCCGCCGGCAGATCTCTGGCCGCTGGCCTGGCTCGCGCCGCTGCCCTGGCTGGCCTTGGTGCAACTGCATCCAGCGGCCCGGGGCCGGCGGCCGTGGCTGGCCATGTGGTGCGGGGGCTGCACGTATTGGCTGCTGGCCATCCATTGGCTGCGGTTGCCACACCCCGTCACATCGATCGGCTGGGTGCTGCTCTCCTTCTATCTCGCCCTCTATCCGCTGCTCTTCATCTGGTCGGCCCGGCGGCTCGTGCACCGCTGGCGGTGGCCCCTCGTGCCTGCGGCAATGGTGGCCTGGGTTGCGTGCGAGCAGCTGCGGGGGGAGATCCTGGGCGGTTTCACATTCGCCGGCCTCGGGCATACGCAGTGGCGTTGGACCACACTCATCCAAGTGGCCGATACGGTTGGGGCGGTTGGTGTCGGTGGCGTGGTGATGGCCGGGGCGGCTGGTCTGGCGGCAGTGCTGAGGCTGACTTTCGGGACGGCAGCCTGGCGTTCAGCGGTTCTCAATCTCCTGATGGCGGCAACGGTGGTCGGCGGAAGCCTGGCCTATGGCTCCTGGCGGCTGGCGACGGAACCACCCCACGATCGACCGCCCCTCGACATGCTGCTCGTGCAGGGTTCGATCGATACGGAACTCAAGCAGGATCTGGCGGCCGCGGCTGGCGTCGTGGGGCAGTACGACCTGCTCACGGTTGAGGGGCTCGCCGACCCCGCTGCGCCAGGGCCACCGGATGTGATCGTCTGGCCAGAGACGATGTGGCGGTGGCCGCTGGTGGAGATTGATCCATCGGAGCAGATTCCGGAGCCGGTGGTCGAGGATGTCCTCGGCCCCGGTGCGGGTGGCACTCCAGAGGGCCGCCAGGCGCGGGCGCGAACCTTACTCGAGGCCGAGCGGTTCGACGCGCTGGCGTCGTATGCCCGCCACTACGCCACGACCTGGATCGTAGGCGTTGACCGGCAGCGGTTCACGTCGAAGGCAGCCGCCCGTGTCGAGCACTTCAACGCGGCGGTCGTCCTGGATGCAGCCGGCCGAATGCTGGCCTGCTACGACAAGATGTACCCGGTCATGTTCGGGGAATACGTTCCCTTGGCAGACCGCTTTCCGTTGCTCTACCGGCTCACGCCGCTCCGGGCCGGACTCACGGCTGGCACCCGGCCGGTGCTGGTGGAGGTGGCCGGCTACGGACTCGCACCGACGATCTGCTATGAGACCGCCCTGCCGACCGCGATCCGGACGATCGTGCTGCGGCTGTCTGCGGGTGGCCGCAGGCCCGACGTGATCGTCAACCTCACCAACGACGGCTGGTTCTGGGGCTCGAGCGAACTCGACATGCACCTCGCCGCAGCGATTTTCCGGGCCGTGGAGGTACGGACACCGGTCATGGTGGCTGCCAATACGGGAATTTCAGCAGCGATCGACGGCTCAGGCCGGCTGCTGGCCAGCGGCCCCCGGCGGGCTACTGCCACCCTCCGAGTCGGAATCTGGCGGGATGGTCGCTGGAGTCCCTGGCTGACGGCGGGGACCATCCCAACCGGGGTGACCTTGGCGGTCGTGGCGGTTCTCGCGCTCGAATGGCTCGTCATGTCGCGGCTTGCCCTGAGCCCTGCCAGCGGCCGACAATGAGAACTCCGGCGGCGAGCACGGTCGGGAATGTGCCGTGCGGGTCCGTGTGGGAGCCATCATGAACGTCATCGGCAAAGTTTTTCTGTTTGCGGTGTTCATCATGAGCCTGATGCTCATGACACTTGCGGGGGCGATCTACGTCTCCCACGTGAACTGGAAGGACGAGGTTCTCCGCACTCCGGAGGAGAGTGGGCTGGATCAACAGCCCGGATACAAATACCGACTCGAAGAGGCCCAGAAGGAGAGGGATCGGCTTGAGGGGCAGATCACGCACCTCCAGCAGGCGGTGGCGGAGTCGGAGCGATCCCGCGATCAGGTGCTCGCAAAACTACAGTCGGCGATCATTCAGAAAAATGAAGAGTTGTTGGCGTTGCGCGCCGACAAAGAGGCCCGCGAGCAGGACCAGCGCGAGAAGGTCGCGCTCCTCGAAAAGACCACCCAGGATCTCGAGCAGGCCCGCGACCAGGTCGAGGCGCTCTCGAAACAGGTCACCGAGCAACAGTCCAAGGTCGATGCTCAGGTGGGCCGGTCAGCGGAACTCTCCGCCCAACTGGCCGAGACAAAATCCTTCCTCACGATCGCCGAGGAACGGAAGGCCCAACTCGAAAAGCAGGTCGCCAACGCGCGGCTGCTCCTCCAGCAGAGCGGGCTCGACATCGAGAGCCTGCCCAAGGACCGTGTGCCGAATATCGAGGGTCAGGTGCTGGCTGTTGCCTCCGGCACGATTGAAATTTCGCTTGGGAGCGACGACGGCCTCCAGGTTGATCACGTGCTGGAGGTCTACCGCCAGGGTGAGTATGTGGGCCGGGCGGTCGTGACCAGCGTGCGGCCCGACCGGGCTGTCGCCCGGATCGTGAAGGAGTATGCCCGCGGCATCGTCCAGCGGGGAGACCGTGTGACCACCCGGCTGAAGGCCTGACCGCCAAGGAACGACCGCAGCATGAGCATCGATTCAGACAGCGGTGGCCAGGGCAGGCCACCGATCAACACCGACACCGCGATGCTGCTGCTGTCGTTCACGGCCTTGGCAATCGGCTGCATCATCCTGGCAGTCGATCTGTTCACCCGCCGGCTCCCGATGGGTCCTCCCACATAACACCCTGACAACGACTTGAGCGGGGGCTCAGAGCGAGTCCGCTGGGGTGTCGCCGTCGTCGTCCACCGTTGGCTCTTCGGGGGCATCGTCCGTGGCAGCCGGCTCGGACGGCGGATTCGGCACGGGAGGCTGTGGCACAGGAAGTCTGGCGGCCACGGTCCTCCGGCCCGCAAGGGAGACGACGACGCCCTCTGGGCTGGCCAGCACCAGCCGCTCACCGAGTGGGTCGATCACAGGCACCGTGAAGCACCCGAGGCAGAGCCGTGCGCCCCTTCGGCCGCTTGCAAGATCGCGGGCTGAGAGGAACCCCGTCGTGTCGAGGCACCAGACCCGACCGTCGATGATGGCCAGCGGCCGGCCCGAGTGCGGTGACTTCCAGAGCAGATCGCCGGTGCTCGCCTGGAAGGCCGCGAGGCCGGAAGGTCCAAGCGAGACCACAACCACGTTCTCCCCGACGATGGGCCCCCCCTCGGGCACTTCATCGATGATGGTGTGCCAGCCGGTATAGGCAACTGAATTGCCATCAGCGTCTCGCCCCACACCAGTTGTCGCTCGAAATCCGGACGGCGCGCGGGCGATGCGGGCCACGTCACCGGCGCGGGTTGCCACGAACACGTCGCGGTCTCGAACCACCGGTGGGCCGCTGGCTGGACTGCCGAGGTCGAATTCCAGCCGCGGGCTCGAGTCCTCGTGGATCACGATAGCCACGAGCAGGCCGTCGTTCGTGCACCAGAGGATGCCGTTCTCGTAGGGAATCGGAGGCAGCTCCACGCTCCCGGAACTGGTGATCATTTCGAAGCGGTCCTCGGGCACCTGACTCCGTAGGTGGTCGGGCCGCGCTTCCTTGGCCTTGCCCTCGGCCACTGCCGCGGCGATTGAGATCGTCGCCGGTTGTTTCGCCAGCTTCGCGATCTTGCCTTGGGTGAGCGGCGCGTAGATCCAGTCGGCAGACGGAATGGCCGCGGTCGAGGCGAGCGAAGGCAGGAAGCGGTCCCAGATGGTCCGCCCGGTGACGGCGTTGATCACGGTCAGGTCACTCCCGCGGGCCACGCTCACAGCTTCGGGGCCGATGCCCACCGTTTCGATCGGGAACCGGGAGCCATCTCCAGGCCGCGTCCAGATCACCGTGCCCCGTCCCGGACCTGATGCCCTGGCCGAGATGGCAGCGAGCGTGCCATCACCAGCCTCGGCAATGACCAGTTCCTTGCCCACAACGACCCGATCCAGCCGCCAGGCGGCCGAGTCGAATGGCACCTGCACGACCCATTCCCGATCGAGCCCCGCCCGGGCTGCGACCAGATCATCGGCCGCCGTACCGCAGAGGCACGGGTGGCCAAGAGCCACAGCCCTCGTCAGGCAGGCTGCGGATATCACGAGCAGAACGGCAATCCTGGGCAGAGGCAAACGGGCTGAACAGTCCATAGGAAGGGACCTCTCGGGCTGATCGGGGGCTGATGGGCGTTGGATGGGGGGAAACCCACAACCAAGGATAGTTCGCCGATTTCGCCGTACAAAAATGCTAGGCTTCGGGCTTCCCTCCGCCGTTCCTCAAACCCTCCCACCGCATGGCCAAGGACGCTTCGCTGCCACAGCAGACTGATCCCGCCGACGTCGTCGTGGGCTACCTCAACTTCTCGGCTGGGGCGTTCGACCCGGCAGCCTGGCGGGCCATGAGCGACCTGTATGCTGGGTTCGAGACTCCTGGGGAGAACGGGATCATCGTGGAGCAGGCCGACTCGTCTGCCCGCGTGGCCACACTGCTGCGGACGCGGCTCGGCGAACTGGAAACGAGCCAGCCAGCCTTCCGCGATGCCCGGCAGGCGCGGCGGATGCTCACGACCCTCTTCGATCACCTACTCCCGGCCTACCGGCGGTATCACTCCGACCTGCTCGAGCACCAGCCGCCGGGGGGTGTCGAACGCCCCTTCTTCGTCATGAACGCAGCCAAGGCACTCCTGGCCGAGGCAGCTGCCGACGCTAGCGCTGCGGACGAAGCCGACGATCGGCTCGTGGCTGCCGCGATCGAGCGACTTGACGACTACGTTGGCTGGCGGCCGGTGGCGGTGCTCGAGAACGGCCAGTTGTCGGCTCCGTATCCACACGAACGAGTGGGGCCCGTGCCGCTGTTCGAGGCGGGCGCCGGCGTCGCCCATGGCCGTTACGCCGGACTCGTGGCGGCCGCGCTTGAGATCCTCGCCGCGGCTCCTGCCGACCTCCTCCTCCAGGCCGATTTTGATCTCGATGCGCTCGAGGAACTGGCGATCGATCCCCGGGCGTTCGACTTTCTCCACCCCGCAGCCAGCCGCCCAAACTATCTCTTCGGACTCTGGGATCCTGGCCGGATCGACGAGCAGGGGCGATACCGGCGGATGGTCGTGCAACAGGCCACGCTCGACGGTGTTCTCTCATGGTCGACGGCCTCGGCTGAGGCGGGCCGTCTTCCGACCACCGACGCGGAACTTCGCCTGGAGGCGTCGGCCGTGCTTGCCGGCGTGATGCTGATGGCATCGGGCCTCTGTGGTCATGGCCCCGGGGCGGCCCAGGCGGCCCTCGCGCTCGGCGACCTACTTCCTCGGATCGCCAGTTACCGCGACGGCTTCTACCGCTGGCTCATCGGCCAGCTGCCTGCCCCCCATGCCCGGCGGCTGGAGGACGAAGCCGCCCGGCTCCGGCAGCCCTTCGGCGGAGTCCGTCGGCACATCAACGCGATGCTGGCCAGCCGGCGGGCGAGCCAGGTGGAGCATGTATCGCTGGCGGCGGTGCTAGCGAGGCTCGGCAGGGAAGCGGCTGCCGGGGAATTGGCCGCCGAGGTGCCGGCTGCCTCGGCGCGGATGTTTGCCCGGATCACGAGCCGCTGTGTCGCCGCGCGGCAGGCTCTCGCGCAGCGGGGCGACGCCGTCGCCGCCATTCGCGAACTCGACGAGGCTGTCGATCTCTTGCTGCGGGCCGTCGGTTGCGGGGCCGCTGTCGACCCGTGGAACATTCTCGGCCTGGCCGGCCAGTTTCCCCTGCACGAGCCAGGGGGTGAAAGCCTTCCCGATCCGCGGGTCGAGGATCTTGTGGCCATCACGGGTAACGTCCTTGAAGGGTATGCGTCGGCCTGGCGGCAGGCCGGACTCGCGGGAGACCAGCAGGCCGCGAAGGCTGCGGCGACAGCGATTGAGAAGCTGGCGGCCTGGTGGGATCGCCACGCAACGACTGCCGTTTCGGGTGTGCCACATCTTTCCGGGCGGGAGTGTGTTGAGAGCGGCCGTGAGGTGCTCGAGGTGCTCGCGCTGCGGAAGGCACTTCCCCCCGGCCCGCCGCCAGCTGGTTTCTGGCGGCAGGCAGTGGCGGCCTTCACGTCTCCCCGCAGCCATGCCCAGGCTGCCGAGGCGCTCCTCGACGAGGGCGATCTCGACGGCGCCGCAGGGCTCCTTGTTCACTGGGCCTCGCTTCTCGAAGGGGCCGCGGTTGAACGCACGGGGCCGGTGTGGCTAGCTGCCGCAACCAATTGGCTCGGCCTTGGCCTCGCCGATCCATCACCGCAAGGCCGTCAACGGGTACGGCGGTTTCTGGAACTTGTTGAAGCCAACACCAGCGGCGTGGTCGACATCCTGGAAGCGGCTGCCTTGGGCCGCGAGCCCGGCGAAGCCCAGGACATGATTGGGCCTGACTCAGAGGATGACGACGAGCATGCCGATGCTGAGGAGCGGGTAGCGGCCGCCTACGAGTCGATGGTCTGGCAGGACTCCACTGACGATGGGGTCGACGGTGGCATGCTCGATGTCGACGCGCCGCAGTCGGGATCGGCCGAGGGGATCGCCGCCATCGAGGATGCCGCCGAGTTTCTCATCGGCGTGCTTCGGCTGTTCCGGGGAACGGTGACGGCATGGTGTGCGGCCGAGGCAGCCGATCCGCACCCGCGACGGGCGGAGGAAACCGACTCCGTCGTCGGCTGGCGGCACACCATCCGTCGGCTCGAGCGAACTCTCGTCCGGGCGGCCATGGTCGTAGACGCGCGTGATGTCGAACCCCCGCCCGGCATGTCTCCGACAGAGTTCGACCGTCTCCGCTGGCAGCGGGATGCGGCGACGGAGCGGCTCATCGAAGCCGCCGTCCAGGCAGGTGAGACCCGCCTCGTCCTGTCGGCCTGGCTCCAGTTGGGCAGACGGGCCGCGGCAACGCCCGAGGTCTCGTCTGCCCGCGGCCCGATCAGCCGCCTCTTCGCGGCGGCCATGGCTGGAGATGCTGCGGCGGTTCGCGTCTGGCTGCCGGCTGTTCGCAAGCGGCTCGTTGGTAAGCCGGTGCTCTACGTGCCGCTTTCGCGAGGAGGGCGGCCCGACCGGATCGTGCGGGCCCGGAGCCGGGAGCGGTTGCTCGAACGACTCGCTGCCGTGCTGCCCCGAGTCGGCCTCGTTGAGGAAACCGTCGGGATCGTGCAGTTGGCCAAGGCCCTCGAGAGCCGTCGGCCTCCTGGTGGGGCGAGTGTGAGCGAGTTTGATCGGGTTTTCGAGGCGGCCACGACGGCGCTCACCGAGCGGATCGTTGAGAGCGCCGGAGCCCCGGATGCCGAGGGCCACACACCAAGTTCCGAGGTGATCACCCAGAGGATTCTCGACGGTCTCTCGCTCCTCGTGCCCCGGCTGCTCGAGACCTGGATGACCCATTCCCGGCAGTTGCGGCTCTCGGTCCTCGAGCGGGTGCGGGACGACCGGGCCTTCGCCACCACGCGGGATTTTGTTGAGCGGTATGGGGCCGGGCTGTTCACCCAGCATCTGCTCAGCCCTGCGTCGCTTCGCGGTATCCTCCGCCGCGGAGTACGGCACTACCTCGAGCGGCTTGTCGAACGTGAGCCCGGCGAGTTGCTGGTCGACACTCCCCGGGGGCAGCGTCCAGGGCAGCTGATCGAAGACCTTGCCTCGGGCACGCTTCCAATCCGGCAGGCGGCTACCCGGATGCGGCTCGTCCTCGAGAGCATCGCGGAGAATCATGCCGAGTACCGTGACTGGAACTCCACCACCACCCAGTCTGATCGGGGTGAGTTGCTCCATATCCTGCTGGACCAGCTCCGGCTGAAGGCCGAGTACGACCGCATTGCCTGGACGCTACGGCCGGTGAACATGGCCCACCGGGTCTTGGCTCGGAGGGGGGCGACCGCTGCGGCCGTGGCCTGGAGGCGGCGGATGCAGGACGAGACTGTCGACACGGCCAAGGAGATCATCGAGCGACTGGATGGAATCGAAGCGACGTGGGGAGTCCGCTTGGCGAGCATCGGCGACCGGATTCGTCGGCCATTCACGATGGCGCTGGAGCAGGACGAACTGGAGTCGCTCGTCCGACCTGCCGTGGCTGAAATGGTCAGTGGCCAGCCCGTCGGGTCCGGAGCGATGCTCGAAGCCAAGGCCCGGTCGTTCCTCGGAGTGGCGAGCGGGTCTGGCGTGGAAGTGCCGGATTGGCTCGAACGGCTCGGGGCGGCAGTCGATGCTGCGATCGATCAGACTCAGCGCTCCGGTGGTAACCGGGGGAAGACCGGGGCGTTTCCGGAGTCATTCGTCGCAGTCGTGCCGTGGCAGAGCGTTGCCTGGGAACGGCTCCACGGCGACCTCGGCAGCTGATCGTGAGGGATCAGGCTTTTGTCAACGGACAGCTCGCCGGCTGAGGGCTTCCAGAAAACGACCCGCTGCTGCAGCTGGATCGGTAGCAGCGGTCACGGCCGCTGACACGGCAACCCGCTGGATGCCGATCGCAGCGAGTTCGTCGAGCCGGTCGGGCGTGATCCCACCGATCGCGAAGATCGGCAGTGAAATCTCGGCAGCGGTCGACCTGAGAAACTCTCGGGATGCCTGGCGGGCGAAGGCCTTCGTCGTCGAGGGATAGCAGGGACCGATGCCCAGGTAGTCAGCTCCGGCAGCCGCGGCCGCCCGCGCCTCATTGAGGTCGTGGGCCGTGCGGCCGATGAGCTGCTTGGAGCCGAGCAGCTGCCGGGCCAGTGGAACGGGCAGGTCGTCTGCGCCGATGTGCACGCCATCGATACCCGCCGCGGCTGCCACGGCGATCCGATCATTGACCGTGATGATTGCAGCGGCCGCGATCCGTTGGGCGACGGCCGCCGCCCGTTGTCCCCGATCGAGGAGGACGGCGTCAGAGGCCGACTTGTCGCGGATCTGGATCATCCGCACCCCAGCAGCCAGCAGAGTGGTGAGGAGTTGCTCAAACTCCATCCCGTCAGAACGAGCGTCGAGCAGCACGCACAGCGAAACGTCAGCGAGCTGTTCCCGCAGAGTTGGCAGTCTGGGATCCTGGGGGAGCTGCCGATCGATTTCCTCAGTTGTCATTGTTTTCCCGTTGTACCACGGGCGAGAGAGGGTTCGGAGACATCTTGGCGTCGGGGTGGGCGATCTCTATCCTCCCTGACCCTCTCGGCCCCGCCCGCCGCCCGGAGTCGTCTTGATGGAGTCTGCCCGCTACCTCACGCTCGTCTGGCCGGGCCTGCCCTGGCTCTGGCTCCGGGGAAGCTTTGCGGGCCTCGTGCTGGCCATCGCGTTTGCGGTGACCGTCGATGTGGCGATCCTCACGACCTTTATCTGGTCGGATCTCGTAGAACTCAGCTTCACCCTCGCGGTCTGGACGGCGACGGCGATTGTTTGGCTCGTGAGCACCGTCTCGGCCGTGGCGGCGTTTCCTCCGCTGCTCCCGCAGCGTCTGGCGGCCGAGATCGACCCGCTCTTCGTCCGGGCCCGCGCGGCCTATCTGGCCCGTGACTGGGTTGTGGCCGAAACTCGGCTGCGGGAGCTGCTCGGCCTGGCCCCGACCGACGCGGAGGCCCAACTGCTCCTGGTCACGCTCCTGCGACGATCGGGCAGGCGGGACGAGGCCCGCCGCGGTCTGGAGAAACTGTCCCAGAGCGATTCCGGGGCCAGGTGGAGCCGGGTGATCGCGGCCGAGAGGGCTCGGATCGAGTCCTCGTCGGAGGAGCCGGCGGAGGCAGACGAGCCGGCAATGCTGGCTCTGGCAGATCGGAATGGCCGGCCAGCAACCGGCTCCGCAGGGCATTCCGAAGCCGCCTGACCGGTGTCAGGCCAGCTTTTTACCGGGATTCAGACGGCCGCCACAGACGCCGCCCGCGGCCACCTCTACAATTCGCCGTGGAATTGGCGTACGGTTTGCACGTTGGAAATTCCTGGGGCCCGGCCTGCCGTTGTGGCATCCGGCAGCACCGCAATCCGCGACCGCCGAAGTCTGGCAGCCGCTGCAGGAAGGAAGAGATATGTACGAGCGATTCACGGATCGTGCCCGCAAGGTGATGCAACTGGCCAACCAGGAGGCTCAGCGGTTTAACCACGAATACATCGGCACGGAGCATGTCCTGCTCGGCCTGATCAAGGAGGGGAGCGGCGTCGCGGCCAACGTCCTCAAAAACCTCGATATCGACCTGCGGAAGATCCGGATGGAGGTCGAGAAGCTCGTTCAGAGCGGCCCCGATATGGTGACAATGGGCAAGCTCCCGCAAACCCCCCGGGCCAAGAAGGTGATCGAGTATTCGATGGAGGAGGCCCGTAACCTCAACCATAATTACGTCGGCACCGAGCACATCCTGCTGGGGCTGCTCCGCGAACAAGAGGGGGTGGCCGCGCAGGTGCTGATGAACCTGGGGCTCAAGCTGGAGGACGTCCGCGAGGAGGTTCTCAATCTGCTCGGTCATGGGATGGAAGAAGGGGGCGAGCGGGCCGGAATGGGGGGGCGGCAGCCTGCCGGCGCCGGTGGCGGCGGCGGCGAGGGCAGTCCCAAGAGTGGCAAGAGCAAGACGCCCGCCCTCGATAGTTTTGGTCGCGACCTCACCGAGTTAGCTCGGCAGGGCAAACTCGACCCCGTGATTGGCCGCGAGAAGGAGATCGAGCGTTCCATCCAGATTCTCTGCCGGCGGACCAAAAACAATCCTGTCCTCCTCGGCGAGGCGGGTGTGGGAAAGACGGCGATTGTCGAGGGATTCGCCCAGCGAGTCGTCGATGGCAATGTGCCGGAACTCCTCGCAGACCGACGGATCGTCGTGCTCGACCTGGCAATGATGGTGGCCGGTACGAAGTACCGCGGCCAGTTCGAGGAACGGATCAAGGCGGTGATGAACGAGGTGCGGCGGGCCAAGAACACGATTCTGTTCATCGACGAACTCCACACGCTCGTTGGGGCCGGCGGTGCGGAAGGAGCCATCGACGCCTCCAACGTCTTGAAGCCAGCGCTCGCTCGGGGGGAGATTCAGTGCATCGGAGCCACCACGCTCGACGAGTATCGCAAGTACATCGAGAAGGATTCGGCACTCGACCGCCGCTTTCAGATCATCATGGTGGAACCGGCCACGAAGGATGAAGCGGTGGAGATCCTGAAAGGCCTCCGTGACCGCTACGAAAACCATCACCGCGTGAGCATCTCCGACGCGGCCCTCGAGTCGGCTGTCGATCTCTCGAGCCGCTATATCACCGGCCGCTGCCTGCCAGACAAGGCGATCGACGTCATCGACGAGGCGGGGGCCCGCGTGCGTCTCAAGGCAATGACCAAGCCGCCAGACCTCAAGGAGATCGACGAGGAAGTCGAGCGGCTCAACAAGGAGAAAGAAGAGGCGGTCGCCAATCAGGATTTTGAAAAGGCGGCTGCGCTTCGTGACCAGGCGGACAAGCTCAAGAAGAAGAAGCAACAGATGACCCGCGAATGGCGGGACAAGAGCCGCGAGGCCGATGGCGTCGTGGACGAGGAGGTGATTGCCGAGGTCGTTTCCAAAATGACCGGCATTCCACTCACCCGGATGAGCACCGAGGATCAGCAGCGGCTGATGGGGATGGAGGGCGAACTCCACCGGAGAGTTATCGGTCAGGACGCCGCGATCAAGAGCGTCTCCAAGGCAGTCCGCCGCAGCCGCTCCGGGCTCAAGGATCCCAAGCGGCCAATTGGCTCGTTCGTATTTGCTGGCCCCACGGGTGTCGGCAAGACCCTCCTGGCCAAGGCCCTCGCGCAGTTCATGTTCGGTGATGCCGACGCGCTCATCCAGATCGACATGAGCGAATACATGGAGAAGCACAACGTCAGCCGGCTGATCGGTGCGCCGCCGGGCTACGTCGGCTTTGAGGAGGGTGGGCAGCTAACGGAGAAGATCCGGAGGCGTCCGTATGCCGTGGTCTTGCTGGACGAGCTCGAGAAGGCCCATCCCGACGTGTTTAACATGCTGCTCCAGGTGATGGAGGAAGGCAGGCTGACGGACTCGTTCGGGCGGAACGTCGACTTCAGGAATACGATCCTGATCATGACTACCAACGCCGGGGCGGAGGCGATCAAGAACGAGGCCTCCTTTGGCTTCCAGAAGCCTGACGATGACGCCTCCTACGACAGCATGAAGGGGCGTGTCAACGAGCGGATCGAGAAGGTTTTCCGGCCGGAGTTCCTCAATCGTCTCGATGATGTGATCGTCTTCCACCACCTCACTGTTGAGAACCTCAAGGAGGTCATCGACATCGAGTTGGAGAAGGTGCGGGAACGGCTCGGCGAGCGGGGCCTGAAGCTCGAACTATCCGAAGAGGCCAAGAAGTTCCTGATCAAGAAGGGATCCGACACCGACTTCGGCGCCCGGCCGCTGCGGCGGGCGCTGGAGAACTACATCGAGGATCCGGTGAGCGAAGAGCTTCTCAAGGGTGAGTTCGAGGGGAAGGACACGATTCAGGTCGACTGTAAGGAGGTGGCTGGCAAGAAGCAGCTGACCTTCTTGGGACTGGCGACGGCCGAGCCCGTGCCCGCTGGTCCTCCCGAAGATCAGCCCCCGGCAGCAGCTTCAGCCTCCTGAACCGGTCGCTGAGGTGACTCCGAGGGCGAATCGCGCAGCCCCAATGGATTACCCCAGGTTGCCCAGGCTGCCGGCGGGGCCGTAATCCATCCTGATCCGCTCATGCCGCGCGACCGGTAGGGCCGATACAACCCGCAGGGACCCCATTCTGTCCCGCGGCGCTCCGCGCATCAGGTCTACCAATGGCATCCCCACCCTCCAGCCACTCCTCCCCCACTGGGATCACCGGTTGGCTTGCCAACCTCGTGGCCAGCCTCGGGGAGTTCGCAATTGCCACCGTGGCAGGCATCGGTGACGTCACGCTGTTCTCCCTCCGGACGGTCGGCTGGATCTTTGCACGCCCGCAGCGGCGGGATGTGCTGCTGCCAAACTTCTACCAGATTGGCGTGATGTCGCTGCCGGTCGTGGCACTCACCGGCTTGTTCATCGGGATGGTGCTGGCGGTGCAGAGCTATGCCCAGTTCAAGGCGATCGGCCTGGAGACACGGTTGGGTTCGGTCATCAACCTGTCGCTCGTTCGGGAGCTTGGGCCGGTGCTCGCGGCCACCATGCTGGCCGGCCGGGTGGGAAGTGCCATGGCGGCGGAACTCGGCACGATGCGGGTCACCGAGCAGATCGACGCTCTTGAGAGTATGGGGGCAAACCCGATCTACTATCTCGTCGTGCCGCGGTTCCTCGGCTGCCTCGTGCTGATTCCATCGCTCACGGTGATGGCGGATTTCATGGGTGTGCTTGGGGGGTACTTCTATTCGCACGTGCTGCTCGGCATCGACCACCACCATTACTGGACCAACTCCCGGGAATACGTCGACGTGTTCGACTTCCTGATGGGGGTGTTCAAAAGCCTGTTCTTCGGGGCGGCGATCGCGCTGGTGAGCTGCCACCACGGGTTCCACTGCGAGCATGGCGCTGAGGGGGTAGGGCGGGCCGCTACCAACGCCTTCGTCCATTCGTTCGTGCTGATTCTCGTGCTCGATTTATTCCTGGGTATCTGGCTCAACAATGTCCACGACTTCTTCCGGCCGGAAGGGCCTCGCCGTCTGCTGTGATGAACGCCACCGCCGCCGCACCCGCCGCCGAACCAACCCACGCCGACCCGCCGTTACTGCGGGTGGACTCGCTGGGCGTGCGGTTTGGCAGCCAGCAGGTGCTCCGCAACATTTCGCTTGACCTGGCGGCCGGCGACACGCTCGTGGTTCTTGGGGAGAGTGGCTGCGGTAAGACGGTGCTGCTCAAGACGATGATCGGGCTGGTCCGGCCCGCCTCCGGCGACATCCTCTTCGAGGGGCGGTCCTTGACCCGGATGAGCGACCGCCAACTGGCCCATCTGCGGACCCGCTACGGTTTTGTCTTCCAGGGAGCGGCCCTGTTTGACAGCCTCTCGATCGCGGAAAATATCGCCTTTCCCCTGCGGGAGCACACCCAGATCCCCGAGTCTGCGGTGCAGGAGATCGTGACGGCGCTTGTCGATGAGGTGGGGCTGCCGCGGTCCGTGCTCGTCAAGAAGCCGGTCGAGCTCTCCGGCGGGATGCGGAAGCGAGCCGGGCTCGCCCGGGCGTTGGCCCTTGATCCCAATCTCGTGCTCTACGACGAGCCGACCACTGGCCTCGATCCGATCATGACCGACGTGATCAATGAGCTGATCCTCCGAGTGCGGTTGCGGCCAGCCGTGACGAGCGTTGTCGTGACCCACGACATGCAGACAGCCCGCAAGGTGGCCGATCGAGTGATCATGCTCTATCCGCTGTTCCGGCTCCGACCCGATGAGTCGCAGATCGTGTTCGATGGCACACCCGACGAGCTTGACCGCTCGACCGACCCGCGGATTCGCCAGTTCGTGGAGGGGCGGGCCGGAGCGCGGCTGATGGAATTGCGGGAGGAGCAGGCGCGGGCCGATGCCGCCAGTCGTGAGGAGAAAACCGCATGAACGACCGCGTGATGCAGTTTCGCGTCGGGGTCGTGGTGCTGGCTACCGCGATCATCGCCGGCATCCTGATCGTGCTCTTTGGCGATCTCCCGTCGCTGGTCCAATCGACCTACCCGGTGAAAATGAGCTTCACTGACGCCCGAGGCATCGCTGACGGGACGCCTGTCCGGAAGAACGGCATCCTCGTCGGCCGGGTGGCGAGCGTCATGCTCGATGAGCGGGGTGGGGTCAGCGTTGTGGCAGACATCGATTCTTACGTGCCGGTCTATCGTGACGAGCAGCCCCGGATCGCGGCCACACTCCTCGGGGATGCCGAAATCCAACTTGTGCCCGGGGTGATTCGCCTGCCCCGGCAAAAGGTCACCGAGGATGAACTCCTCGTTGGCGCGGTCTCTCGCGATCCCTTTGAGGTCTTTGCCACGCTCGAGCCGAAGCTGGGCTCGGCTCTCGAATCCATTACCGAGGCAAGCACTGCCGTCACCAAAATCTCCGGGAATCTTGACCGGCTACTCCTTAGCGATGATGACACCTTCGGTGTGCTCGTCCGCAAGACCGAGAAGGCCCTCGATGACTTCAGTATGGCGATGGCCAACATCAATGATGTGATGGGCGATCCCCAGGCGCGGGCCAACCTCAAGCAGACGCTCAACGACATGCCGCAGGTGCTGGCCGATCTGCGGGGTACGGTGCAGGGGATGGGGACCACACTCGACACCGCAGACCGCAATCTCCGCAACCTCGAGGGGCTGACACGGCCGCTCGGTGAGCGGGGCGCCGGAATGGTGGCTCAGATCGACGTCACGATCGGCCGGCTCGACGAAGTGCTCCAGCAGGCGGTCTTCTTCACGAAGGCGCTCAACGAGTCGGACGGCACGCTCGGCCGGCTGGTCCGGGATCCGCGGGTCTACGAGGACCTCGCGGCTGCTGCGGCGAACGTCAAAGACATTTCCCGCGAACTCCGGCCGATTGTCGACGATGTTCGCGTGTTTTCCGACAAGATCGCCCGGCATCCCGAGCAACTTGGGGTGCGGGGGGCCCTCGACCGCAGACCTGGCCTGAAGTGAGCCCGGCCTCGGAAATCATTCGAACCTGATTCGAATTTGAATCCGGGGCGGAATCTGTCAGGAAACGATGGTAGCCTCGGGGGAATGTCGGTTCGCTGGATGCTTCTGCTCGTGCCCGCGGTGTTTGGCCTGAGGGCGGCCGGCGCCGAGCCTGCGCTCGTCTTTGCCATCGCCCTGGCGGCGATCGTACCGCTGGTCGCGCTGATGGGTGAGGCGACCGAACGGCTCGCCTCCCGCTTCGGGCCGGTGATCGGCGGGCTGGTCAATTCCACGCTCGCCAATGCCCCGGAGTTTATCATCGGCGCGGTGGCCCTTCACAACGGGCTCGGTTCCGTGGTGAAGGCTTCGCTCACCGGCTCGATCCTTGTGAATCTGCTGGTCGGCTTGGGCGCGGCGTTGCTTGTGGGTGGGCTGACCCACGGCCAAAGCCGCTTCGACCGTCGGCGGCTCAAGACCAGCGGCTCAATGCTGCTGATGTGTGGCTTCTGCTTCATCGTGCCGGCCGTCTTCCGGATCGGAACGCCGGAGGGAACCCGGGGGCTGTCGCAGGAACTGTCGTGCGTTCTCCTGGCGATCTATGTGATGAATGTGCTGGTGAATCTGCTCGGACGCCAGAACGAAAGTATCACGCCGGAGGGACGCATCGATTCGGTCGATCCCACGATCCCAATCTGGCGGCCGACGGCCGCCCTCGGCTTGGCCGCCTTTGGCCTGGCGCTGGTCAGCGACGCGTTGGCGGAATCGCTGGGGCCCACAGCAAAGCTGTTGGGGCTCTCCGACACCTTCAGCGGCATCGTGCTCTTGGGCGGAGTTGGTGGAGTTGGCGAGGTGCTCACCGCCATTCGCTTTGCCCGGTCCGGACGCCAGGAGTTGGTGCTGGCGGCAACCGTGGGGTCCACGATCCAGATGGTGTTGCTCGTGGCCCCGCTGCTTGTCTTCTCAGGAATCTTGTTGGGCGAGCCCCTCGATCTCTGCTTCTCGATGTTTGAGGTGGTGGCGATCGTGCTGGCGATCTTCCTTGCGCGGGAGATCATCGCCGATGGCCGTGCCACCTGGATCGAAGGCTTTTTGCTTTTGGCCACCTACGTCATCTTGGCCATCGGCTTCTACCACATCCCCGACTCTGCCGTGGAGGGGGACCAGCAGGCTGTCAGTACGCTCGGGCGATAAGTGACAGGGCCGCGATCACTGGCCGGCAATCGCCATGTCAATCGCCTCAAAGGTCCAGGGCCCAACCTCCTGCTCCACGCCGCACTTGCGGATCTTGAGGCCAGGGCACTCGATCGTCATCTCCAGGATGTGCCGGCCGCACATGTCGACCCGCTCGATCAGCGAAGGGCTCCCGAACCGGGCCAGGGCATCTTCGGCAAACGCGAGTTCGTCAGGCGTTGGCTCGTACCGATCCGAGACCGCGAATTCCTCGTTGCCGCGAAACTCTCCTGGTTTGGGCCGCTTGATCGTGGCGTAGCGATACCGCTTGGCAAAGAAGTAGAGCGACCGCTCGCCCTCGAGAATTTCTGGCAGAAAGGGCTGGAGCAGGTATTCGCGGCCCGGCTCCATGGCGTTCCGGACCGCCACCTCGTCCCGTGGCAGCCGCACGACCCCTTTACCGCTGCAGCCGATGATCGGCTTGAGGACCACCGTGTCCGGCAGGTCTGCCAGAATCGGCTGGAGATCGGTTGTCGTGGTGACGAGCGCTGTCCGCGGAAACGGCATGTCTGGCCGATCCACGAGATACCGCTTGTCGGGGTATTCCAGAAACGTCCGCACCGAGTTCACCGCCGGGATGCCGCGGCGAAGGATCTCCCGCATGGCCGCCTCGACATGGACGAAGTCGGCATTTTTTGAACCGGGGATCGGAGCCTCGAGAATGAGAAACGCAGCACACTGCGAAAAATCCTCGGTCACCCACCGTTCGGTGCGAATGTCCCAGGCCTGGGTGACGAGCGACTCGGCGTCGAGGTCGTCCCAGTGGGCCATCAGGATCCGGTCGTCGCGGGCAGCGAGCATCGACTCGATCTGCGAGCGGTCGGGGGGACAGTCGTAGGCAAACTCGGGGCGGCCGATATAGCCGAGGGTGCCGATCAGGCGGCCCATGCAGTCGCTCCTTGGAGAAGCACAGGAATCACACCACCTCCTTGTGAGATGTTCACAACATCGCCAACCGGCGCGTAGCGGGCAAGGTAGCCGCTGAGTTCAAAGGCGACGAGCTGCTGGCATTCCAGATCGTATGTGAACGAGACATGGGTGGCGACATCGTGGGCCACGACTCCCTCGAATCCGAGCAGTGATCGCACTGGGATTCGCTCCATCCTCACCCGATCCTGGACGAGCCATGCCGCCCGGTCGGTTTCCGGCAGGACTGCCGGTCCGACCACCACCCCCTCACCGCCATGGTCGTGGCGTCGCTTGAGCACCAGACTCTCGAGTGGCAGCTCGGAAGGTTGCTCGCCGAGGCTCCAGGTGCGGGGGAGGTGGGCCGCGAGGGACGGATCGTGATCGAGGAGGAAGCGGAGGTCCTTGTCTTCAACAAGGATCAGCCCCCAGTGGTCGAGGCAGATCCCACCGCTCTCGAGGAAGAATCGGCAGCGGTCGATGCCCTCCTCGATGGAACTCCGCCAGGTGAGTTCGCGAGGGTAGATCGCGTCGATTCGTCGGCCGTGAAAGCTGAGGCTGGTGCCATCGGTCGTAAAGCCATCCCACTCCCGCCGGGGCACGATCATCACTTCGGCCGGCCTAACCTGCCGTTGGATCAGCAGTCGGTCCAGCCAGGGCGTACCATACTCGCGGTCGTTGTCCTTCGTGAGCAGGGCGAGCGTGTGGCAGCCGAGGGACGCCAACTGGCGACCAAAGGCGTCGGTGGGGAGGAGGTAGTGGTAGGCAGATCGGAGCCCGGGGAGGCAGTCGAGGAGGGCGGCAGCAGTCTGGTGAGGCCGGGCTGTCGTGCCCACGCCCACGAAGTTGAGTTCGACCAGCCGTGGGCCTTCGGGTGTGGGGAGGTAATCGAAGCGGGCGTTCCCGCTGATCAGCCGCTGGCTGACAGGCAGGCCCTGAATGAGCTGCTGGAAGTCATCACCCGCGAAGCGTTCGGGGTGCCGCCGTTCCGCAAACGCTGCCAGGGCAGCGGAGCAGACGCGGCGGGAGAGATCCGCGTAGCGGAGATGCTCGGCCCGATCGATGACGAGTGGCACGAGCGAGACATCCCGGATGTCGTGGACCTGGCAGAACATCCGGTCTACCAGCCGGCGTCGGAAGTCCTCGGGATCGAGGCTACCGACGGCCTGCTGCACGTCATGGGGAAGGGAATGGGGCATCGACTGCTCCTCAGGTATCGGCAGCCGAGGATTCTGAAAGCACTGGCACGATGCCACCACCGGCGCAGAGGTTCACTTTGCCTCCGATGAGCGTGAAGCGGCTGAAGTATCCAGCGATCTCGGCGGTCAAGAGTTTCCGCCGGGCCACGTCGTAGCGGTACGAGAGATGCACGGCCAGATCGGCCACGGCGTCGCCCCGCTGGCCGTGGACGGTCACCACCGGGAATCGATCGGGCTCAATCCGCTCCTGGAGGATGGCCGTGGAATCGTCCCAGTGGGCCAGCATGTCGGCCTCGTCCATAAAGACACCTTCCCCAGAGTGCTGGTCGCGGAGCTTGAGCACCCAGCCCGCCGCGGCGGTCCGCGGCACGGAGGCGGGCCGGCAGGTATGCGGGACGATCGGCCGCAGCGCCGGATCCCGCTCGACGAGCCACGCGAGTTCCTTGTCTTCGGCGAGCAGCGTCAGGGGATGGTCGTGGAAGGCCACACCCGACTCGAGGAGGAGGGCTAGCGTGCGGCGATTGCTCTCCGCGTGGGGCCCGGTGAAGGCGGCCGGGCCGTCGAGTGACCGGAGGTAGACCGCATCGCAGGGGATCTCGTCGACGAGGATGCCGCCAACCGTGGGGCGAATCCGATGGAAGTCGGGCTCGGCCACCACGATCGAGTCGATCGGTTTGAGCACGTCACGAATGAGGTTCCAGTCGTTTTCTGCGTAGACGGTGTGCTCTTCCTTGACGAGGATTGCGAGCCGCTTCGTGCGTCGCTCGAGGAGTCGCTGCCGCATCTGGGTAGCCGGCCGTTCGACATGGAAGGAGGCTGCCAGTTGCGGAGCCACGTCACAGAGGGCGAGGGCTGCCTGCGGGGCGTAGTCGACGCCACTGAGGTTGACCCAGCCCCCTTCCAGCAGCCGGAACTGTCCGCCCTCAGTGAGGAAGTCGAGCCGCACGTTGCCGATGAGTTCTCGCGGCAACTCGCGGACGAGGCCGGCAATCCAGCCAAGTGGCCAGCCAGTCGTCGGCTCGCGACCGGCATGGATATCGAGCACGCGGTCGAGGGATGCCTGCAGGATCCGCCGGCAGGGTGCGGCGATCCTCGTGGTCTCTTCGGCCGTTACGACCCGTGGCAGAATCGAGAGGTCGCAGGGCTCCGGGTCGCGGCGGTCATAGGCACCGCGGCGCTCTGCTGCGGCGCGGTATCGCTCAAGCGACTCTGCGCTGGCGGCCTCCAGGAACGCCACCCGTGCGTCGACCGGCTCCGCGATGATGTGCTACCTCCGCACCGGCCGGAGCGTGAAGGAGTTTTGGATGGCATCGACAAGCCGCCTGGCCCGACGCGTGAGCGTGCGGCCATCGGAGGCCAGCACCGGCTCATAGGCATAGACCTTGCAGATCTCGTCGGACTGTCGCAGGAGGTGTGTGCCCTCAACCGGGATTTCCCCGCTGATCACGATCTCGTCATAGGCCTCGGTCTCCGAGAGTCGCTCGGCGGGACCGAGGAATCGCAGCCCGGCGTCGTCAAACGCATACCGGCCGGGTTCGATGGCAGCCTCGACGACCACGTCCTCGCCGGCCACGTTGTGCAGGCAGAGTTGGGACACATCGAGCGTGGACGAGGAACGGTTGTAGTCATCGACAAACTCGTCGTCGACGCTGACATCCGGTAGGAATGGCACCATGTGGAGGAAGCTCATCGGGATCCGCCCGAGTTCCTGCTGCCGGTCTGCCATCAGCGCGGTTGTCCCCAGGAAGCGCGGGTTGATCTCGGTGAAGTAGACCTGCCGGCCGTCGGAGATGAAGTCTACGCCGAAGATGCCCCGGAACCCACGGTGGCCACCGATGCAGAGGTCGCCCAGCCAATCGCCGATCCGTTCCTGCATCGACCGCATCTGCTCAACCTCGTGTTCCTGGAGGTGGCAGCCCGAGAAGTCGTTGCCGCACCAGCCAAAGCTGAGGTTCGTCAGGCTGGGCTGACCGATGATCTGGAGCGACGGTTCGCCGAGGAGCACGGAGTCTTCCGTCCGGACTGCCGCCATGCTCATGCTGCGGCCAGAGACAAACTGCATCACCGAAGCCGCGGCGCCACGGTGGGCTTCGGCGAGGGCCCGGAAGTCGGCTTCATCGTGGGCGAGATGCACTCCCGACCCGGCAGCCGAGTGATCAAGGCTCACCACGAGTGGCAGGCCGTGGCGGCGGGCGAGGGTCGCGAACTGGTGCGGGGCGAGTCGCACCTCGGAGCCGGGGATCACCGGCACCCCGAGGCTCTTGAGTTGCTGGCGAACCCAGGTCTTGCGGTTGAGCATCTCGGTGATCGCGGCCGCCGGATTCATGATCCGGATGCTGGGATACATCCCGGCCAGCCGTTCGAGTTCCCGTGAGGACTGGTAGCAGAGGACGTATGACTCCGGGAAGTTGTCATGCAGCCGGCGGATGCTCTCTTCAAGGAACGGTTGCAGTTCCTCCATGCTGGAATCAGTTCGCACCCGCGACGTCTTTTCGGAAGAAAAGAAGAAGTCGAATGACTTCTCCACGCGAGCCGGCTCCTTGCCGTATCGCGTCATGGCCATCACGTTGATGTGCGGTGCGAGGAAGTCGCCTGAGAGCCAGTCCAGCATCCGTAGGGAGTAGCATCCCAGACCCCGGTCGCGGAACGCCGGATGACGATCGAATGTGTCAAATGTCTGTTCCACCGTCGTGGCTAATCCGGTCATGCCCGTGCTCCTGGAGTAGGACGGCATGCGCGGTTGAACGAACACACGACGGACAACAACGGACGGCATGTGCCATCCAAAGGAACCGGGGAGATCGCAGGGCTCATCGGCCTCGATGCTCGCATTTCCAGCGGACGCGTGTCCGCGAGGGGAGAGTTGGCAAGTGGGCGGGGAATCAAACGGTGAAGACGGCGCGGGTTTAAACAGTGCACATGGCGTGCCATTGGCAGCAGAAAAAGCCCGGTGAAAAAAACGCCCTGCGGGAACCGGTATGCAGGCTCAGTGCCGCAAACCTACGCATGGCAAAAATGACAATTGGGATGGCTTTGGCGGGAGTTAGAACTGCTTTCGACGAAATTTCTACAATTCTACAACCAGGTTTCGTCCGACTCACCCAGCCGGTCAGCTAACGATGTTTTCAGCATTGAGCCGGTAGCAGACGAGCCCGCTAGGGAAAATGGTAGAAGTTGGGCAAGGTGTCTGCAAGCAAACGGAATTCAAGACCGCCCTCTTCTGGCCAGACTCGCGGAACAAGCCGGCCTCGACACCCTGGTTTCTCCCTTCAAAGTTTCCCCCCTTTAAAAAATGTCCCAGTCCGACATGTCTGCCGGGTTCACGGTGCCCGGGCAGGGACAGGGGGAGCCAACAGGGGCTTTTTTTGGTGAAATCGGTCGCCTGCGAGAAGGCGAAATCCTGCTGGCAACCGGCCGGCTCGACCTCGACGCGGCTGGCCGGTTCGGCTCTGGCAGGATGGCGGTTACAACCCAGCGGCTCTTTGTTCATGGGGCCGTGGCCGCCGAGGCCGGGCAGCCACCCGACGTTTGGGAACTCGACGAGACGGCGTTCCTCTCGGTCCGGATGGGCACTGCCTTTGGCCGGCTGACGCTCACGCGGGCTGGCCAGGCTGATGTGACCTGGCCCTTTACCGCCGCCCGAGCTGCCGAACTCCAGGCGGTGGCAGTGGCCTGGCAGGAGCGGCACCGGCCGCGTCCGGAACCGCCGGCCGATGATCAGGAGTCGACCCTGCCGCTGGGATCGCGGTGGATCGACGCCGAAGAAGCCACCGACCCTGCCGGCTCCTGGCGTCCGCTCCTACGGGTGCTTGGCTTTGCCCGGGGCCATACGGGTATGGCGGCCCTTGGCTGTGCCCTCTCCCTCGTCGGCACGGCCATGGCGCTCGTGCCGCCGTATGTGACAATGCCGCTGGTCGACAAGGTGCTGATACCACGGCAGTCGGGCCAGGAGGTGCCCTTCGGGCTTGTCTGGTGGTATCTCGGCCTGCTCGCCGCTGCCGCAATCATTTCCTGGCTCCTCGCGTGGGCCCGGTCATGGACACTCGCCTGGGTGAGTGAACGGATTGCAGCCGACCTGAGGGCCCGCACCTATGCCCACATGCAGGGGCTCTCGCTCGATTTCTTCGCCGCCCGCCGCACGGGTGATCTGATTTCGCGGGTCAGTAGCGACACCGAGCGGATCAACAACTTCCTCTCGATGCATCTGATCGACTTCTCGTCGAACGTGCTCTTGGTGGTGCTCACCGCGGGAGTGCTCGTCTGGATCAGCCCCCAGTTGGCACTTGTGACGCTCGTGCCCTTCCCGTTTGTCGTCTGGCTCGTCAACGCCGTGCGGGCCCGGATGCGGCATGGCTTCTCCCGGGCCGGGATGGCCTGGGCCGACATGACGAGCCTCCTGGCCGACGCCATTCCAGGGATTCGGGTGGTCAAAGCCTTCGCCCAGGAGGGGCGGGAGTGCGAGCGATTCAACGAGGCCAATCGGGAGGTGCTCGGGGCCAACGACCGCGTCAACGTGATCTGGGCGTTTTTCGGGCCGCTTGTGAGCCTGGCCAACGAGGCGGGGCTGCTCGTCGTCTGGGCGGCCGGGGCCTGGTTCGTATTCGGCGGCTCGCTGACCGTCGGTGCGCTGACCGCGTTTCTGGCCTACATCGGCCGGTTCTATGGGCGGCTCGAGTCGATGGTTCGGATGGTGCCGGCCACCCAGCG
>ERZ889217.461-NODE-461-length-24819-cov-25.760499_pt1 | contig 24819 bp, 35 predicted proteins | sample MGYA00521098_ERZ889217 | MGnify/ENA primary metagenome ERZ889217 (study PRJEB32303, sample SAMEA104408613) | aquatic metagenome | biome: Brackish water; feature: Pelagic; material: water | place: Baltic Sea | collected 2014-06-10T22:04:00 | depth 2,362 m ... | reverse complement strand
GAATATGAAAATCAATATTCAGAAGGATTGATCACTAAAGGAGAAAAATACAATAAAGTAATCGATCAGTGGTCTAAATGTACAGATAAAATTGCATCTGAAATGATGAGTATTATTTCTACTCCAAAAAAAGATAAAGAAGGAAAAATTCAAATTAACTCTGTATTTATGATGGCAGATTCTGGAGCTAGGGGTTCAGCTGCACAGATGAAACAGTTGGCCGGAATGAGGGGATTAATGGCAAAACCTTCAGGAGAAATTATTGAAACACCTATTATTTCAAACTTTAAAGAAGGTTTAACAATTTTGGAATATTTTACATCTACTCACGGAGCAAGAAAAGGTCTTGCCGATACAGCTTTAAAAACAGCTAACTCTGGTTATTTAACTAGAAGATTGTGTGACGTGTCTCAAGATGTGATTATTTCTTCACTAGATTGCGGTGGAGATAAACCAATAACTATCGGTGAAATTATTGAAGGTGGAAACGTATTAGTAAGTTTAGCTGAAAGAGCTTTGGGAAGATACGCTGCCGAGGATGTTAAAAATTCTTTAACAGGCGAAGTTATTGTTAAGAAAAAACACATGATTGATGAAGAAAAATGCGAGATGATTGAGTCTGCTGGTGTCAAAACTTGCAAAGTTTATTCAGTTATTACTTGCGCTAGTCAAAAAGGTGTTTGTCAAAAATGTTACGGAAGAGATTTGGCACGAGGAAAACCAGTTTCTGTAGGGGAATGCGTTGGTATGATCGCAGCTCAATCTATTGGAGAACCAGGTACACAATTAACAATGAGAACCTTTCACGTTGGTGGAACAGCTTCTTTTAAAGAGGAGTCGTCAGTAATTGCTCCATCGGAAGGTATTTTAAAATTAATTAGTAAAAATTTAGTCGAAGATTCATCTAAAAATTTAATTGTAATGGGAAGAAATATAGAAATTACGATTGAAAAAGATGGTTATGTGAAAGCATCGTATAAAGTTCCTTATGGAACAAAACTTTTCGTAAGACCAGATCAGCCAGTTAAAAAAAATCAAAAAATTTGCGAATGGGATCCATATACGCTTCCCGTAATTGCAGAAACTGCAGGTATAGTAAATTATGTTGATTTAGTCGATGGCTCGTCAATTTCAGATAAGACGGATGAAAATACAGGTATTTCATCTAAGATTGTTTTGGATTGGAGATCTCAATCTAAGAGTTTAGATTTAAAACCACGAATTACGTTACGAGATAAAAATGACGAAGTAGTTAAAAAAGCAGACGGTAATGAAGCTAGATATTATTTATCTCCAGAAACCATTTTATCAGTTGCCGATGGATCAAAAGTTAATGCAGGAGATGTTCTTGCAAGACTACCAAAAGCAACATCTAAGACAAAAGATATTACAGGCGGACTACCAAGAGTTGCTGAATTATTTGAAGCTAGAAAACCAAAAGATGGGGCCATTATTGCCGAGAATGATGGAAAAATAGTTTTTGGAAAAGAAATCAGAGGAAAACAAAAAATTACTATTCAGGGTGAAAACGGAATTGAGTCTAATTATTTAATCCCTAAAGGCAAACAGGTTAATTTTAATCCTGGTGAAAGCATTTCCAAAGGTGAGTATTTGCTCGATGGAAGTCCAGCTACTCATGATATTTTAAAAATTCTTGGAATTGAATATCTGACTGAATATTTTGTCAACGAAGTTCAAGGCGTTTATAGATTGCAAGGCGTTGTTATTAACGACAAGCATATTGAAGTTATCTTAAGACAAATGTTAAGAAAAGTAGACATTAGAGAACCTGGTGACAGTAATTATTTATTAGGCGAAGTTGTAGATAAAATTGATGTCCTAAATTTAAATGCCCAATTAAAAAAAGATGGTAAAAAACAAATAGTTGCTGATCCTGTTTTACTTGGAATTACTAAGGCTTCATTGCAAACAAAATCATTTATCTCAGCAGCTTCCTTCCAGGAAACTACCAGAGTTCTGACTGATGCGGCCATCAAAGGCAAATCTGATGACTTATTTGGTCTTAAAGAGAACGTTATTGTCGGTAGATTGATACCCGCAGGTAGCGGCATGAGCAGAATTAGACTTAATGATGTTGCACATCAAAAAGACATTGAGTTACAGCAGAAGCTTAAAAAGAAAAAAGTAGAAGCTGTAGAAGAAGCCGTTCAATAGTTAAAATACCCTATAATTTATGTGCTTTTTGAAGCAGGTTGGTATTGACCTTGCGCAATAAATCAGTATTAATAGCGCAATTTTTAAGGTAGCACGTAAGGCCTTTGTTAGCTTTAAACTACTACCGTTTTACAAGTTCTACGTAAGCTTCCCTTAAAAAATTTATTTTTAAAAATTATGCCAACAATTAATCAGTTGTTAAAAAGGAAGCGTCAAAAGGTAATAGCTAGGAATAAAGTTCCTGCGCTTGAAGCTTGTCCTTTAAAAAGAGGTGTGTGTACAAGAGTGTATACAACAACTCCAAAAAAACCAAATTCTGCATTAAGAAAAGTTGCCCGTGTAAGATTATCTAATGGATTTGAAGTAACAAGTTACATTCCTGGAGAAGGCCACAATTTACAAGAACACTCAGTTGTGATGATCCGAGGAGGCCGTGTTAAAGATTTGCCAGGTGTTCGTTATCATACGGTTCGAGGTCTTCTTGATACACAAGGAGTTGCAAATAGAAAACAACAACGTTCCAAGTACGGAACTAAAAGACCTAAGTAATCATGTCTAGAAGAAGAGCTCAAATTAAACGACAAGTAGAAGTTGATCCGGTGTACGGAACAAAAGTTATTACAAAATTTATCAATTCGTTAATGTTAGATGGAAAGAAAACTGTAGCTGAAAAAATTGTTTACAGAACATTTGACATCATAAAAGAAAAAACAAAACAAGATCCGCTGGAAGTGTTTAATGAAGCTATTAAAAATGTAAAACCAAATCTAGAAGTTAAATCTCGAAGAGTTGGAGGAGCTACATACCAAGTTCCAGTTGAAGTGAGATCTGAAAGAGCACAAGCATTGGCTATTAGATGGTTAATAGAGTCTTCTAAAAAAAGAGGGGATAAAACAATGCAAGAAAGATTATCAAAAGAATTTTTAGACGCATCTACCAATAAAGGAAATGCAATTAAGAAAAAAGAAGACACACATAAAATGGCAGAAGCTAATAAAGCGTTTGCTCATTTTAGATGGTAATTTATGGATAAAGAAATTTCAAAAGATAAATATAGAAATATTGGTATCATGGCTCACATTGATGCTGGTAAAACTACGACTACTGAGCGTATTCTTTATTATACTGGAAAAGAACATAAGATTGGCGAAGTTCATGATGGTGCAGCAACCATGGACTGGATGGAGCAAGAGCAAGAGCGAGGAATTACTATCACATCTGCAGCTACTACTTGTTTTTGGAATGATCACAGAATTAATATTATCGACACACCAGGACACGTTGATTTCACCATTGAAGTTGAAAGATCTTTAAAAGTATTAGACGGAGCTGTTGCTGTATTTGACGGAGTTGCGGGAGTAGAGCCGCAATCAGAAACAGTTTGGAGACAAGCAGATAAATACAAAGTTCCAAGAATGTGTTTTATTAATAAATTAGACAGAACAGGCGCTAACTTTTTTATGTGTGTGGGTATGTTAAAAGAAAGGTTAGGAGCTAATCCATTACTTCTTCAATTACCAATCGGCATTGAATCAGACCTTAAAGGAGTAATTGATTTAGTCAAAATGAAGGGAATAATTTGGAATGATGAAAGTTTAGGTGCAAAATTTGATATCGTTGAAATTCCTGCAGATCTAAAATCTGAAGCAGACAAGTACAGAAAAGAATTAGTTGAAATGGCAGTAGAACAAGATGAAAAGCTTATGGAAGCATATCTTGAAGGTAAAGAAATATCTGAAGCTGATTTAAAAAAATGCATTAGAAAAGGAACTTTAAATTTTTCTTTCGTGCCAGTTATATGCGGTTCTGCTTTTAAAAATAAAGGTGTTCAGCCTTTATTAGATGCGGTTGTTGATTATTTGCCAAGCCCATTAGATATTGGACAGATTACAGGAACTAAACCTGATACAGAAGATGAAATTATTAGAAAATTTTCTAACACTGAACCATTTAGCGCTTTAGCTTTTAAAGTTGCCAATGACCCATTTGTTGGCTCGTTAACATTTATTAGAATTTATTCAGGCACATTAAATGCTGGAACTGGTGTTTTGAACACAACCAAAGATAAAGAGGAAAGAATAGGAAGAATGTTGCTTATGCATGCAAACAATAGAGAAGATATTAAATCAGCTTCTACTGGCGATATTGTTGCACTTGCAGGTCTTAAATATACGATTACAGGTCACACTCTTTGTGACTCTTCAAACCCAATTGTTTTAGAACCTATGGATTTCCCAGAACCAGTTATCGAAATTGCAGTAGAGCCAAAAACTAAAGGTGACCAAGAAAAAATGGGTGAAGCTTTAGCAAGATTAGCTAAAGAAGATCCTTCATTTAGAGTTTCTTCTGACAATGAATCTGGACAAACAATTATTAAAGGAATGGGTGAATTACATTTGGATATTATTGTAGATAGAATGAAAAGAGAATTTAAAGTGGAAGCAAATATCGGTGCACCACAAGTTGCTTACCGAGAAACAATTCAAGGGACAGCAACAGTTGATTATACCCACAAAAAACAAAGCGGTGGCGCAGGTCAGTTTGCTCGAGTGAAATTAAGCGTTGAGCCACAATTACCTGGAAAAGGTAGAGCAGTAGAAAATTTAATTAAAGGTGGAGCTATTCCAAAAGAATTTATTCCTGGCGTTGAAAAAGGAATTGAAGGAGTAGCAGACTCAGGAATTTTAGCTGGATTTCCAATGTTAGATTATAAAGTTACTTTGTTAGATGGATTACATCACGATGTAGACTCAAGCGCACTTGCTTTTGAAATAGCTGGAAGAATGGGATTTAAAGAAGCTTGTACAAAAGCTGGATTAAAACTTTTAGAGCCAATTATGAAGGTTGAAGTGGTGACACCTGAAGATCATATGGGTGATGTTATTGGAGATTTAAATAGTCGAAGAGGACAAATTGGATCAACAGACAAACGAGGCAATGCAACGGTTATTAATGCGATGGTGCCACTTGCTAATATGTTTGGTTATGTAAACACATTAAGATCTATGTCACAAGGTAGAGCTCAATACACAATGTCTTTTGATCATTATGAAAAAGTTCCTCAGAATGTTCAAGACGAAGTAACAAAGAAATTAGCATAAATTATGGAAAAGCAGCAAATAAGAATTAGATTACAAGCGTACGACCATAAAATACTAGATCAATCTACTATTGAAATCGTTAACACAGCTAAAAGAACTGGTGCTCAAATTAAAGGACCAATTCCACTTCCAACAACAAAGGAAATATTTACTGTTTTAAGATCACCTCACATCGACAAAAAAAGTAGAGAACAATTTGAAACTAGAACTCACAAAAGACTTATAGATATTTTAGAACCTACCCCACAAACAATTGAAGCATTGATGAAGCTTGATTTGGCTGCAGGTGTAGACGTGGAGATTAAAATTTAATTATGACTTTAGGACTAATAGGAAAAAAAATTGGAATGACACAAAAATTCTTCGAAAGCGGAGAAGCTGTACCTGTAACTGTATTGCAAGTTGAGCCAGGAAAAATAGTAGAAGTAATTGATAAAGAAAAAAGGGGCTACTCAGCTCTTTTGGTAGGTTATGGACACGTTAAAAGCTCAAAATTAACAAAAGCTATGAAAGGTTTTTTTGCTAAAAAATCTTTAGAAGCAAAAAAATTTTTAAAAGAATATAGAATTGAAAATACAGAGCAATTTAAGGCTGGTTCAGATGTTACGTTAGACATTTTGAAAGATAAAAAATACGTTGATATTAGATCAAAAACTATAGGTAAGGGTTTTGCAGGTGTTATGAAGCGATGGAATTTTGGCGGATTGAGAGCTACCCATGGTGTTTCCGTTTCTCATCGTTCCCACGGTTCAACTGGTCAAAGACAAGATCCAGGTAAAGTATTCAAAGGAAAAAAAATGGCTGGTCACATGGGAGATAAATTTAGAACTACTCAGGGATTAGAAATAGTTGAGGCAGATCTTGCAAATAATCTTTTGTATTTAAGAGGATCAATTCCAGGAAGTAAAAATACCTATGTAGAAATTACTGAAGCAATCAAACATAAAAATAAAATAAGTGTTCAAGAAAGATTGAAATCATATTTTGAGGATTTGGAAACCGCTAAGACGGATAAAAAAGATAAGAAGAATTTAGCAAAAGAAGCAAAAGAAACTGCAAAAGCTGAAAAAGAAGCTGCAGCTCCAAAAACTGAGGCGAAAAAAGATTAATATGAAATTAGAAGAAATTAATATTGAAGGAAAAAAAATAGGAACTCACGAAGTTTCTGATAAAGTTTTCTCATTCAAGCCGCGAAGAGATTTAATTCAATTGGTTATTAATTGGCAAATAAACAACCAAAGAAAGAAAAAAGGACATACTAAGTCTAGAGGAGAAGTCAAAGGATCTAGAAGAAAAATCGTACAACAAAAAGGGTCGGGAGGAGCTCGACACGGTAACATTACCGCTCCAATATTTGTGGGCGGAGGTATTGCTCACGGTCCAAGACACAGAGGTCAAACTAGATTAACTAAGCTTAATAAAAAAGTAAGAAACCTTGGATTAATTAGCGCACTTTCCTCAAAAGTAATGAATAACCAGGTTAATGTATTTGATGAGCCAAAACTTGATACTTTCAAAACAAAATCCTTTGATAATTTTCTTACTAAATTAGAAACTAAATCAGCTTTGATTATTCATCACGATGGTGCTTCTGAGAAGTTTTTAAAAAGTATTAAAAATGTTCCTAATACAAAAAGACTTAAAGTTGTAGGAACAAATGTTTATGATTTAATTAAGTTTCAAAAAGTTCTTTTTACCAAAGAAGCTTTAAAAACTCTGCAAGATAGGCTGACAAAATGAGAAACCAAAACTTTGCATACGATATTATTTTAACTCCAATTATTACTGAGAAAAGTACTAATATGAGTAGTTTAAATAAAGTTACATTTAAAGTATCAAAAACAGCATCAAAAAAATTGATTAAGAAAAGTATAGAAAAACTTTATAAAGTTAACGTAATTAAAATAAATACTCTTAACTCTAAAGAAAGAAGCAAGTTAGTTAGAGGAAGAATTGCAAAAAAATCAGGATACAAAAAAGCTATTATTACTTTGAAAGAAGGTCAAAGTATTGATATCGCAGCAGGAATTTAATTATGGCACTTAGAAGTTATAAACCGTACACAAAATCTATGAGAGGAACGATCCTAGTTGATCGTTCGCACCTATGGAAAGGAAAAGCAGAAAAGACTCTTACAAAACAAATCAAGCGTTCTATCGGAAGAAATAACCAAGGTAGAATTACTTCTAGACACAGAAGCGCTGGTCATAAAAAACGTTACAGAATTATAGATTTTAAAAGAAATAAATTTGAAATGGCAGCCGAAATTAAAAGATTTGAGCATGATCCATTTAGAAGCGCTAATATAATGTTGGTTGAGTATGAGGACAAAACAATATCTTATTTATTAGCTCCAGACGGAGTTAACATTGGAGACAAAATTTACTCTGGTTCTAAGTTAGATATTAAGCCAGGTAATTGTATGAAAATTAAAGACATTCCAGGTGGTACTAACGTTCACAATATTGAATTAACTCCTGGTAAAGGTGGAATTATGGTTAGGTCCGCGGGAACAGCAGCTCAAGTTATGGGTATTGACGGTGACTACACTCTTGTTCGTTTAGCTTCAGGTGAAGTTAGAAAAGTTAGATCAGAATGTAGAGCCACTATTGGTCAATTGTCTAACGTTGATAATAAAAACGTTAAAATTGGAAAAGCAGGACGAAATAGATGGCTAGGTATTAGACCTCAATCACGAGGAGTTGTTATGAACCCAGTTGACCACCCGCACGGAGGAGGTGAAGGAAAAACTTCTGGAGGAAGACATCCTGTTACACCGTGGGGTCAAGGAACTAAGGGTCTAAAAACAAGAAATAATAAAAAGACAGATCAATTTATTATTTCAAGAAAGAAAAAAAGGTAATTTATGGCTCGTTCTATTTGGAAAGGTCCTTTTGTTCATCCTAGTTTAATTAAAAAAGTAGAAAAACAAAAAGAGTCGGACTCGAAAAGACCAATTAAAACATGGTCAAGAAATTCAACTATTATACCTGAGTTTATTGGACAAAAATTTGAAATACATAATGGAAAAAAGTTCATACCAATTACGGTTTCTGAAGAAATGATAGGACATAAATTAGGTGAATTTGCACCAACCAGACAATTTTTAGGTCATACGCCAGCTGAAAAAAAATCTGAGCCAAAGAAAGAAGATAAGAAATAATTATGGCAAAAATTAAAAAAGATTTATCAACGGTAAAAGCGGTTTATAATAATTTGCGTTCGGGAACTCGAAAGATTAATGAAATTTTACAATCTATTCGAGGAAAAAAAGTAGATTTAGTGTTAAGAGATTTGCAGTTTAACAACAAAAGAGTTTCAAAAGAAATTATTAAGACAATAAAGTCAGCTGTTGCAAATGCTGAAAATAATAATCAATTGGATATAGACTCGTTATTTGTCAAAGAGGCTTATGTTGGTAAAGGAATTACTTTAAAAAGATTTAGACCTAGAGCCAAAGGAAGAGCGGCTAGTATTAAAAAACACTATAGCAATTTAACAATTATTGTTTCTGAAAAAAAAGAAACATCAGCGGTGCAGGGAGCTTAAGAAATGGGTCAAAAGATTAATCCAATTGGAATTAGATTAAAAATTAACAGAACGTGGGATTCTGTTTGGTTTGCTAAAAAAGAGAATTATGGAACCTATCTAATCCAAGATTTTAAAATTAGAAAGTATATCAATGATACTATTAAAAATTCAGGTATTTCAAAAATTCTAATCGAAAGACCGACTAAAAAATGCAATGTAACAATCTTTACTTCAAGACCGGGATTTGTAATCGGAAAAAAAGGTTCTGATATTGAAAAAATTAAAACTAATATTGCAAAAATTGCTACAGATGAAGTTTCTGTAAACATCAAAGAAATTAGAAAACCAGAATTAGATGCTTATTTAGTAGCTGAAAATATAGCTCAGCAAATTGAAAAAAGGATTGCTTATAGAAAAGCAATGAAAAGAGCCATGCAATCAACCATGAGAATTGGTGCTAAGGGAATTAAAGTAATGATTAGCGGTAGATTAGCCGGAAATGAAATTGCCAGAACTGAGTGGCTGAGAGAGGGAAGTGTTCCTTTACACACTTTGAGAGCGGAAGTGGATTATGCAGAGTGTGAAGCAATGACTACATACGGCATTATAGGAATTAAAGTTTACATCTATAAAGGTGTGTTATTCCAAAAAGACTTACAAAAAAAAATTGATAGTGAAAAAGAGGAAGAGAAAAAATAATGTTACAACCAGCTAGAACTAAATTTAGAAAAGCGCATAAAGGCAGAATTAATGGTCATGCTGAACGTGGAGCAACTATTAACTTTGGATCACATGGCCTTCAGGCATTAGAGCCGGAAAGAGTTACATCTAGACAAATAGAAGCTGCAAGGATTGCTTTAACAAGACACATGAAAAGAGCGGGTCGTGTATGGCTAAGAATTTTTCCAAACATTCCTGTTTCTAAAAAGCCAATTGAAGTAAGGATGGGAAAAGGAAAAGGAAACGTTGAGTATTATATTTGTAGAGTAAAGCCAGGCAGAATTTTGTTTGAAATTGATGGTGTTTCAGACACGATTGCAAAAGAAGCTTTTGATAGAGCAGCCTCTAAACTGCCGATTAAAACAAAAGTAATTAAAAGAAATATTAATATTTAATATGAAAACAAAAGATATAAAAAATTTATCTGTAACTCAGTTAGAAAAAGAGTTGGCTAACTATAAAAAAGAACAATTTAATTTAAGAATACAAAAAATGAATTCGCAAATTACTAATAGCGCTAGAATTACAGTTGTACGTAGAACTATTGCTAAGATTTTAACCTTTATCAATCAGAAGAAGAAAGCATAATGACAAAAAGAGTTTTGCAAGGAATAGTTGTTAGTACTAAAAATCTTAAAACATTAGTAGTGAATGTTGAGAGAAAATTTAGACATCCGGTTCTTTTAAAGGTGATAAAAAAAACAAAAAAATATCATGCTCATTACGAAGAAGGCACGTACGCAGTTGGTGATAATGTTAAAATCATAGAATCTGCTCCCATATCAAAATTAAAAAGATGGAAAGTTGTAGGAACTAAATAATGATACAAGTACATACAGAAATGGAAGTGGCAGACAATACAGGCGCAAAGCGTATTGAATGCATCAAGGTTTTGGGCGGTTCTAAGAGAAGGTACGCCTCTATTGGAGATATTATCGTGGTCAGTATTAAAGATGCCATGCCAAAAGGAAAAGTTAAAAAAGGAGATGTGCATAAAGCTGTAGTTGTTAGAACTAGAAAACAAATTTACAGAATAGACGGATCTTCAATAAAATTTGATACAAACGCAGCAGTATTAATTGCTGCTAATAATGAGCCAATAGGCACTCGTATTTTTGGACCAGTAACAAGAGAACTAAGGGCAAAAAATCATATGAAGATTATTTCTTTAGCTCCAGAGGTTTTGTAATGAAAGCGCAATTAAAAAAAGGAAATACAGTTAAAGTACTTGCCGGTGATGAGCGAGGTAAGACTGGAGAAATTATTGAAATTATTCAATTAACATCAAAATCTGGTATTTTAAATAAAAGGGCAATTGTAAAGGGTTTAAATATTGTAAAAAAACATCAAAAAGCAACTAAAGAAAATAAGGGGGGAATTGTTAGTATAGAAAAATCAATACACTTATCTAATTTGCAGCTTGTAGCAGGAGATAAAAAACCTGCAGAAGGAAAAAAAGAAATAGCAGCAAAAGAAATAAAGGTCAAAACTCCTAAAGTTAAAAATGAAAATAAAAAAGAAAAAAAGCATCCTGAAAAAAAAGATGCAAAAAAAGTAACTAAGCCAACAAAAAAAGATAAAAAGAGCAAATAATGATACCGAGATTAAAAAAAATATATCAAGAAGAAATTATGCCAAGTTTAACCAAAACTTTGTCTATTAAAAATACTATGCAGGTTCCAAAACTTGAAAAAATTGTTTTAAATATGGGTCTGGGTTTAGACGCTAGTGATAGCAAAATCCTAAAAAGTATTCAAACTGACCTTGGTAACTTAACTGGTCAATTACCAGTTGTAACTAAATCTAAAAAAGCTGTAGCAAATTTTAAAACTAGAAAAGATATTCCACTTGGTTTGAAAGTAACATTGAGAAAAAATAATATGTATTACTTCTTAGATAGGTTGATTAATACTGCACTTCCAAGAATTAAAGATTTTAGAGGTCTTAACCCTGATAGCTTTGATCAGGAAGCTAATTATAGCTTTGGTATCAAAGAGCATGTTATTTTTCCTGAAGTAAACTTTGATAAGATAGAAAAAATGAGAGGATTAGATATTACTGTTGTGACATCAACTAAAAATAAAGAAGCTTCCAAAGCTTTACTAGATAGTTTTAATTTTCCATTTTATAAGAAAGGATCTAATTAATGGCTAAAACATCAGCAATACATAGAAATCTTAAGAGAGTTCGTATGTCAAAAAAGTTTGCTAACAAAAGAAAAAAACTTAAAGCAATTGTTATGGATAAAAAAATTAATTTAAATGAGAGATTTGCCGCTAGTTTAAAACTTGCAAAACTTCCTAAAAATTCATCTAAAAATAGAATTAGAAATCGATGCGAAATAACAGGTAGACCACATGGTTATTACCGTAAACTAAAAATGTCTAGAATTGCACTTAGAAAATTAGCTTCTATGGGAAAAATTCCAGGCATGACAAAATCAAGTTGGTAGGAAAGGAATAACATTATGACAATATCAGATCCAATTGGCGATATGCTTACTAGAATAAGAAATGCTCAAATGAAGCAACATCCTACTGTACTAATTCCAGCCTCAAATTTTAAAAAACAAGTACTAGATGCGATGGAGAGAGAAGGATTTATTGCAAGTTATGAAGTAGTAAAAGAATCTAATTTTGAAGAATTGAAAGTAAATTTAAAATACGTGCACGGTACTCCAGTGATTAGAGAAATTAGAAGAATTTCTAAGCCAGGTAGAAGAATTTACTCAAGATTTGAAAGTTTACCAAGAGTTTTAAATGGACTAGGTATTTCTATCATCTCAACATCTAAAGGAATTTTTTCTGACAACGAGGCTAGAGATAAAAAACTTGGAGGAGAAATAATCTGTAATATTTCTTAATCTTTATGTCAAAAATTGGAAAAAAACATATTCTTGTACCAGCTGACGTCAAAGTGGCCATCAATGGAAATAAAATTTCTATGGAAGGCCCTAAAGGAAAAAAAGAATTAACTTTAAATACAGAGGCTTTAGAAACTAAATTTGAAAATAATAAAATAACCGTAACATTAAAAAATGCCTCAGATCAAAATAAAGTTTTTTGGGGTTTGCAAAGAAGTTTAATTAACAATGCGATTATTGGCATTTCAAAAGGATATGAAATTATTTTGAATTTAAATGGAGTTGGTTTTAGAGCCAATCTAAAAGACAAGCAAATCCAGTTTCAACTAGGTTTTAGTCATGACATTTTATTTGATATCCCTGAAGGAATTACTGTTAAAATTGATAAACAAACAAAAATTACACTAAATGGAAATGATAAGCAGTTAATAGGTAAAGTTGCTGCGGATATTAAGTTCTTAAAACCTGTTGAACCCTATAAACAAAAAGGTATTACCAGCGAAGGACAATTTATTCTTAAAAAAGAAGGCAAGAAAAAGTAATGAGAAATAAAACTGCTATCAGACAAAAAAGAAACAGAGCTAAGCTTAAGAGAGTAAACACGGACAAGCCTAGATTGACTGTATTTAGATCTGCCAAGAATATTTATGCTCAGTTAATAGATGATAGTAAACGTACTACTATTGCAAGCGCTTCTTCTAAAGAAAAAAGCATTGAAAAAAATAATAAAACAGAATTATCTAAAATTGTAGGAAAATTGATTGCTGAAAGAAGCATAGCAAAAGGAATTAAAGAAGTTTACTTTGATAGAGGAAGCTATAAGTACCATGGCAGAGTTAAATCACTTGCAGAAGCAGCAAGAAGCGGGGGATTAAAATTTTAAATTATGAGCAAAGTATCTGAGATTAAAGAAAAATTAGTTGCGATTAATAGAATTACCAAAGTTGTTAAAGGTGGAAGAAGGTTCGGTTTTGCTGCTTTAGTAGTTGCAGGCAATCAAAAAGGCCAAGTTGGTTTTGGACAAGGAAAAGCAAAACAAGTCCCTGATGCAATAAAAAAAGCATCGGATGCTGCAAAAAAATCTTTGATTAAAATACCATTACGTGATGGCAGAACATTGCATCATGATGTTAAAGGAAAAAGTGGTGCTGGAAAAGTAATTTTAAGAAGCGCTCCAGCTGGAACTGGTATTATAGCTGGTGGAGCTGTTCGAGCAATTTGTGAAATGTCAGGTATTCAAGATGTGGTTGGTAAATCTATTGGATCTGCAAATCCTTATAACGTTGTTAGAGCTTCTTTTGCTGCATTATCTAGTCAACAAACACCGAAAGATATTTCTTTAATTAGAGGTAAAAAAATTAAAGATATTGTTTCAAGGAGATAATTTATGAAATTAAATAGCATAGGTATCAAAATTTTTAAAAAATCAAAAAGAGTTGGAAGAGGTATAGGCTCTGGAAAAGGAAAAACTGCTGGTCGAGGTGTGAAGGGACAAAAAGCAAGATCTGGTGTTGCCGTTAAAAGTTTCGAAGGTGGTCAAATGCCTTTATATAGAAGATTGCCAAAACGTGGATTTAACGCAATTAAAAATAGAGCCAATAATTTAGTTATTAATTTAAGAGATATATCAAGTTTAATTGATAAGAAAAAAATTAACACTGTAGAAAAAATAGATTTGAGTAGTTTGTTGTTTTCTAAAGATAAAAAAAATTCAAAATATGTAAAAGTAAAAATACTAGGTACAGGTGAAATTAAGCACAAGGTAAATTTACTAGCACATTCATTTAGTCAAAGTGCTAAAAGTAAGATAGAAAAATTAGGCGGATCAATAGAAATAGTTAAATAGTAATGTCTAATTTTTCAGATATTTCTACTAGTGGATCAGGATCTCAATCAAGCGATTTAACAAAAAGAATTTTATATACTTTATTTATATTAATTATTTACCGATTTTGTACCTATGTACCATTGCCAGGAATAGATCCTGACTCCCTTAAAAATTTAATTACCGGCAATGAGAGAAGCCTTTTAGGCATGTTTAATTTGTTTGCCGGAGGAGCTGTGCAACGAATGGCAATTTTAACCTTAGGTATTATGCCATATATTTCTGCATCTATTATTATTCAATTGTTAACTGGAGTAACCGAATATTTTAAAAATTTAAAAAACCAAGGTGAATTTGGTAGACGTAAAATTACACAGTACACCAGATACGGCACTGTATTATTAGCATTAATTCAGGGTTATGGTGTAGCTGTCAGTTTAGAGAATTCTCCTGGCTTAGTTTTGGAGGCTGGCTGGTATTTCAGATTTGTTACTACGATAACTTTACTGACGGGAACCATATTAATTATGTGGCTTGGAGAGCAAATTACAGCGAGGGGTGTGGGCAATGGTATTTCTTTAATTATATTTTCAGGTATTGTTGCAGAGATTCCAGGAGCTTTAGCGTCGACATTTGAACTTGGCAGAACGGGAGCTATTTCAACCATAGCAATTTTGTCTATTTTATTATTATTATTGGGTGCGATATATTTCATAGTTTTTGTCGAAAGAGCACAACGCAGAATATTAATTCAATATCCAAAACGTCAGATGGGAAATAAAATCTATGGTGGCGAGTCATCTTATCTGCCATTGAAAGTTAATACTGCTGGAGTTATCCCAGCAATTTTTGCATCTGCTTTATTATTATTACCTGTAACGCTGTCTAACTTTTCTACCAGTGCAAATTCCTGGGTACTTTCTGTCACCTCAATGCTGGGCCAAGGAAAGCCTCTCTACATGCTTTTTTATGCATCAGGAATTGTCTTTTTTGCTTTTTTTTACACATCCATTATTTTTAACCCTGTAGAAACTTCTGACAATTTAAAAAAACATGGAGGATTTGTTCCTGGAATTAGGCCTGGAGAAAAAACATCTGAATTTATTCAGGGTTTACTAACTAAGTTAACTGTTATTGGATCTGCTTATTTAGTTTTAATTTGTCTATTACCAGAATTCTTAATATCTAAATATCCTATTCCATTTTATTTAGGCGGAACTTCATTACTAATCGTTGTAGTAGTAGCAATGGATACAATTACGCAGGTACAAACTAGAATGATGAGCGCACAGTACGCTTCCTTAATAAAAAAAACTAAATTTTCCAAATAATGAATATTGTAATTTTTGGACCTCCAGGAGCAGGAAAGGGGACGCAATCTTCGTACTTAATCCAAAATTTCAATCTATTTCAGTTATCAACTGGTGATTTATTAAGAGATGAACTTAAGAGCAAATCTGCATTAGCTTCAGAAATTGAAAGCTTAATGAATGCTGGAAAATTAGTTTCTGATACGATTATTAATAATTTAATAGAAAAAAAACTTAGTGATGTAAGTATTGCCAATAGAATTATATTTGATGGATTTCCTAGAAATATCGAACAAGCAAAAACCTTAGACAGTCTTTTGTCAAAATATTCTCAATCTATTTCATTAGTTTTGAATCTAAAAGTTGACTATTCAGTTCTTACTAAAAGAATATCGGGAAGAGTATCTTGTTCAGTATGTAAGAGAACTTTTAATGAATTTTTTGATCCACCTGTACCATGTGAAAATTCTAAATGTTCTGACAGAGTATTGAACAAAAGATCAGATGATAATGTTGAAACTGTTTCAAAGAGACTAAAAACATACGATGAGTCAACATTACCTATTCTTGGCTATTATTCTTCAAAAAATATAGTTAAAGATGTTGATGCTATGCAGGATATTGGAAGCGTATCAAAACAAATATCTAGCATTATCAAGGACTTAAAACGTTGACTTTAAAAGAAGGATTCATATACTCCGACAGTTTTTAAAATTAATAATTACAATCACTTACTATGGCTCGTATATCAGGGATCAATCTTCCATTAAATAAGCAAGTGCATATTGCTCTTCAGTATATCTATGGAATTGGTGATCATTATGCTGAAAAAATTTGTGAAGAATTAAAAATAGATAAGTCGAAACGAGTTAACAATTTAACAGAAGATGAAGTTCTTAAAGTAAGGGAATTAATAGATAAGAATTATAAAGTGGAAGGTGATTTGAGAAGAGATATTTCATTAAATATAAAAAGACTTAGAGATTTAGGTACATACAGAGGAACAAGACATAGAAAAAAATTACCAGTAAGAGGGCAGAGAACTCATTCCAATGCAAGAACTAGAAAAGGTAAAGCTATTGCAATTGCAGGTAAAAAATTAACAGTAATGAAAAAATAATTAATGAGCGCTGAAGATATTAAAAAAAAACCTGAAGATACAAAAGTTGCCGATACAAAAAAGCAAGATTCTAAAAAGAAAAGCAAATTCAGATTAAAAAAGAAAGAAAAGAAGGTTGTTGTTAATGGTAAAGCTTATGTAAATGCTACTTTTAACAATACTATTGTTTCAATTACCGACAAAGATGGCAATGTTCTTTCCTGGTCATCTGCTGGCTCTAAGGGATTTAAAGGTTCAAGAAAATCTACACCATATGCTGCACAAGTTGCAGCTGATGATGCGGCTATAAAAGCGGCTGAGTTTGGTCTTAAAAATATTGATGTTGAAGTAAAAGGTCCAGGTTCTGGAAGAGAAACAGCATTAAGAGCATTACAGGCAAGAGGATTTAAAATTTTGTCAATTAAAGACACTAGTCCCATTGCTCATAATGGATGCAGACCACCAAAGAAACGAAGAGTTTAACCATAAATAATACAGGAGCTAACATTGATAGACAAAAATTGGAAAGAATTAATCAAACCTTCTAAAATAGATATTCAGGCAAGTGAAGATAAAAAATTTGCTAAAATAGTAGTTGAGCCTTTAGAAAGAGGTTTTGCGCTAACTCTTGGTAATGCATTAAGAAGAGTTTTGTTATCATCCATTCAAGGTACAGCTGTTACAGCTATTCAAATTGACGGAGTACTTCATGAATTTTCTTCAATTAATGGAGTAAGAGAAGATGTTACTGACATTGTGTTAAATGTTAAATCTTTATCGTTAAAATTAAATTCTAACGGACCAAAAAAATTAATTTTAGATGCAAAAGGACCAGGCGAGATTACTGCTAAAATGCTTAACTCTAACCCTGATATTGAGATTTTAAATCCTGAACAAGTTATTTGTAATTTAGATGAAAATACAAAAATCTATATGGAATTAGTTGTTAATACTGGAAAAGGATATGTTTCTGCTGATAAAAATAGAGAAAAAGACTCTCCATTAGGTCTTATACCTATCGATTCAGTTTACAGCCCAGTAAAACGAGTTTCATATAATGTCTCAAACACAAGGGAAGGTTTGTCGATAGATTACGATAAATTAACAATGGAAATTGAAACTAATGGATCTGTAGCGGCAGACGACTGTTTAGCTTTTGCTGCAAGAATATTGCAGGATCAGTTGTCTTTATTTATAAATTTTGATGAACCAAAAGAAGTTATTGCTCAACCTACACAAAGTGAGCCTGAATTTAATAAAAACCTTCTTAGAAGAGTTGATGAATTAGAGCTTTCCGTTCGATCCATGAATTGCTTAAAGAATGATAATATTATCTATATCGGTGATCTTGTTCAAAAAACGGAAGGAGAAATGCTTAGAACTCCTAATTTTGGAAGAAAATCTTTAAATGAAATTAAAGAAGTACTATCCGGTATGTCGTTATACTTAGGAATTGAAATTCCTAATTGGCCACCAGAAAATATCGCTGAATTATCTAAAAAATTAGAGGAAGAATACAAATAAACCATGAGACACGGCCACGGACATAGAAAATTAAATAGAACGTCCGAACACAGAAAAGCTATGTTCCAAAATATGCTAAATTCATTAATTAAGCATGAGCAAATTCAAACGACTGTTCCAAAAGCTAAAGAATTGAAATCGATCATTGATAAAGTTATCACGATTGGTAAAAAAAACACTTTAGCTGCAAAAAAAACACTTTTTTCAAAGTTACAAGATAAATCATCTGTAATAAAATTAACTACCACTTTACTAAAAAGATATGAGAATAGAAAAGGTGGATATTGCAGAGTTGTAAAATCTGGTTTTCGTTTCGGTGACAATGCACCAACTGCTTATATTGAATTAGTAGATAAAGATTTTAACGCAAAGGGTCAAGATTCTGGTCCTGTTCAAAAAAAAGCAGATGATAAGGAAAATTCAGAGATCAAAAACATATCTACTGATTCCAAAGAAGCAAAAAAAACTAGTAAAAAATAATGAAACTCTATCTACTGGTTGCTTTATTTGGAGCAGCCGGAAGTGTTTTAAGATATTTTTTATTTGTTATTACTCCTAAATTTTTTTACTCAAACTTCCCAATAAGCACAGTAATTGTAAACCTTCTTGGCTCATTTTTTATTGGTTATTGTATTGCATTATTTGATAAAGGAATAATTAGTGAGACTGTTAGAATTTCTATAGTTGTAGGTTTGTTGGGTGGTTTTACAACTTTTTCAACTTTTTCAATGGATTTATTTAATTTAATAAATAAATCTTTGTATATGCAAACTGCTACTTATATTTTTGTCTCCGTGTTCTTTGGCTTATTATTTTTTATTCTAGGTTATAAATTATCAAATTTACTTTAATGATAATTAGTGAACAGTTTGTAATTGAAGCAGATTACGAAAATTCTAGAATTGATAGATGGCTCAAAAATAAAGTTTATAAATTTCATCAATCGTTTATCGAGAAATCTCTAAGATCAGGAAAAATAAAAGTTAACAAAAAAAAAGTTAAAAGTTCTTATAAACTCCAAGTTGGAGACAATGTGTACATAAATATTGATTATGAAAAACAGGAAGAAAATAAAAAATTTTCATATCAAGCTAGTTTGTATGAATATAAAGAAATAAAAAATAATACTATCTTTGAAAATAAAGACTATTTGATTTTAAATAAACCAGCTGGTATTGCGGTTCAATCAGGAAGTAAATCACCTAAAAATATAATTGATATTCTTAATAAATTTTCTGATGATAAAAAATTTTATTTAGTCCATAGAATTGATAAAGAAACTTCAGGTCTAATTATTCTAGCATGTAACAGAACTTTCGCTCAAGTTTTATCTGAGCAATTTAGAAATAAAGTAGTTAAAAAAAATTATCTAGCTATTCTGCATGGTTGTCTACCTGTTAACGAGGGTACGCTTGATCATAATTTAACATTTAAAGACAAATCTAAAGTTAAAACATTTAAAGCAGAAACAGATTTTTTTGTATTATCAAAAAATAAAGATTTTTCATATGTGCAAGCTAATCCCATCACTGGCAGAAAACATCAGTTAAGACGTCAATTTTTTCATATTAATCATCCTATTGTAGGTGATGATAAATATTTCATTCCTCATTATAAAAATAACAGTAAATTTTTAATGCTACATAGTCATGAAGTGACATTTGAGTATTTAGGTAAAAACAAAACTTATAAGATTGAAGTTCCTTCTCAATTTAAAGTTTTTTTGAAGGACTCTGGTTTATAAAAATTTTTTCAAATTTATCTAAAATTACTTTGTTGATAGTTTCTTCACTAGGTAATTTTGTAATTTCAGAAAAATTAATTAAACCTTTATCTTTTATACCGCAAGGAATGATTGCTTTGTAATTATTCATATCGACATCTAAATTTAATGCAAAGCCATGATAAGCTACCCATTTTTTAACTTTAATACCTATAGCTGCTATTTTGTATTCTAAATTGTCTTTCTTTACCCATATGCCAATATTGTTTGGATCGTTATAAGAGTTTATTTTAAAAACCTTTAATGTTTCTATAATCCAATTTTCTACATTTCTGACTAATTGTTTGATTTCTTTGCCACGTTTGTTCAAATCCAAAACAAAATAAACAATTTTCTGGCCTTTGCCGTGATACGTCCATTTGCCACCTCTGTTTGTTTTAATAGTAGGCAAAAAGTTTTTTTCAAGCAATTCCACATCTTTTCCACTTGTTCCACAAGTATAGATATCCTGATGTTCAAGAATCCAAATAAGTTCACGTCCCTTATTCAAGTGAATATCAAAAGCTCTTTCTTCTAAGAAATCAATTGCTGCTTGATATAAAATTGGTTTTTTGCTGATTTTTATTTCAATATTCATTATATAAAGAAAAATACTTTTATTATTATGGAAAACAATAACCAAATAAAATCAACAAAAGTAGAGTTTAATATAAGCAATATTTTTCTAGAAGATTTAATTAACAAAATTGATAATAAAAATGTTGCGGAAGTCAATTTATTGCTTTCAAAGCTTCATATTTCAGATGTTGCTGAAATTGTGTCAAATTTGCCAGAAAAAAAAAGATTTCAGCTATTTGATTTGGATAATTTTACTATTAACCCGAATGTAATAGTTGAACTTACAAATGAACTGCAAAAAGAAATTTTAGAGAGAATTACATCAGATAAAATAGTACGAATTATCAATAGTCTCGAGTCTGACAATGCTCTGCAGATTGTGGAAAATCTTTCCGAGCAGAAAAAAAATGAAGTACTTACTAAAATTCCATTAGAAGACAAAAATATATTAGAACAAACATTAAGTACTTACCCAGAAGATTCTGCAGCCAGAATAATGCAGAGAGAATTTGCTGCGGTCCCACAAGGTTGGACCGTAGGGCAGACTATCGATTATTTGAGAGAAACAAAGGAATTACCAAAAGATTTTTTTGAAATTTTTATTATTAATCAACTCAATATCCCAGTTGGCTCTGTAGCCTCATCAAGAATACTTCGAACTGAACGAGAAGTTAAAATGAGCGAGATTATGAAGAATAATAAATTTTTAGTACCTGCGGAAATGGATAAGGAGCAGGTCGCATATAATTTTGAACAATACAGTTTGTTTTCAGCAGGTGTAGTAGACAAAAATAATCATTTAATTGGTATGATTACAGGTGATGACATTGTAACCGTCATTAAGGAAGAAGCAGAGGAAGATACATTGAGATTAGCAGGGGTTAGTGACGAAGAGATATCTGACAGCGCTTTTAGTATTACTAAAAAAAGATTTATTTGGTTAACTATAAATTTATTAACGGCAATTTTGGCATCAACAGTCATAAGCGCATTTAATGAAAATATAGAGAAGGTTGTTGCTCTAGCTATTTTAATGCCGATTGTTGCATCTATGGGCGGTAACGCTGGGACCCAAACCTTAACTGTGACAGTTAGATTATTAGCTACAAAAGAACTTATATCAAGTAACGTTAGAAAAATTATTTCTAAAGAGTTTTTAGTAGGATTTCTTAATGGCTTAATATTTGCACTTATCACTGGAGCTGCTATTTTTGTTTGGTTTCAAGATGTAAGATTATCAGCTCTTATCGCTGTGGCTATGATCATCAATATGACTGTTGCAGGTCTTTTTGGAATATTAATTCCAGTAGGTTTGAATAAATTTAAAATTGATCCTGCAATCTCTTCAAGTGTTTTTGTTACAACCGTAACTGATGTTTTTGGATTTTTATCATTTTTGGGATTAGCAAGTTATATACTTAATATCTAAATATTATCTATTAATCTAACTCCATCCAGGTAATAAGCGATAAATATATTTGAATGCATATTAACTTTTTTGGATCTGAAAAATCTTTTTAAATTAACATTCTCAATATAATCAATTTTGTTTACTCCAGTTTTTTTAATTTCTTTCAGTAAAAAACTAAGGTTAAATATTTTACCAATGTTAGATAATTTATAATTTAATATTGTTTTGTAGACTAGGCTCATAATTTTTTTTGATTTTTCATTAAGCAATAAATTTCTTGAGGATAAAGCATATCCTTGTCTTGATCTTACAGTTTTGCATGGAATAATTTTTGATGAAATTCTGTTAATTGTACAAAATTGTCTAATAATATGTAGTTGTTGATAATCTTTTTCACCCATGTAAACTTTTGTATTTTTTATAATTGAAAGTAATTTCGACATTACATCCAGCACTCCTTTAAAATGATTTTTTCTAAATTTATGTTCCATAAATTTTGTCATTTTAGGGTATTTAAATTTTAATGATTTCCATCCATACACCTCATTAAAAGAAGGAAGAAACAAATAGTCAACTTTGTATTTCTTGCACAAAATAATATCATTTTTTATTTTTTTTGGATAATTCATGAAATCTTTTTTTTTATTGAATTGTTTTGGATTTACAAAAATACTAACTACTGTTTTTGAATTTTCTTTTTTACTTCTTTTAATTAGGGATATATGACCATCATGTAACGTTCCCATAGTTGGCACAAAGCCTGTATTATTATATTGATCTAAAATACTATTAATTTGATTAGATTTTTTTATAATTTTCATTTAAGACAATTTCTTTACTTTATTTATGATTAAAGAAGCAATTATACCACTAGCAGGATTAGGAACAAGGATGTTACCTTTAACAAAGGTTATTCCAAAAGAATTATGGCCACTAGGAAAGTTATCAATTTTAGAAAGAATTCTTCAAGAGTGTGAAGATGCTAAAATTAAAAAAATTTATTTAATTATTTCTAAAAGAAAAAGTATTATAAAAAAATTTTTTGACAAAGATTTCTTTCTAGAAAAAAAAATAAGAAATAATCTTGATTTATTAAAAAAACTTAATTCCTTAAGTAAATATAAAAAAAAAATAAAATTTATTTATCAAAATTCTGCTAAAGGCCTTGGCGATGCTGTTAATACTTGTAAAAACTTTATAAAATCATCTCATTTTTTGTTAATTTTGCCTGATGACATTATTGTTAATAACAACTGTTCTAAAGAATTGATAAATATTCATAACAAAAGTAAAGCATCAATATTGGCTATAAAAAAAGTTCCAAAAAATATAGTAAATAGATACGGTGTAGTTGGTTTTAATAAAAAATTAAAAAATATTGTTAATATTAACAAGTTAGTAGAAAAACCAAATATTAAACAAAGTCCATCTTCATTTGTAATTATTGGTAGATATATATTGAGTAAAAAAATTTTTAAGCATCTTTCGAAGACTAAAAAAGGATCTCTTGGTGAAATTCAAATAACAGATGCCATGTCTATGATGCTAAATGCTGGTCAGTCTTTCAAAGGTTGCATTTTCAAAGGTTCATATTTAGATTGTGGAACTATGGATGGCTATATTAAATCATTTAAATTAATCGGATCACGCTAATGAATATTTGCTTTATAGGTACTGGTTATGTCGGTCTAGTATCTGGCGTTCTTTTTTCGGATTTAGGTAACAATGTATATTGCGTTGATAAGGACAGCGAAAAAATTAAAAACTTAGAACAAGGAATAATACCTATATACGAACCTGGTTTAGAGGAAATTGTTATTAGAAATTTTAAGGCTGGTAGAGTTAAATTTACATCAGACATTAATCAGGCAATTAGATCTTCCGATGTAGTATTTATAGCAGTTGGAACTCCCAGTTCAAAAGATGGATCTTCAGCTGATTTAACCGGTGTATTTAATGTTGCAAATATTATTTCAAAAAATCTAAATTCTTATAAAATCATTATTACCAAATCTACAGTACCTCTTGGAACGGGAGATAAAATTGAGTCTATTTTATTAAAAAAAAATAATAGAAAAAAGTTTGATGTTGTATCAAACCCTGAATTTTTACGTGAAGGAGAAGCGATTCGAGATTTCAGATATCCAGATCGAGTTGTAATAGGAACTAATAATTCAAAAAAAGTTACACCTATAATGGAAAAACTTTATGCGCCAATAATTAATAAGGGAGCAAAATTTCTTATTGTTAAAAGAAGGGCAGCAGAACTAATAAAGTATGCTGCAAATGCTTTTCTGGCGACAAAAATTACATTTATTAACGAGATTGCAAATCTTTGTGAACAAACAGGAATTAATGTGGAAGATATTGCTCTTGGAATAGGAACAGATGCCAGAATTGGCTCTAGATTTTTAAGGGCCGGACCTGCTTATGGAGGATCTTGTTTTCCAAAAGATACAAAGGCATTAGCTAGAACAGCCAGTAATTACAAAGTTCATTTGCAACTAGTCAATGCAGTAATAAAATCAAATGAATCTCGAAGTTCATTAATTACATCCAAAATAATTAAAATTTTAAAAAAACCAAAAAGGAAAATAGTGGGTTTTTTAGGTGTTACTTTTAAGGCTAATACAGATGACATGAGAGACTCTTCTTGTCTTAAAATAATTCCAGCTTTGATAAAAAAAGGGTGTTTAGTTAATTATTACGATCCCACAGGAAATAAAACTAATTTTGATGCTTATAAATCAGTGCATTTTTTTGAAAATGCAAATGAAGTCATAAAAAATTCAGATTTATTAGTTATTCATACAGAATGGGACGAATTTAAAAATATAAATTTTGAAAAAATAATAAAAAACAAAAATTTAAAAATTTTTGATCTAAGAAATTTATACGAAGATAAATATTTTTTAAATA
>ERZ889217.459-NODE-459-length-24861-cov-20.118036_pt1 | contig 24861 bp, 22 predicted proteins | sample MGYA00521098_ERZ889217 | MGnify/ENA primary metagenome ERZ889217 (study PRJEB32303, sample SAMEA104408613) | aquatic metagenome | biome: Brackish water; feature: Pelagic; material: water | place: Baltic Sea | collected 2014-06-10T22:04:00 | depth 2,362 m ... | reverse complement strand
CAGTTTGGCCAATCGTCGCACGAGCTATCTCAGATGCGCCCTAGAGCACCGGCAGTGAGGGGAGTGGCGGGCGGGAGGCGTTGGCCGCAGCGAGATTGCCCACCAGCCGCGTGCAAATTGCCTCCAGGTAGGGCCGGGTGGCCGGGTCGTCGTAGTTGGAAGCCGTCTTGCCGGCATCACCGTGCTCACGGATCGGGATCTGGATCGGCACCTCACCTAAAAACGGAATCTCGAGTTCGTGGGCGGTCCGCTTTGCCCCACCGGAGCCGAAAATGTCGTAGCGCTTGCCATTATCCGGACAGAGAAAATAGGCCATGTTCTCCACCATTCCCAAGACTGGAATGTTGACCTTACGAAACATTGCGATCGCCTTGGTGGCGTCGAGCAGGGCAACGTCTTGGGGTGTGCAAACAACCACGGCGCCGGTCAGCGGTAGCACCTGTGAGAGCGTCAGTGCGATGTCACCCGTTCCCGGCGGCATGTCGATCACCAGGTAGTCGAGCGGGCCCCAGGCCGTGTCGCGGAGCATCTGCGTGATCGCGCCGTGGAGCATCGGCCCCCGCCAGACCACCGCCTCGCCGGGGGGAACGAGAAACCCCATCGACATCACGGGGAGCGTGCCGTCGGCCACGGCAAGCCGAACCGGCATGATTTTGCCCTCCTCGATTGGTGGCCGGCCTGAGAGGCCGAGCAGGTGCGGCACACTCGGCCCGTAGACGTCAGCATCGAGCAGGCCGGTGCGGCTCCCGGCCCGCGCGAGACCCAGCGCGATACTCGCGGCGATCGTGCTCTTGCCCACGCCTCCCTTGCCACTACCGACGGCGATCACACTCTTGGCCTCCAGGCCAATCTGACCAAGTCTGCCCGGGGGTCGGTCGTGCACCTCCAGGCTGACTCGCACGTTCGTCACCGCGGGGAAGGCCGTCCGCAGGAGCTCCTCGGCCCGGGCCAGGGTGGTGTTCCAGAGGATGGCCGAGTGGGTCGTGAGCCTGAGCGTGAGGGCAATTGCCGCGTCGCTGACCGCGGTCACCTGGAACTGTCCAGTCTCGCCGAGCGGCCGGCCCGTCTCGGGGTCACGAAGGTCACGGATCGCAGCAGCGACTGCGGCAGAATCAGGAGCGGGCATGAGAGACTCGTTTGTTGATGTTCTGTGGCTTGGTCTATCGGGTCGCGGTGTGAGTCTTGGCTTCGCATGGCAAGGATCTGCCAACGCGCCTCGCCGTACCCGGCTCCCCGGCTCCGGTCTCCGATGGTTCAGGGGAACGTGACAACGGAGAGTGGGGTAGAGCCGAGGTTTGCCGTTGAAACTGGGACCGGGCTTGTCAGGCTTTTGCCAGCCTGGGAGGCGGCGGAGAGGAGGCCGCGGGGCTGGATCGTGATCAGGATCACAATCGCCGCGCAGGCCAACATCGCCAGGCCGCCGGCTAGGCCACCGTCGGCCTGGACACCGCGCTTCGTGCTTTTGAAATACATCGCGGCGATGATCCGCAGGTAATAGGCAGCAGCGATCGCTGCGTTGAGCACCAGGATCACCGCCAGGGACACGAACCAGGCTCGGCGATTTCCCAGCAGAACGGGACTCGTCCAGTCCACCTCAAGGGCCGAGATGGCCAAGGTCAGTTTGCCCCAGAACCCGGGTAGTGGCGGAATGCCAGCGAGGCTGAGCACGAACAGAGCGATTGCAAAGGCCGCGACCGGATTGGTGCCAGAGAGGCCGTCGAGGTCATCGACCGTGGTGATCTCCTCACGTGGAGGCCGAGGTCCGCTGGTTGCCGTCCACTCCGGCCAGCGATGGCCGAGATAGGCGATCCCTCCGAACAGGCCGGCCGTGGGGATGACGTAGGTAGCGAGATAGAAAAGCGTGGCGGTCATCCCCCCGAGGGCGAGGGTCCAGCGGGCCTCAGCCGCTGCCACGTCGCCCAGCGGCCGGCCGGCCTGGGTGCTGGCCGCCGCCGCCGCTACGGCGATGCCCACGAGCAGATAGCCGGCGTGGGCAATTGACGAACAAGCCAGCAGGCGGCGGAGGTTTTTCTGCCACAACGCCATCACATTGCCCACGGTCATTGTCACGGCAGCAAGCACGGCGGTGAGTTGCCAGAGTAGATCGAGGTGCGCCTGGGCCGCCGGACCCACGCCGGCGGTCTCGGGCTCGGCCGTGATTCCGAGCGACAGAAGCCGCCCAAGCATCACGACGCCGGCGAGTTTCGGCAGGGTGGAGAGCATCGCGGCATTACCGGGGCTTGTGCCCTCATAGACATCGGGAGCGTAGAAGTGCATCGGCACGGCGGCCATCCGGAAGGCCGCTCCGACCACGGTCATGCCGATCGCGACCGGTAGGAGCACGGTGGCCATCCCTGAAACACCCTCGTCGAGTGACTGGATCGCGGCGGCGATCCCCGAGAGGCTGGTCGTGCCGGCAATTCCATAGAGGGTGGCTGCCCCGTAGAGAAACACGGCCGATGCGATCAGTGAGAGAAAGAAGTATTTGAGAGCCGCCTCCTGGCCACGGGCGTCGGTGCGTTTGAGGGCGAGCAGGACGTAGGTGGGAATCGAGACCATTTCGAGACCCGCAAACAAGAGCACGAGATCGCCCGCCACGCCGACCAGTGACAGCCCGGCAAGCATCACCAAGAAGGTGCCCGCCTCCTCGCAGGTACCGCCGCGGTGCAGTCCCGGTCCGCGGCTCACGGCGGAGGAGAAGATGTCACCTGACTGCACAAGCACGAGCAGGGCCCCGGTGCCGAGCACGGCCCAGCGGACGAAGGTCGAGAAGCCGTCGATTCGAATCCCGCCGGAAGTGACCGCCGCCCCATCGGTCGGCTGGCCGCCGGCCACGCTCATTGCCACCACGATTCCCACCATCGCCACGAGCCAGCCGTGGCGGATGCCAGCGAAGGCTCCCCCGAGGTAGGCGACCAGGGCCGCCGCCACCAGGACGATCTCGGGCGAGAGCAACGTGAAGGTTTCAAGCGAGGTCATGGTGCAGCGACGAGGGGCGAGGATGCGGGGGAGTCGGCGACAATATTGTTGGTGGGTGGCTTGGCCGTCATCCGGGTGGCAAAGGCGGTGGCGGCGGCGGCAGTAGTGGCCCGGATCGCGGGCGCTACGGGCTCCAGAAATGTCGCTGGCGCAAGCCCGATCCAGAACACAAACACCACCAGTGGCGCCAGCGCCACGAATTCGTGCCAGCGAATGTCGCAGTGGTCGACCGTAGCGGCGTGGTGTGCCGGTCCGCTGTGAAGGCTGGTGGCTGGGGAGTGATGGCTGAGGCCAGCCGCCCGTGGCGGCTCCCGCGAGGGGCCGAAGAAGACACGCTGCACGGCCTGCAGCATGTACCAGGCGCCGAGCACCACCCCGACCACTGCCAGAAGAGACATCGTCAGGTAGCTGACCCGCCAGGCGGGGGAGACACCGACCCAAGCTCGCTGGAACGAGCCGGCCAGAATCATAAACTCCCCCACGAATCCATTGAGTCCGGGCAGACCGATGCTCGAGAAAGTGAATAGCATGAAGAACACGGCCAGCCAGGGTGCCTTCGTCGCGACCCCGCCGAGGTTGGCGATGCTGCGGGTGTGAAACCGCTCATAGAGCATTCCCACGATTGCAAACAGTCCGCCCGATGCCAGACCGTGATTCACGAGTTGGAGGTTGGCCCCCTCGACTGCCACCGGCGTCAGGGCAAACAAGCCCATCACGACGTAGCCCATGTGGCTCACCGAGGAATAGGCCACCAGTCGCTTGAGATCGGTCTGCACGAGCGCTATGAGCGCTCCATAGATGATCCCGACCACGCCCAGGCCAAACAGCCAGGGGGCGGCGATCGCCGTAGCAGTGGGCAGCATCGGGATTGAGAACCGAAGAAATCCGTAGATGCCGATCTTGAGCAGCACACCAGCCAGGTCGACCGAGCCTCCGGTGGGGGCCTCGACATGGGCCAGTGGAAGCCAGGTGTGGAAGGGCACGATCGGCACCTTCACGGCAAATCCGGCCAGCAGTGCGAGAAAGATCGCCATCTCGGCGGCCAGGGGCAGCGGGTGGGCGCGTGTGGCGTCAGTCAGGCTCTCGATATCGAAGGTTACCGTGCCGGTCTGCGATGTGTTCCAAAGCACGATCGCCAGCAGCCCGAGGAAAGTCAGCAGGCTACCGGACAGCGTGTAGACGAAGAACTTGACCGCGGCCTTTCGCCGCTCCTCGTGACCCCAGATGCCGATCAGGAAGAAGAGGGGCACGAGCGTGAATTCGAAGAACACGTAGAAGAGCAGAATGTCACGGGCGGCGAACACGCCGAGCATCGCCGCCTCGAGCACGAGCAGCAAAGAGTAGAAGCCAACGGCTCGCTCAGTCACCGCCTCCCAGCTGACAAAAACTGCGGTCACCGAGAGCAGGGCGGAGAGGCCGAACATCCAGAGCGACAGCCCGTCGAGCCCGAGAGCCAGTCTGACGTCGAACAGTCCGCCGGTGAGCCAGGGCAACTCGAGCCGGGCGTAGGGAATGCCGGCTCTGGCCGCCTCATCTCCCAGGTAGCGCAACACAAGCCAGCCGGCCAGGACGAGCGTGGCCAGCGACGTGACCGCCGCGCTTTGCCGCACAGCCGGCAGACCCCGTCCACTGAGCAGCCAGGCCACCACGGCCCCAATCAAGGGCGTAGCGATCACGAGCAGCAGGTGGGATTGAGGAGAGAAGCCGTTCATGTTGTTTGGTCACAGGTTTGCGGTTGCAGGCAGCTGATCGAGCGAATGGCAGGGGCTGATCAGGCCCGTAGCCGCCAGGCGAGGGCAAGAACAACGAGCAGCGTGCCGAGAGCCCCGGCGACAGCATAGCGCTGGAGCAGTCCTGTCTGGAGCCGACGAACAACAGCCCCGGCTCCCAGCGGCACGGCAGCCACCAGGTTGACGAGCCCGTCCACCACGTAACGGTCGAATCCGGCGGCGAGCAGGGCGAGGAACTCGAGCGGCCGCACCACGAGTGCGGCGTAGAGTTCATCGATGAAAAACCGGCTGGCGAACAACGGCTGGAGCGGTCCCAAAAACCGTTCCATCTGGGGGCCGGCGCTGGACCGCCCGAGATGGCCGATCGCAGCCAGCACGATCCCCAGGGCCGCCGCCAGCGTACCTTGTAGGGCAAGGTCGAAGTGGAAAGCATGGGGCGTAGCGGTGGCGGCCACCGTCGCTGCGGCCAGCGATGGGGTCGCGGCCAGGAAGTGGGCCAGAGCCTCAGTCGAGAACAGAAGCCAGCCGCTGATGGTGGCTGCCACCGCCAGGATCACCAGCGGCAGCGTCATCACCCGGGGAGACTCATGAGCTGCTGAGCCCGACTGCCCATGATGATGCCCGGCCTCATCGGGCACCCGAGTGGGACCAGTGAAGGTCATGAAGACAGCGCGAAAGGTATAGAAGGCAGTGAGCGCTGCTGTAAACAGGCTCATCCAATAGAGTATTCGAAAGGTGCCGGCATTGGTCGCCTTGACCTGTTCGCCGGCCGAGGCCGATACGAGCAGATGGCGGGGCGGTCGCTCATTCCGCAGGCTGGCCGGTTGGATCGCCGATGCCGGCAATGGCCAGGGACTCGCCGCGGCATGATCGGCGTGGAGGACTGCCTCGTGGTGCTCGCCTGCGTGGTGGCTCCAGCCCTTGGAGTGCAGGGCGGCCAGGATTTCATCCTTGCTAAAAAACCCGGCGAACGGGGCCACGCCAGCCAGGGCGAGCGACCCGATCAGGAACGTGGTCGCGGTGACGGGCATCACCCGGCGCAGCCCACCAAACCGTCGCATGTCGATCACGCCGCCCATCGCGTGCATCACCGAGCCTGCCCCGAGGAATAGCAGGGCCTTAAAAAAGGCGTGGGTCACGAGATGAAAGATCGCGGCGGTGAAGCCGAGGAGAGTGCCGGTGCCAAGGCTCGCGAACATGAAGCCAAGCTGGCTGATCGTGGAGTAGGCGAGCACCCGCTTGAGGTCGTTCTGCACGGTGCCGATCAAGGCCGCTACGAGCGCCGTCGTGGCCCCGACGATTGACACGATCGTGAGCGCCTGCGGACAGGCCACGTAGAGGGGCGCACAGCGGGCCACGAGGTAGACACCGGCAGTGACCATCGTGGCGGCATGAATCAGGGCACTGGCGGGCGTGGGTCCCTCCATGGCGTCGGGAAGCCAGACATGCAACGGAAGTTGAGCGCTCTTACCGCAGGCGGCCAGCAGCAGGAGCAGGCAGATCGCAGTGCCCACGGTTCCGCCCACAATGCCGGCTGTGGCTGCCAGTCGTTCGGCTCCGAGGATGCCGGGCATGAGCGAGCCATCGGCCAGGGTCGTATCGTGGAAGTTGAGCGTGCCGTAGGTCATCCAGAGCAGAAAGACCGCCACCGCCAGGCCGAAATCTCCCACCCGGTTGACGAGAAAGGCCTTCTTGGCGGCGGCCGCCGCGGCTGGCTTCTGGAACCAGAATCCGATCAGGAGATAGGAACAGGCCCCAACCGCTTCCCAAAATACGTAGACCAGAAGGAAGTTGCTGGCCGCCACGAGCATCGACATCGAGAACACAAAGGCGGCCACGAGGGCGAAAAACCGGGCATAGCCCGGGTCATCGTGCATGTAGCCGATTGAATAGATCGCCACGAGCAAGCCTACGCAGGTGATCACTGCGAGCATCGTGGCGGTCAGCGGGTCGAGGCGGAGATCGATGCCGATTGCGAAGGGTAGCGAGGCAGGAACGCCAGCCGCCCGGGCTGCCAGATCCTCACCGACCTCCGCGGCCGGCGTGTTGGCCGCAGGGACATACGCCTCCGACACGTTTACCCACTGCCAGAGTGTGGTCACCATTTCAACCGGCGGAACTGGCTGTCGGCGACTGGCCTTTTCGGAGACATCGCTCGCCAGGCCGACCAGGAGCAGTACGGCCGTGATGGCGGCAGTAGCGATCGAGATGATCGCTGGCCAATGGGCTCGCGGACCGAGGCGGCGGCCTAATAACACGGTCACCAAGGCGCCGGCCAGCGGCAGAGCCGGTACGAGGACGAGCAGCGTTCGCGGATCGATTTCGGGCATGGAAAAAATGGCCGGGCGGGGTCAGACGTGTTCCCGTTCGAGGAGCGCATCCTCGTCGGGCTCAGGAGCCGCGCCTGCAGGCGTGAGGCGCGGGAAGATGGGAGTCACGGCGTCGACCGCCGGCAGCTCATGATCGACCGAGCGGGGCAGGTTGGACTCACGGAGCGCCTGCCAGGCGGCTGAGTCGAGCCGGCCGGTGCGGGCGAAGGCCTGGAGCACGAACACGAGCGCGATCGCTGCTTCGCAGGCGGCCACCGTGAGCACAAAGATCACGAGCACGTGCCCACCCCAGTCGCCGTGATGCCGACTCCAGGAAACGAGGCTGACCGAAATTCCTTGCAGCATCAATTCGGCGGAGAGAAACATCACGATCAAGTTGCGGCGGGCCAGGATCCCGACCAGACCGAGGGCGAACAGCATTCCGCCAACGATCAGGCCGTTGAGAACGAGGGCAGAGGGAGTCATGCGTCGGCCCTCCGGGCAGCGAGGTCAAGCCGCTCCTCCGGTGACGTGCGGGAGACGATGGCAATCGAGCCGATCAAGGCCACGAGCAGGAGCACACCGGCCACTTCAATGGCGAGGAGGTGTCGGCCGAACAACTCACCACCCAGGCGGGCGACATGGTCGGCAGCCAGCGGGTCGGCCGGGATGGCCGGCCGGGATGGTGCGGACAGTGTGACTTCACCGCCGGCGGCCAGGGCCGCGGCCTTGGAGGGCACTGCACAGCATTCGGCCGGGCCGGCGGAGAGTCGGCCGATGAACAACGTGAGCAGCCCAAGCATGATCGCACCGGCCACGGCGGAAAGCAGCGGCTCATTCGACACCCGATCGTAGGGTGCCATCCCGGTGGGCTGGGCTAGCATCAGGACGAATAGGAACATCACGAGGATTGCCCCCGCATACACCACGATCGTGGCGACCCCAAGAAACTGGGCACCCAAAACGAGCAACACTCCGGCCACACCAGTCAGGGCCAGGGCGAACCAGATCGCGGAATAGACCGGCGATCGGGTGACGATCGTGGCCACGCTGGAGATCACGGCGACCAGCGACACCACGAGAAACACCGCCTCGTCACCCAGGCCGCCAAGCCGGTGGCCCGTGGCAACGAACAGTGCCAAGGCGACCGCGCCCAGGAGCATGCCGAACCGGCTGGCCATGTGCTCGCGGAGACCTCCTTCTCCCCGGGGCAACAACAACCAGAGGCTCGCGGCGGAACAGCCGACGGCGACGGCCAGAATCGAGCCCGTGATCGAGATCGGGTCGCCGGGACTCACAGGGCGCCTCCCAGAGCGGCTGACTTCATCGGCTCAGTGTCCTTCGTCATGTCGTACACGCTCAGCAGTTTCTCCTTGTCGAAGACCATTTCTTCCCGGCTCTTGCCCGTGAGGTCGAGAAGGCTCGTGAGTTCGATCGCATCAACCGGACAGGCCTCCTCGCACATCCCGCAGAAGATGCACCGCAGTTCGTCGATCTGAAAGGCCTCGGGATACTTTTCACGGTCGGGCCAAGGGCTCTCGGTCGCCACGATGTCGATGCAGTGGGCCGGGCAGGCAGTGGCACAGAGGAAGCAGGCAACGCACTTTACCCGCCCTTCGTCGTCGCGATTGAGCCGGTGGACGCCGCGGTAAATAAGCGGATTGCCCACGGTCGGCCGCTGTTCGGGAAAGCTCACCGTCACCTTCGGGCTGACGAGGTGGCGGGCAGTGGTGGTGAGGCCCTGGAGAAAGAGTGGTAAGTAAAGTCGCTCGGCCAAGCCCAGCGGTTTTTCCTCGAGCCAGGTGATTCCAGGATCGGTTGGCTGCATCTCAGACCTCCACTAAGTCGTGTTCGACGTCGAGCGGTCCGTAGGTACGGATCGGCGTATTGTCGGTGCCCGAGGGGGTGAGCAGGCCGGCGGTGATCCAGCCGACGAAGAATACACCCCAGGGTATGAGCAGAGCGATCCAGCCAGCTGTTGCCGGGCCGACCGCCTCGCTGAGCTGCGGCCGGAACTCCTCGATCGTGGCCACCGTCACCAGGTTGGCCAGACCCAAGGGCAGCATCACCTTCCAGGCCAGAGTCATCAGCTGGTCGAACCGAAACCGCGGCCAGCTCCAGCGCACGAGCATGAAGAACAGAATCACGCCGAAGATCTTGCTGCTCAGAACGGCAAACCGCAGAAATGCCCCCAGCCAGGTAACCTCCTGGCCAGAGCCGGTCACGCCCCACAGGTGCCAGCCACCCAGAAACATGATCACGATCAAAAATGCAGCCGTGACCATGTGGAGAAATTCCGACACCAGGAACAAGAGCAACTTGATTCCCGAATATTCGGTGTGGTAGCCACCAACCAGTTCCTGCTCAGCCTCCGGCAGGTCAAAGGGCAATCGGGCGGCCTCGGCAAAGCTTGCCACGAGGAACACGATGAAGCCGAGCGGCTGGGCAAAGATGTACCAGATACCGGTTTCCGCCTGGGCATTCATGATCACGTCGAGCCGGAGCGAGCCAGCGGCGAGCACCACGCCCAACAGCCCGAGCCCGAGCGGAATTTCGTAGGCCACGAGTTGGGCGCTGCTGCGAACGCCGCCGAGGAAGCCATATTTGTTGTTGCTTGCCCAGCCGCCAAGCAGCACGCCGTAGACGGCGATACTCGACAGGGCAAACACCCAGAGCACCCCCACGTCGAGGCCGGGCGCGACCAAAAAGGGAACCGGATCGGGCAGGCCGGGAATGCCCAGCGGAGGCAGCACGCTCCCGAAGGGAATCGCAGCGAAGATCGCGAGCGATGCTGCCAGGAGCACCAGCGGCGCGGCGACATAGAGCACCTTGTCGACGTGACGGGGGGTAAAGTCTTCCTTGAGGATGATCTTGAGGCCGTCGGCGAGCGGCTGGCCGAGCCCGAACAGTCGGATTTTTGTCAGTGGGATGCCGACCCGGTTGGGACCCTTCCGGTCCTGCACCCAGGCGGCCATCCACCGCTCGACCAGCACGAGATAAGCCGCCGCAGTCATCAGGCCGCCGACGAGCAGGCCAATCTTGATCAGCGCGGCCAGAGTGGTAGGGGAGGGGAGGAGAGAGGTCATGCCAGTTGCCTCACCCGGATGTCTACGCCAGTCGGGGGCAGCTCCCCAGCAAGCGCGGCGAGGGAGGCCGAGGACTCGGCCACTTGTCGTCGGACCGCAGCCGGGTCGTAGAGGCCACGGCGGCCGAGCATGTTCCAGAACAGCCGGCCCTCCGGCCAGACGCCCGCTGGCGGCCGAATCGCCTGCCGGAACCCCTGAGCGTGGTGGGCGACATTGATCCAGGTGCCCGACCGTTCGGCAAAACCGGCGGCCGGCAGTTGCCAGGTCGCCATCCGTGAGAGAGGCGATTCAAACAGATCCTGCACCACGAGGCAGACCAGCCCGGAGAACTGGGCGGCGGTAGCATCGTCGATCCAGGGCTGCGGGTAGGCGGCCGTGATCCAGGCGGCAGTTGCCTTGCCTGCCGCAACCTGGGCGATGAGCCAGTTCCAGTCCTGCCCGGCTGCTCCGAAGACCGCGAGCACCTCTTCCACACCCTTGCGGTTGGGGCATTTCTCGCCGCGGATGGTGAATCCGCCAGGGAAGGTCTCGTCAACGCCAGAAACCGGCACGTGGCCGAGTGCGAGCAATGCCTCGGAATCGATCGAGCGGGCCACCGCGCAGAGCATCCAGGCCTCTTCGACCGTGAGCATCGGCGAGATCGCCACGGCTAGCCGGCCGGCCGCCTCGAGATCTAGCCGCAAACCCGCGACCACGTCGGCCCACTCGACGGGCTCGAGGCCACTCGACACAGCACCGTTGTCTGCATGGGCGACGGCACCCATTCGACGGCCGACAGAAAAAATTCGACTGTCGTCGTGGAGATGATGCCAGCCGTAACGGCCTTCATCACAGATCCACCAGGTGTTGACCTGAGGGTTTTCGCGGGGCTTGAGTCGGTAGACCGTGTCCTGGTTGTGTTCGGTGTAAATTGAACAGCCGGCAGAACAACCACCGCAAACGTTGGCCTCCCGCTTCAGAAACCAGACCCGCTGCTGGTACAGAAAATCCTTGTCACCGAGCGCCCCGACAGGGCAGAGGTCGACGACATTGCCGGACAGTTTGTTGGCCAGCGGATAGCCGGGAAAGACGTCGATCTCTTCCTTGGCACCGCGGGCAGTCACCATCAATTCTCCGGTGCCCGCGACCTCGCGGGTGAACCTCACGCAGCGGGTGCACATGATGCAGCGGTCGACAAAGAGCGTGACCGTTGGACCGACGTCCCGCTTCCGGCTGTGAAAGGCATGAATGTCAGCTCGCCGTTCGGCCTGTCCATGTTGGAAGTGGTAATCCTGGAGCAGGCACTCCCCGGCCTTGTCGCAGATCGGGCAGTCGATCGGATGGTCGATGAGCAGCGATTCCTCGACCCGGGCCCGGCTCTCCTTGACATTGTCACTCTCAGTGATGATTACGGTCCCGTCCTTGACCGGGGTCTGACAGCCGGGCACGAGTTTGGGCACCATCGAGACTTTCCCCGTCTCGGCGTCACGCTGGCCCGTTTCGATCAGGCACATTCGGCAACTGGCCACCACCGAGAGGCCCGGGTGCCAGCAGTAATGGGGAATCTCAACGCCCGCCCGCCGCGCGGCCTCGATGCAGTTGAGCCGCTCGTTGGCAGCGAACTCGATTTCCCGTCCGTCGACGATGACTACCGGCATGGGCAGGCTCCCGAATGAAAAAGGGGACGCAGCTCATTTTCCGGCCGCAGGCGGTACCCACTCTGCCGGTGACACCGGGAGAGATGCTCACGAGAAATGAGCTGCGTCCCCTTTTTCATCAATGGGCCCCCACGATCTGCAGGGCGGCAACGGGGTCGGTGACCATCCAGCCCTCGGGATTGGTCCGCTTGATGTAGTCCTCGAACTCACCCCGAAACTTGTTGATCGCGTTCTTGATCGGCCAGGCAGCACCGTCGGCCAGGCCGCAGATCGTGCTGCCAGGCATCATCCCCATGGTGTTGCCGATCTCGAGCAGCAGATCGAGATCCTTGAGCCGCCCTTGGCCGGCCCGGATCCGCTCGAGCATCCGCAGACTCCAGCTCGTGCCCTCGCGGCAGGGCGTGCACTGGCCGCAGGATTCGTGGGCGAAGAACCGGCAGGAGTTGTGCAGAAAATCGACAATGCTCACTGTCTCGTCGAGCACGACCACGGCTGCAGTACCCAGGCCAAGGCAGCCCACCCGGCCGGGACCGGCGAAGTCGAGCGGCGTGTCAAATTCGGCTTCGGTGAACAGGCCCATTGAGATTCCGCCGGGAATCGCGGCTTTGGCCTTGCGTCCTTTCCAGACGCCGCCACCGAAGTCATCGACGAGTTCTCGAAGTGTGATCCCGAGTGGAGCCTCGTAGCAGCCTGGCTTCTCAACATGCCCCGAGAGGCAGTAGAGCTTCGGCCCGTAGGAACCAGGGTCACGGGGATTGGTCGGATCAGCCGGCACGCCGATCGATTTGAACCAGTCGACCCCCCGCCGGGCGATCTGGGCCACGCAGGCCATCGTCTCGACGTTATTGACGACTGTCGGCTTGCGGAATACGCCCTCGATCGCTGGGAAGGGGGGTTTGATCCGGGGCCAGGCCCGCTTGCCCTCCAGGCTCTCGATCAAGCCCGTCTCCTCGCCACAGATGTACGCGGCGGCCCCCCGGTGAAGATAGATGTCGAGTGAGAAGCCGGTGCCGAGGATGTTTTGGCCGAGTAGTCCCGCGGCATAGCATTCGTCGATTGCTCCCTGGAGCCGGTTCCAGGCGTGTGGGTATTCGTACCGCAGGTAGATGTAGGCGGTGCTGGCCCGGGTGGCGAACGATGAAATGATCGTGCCCTCGAGCACCTGGTGGGGATCGTCCTCCATCAGGAATCGGTTGTTAAACGTCCCCGGTTCGCTCTCGTCGGCGTTGACACAGAGATAGATCGGACCGGGGTGGTCCTTTGGCAGAAAGGTCCACTTGAGCCCGGTTGAGAAGCCGGCTCCGCCTCGTCCTCGGAGCCCGGAGGCCTTGACCATCTCCACGACCTCGGCCGGCTGTTTTTCCCGCAACAGGCCCTCGAGCGGCGCGTAGCCGCCGCGGTTGCGATAACTCGCCAGGGTATAGCTGTCGGGAATCCCGACGGCCTCGAGGAGCACAGGTTTGAAGGGGGTCATCGGGTCCTCGCTTTCACTTCGTCGATCGCCGTAGCAGCCGACTCCGGGGAGAGGTTTTTGAGCAAGTCGTCGTTGGCCAGAATGCAGGGAGCGAAGTCGCAGGCACCCAGGCATTCGGCAGGCTCGATCGTGAGCGAGCCGTCGTCGGTGGTGCCGTAGGGCTCTACTCCGTGCCGTCGGCAAAGCTGCTCGAGCACATCCTCGCCGCCGCGGAGGGCGCAGGAAATCGAGCGGCAGACAAAGGCCCGCACTCTGCCGTGGGGCTTCTCCTGGTGGAAGAACTGATAGAAGCTCAGAGTGTCTTGCACCTCGGCGGGGGGAAACCCGAGCAGATTGGCGATATCGACCACCGCATCGAAGGAAACCTGTCGCAGCGCCTTGTGCACGACGTGCAGGGCTGGCAGCACGAGGGCGCGGCGGTCGGGATAACGCGGACTGAGGGCCTCAATCTCGGTGACCATGTCGTTGGTGAGCACCCGGCGGCCTTGTGCGATCATCGGTCGAGCTCCGCGGCAATGACGTTGAGACTCCCAAGTACGGCCACCACGTCGGAGAGGGTATGGCCGCGGATCAGGTGGGGAAACATGGCAAAATTGAGCACGCTCGGCGGCCGGCAGCGAGCCCGGTAAGCCGTCTCGTTGCCATCGCCGACGATGTAAAAACCAAGCTCGCCGTTGGGGGCTTCGATGGCGGCGTAGCTTTCCTCACAAGGCACTTCAAAGCCGCGGTTGCTCATCGCCAGCTCGAAATGGGAGATCGTGCCTTCGATCGTGGAATAGACCTGCTGCTTATCGGGCTTGGATGTCCGCTGATCCATACTGACGTTCACGGGGCCGGCGGGGATGTTCTCCACGGCTTGGGCCACGATCCGAAGGCTTTCCCGCATCTCCTGCATCCGCACCAGATAACGGGCGTAGCAGTCGCCGGCAGTGGCGCAGCAAATCTGGAAGTCGTAATCCGCGTACGCGAGGTAGGGCTCATCCTTCCGCAGGTCGCGGGGCACACCGCTGGCCCGGGCAACCGGGCCGGTCGCGCCCCGACGGATCGCCTCATCTCTGGTAAGCACTCCCACGCCCTTGGTGCGGTCTACGAAGATCCGGTTTCGCGTCAGCAGCCGCTCCATGTCGTCGAGTGTTTTGGGAAACTTTTTGATGAACGTTCGGATCTGCTCGATCACCAGCGGGGTAATGTCCTGGGAGACGCCACCAACCCGCGTGTAGCTGTTGGTGAACCGGGCTCCGCAGAGCGTCTCGAAGATGTCGTAGATCACCTCGCGTTGGTAGAAGCCGTAGAGGAAGAAGGTGAAGGCGCCGGTATCGAGGCCTACCGCACCGTTGCAGAGCAGGTGGTCGCTGATCCGGGCCAGTTCGGCGATGATCGTACGGATCACCTTGCAGCGCGGAGTGAGTTCGATCCCCAACAGGGTTTCGACCGCATGATGCCAGGCCACGTTGTTGGCCATTGGCGAGATGTAATTCATTCGATCGGTAACCGTCACGTATTGGTTGAACGTGAGGTGCTCGCCGATTTTCTCAAACCCGGAGTGGAGGTAGCCCATCTCCGGCATGGCATCCACCACCCGCTCCCCCTCGAGTTTGAGCACGAGCCGGAGCGTGGTGTGGGTTGCGGGATGCTGGGGCCCGAAGTTGAGTGTCCAGAGATAGTCTTCGTTCCGCGCGGCGGACTCTGGGTCACTGGCGGGCGGCAGGCGGCGTTCAGCAGTGGCGAAGGATTGAACCATCAACTGTTCTCTCGGGTGATCACTGGAAAGTTGTGCCGCTCGCCCCGTCCCTGGAGCGGGTAGTCTTTCCGCAGCGGATGGGCACTGAACTCTTCGGGCATCACCAGCCGGCGGAGGTCGGGATGGCCGACAAACTGAATGCCGAACAGGTCCCAGACCTCCCGCTCCAGCCAATTGGCGGCTTCCCAGAGCGGCACGACGCTCCGCACGGTCGGTTCCGGATCGTCGAGAAACACCCGCACGGTGAGTCGGCGATTGGTCATCGTGGAAGCCAGCAGATACATCAGGCCATACCGACGGCCGGCACACGATCTCATCTGCATCGGGGGGTCGCGATACTCGAGGTAATCGACGCAGGAAACATCGACCAGGAAATCAAAGCCTTGTTCCTTCAGGAAGGAGCAGACTTCGAGCGACTGGGACTCCGGCACCACCACGCGGGTCTGCCCCCGAAACTCGGACGAGTGCAGGTTTCCAAAGTGGTCAGCGACCTCGGCGAGCACGTGGGCGACGGATGAGGACATGGAGGGCATCGAGTACGGAGGTGCGATGGGGGAGTCAGGAGCGACCGGACAGGGCCTCGGCGGCGAGTTCCCGCTGCAGAACCGGGTTTCGCGAGGCGTCGATGGAAAGCGGGGCCGTGATCTCGACAAGGGCCCGCTTCCGCAGTTGCCGGGCCGCCGTGTCGAATTCCCGGCCGCTGATCGTACCTTCCCGCTGGATCTTGTCTTGGAGATCGATGATCGCCTGAATCAGTTGTTCGGGCCGGGGTGGGCAGCCGGGCACATACATATCGACAGGGATAAAGCGGTCAACGCCTTGGACAACGGCGTACGTGTCGAACACGCCCCCCGTGCTGGCGCAGGCTCCCATAGAGATGCACCACTTGGGCTCATGCATCTGCTGCCAGATCCGTTGGAGCACGGGGAGCATCTTCATCACCACCCGGCCGGCAACGATCATGAGATCACACTGCCGCGGGCTGAACCGAAACACCTCGGCCCCGAACCTGGCCAGATCGTGCTTCGCCGCACCGGTAGCCATCAATTCAATCCCACAGCACGCCGTGGCAAAAGGCATCGGCCACAGGCTGTTCTTCCGGCACCAGTTCGCCAACGCGTCCAGCCGGCTGACGACGACATTCTCCGGCAATTCGAGCTTGCCTGATCCAGTTATTACCGCCATCGAAACACCCCTTTCCGCCAGTCGTACGCGAAGCCAACGAGTACCAGGGCCGTGAACACCATCGCTCCGGAAAAGACGAGGCCTCGGGACGAGACGAGACCGTTGGCGACAGCGGCATCAACACCCGCGGCAGACCGGCTGGCGACGGCCCACGGGTACAGAAACAACAGTTCCACGTCGAACACCAGAAACGTGATCGCCACCAAATGAAACCGGACATCAAACCGACGCCGGGTGTCATGAACGGGGTCCATGCCGCTTTCGTAGGGCATCTCCTTCACGGCTCCCGATCGGCGGGGGCCGATCGATTCCGCAACCACGACCAAGCCGACCGAGACAGCCGCCGCAATTGCGACGAACAGCAAAACCGGCAGGATCGCATCCATGAGGCGGTGGGCTCGGTGGGGGAAGGCGGAGGGCCACCTGTCAATATCGGCCGCGGAAACGGACTTCGTGAAATTTGTCACGAAGTCCGGCTCAAAAAACCGGAGGCTTCACGAGTGCCTCCGGCCGGCCGCCGACTGACCACTCCAGTTATACAGCCAACGTGGGCCAGCGACGAGTCGGGCTGAATCTGCCCAGAAAAGCTGCTTTCCGGGGGGCTGACTCAGCCGCAGCGGGCCAGATGGCCGTGAATCAGCCCGACGGGGTACGAGGTTCGTCGACAAAGCTCCGCCAGCACTCGGTTCAGGTCCAGACCGTAGTGGTTCACCCGGAACAGGCCGACTTTCAGGTAGGGCACGCCTGAATCCCAGAGCCGCCACGCGCAGAGTTCGGCCGGGTTGTGAGAAGTGCGGCAGCTTTTTCGCAGCAGTCGCCAACTGCGGCTCGGCTGTCGCGGCGAGAGGTGAGGCCAGACCTCGCTGAGGCCGACCCGGCCCGCGGTGGTGGCGTCGTAAAGCCCGGCGATCCGAAAGCCTGCCGCGGCCATCCGGGCTGAGAAGCCGATTTCCAGCCGCTCGACAACTTCCCGCTTCGTGGCCGGGCGACCGACATCCCGCCAGAATTCGGCATAGGCGTCGGACTCCAGCAGCGGGCGGCGAAGACCGAGAAACCATGACTGCAGGTGAGGGATCCGGGGCACTGAACGACTGGTGTTGAGATCTGAAAGCACCATCCCCCAGAGATCCGCCCCCGCCACGCGGGCATCGGCCAGGGCTGGTCGAAGTTCGAACAAAGGGCCGTACACACTGTCGTTGACACAGATCACCTCGTCATGCTCGCCCGGCACGAGCCGGGTGAGGCCCTCCCGCCAAGCGCCGAAGTCGTAGCCTACGTTGGCCCTAGGCACGAAGGTATCGACGAATGGCCGCAGCTGGGGTGACAGCGTCCGCGCCGAATTGGAGACGAGCACGATTCGGTCGGCCAACTGGCGGTAGGCTGCCAAGGCATGGACCACATGCGGATCGAAGCAACCCTGGGGATCGAAGTGGGCCAACACGATCGCGCGACGAACCGGTGGGCCGGGAATGACGAATGCTGCGGGCGGATTCATTTCCATCGGTGGTGCGTGGTGCGGCTCTTAGGCTGCCCGTCGGGCCAAACCGCGGCTGACATGCTCCCGCAGGGAGGCGAGCCGTCGGGTGACGCTCATGCTCTGAGGCTCGTCATGGAGGACCGACAGCATGCCTGGCACGTGGCTGAGTGTGACCGCCGCGCGGGCGAACAGCCCTTCGCGGATCTGCCGTTCGGCTGTCCGCATGGCCGAGGCTGCGTACCAGCGAACACTCGCCGCCGCGGTGCGGTCACGGATGCCAACCGGCAAGTGCCCGGAGTTAATCTGAATGGCGTGGGCGATGTCGGGCCAGGCGTCGCCGCTGGCCATCAGTCGTGCGGTCTCGTTGGCCGGATGCCGCCGATAGCAGACTGAGGGCCGCGGCTCATACCAGACGGGAAATCGTGAGGCGATCCGGACCCACATCTCCCAGTCGAGAGCGAGCTGGAGATCTGAGCGGTAGCCACCGAGCCGTTCGTAGGTGGCGCGGGCGACGACAACAGCAGGTGTTTGGATTCGCTGCCGCTCGGCGATCCGAGGCAGCCAGTTGGCAAGCACGCCCGGGGTCCACTGCTGCCGTGACTCGGTGCGGATCGTCCGGTCGGCCTCATCGACCAGCCGGCTGCGACAGAAGGCCATGCCGATTCCGGTCCCCTGGCGAAACCCGGTATCCATCCGCGCATAAAACCCCGGCAAGACGTAGTCGTCCTGGTGGAGCAGATGCACGAGTTGTCCGCGGGTCCGCGAGATGGCCCGGTTCCAATTGCCGCACAGGCCAAGCCGCTGGCCGTGCTCGATCAGTTCGATTCGACCGACAGGATCGACCTGCTCGACGAGTTCCCGCACGAGTCCTGGCCGGGAAGCGTCGTCGACCACGACGATTTCCATCGACTCGGCTGGCCCTGCCTGAGCGAGCACCGATTCGAGCGCCCGGGCGAGTTTGCCATCGGGCTCGTAGGTAGGCAGCACCACCGAAAACCGTGGGCGCGGCCCCGGTTCAGTAAGCAGCGGGATCAGCGGCGGCTGGGGCACGGGCATCGAAAGACCGGCGGGTTCGAAAGAGTTCCGAGGGGGGGTCGATACCAAACCCTCCGGGGTGGTGATAGCCCGATTCCGCCGGGTGCCGCCGGTAAACCCCCAGGGCTACCCGCTCATCGCAGGTCGCCCGGTCGCTCGGGACCTCGCGCTCTGGCCGGTCCCGTCTCCCAGCAGACCGTGAAAGTGGAACAAGCCTACCGCCACCGGATGCGGCGGCCGGCGACGAGGCCTTGTCTGACAAGGCTACCGTTGGCCCGAGAGCGACCGCACAACGGCCGCACCCCATCGGCTGCCCGGCCGTACCGTCAAAACGAGCCGGTGTTGAAGCTCGCGTAGGCCCCGAAGGGCCCGGCGGTGACCGTCATGCCCGATTGGTGGACGTCAGAGAAGGGCTGCTTGCCGCCGCCACCTCCGCCACCGCCACCGCCGCCACCACTGTGGTAGGGGGAGAAGGGGGCGGATCGGGTCTGGGCCATGGCTGCCCGCGAGGCTGAGGCGGTCGCCTGCCGGGCCGTGGCGGCCTGATCCACCATTGTCTGGCGGCTCTGATCAAAGGCCTGCTGCCGCTGCTGGAGCGAAGCCTTCGTCTGCTCAATCCGATCCACTTCCTGCTGCAATTGCGACGCCGTCATCGTCACTACGTCAGGCACTTCCTTGAGCACCTCGGCCCGCTTTGAGTCGCTCATCGCAGCGAGGTACTGGCCCACCCACGACCGGGCGTCTTTGGCCTCCGCACTTTCCATGATTTTGAACTTCGCATCGAGGTCTTCGAGCAGATACTCAAGTTCGTACGAAGACATCCCCGTCACCCGCCGGTTGAAGTCGGCTTTGATCCGATTCACCTCCTGAGGGGAATAGATCTGCTGCGACGAAAGCCACTCGCCAAGTTCGAAGATCGCCCGCCGCCACCGCTGGCTACTCATGATTTCGGCCTTGCGGGCGATGTCGCCGGCTTCTTTGCCAGCAGCGGCCGCACCGGCCTGAGTGGCAGCGGCGGCTGGTGGGGCCACAGCGGCCGGTGGGGCAGCGGCGGCGGAGCCGGCCAGCGCGGCCACGAACAGGGCGGTGCGCGAAACGTGAAACGGCTTCAGATTCAGCAAATGGTGGGTCATTGTTTTCTCGCGGCTAGCGGCCGGCGGCCTCCGGCTTTCGAATCATGGTCAAGTCAACTCGGGGTACATGCTCACCGCCGATGTGCGTCGGCACGGACCTCCAATCACAACGATTTTTTCCATCATACGTGTAGATGTTGAGCGAGGAAGTCTGATGGCCGTCGGGCATCACGGCCCGAGCCTGTGCCACCCAGGAGCGGCCGTCGCGGATCCAGGTAGCCTCACCGTAGCTGCCGTCGGAACCGAACACCCATGAACGGATCGAGCGTGAAAGCGGATCCCACCCGATCCGCTGGGTGATCCGCAGCGGCGGAGCGTCTGGGGAGTGGGTGATGGTCATTGCTCGGGTCAAAAAGGTCTTGCCTTCATTCCACTTGGTCGAGACCTCGATCACCGGCTCGCCGGCTGCGTTGGCAGCAGCTGGATGCTCATCGATCACCTTCCAGTCGCCGACCATCCATTCCAAATCAGCCAACGCCGCCGGGCCTGTCAACGCCTCGCCCCGGGCTTCCCGGAGCGCCGCGAGTTTCCACCGCCCATCATGGCGAACCCAGGTGGCGGAGAATCGACCGGTGAGCGGACCTCCCACGGCCGGCACGATCTCCACGAGGCCGTCCTCGATTGCCACATCAGCAGCAAGAAACCGAAGCCTGATTTCGTGAAGGTGGATCTCAGGACGGTCGGCAGAGACACTCTTCTCGAGGGTCATGGTCTCCCGGCCCGGGAGCAGGTTTCCAGCCGCATCGACTATGTCACCGTCGGGAGTCCAGGCGGCAGCCAGTTGATCCGCGTCACCCTTGGCGAGGGCTGCAACATAGGCCGCGGATGCGGCTTGGATCGCAGCCTCGTCGGCAGCCCGAGGGCTCGGCTGTTCTGCCACGACCAGCCCCGCAGCCAGGCTGACAACAACAGTCGCCGCCAGTCGCATCCCGACCGATCGGCGATTTCTCATGGCAAATTCCAGGCGGCGATGGGACAGATGATCGGCAACGGTCATGACAGGTTTCCGGCGGGTAAAAGGGTCTTGTCCGGGATCTGGAAGTCTACCTTCCCGGCCACGCTCGGGAAAGAATCCGGCAGGTTTTGGTAGGGTACTCCATGATGACTTGCCCCGACCATGTCGCGATTCTGGCCGCTCTTGTCCGCCGGCCAAGTGTCAATCCGATGGGGCGTGATGTATCCGGCCCGCTGTATTTGGAAGGCCGAGTTTCTGATTATCTCTGCCAGCGCTTTGCCGCAGCCGGCATCCCTTGGGCGAGACAGCCAGTCTCCCCTGGTCGAGACAACGTAATTGCCCGGTTGGAGGCCACGGTGCCAGGCAGCCCGGTGCTCCTCTGGGATGCCCACCAAGACACGGTGCCCGCCGAAGGCATGTCGATCGAGCCCTTCGTGCCGTTGGTTCGCGACGGCCGGATGTATGGTCGCGGCACCTGCGACGTCAAGGGGGGCTTGGCCGCGATGATCGCGGCACTCGAGCAGCTCGCCGTGGCGCCCGAGCGTCGGGCCACCGTCGTGCTGGCTGCGACGGCCAACGAGGAGTTCGGGTTTTCCGGCGCTTTAGCCGTGAAGCGGCTCTGGGATACGGCCGCCCCACCCACTCTGGGCGATACCGCCCCGCGGGAGTTTCTCCGCGGCCGACCCAGCGTGGCTTTCGTTGCCGAGCCGACCGGTCTCGATCTCGTGGTCGCGCACAAGGGCTCGCTCAAGTGGCCGGTGCGGGTGCATGGCCGGGCCTGCCACGGTGCCTTTCCCGAGCTGGGCGAAAATGCCCTCTACTCAGCCGCCCGCGCCGCCTTGGCGATCGAGGCCCTGGCGGGTGAATTGCTGGCCCGCCAGGCCGACCATCCCTGCGGACCACCCACCCTCAGTCTGGGCACGCTCCACGGCGGCACGGGCGTAAACCTCGTTCCCGACCTCGTCGTGCTCGAACTCGAACGCCGGCTCCTGCCGGGCGAGTCACCGGCCGCCGCTCGGGAGGAAGTGATCGCCCGGATCGCCGCTGCCTGCCCGGGCGTGCGGATCGAGCACAAGCCTCCCTTCAACGACGCCTACGGACTGCCCGATGGCACGGCCGACCCTGCTGCCGCTCCCTGGGTGAATTGCCTGTCAGCGGCCGCCAGCAGCCACGGTCATGGCCGCCGGACCGCGGCTCGCTACGGCACCAACGCCGGAGTCTACGCCGCCGCCGGTGTGCCGAGCGTAGTCTTTGGGCCCGGCGGGATCGAGCAGGCCCACACGGCCGACGAGTGGATCTCCCTCGACCAGCTCTCTGCAGCGGTGGAGGTGCTCGTGGCCGTTGTAACCGGTGGGGCGGTGTGATCGTCCACAAGATGCTGCTACAACATCGCCGCCGCGGTCTCAGCGGCTGGTGAAATACCCTCCCGCAGGAGCACCTACGACCCATGGCAGACAGGATCAAAGTGGCGGGTGCCGTCGTCGAACTCGACGGCGACGAGATGACACGAATCATTTGGCAGTTCATCAAAGACAGGTTGATCCTGCCCTATCTCGACGTCGAACTCCGCTCCTACGACCTCTCGATCCAAAACCGCGACGCCACCGATGACCAGGTCACCATCGATGCCGCCAACGCAATCAAGGAATGTGGCGTGGGCGTGAAGTGCGCCACGATCACCCCCGACGAGGCCCGAGTTGATGAATTCGGCCTCAAGAAAATGTGGAAGAGCCCCAACGGCACGATCCGCAACATCCTCGGCGGCGTGATTTTCCGCGAACCAATCATCATTTCGAATATCCCCCGGTTGGTGCCCGGCTGGACGAAACCGATCGTCGTAGGTCGCCATGCCTTCGGCGATCAGTATCGGGCCACCGACGTCAAAATCCCGACCAAGGGGTCGCTCACGCTCACCTTCAAACCGGCCGATGGCTCAGAGCCGATGGAGTTGCAGGTCTACGACTTCCCTTCTCCGGGCGTGGCGCTCGCGATGTACAACCGCGACGACTCGATCCGCGAATTCGCTCGGGCGAGCTTCCGCTACGGTCTGGCGCGGAATTACCCGGTCTATCTCTCGACCAAAAACACGATCTTGAAGGTGTACGACGGCCGGTTCAAGGATCTCTTTCAGGAGGTCTTTGACGCGGAGTTTGGGCAGGAGTTTGCTGCTCGTGGCCTCACCTACGAGCATCGGTTGATCGACGACATGGTGGCCTGCGCGATCAAGTGGGAAGGGGGCTACATCTGGGCATGTAAAAACTATGATGGCGATGTGCAGAGTGACATCGTTGCCCAGGGCTTCGGCTCGCTCGGCCTGATGACAAGCGTGTTGATGACCCCCGACGGCAAGACGGTGGAGGCTGAGGCGGCTCACGGAACTGTGACGCGGCACTACCGCCAGCATCAGCAAGGAAAGGCTACGAGCACCAATCCGATCGCGTCGATCTTTGCCTGGACCCGTGGCCTGGCTCACCGAGGCAAACTCGACGCCACGCTAGATTTGGCCCGCTTCGCCGAGACCCTCGAGCGGGTCTGTGTCGAGACGGTCGAGTCGGGGAAGATGACGAAGGACCTCGCGATCCTGATCGGGCCTGACCAGGGTTGGCTCACGACCGAAGACTTCCTGGCTGCGATCGACACCAACCTCGCCCGGTCGCTCTGACCATCCCCGCCAACCTGGCATCGGCTCCGGCCTCCGGTCGTCGGGCCATCCGGGTCGCCCCGCCTCGACGCCGTTCCGCGCAGACGACGCCACCACACCGCGCAGGCCGCCCGCCATCGGCCGCCCGGCGGGCGCTGAAACTAAAACACGTCGAGATTGAAGTGATGGCCCTGGTAGTACCGTCGATTTTTTGGGTAGTAGTTTTGCCAGGTGCGGTTGTAGACCGGCACCCGCATCTCTTCTGGATAGCGGTAGTAGAGGTCGTTGGCCGACTGCATGTATCCGTCGGCGTAGAAGTTTTGGGCATACCACACGTATGGGTAGTGATAGAGCCGGTTCCAGTCATGGGTGTTGTAGGAATACCCATACTGGTAACCGTAGGCCTGCTGGCCTGGTGACGGCGGTTGCTGAGCCGCCGCGTTGCCAGCGAAGGTGGCTAGGGACAGGCCAACGGCCACCCCAGCGGCAAAAAGATGCCGTCTCATCAGAAGGTCCCCCCCGGGATTGAATCGGTCCGGAGGAACTATCGGCCGGCCGGATGACCGCTCTTCACCGAAAAATCGGCAGAGTCTGCAGAGTCAGGGCCTGAGGGGGCGGATCAAAGGCCGGAATCATCAACCGATCACAGCTCCCACGCTTGCTACCAGGAGCATCCAACGGTCGACACGCGTCCGTGATGAGCGGAGCCCCCAGGAAACCTCCGATGTTTTTCGCATTCGAACCGCGGGGCTGCTTCTGCCCGGCTGCTCAGGCGGAAATGCCGGGGAAGGCATGAGCGACCGGATGGCAGGCCTCAGCCCGCTGGCAGCCGGCCTTCGGCGAGTTCCCGATCCCACTCTTCAATCAAGGGCCAGCGTGGGGCACAGGTGCCGAAGTCAGCCAGTGTCAGGTAGCCCTGAAGCCGCTTGATGGTGGCCGCAAGCAGGTCGTCATCCTTGCGGAAGATCGGGCCATGACTAGGTAGGAGCCATTCGGCGTTGCTGGCTGCGATCCGCTCGAGTGAGGTGATGAAGTCGGGGATGTTGCTGCCGTGATGGGCGTCGATCGCCCCGACGGAGCCATCGCGGTAGATGTTATCGCCAGAGAAGAGCAGGTTCCCCATTCGAAAGCCGAGTTGGCTATCGGTGTGGCCGGGCGTGTGCCAGACCTCGAGCGTATGGGAGCCGATCTCGACCACGTCGCCATCCCTGATTGTGCTGTCGATCTTCACCGGCGGCATCGGCAGGTGCACATCCTGGGCCGCGATCTCGGCGAAGGTCTTGATCCGGTCACCTTGTTCCAACGGCTCGACCGCCAGAGGATGGGCGAGTACGGGAGCCTTGAGAATGGTCTTGGCCTTGGCGAGGCCCTGGATGTGGTCAACGTCTGCGTGGGTAGCGATCAGCGCCCGGCACTGCGACAGAGGAAAATCCATCTGCCGGATCAGTTCCACGATCTCGTCCACGCTCTCCTCGTAGC
>ERZ889217.457-NODE-457-length-24921-cov-9.522561_pt1 | contig 24921 bp, 25 predicted proteins | sample MGYA00521098_ERZ889217 | MGnify/ENA primary metagenome ERZ889217 (study PRJEB32303, sample SAMEA104408613) | aquatic metagenome | biome: Brackish water; feature: Pelagic; material: water | place: Baltic Sea | collected 2014-06-10T22:04:00 | depth 2,362 m ... | reverse complement strand
GGCGCAGGTGTCCGCTCAGGCACGATGTAAATTTTCGCCGCACGAAGAAACACTGGACCCAAAGTAATCAAGGCGACTAACAGCACGACGCCCGAGGCAAGATAGGTTGCTCGCAAACCGAAAGAATAGGCGATCTGACCGCCGATGAGTGCGCCAAATGCAGTGCTGCCAGTACCGATAAATCTGTAGACACTGTTCACTCTGCCAAATAGTTCAACTGGTATTAGTCGTTGACGCATGCTGACCGTAATCACATTCCAGGTGGTGCCTGCGATCGCCATCACGATGCCGCTCAGCGCCACTGTCCAAATCTTCGGAAACACACCCGGTATGACATCGGAGATAGCAAAAATTATGTACGAGAGAATTATCGCCGAGGTTGCACCAAGCTTTTTACTGACTCGCTGTCCGATTAAACCTCCGACAATCGAGCCGACCGAGATTGCTGCAAGCAAAATTCCGAATCCGCGGGCCCCAAGACCAAGTTCATCGCGTGCAAATTTGACAAATACAGCTTGAGCAAACATCCCACACATGTTGGCAACACCCAGCATGATCGCCAGAGTTCGCAATAGGTCGTGTTTCCATAGCCAAGCCAGCCCCTGTCTCAGGTCAGCGCCGAATGAGTTTGCTGAATTCTCAACTTTTGGTGCCGATTTAATTCGTATTGATCGAATTAGTAGTGCAGCCAAGATAAGTGCGATGGCGTTGATGCCGAATGGCGCACCAATGGCGATCACAAATATCCAGGCACCAAACGGAAGTCCGACAAAACCGTTGCTGATAATTTGCGAAATGTAGAGCCTGCTATTTGCGACTTCTAATGATTCTTGGTTTACTATCGCAGGAAGAATGGCCTGCGAACTCATATCAAAAAACAACTCGCAAACTCCGGCGAGCATAGTTGCAACAATTAGAAGATAAATATTCAGCGAATCTGTTGCTGCGCCAATTGCGATTAGGGCAAAGATCAGTCCGCGCACGAGGTTGGCGCGAACCATAATCTTTTGCCTATCGTGACGATCTAGGTAGACCCCTGCAGGAAGCGAAAGAATTAACCATGGCAACATTGCCGCAAAACTGATCGTGGCGATCAGGCGAGAGTCGTCCGTAAGCGAAATTGCGAGCAGGGGTGCTGCGGCGACAACCATTCCGTCACCCAAGTTTGAGATAGTCGATGATGAAAACAAGCGCCAATAAGAATTCGGCAAGCGGCGTGAATTTTCGTGACTGTGCTCGCTTAAGTCATTCATGTTTAGCATTCAACTTATTAGAGAGCTTTGACAGATCACTCATCAAAACTTTGCCAAGACTCGACCTTGGTATCTGGTCAACCACAAAAAGCTTTTTTGGCGCACAGTAATCGGGCAAAGTGAGGCGGACATGTTTGCGTAAGTCTTCAATTTGAATATTTGATGTATGGGGTTTTAAGACCGCCCAGGCGGTAACTGTTTCGCCCCATTTCTCGTCAGGCGTGCCAGCAACAACGACATCGGCAACTGCATCGTGCTGCCGGAGACAAGTCTCAACAGTTATTGGCCAAACTTTGTATCCGCCGGTTTTGATTAGGTCATCCTTGCGGCCAAGAACCGATAATTTCTCGTTATGAAACTCTCCTAGGTCGCCTGTGAGTAACCAGCCGTCGCTGGTCTTTGGGTCTAATCCATTTCGATAGCACCGCAACAACGAATTGCAACGAATTTGAATTTCTGAATCTTGATTGATGCGAACTTCGACTCCGGCAAGTGGTGAACCGTTATAAATGACGCCGCCGAAAGTTTCAGTTAATCCATACGTTGAAATCGCGTTGTTTGGAAGGTTTGCTGGGGCATGTGTGCCGCCGATCAGAACAGTCCTAAAACCTGAAGTATCGACCGACTGTAAAACGGTCGGAACGAGCGATGTCATGTTCGCACCATTGTTAACCGCTGTTTCGATTGTGGCTTGATCTGCGCGTCGTTCGATTGTGAGGCGTGATCCAAAATGCAAGGCACGCAGCACAACAGAAAGACCGCCGACGTGAGCGAGAGAGATACAAGCCAACCAATGATCTGTTTCGGCACAATCAAGACGCGCACCGGTAGTCGTTATGGCGGCCTTAATCGATGTGTGGGTGTGCACGACACCTTTGGGCTCGCCAGTTGAGCCTGATGTGGCTATGACTAGAGCGTCGTCTTGATCAACCGGCTCGCCATTTGCGAATTTCACTTTCAAACCATCGCTGCCGACAATTGATGTGACTTTAAATTGAGTAATTAAGTTTCTGCGTGCGACATCGGGCAAGCGTTGGTCTAGGGGTAGTGCGGCATCACCCGAATCCCAAATTCTTTTAAGAACATCCACGAAGTCGTTGCTTGCCGGCAGATCAATCGCAACTAGTTCGCGCACTATTTCAGCGTAGATGTTTTGTTGTTAAGTTAGTTGCGTGAAAGACTCGATGAAGTTGTGGATTCAAGGCGCACGACCCAAGACGCTGCCCGCCGCAATCGCACCAGTTGTCGTCGGTACGGCGTGTGCCCAGGTTGAAAACTCAACGCAAAACAATTGGTCAAACGCCTTTTTGGCGCTAATTGTCAGCCTTGCCCTTCAGATTGCAGTCAATTTTGCAAATGATTATTCAGATGGCATTAGAGGCACCGACAAAAATCGAGTTGGTCCACTTCGCCTCGTCGGTTCTGGGGCAAAGAAACCTGCCGACGTGAAGAGAGCCACATTTCTAGCGTTCGGGGTTGCGGCAGCGTTCGGTTTTGTACTTGCGGCAACAACCTCTTGGTGGCTGCTACTCGTCGGCGTGTTCTGCTTTCTTGCGGGGTGGTACTACACAGGGGGCAAGAATCCTTACGGCTATCTGGGTCTAGGTGAAGTATTCGTCTTTGTTTTCTTCGGCGTGGTTGCAACCATGGGTACAACCTTTGTTATAAGCGAAACATTGAGTCGTGACAGTTTTTTTGCATCAGTTGTCGTCGGTTGTCTTGCATGTGCGTTGTTAGCGGTCAATAACTTGCGAGATATTGCAGGCGACACAGTTGCTGGTAAGCGAACACTTGCAGTGCGAATCGGAGAAACCAACGCGCGCAAGTTTTTCATTGCGCTATTTGTTGTTGCCGGTTTTGCTGTTGCTCTTATTGGTTTATCGCATCCAACCGCGTTAATTGCATTGCTTGGTTTAGCAGCGGCAGCGAGACCCATCAAACGGGTTGTAAGTGGGGCCACTGGCCCCGATCTAATTGAAGTTCTAGTAATGACTGGTCGAGTTCAAATCATTGTTGCAATTACTTTGAGTGTTGGCCTGTTGATTAGTTAGAAGAGTCACTGTTCGATAAAAAACTCGACAATAATTCTTGAAAGATTCTGGGTTGTTCAAGATGCGGAGTGTGACCTGAGTTTTTTACTATTTCTATCGTTGCGTTGCTGCCAATTTCTGACACCAATCGTTCAGCCAACAGTCGGTATTTTTCATCGTTTGCACCCGCGATCACGAGAACAGGCATGTTGAGTTCTTTCAGTCTCGACCAAGTTGGTTGCTGGCGCCCGGCACCGCAGAGTCTCAGACTTGAACTTAGACCGATTGTTGTGTTTTTCAATCGAATCTTTCGCTGATTTGTCTCGGCATTGAGACCATCAAATAGAGGCTGACTCAGCCACTCGTCGACAAATTGATTGATGCCAATCTGTTCGATTCGCTTTGCAAGCTCTTCGTCGCTTCGTATGCGCTCTAAGCGCAGTTCTTTGTCTTCGATGCCCGCGGTTGTACTTATCAAAACGAGACGCGAAACCTTTTGTGGCTCGGAGAGTGCAAGGGTGAGACAAAATCGTCCACCAAGCGAATAGCCGATGTAAGTTGCCCTGTCGCCAACTTCGCCGATAGCTCGTGCCCCTGACTCTAAGTTGAGTGAGATATCGCAAGATTCACCGTGGTTGGGGGCGTCGATTGCAATGAATTCAAATTTCTGTTTAAGAGAATCGATGACATCGACCCACGTTTCATGAGTCTGTGTAAACCCGTGCATTAGTACAGCTCGTGGACCATTGCCGAATTGCTTAAAGTTGAGCATCAGTTGGTGCTTGTCGGGTGCAATCTTGTGCGTTTTGCCACAGGTCCCAAACTTTTTGTTCTCATTGCTGCCACGATAGAGGCATGGGTTCTTCTGCGGCGACTACGGCAACCTTTTGTGCCACATTGGTGGACGAATGGCTTCATTGTGGTGTGCGCCATGCGGTTGTATCTCCTGGGTCGAGATCAACGCCAATCGCACTTGAAATAGCCAACCGGCAAGAGATCGAAATGCACATTTTTCATGACGAGCGCAGTGCCGCATTTGCTGCGCTTGGCATAGCCAAGGCTTCTGGGGTTCCGGCGATTTTGGTGTGTTCGTCGGGCACAGCGGCGGTTGAGTTTCACCCGGCAGTTGTTGAGGCTCATCACAGTGAAACTCCGATTTTGATTTGTACGGCCGATCGACCTGCAGAACTACAAGGCGTCGGCGCACCTCAAACGATTGACCAGCAAAATCTTTACGGTGTGGCAATCCGAAAGTTTGTAAATACTGAAGTCGCTAATGATTCAGAAAGTCACACTTGGCGTCACATTGCACGCGATCTCTTTGCGACGAGTTTGGGCGACGTCCAAGGACCAGTTCATCTCAACTTGCGATTTCGTGAACCGCTCATGGGGTTTGCGACAAATCTGCCGCCAAGAGACGCAAACGATGCGGTGATCACTAAAAAAGTTGCTTTGCCTTCGTCGCGATCGTTGCGCAAACTGAACAAGGCGCTTGAATCTGAAAAAGGTTTAATCATTGCCGGACCCGAAAATTATCGGGTCGAATCAATCTTGCGTCTTGCTGAAAATCTGGGTTGGCCCATAGTTGCAGATCCGCGAAGTGGCACGCGTGTGCCAAACAAATTGGTCGTCGCTGGGGCCGATGCAATTTTGCGCGACGAAGATTTTTCGAAGAGGCTAAGACCAGATGTAGTTTTACGTTTCGGCACTCTTCCTGCTTCAAAGGTCGTCAATTCATGGCTGTCAGGTTCTGGCGCAAACCAAGTCGTCATCACAACAACGCCAAGCCTCACTGACCCAGATCGACAATGCTCGTTGCACATTGTCAGTGATATCGATGAGTTATGTGCAGGCCTAGTTTCTGTGCACTCGAAAGAATTTGTTCGCAAGAGAAGTCTCTCGTGGCTTGATAAATGGGTTGCTGCCGAAGATTCTGCGCAGAAGGCGATAAATGCTGCGCTCGCTGATGAACCAGGCCTGACCGAACCGGGTGTGGCGCGTGCGATCTATGCATTAGTGCCTGAAGCATCTCATTTGGTCGTGTCAAGTTCGATGCCAATTCGAGATGTCGAATGGTTCGGCGCGCCACGCAACGGACTTCGTGTTCATGCCAATCGGGGTGCCAATGGCATCGACGGCGTCGTTTCGACGGCAGTGGGCGTAGCGCTGGCGACCCGTCAGCCGACAACTTTACTTATTGGCGACATTGCTTTGCTGCATGATGTGAATGGTTTAATCAATCTGGCAAGTCGAAAAATTGATTTGCGAATAGTTGTGATCGACAACAACGGTGGTGGAATTTTCTCTTTCTTACCTCAAGCCCAAGCACTTGATGAGGCGAAGTTTGAAAAGATCTTTGGTACGCCGCACGATGCCAACATAAAAATGTTGGCGCAAGCTCACCAGATTAATACGCACGAACTGACGAACATTTCAGACCTAGCTGAAGTTTTATCTCAGCGAGGCCCTTGGTTGGCTCGAGTCGTCACCGACCGACAAGAAAACGTCAAAGTTCATGAGCGCATCAACCAAATGGTGGCTTCAAATCTGCGTTGAACTAATTCAATTGAATCAAGTAATTTACGGTCGAATAAGTGCAGCCAACATTGCTTGAAACTTGGCTTGAGTTTCAGCAAGTTCGCTGATCGGATCACTGTCGCCGACAATTCCGCCACCAGCGAAGAGCCTGGCAGTCATGCGCGTCGGGTCTAGCTCTGCGCATCGAATAGCGACGGCGAACATTCCATCTCCGGATTTGTTCAAGTATCCGACGGCGCCCCCGTATCGGCCGCGATTCATCCCTTCGACACGGGCGATTTGATCAAGTGCGTCTTGTTTTGGCGCACCGCCGAGTGCCGGGGTGGGTGAAAGTGCATAAGCAAGTTCGAGAACGCTGGGTCGCGGTTCGCTTAGTTGTCCAGATATTTCAGTGCCAAGGTGCTGAACATTGGCAACAGCGACAATCGAAGGTTCAGGTTGCCAATCAAGAAACGAACACCACGGCAACAATGTGTCGTGAACCATATCGATGACGATGCGATGTTCGAGTTGATTTTTAGTGCTGGCAATGAGTTCGCTAGCAATTTTTTGATCAACGATCGGGTTGCCAGTACGTGGCGCAGTGCCTGCCAGCGGATGGCTCGAAACCTTGTTGCCTTCAACAGCAACCAACAATTCAGGTGACGCGCCAAGAAAGCCATCAAACAGATATCGGTAACTCGACCCAAAAGATGCTTTCAGGCGCTGCAAAATTGCACGAATATCGAACGGAAAGTTAGTTGTTACGAAAATATCGCGCGCGATCACTGCCTTATCAATTTTTTTCTCGCGCACTGCTTCAGCCGTTGAGCGCACCGCCTCGAGATAGTGGTCGATGGCGACACCTGGGTTAACCATGAAAGAAGCAGCGCTTACTCGATTAGTTTCTGGTGGTTGATAATCAAATTCGGCGTCATCAATCATCGTCACCCATTGTTGGCCCGTAGAAGTTTTGCCGACTATGACTCGGGGAATCACAAAATCATGCGGAGCGCTACTTAAAAAAGGTATGCAACCAATCGCAATCGGCCCAGCTTCGGCAATGCCGCTTCGATTGTCGTCTGCAATCGCAGACAAAGTTGACGCAACTTCATTTCGATTTATTCGTTTTGCGACGCCTTGTCCGGCGACTCCGACTCCATCGCGAACAAACAGGTAGCCGTCGTTGCTTGCAAAGTCGTTAAGGTCGATTTGCTGAGCGGTTACCGACGAAAGTAGTTGAGTAGTCGAACGCATTTAGTTTCGTGTCGCAACTATGAGCTGGGTGAGTCCGCCAGAAAGTTGTCTATGTTGTGCATCGGCAAAACCAGATTGTTGCAGCATTGAGATCAACTGTTCGGGTTCGGGAAGATAAGCGACACTGCGTGGTAAATATCTATACGCGGCCCTATTTGAAAACAGGCCACCAATAATCGGCACGACACGGCCGAAATAAATCTTGTTACCAAACCGTACGAAGCGATTAGTAGGCACGCTCACGTCGAGCAGAGCAATTCGACCACCATGGCGCGTGACGCGAGCGAGCTCGATAAAAAACATTTGCAGGTTTTCGAGATTACGCAACGCAAAACCGCAAGTTATGCCGTCTACGCACATATTGGGTACTGGCAATTTCAAGATATCAACTTGCGTTCGTGGCACACCGCTGCGATCGGCGCTCAACATGCCAAATGATAAGTCCATCGAAATTGGTCGGTAGCCATTTTGTTTGAGCTCAATGCACAAATCACCGGTGCCGCTGGCAAGATCAAGAACTCGCGAACCCTCGGGCAAATTAAGGGCCGAAACAGTCTGTTTGCGCCAGCGTGTATCCAATCGAAAAGTCATCAGGCGATTGACGAAGTCATATCGAGGAGCGATCGCGTCGAACATTTCGCGAACTGCTTCAACCTTTTCTGCACCCTTCGGCAGGTCTTCGCGGTCCCATTTGTCGCGTTTGCGAGTCTTGGCTGTCACGCAATTCAGGCTAGGGCAAACCCGTATTAGTCGCCCTAGTAATGCGTTTGTGACACAAGTCTGTCAAACTACTTCTGGGAGAATTTTGCCTTGATTGATTTTTCATTTTCACCAGAAGTCGAATCTGTGCGTTTGAAGGTTCGCGACTTCATGGACAGCGAGGTGCGTCCGCAATGGGATGCGATCGATCAGAAAGACCGCGGACAGGTGGTGCGAACAATTGTGAGTTTGCGGGGTCGTGCCCGTGACCATTGGAATTTGTGGTTGCCGCACATGCCGGCCGAATGGGGCGGTATGGGTCTTGGTCCGACTGCGATGGCTGCTGTGTCTGCCGAAGCAGCGAAAGTTTCTATTGGTCCGTTCGTCTTAAATGCTCAGGCGCCTGATGAGGGCAATCAACACACGCTCTTGCATTGGGCGACTGATGAACAAAAAGAAAAATACTTGCGCCCTCTTTGCGAAGGCACTGCGCGAAGCTGTTTCGCGATGACCGAGCCAGAAGTCGCCGGGAGCGACCCCACGTTGATTAAAACACAGGCTTATCAAGATGGTGACGAGTGGGTCATCAATGGTCACAAGTGGTTTATTTCTGGTGCGCGTGGTGCACAATTTGCGTTGTTGGTTGCGCGCACCGAAGACAACCCAGATTTACCACAGGCCGCGAACTCATGTTTCATTGTCGAAATACCGAGCGAGGGTTTCAACATTGTTCGCGATGTCGAAACAATGTCTGGTGGTCATAATCATTGCGAGATTTTGATTCAAGATCTTCGTGTGCCAGCAAAAAATATGTTGGGCGGGCGTGGGCAGGGTCACTTGCTCGGCCAATACCGACTCGGACCCGCTCGGCTTGCGCATTGCATGCGATGGATTGGGCAAGCAGAGATTGCACTTGACATGATGGTTGATCGCGCGTTGCAGAGATATTCGCACGGTTCGATACTCGCCGAGAAGCAAGGCATTCAATGGTTGATCGCCGATTCTTCGATGGAGCTCTATCAGTGCAAGTTGATGGTCTTGCATGCCGCGTACAAAATCGAAAACGGCCAAAGTTTCACCTCAGAAGTTTCGATGGCGAAGCATTTTGTTGCCAATAGTTTGTGGAGAATTATCGATCGAGCAATTCAAGTTCACGGGGCGCTTGGATATTCGACAGACACTCCGTTGGCGCACATGCTGCAACAAGCCCGATGGAGTCGTTTCGCTGACGGCGCTGATGAAATCCATCAGATGCGCATTGCGCAACGCACTATCGCCGCTTATAAAGATCACGGTTCAACTAAATCTGCCACTGGAGATCTGCCGCTATGACTACCAAACAACACACGGTTTTTGGAGTCTTTATTCCGCAGGGTTGGAAGATGGAGCTTGTATCGATTTCTGATCCGGTTGACAAGTGGAACAAGACAGTCGAAATTGCGCAATTGGCCGAGAAACTTGGTTTCGATTCAATTTGGGTTTACGACCACTTTCATAATGTTCCACGGCCGGCGCATGAAGCAGTTTTTGAATGTTGGACAACGATGGCGGCAATCAGCCAACGCACGACGACAATCAGGCTTGGTCAGATGGTCGGCTGCAACTTGTATCGCGAACCCAGTTTGCTCGCAAAAATAACATCGACGCTCGATGTCATCTCGGGTGGCCGACTTGAATGGGGCATTGGCGCAGGCTGGTACGAAAACGAATGCCGCGGATACGGCTACGACTTTCCTGAACCCAAGGTTCGTATTGCGATGTTGCGCGAATGCGTTGAGATTGTTCGATCTATGTGGACGCAAGAAGAGACAAATTACAGCGGCAAGCACTACAACTTGGTGCGCGGCAATTGCGATCCGAAACCATTGCAAAAACCTCATCCACCGATTTGGATTGGCGGCGGTGGTGAGCAACTAACTCTTCGTGTTGTGGCACGTTATGCCGACTATTCAAATTTTGGTGGCAGTCCTGAAGAGTTCGCTCGCAAACGCGAGATTCTCAAAGGCCATTGTGTTGCTGTTGGGCGAGATGAGTCCGAAATTCGAAAGACCTGGTCGCCAGACGTATTCATTCGTCGCACCGAAAAAGAGGTCAAGGCTGCAGGTTCATTAAGTCTGCGCGCAGATCCATTTGATCAATGGCAAGCCAACAATCTGGTGGGCACAGTTGAACAAGTAACCGAAAAAGTTCAAAAATATATCGATCTTGGTTGCAGTGGTTTTATTCCGTGGTGCGCCGATTATCCGAGTTCTGAGACCGTTGAACTCTTCGCCGAAGTTATGAAAAACTTCAGATAGCTAATTCGTAGTTAATAACCGAAGTTGCTAGCCGTTTCTACAAGTAGTAGCGGAAGACGACTTCGGCCACGCACGAAGGTTTCTTTGCCTCTTCGACTTCGAAAGTTGTTTCGAGTGTCACCTGAACGCCTCCGGTGACGTCCTCAACATTGAGAAGTTTGACGCCAGCACGAAGTTTCGAACCAACAGGCACGGGTGACGGAAAACGAACTTTGTTTGTTCCGTAGTTCACGCCCATCGCCACGCCTTCAACGCCGAAGATTTGCGGCAGAAAAACTGGACCTAGCGAGAGAGTCAGATAGCCGTGGGCAATTGGTCCGCCGAATGGGCCGGCCTTTGCGCGCTCGACATCAATGTGGATCCATTGGTGGTCGCCGGTCGCGTCGGCAAATATGTTCACTTGCTCTTGTGTGATCGTTCGGTAGTCCGAGTATCCGAGATGTTTGCCGATCAAACCCTTGAGTTCATCAACACTTTTGATAATTAGTTTTGGCATAGAACAAGTGTGGCAGGTTGTCGGTCTCGGCAACGAAATGAACTAGCGATACCAGATCTTTTGGTGGCTACGGCTTTGCGGGTGCAGAATAAGTGCACACAAAGCCACTTCAAATATCAAACTCAGTGTGCTTCCGCCGCTTAGTTTGCGATAGAGCGTTGTGCTGATTCCGCTCGTGTTTTCGAGATCGGTGTAGGCCCAAAAGCGCAACAAAAACGGTGAAAAGCCCGCTGCGATGGCGAACTTGTAGCCAAGTTTCAGATCGTTCGCCATAAACAAACCCGACAATGCGTGCAGGGCCACGATGATCAAGCCAACTATCAACCCGATTGAAAAACGATTGCGTATATAGCCCAGGTAGTCGGTCGAATCGATAACGCTGATCAGTGCAAAGAAACCATTTAGATAAAGAAGCATCGCTGCGATCTGCAGTGTTTGAGGCTGCATCCGGTCAAACCATTTACGCCAGTCAATGTTTAGCATTATTCAATTGTGGCAGATCAAAGCATCTCATCTCGGTAGCCTTCTTTCGTGCGCAGCGCCTTTATCTCGTTAGTCGGTCGACCAAACGTTGGTAAGTCAACGCTGCTCAATGCTTTGATTGGTAAAAAAGTCAGCATCGTTTCGAACAAGCCACAAACCACGCGAACCCGTGTGCGAGGAATTTTAAACAAAGACGATGCGCAGTTGGTATTTGTGGATACTCCTGGGCTGCATAAAGCGACGACCGCATTGGGCGAGAGAGTTAATGCAACTGCGCTTGAGTCGATGCGTGACGTCGACATTGTTTGTTTGTTGATTGACGCGACCCAAACATTTGGTACTGGTGACAAATGGGTGAGTGAACAACTCAATATCAAAAACGCGATTGTTGTTATCAACAAAATTGACGCCGTGTCTCCAGCCAAATTGCTTGCTCAATTGAGTGCGATCTCGTCTTTGGGTGCAGCCGAGTATTTTCCGGTCTCGGCTAAGACGGGTGAAGGAGTCGATCAATTAATCGCTGAACTCGTCAAGCGAGCACCTCTCGGTCAAGCGATGTATCCACCTGAAATGACATCTGAAACACCTCAGGCACAGTGGGTGGCAGAACTCGTGCGTGAACAATTGTTGGCGGTCACTAGAGATGAGTTGCCTTATTCGATTGCAACTCGTGTAACCGAGTGGGAGTGGCCTCGTGTGCGTTGTGAGATCGTCGTCGAACGAAAAAGTCAAAAAGGAATGGTCATAGGCAAGTCGGGCAGTGTTCTGAAGTCAGTTGGCATCGAGGTGCGCAAACAGATGCCCGAGGGTGCATTTCTTGAACTGTTTGTTGTAGTCGACAAAGACTGGCAACATCGAGCCGATCGTGTCGAACGCCTCGGTTACTAACCTCGATTAGCTAGCCGTCAATTGCAACTATGAGCGAAGAATAGTCGTCGAAACTTACGGTTGTTCCGGGTTTGGCTAAGTCGCCTCGACCGCGTGGCACGGCTACCTCTTGGTCGTCGACGGCGAAAATGACTTGTCCAACGCCGGGACGACGGGTGAACGTTAAAACAAGTTGAGCAATCGCCAAGCGCTGGTCAATCGGCGAAAGCGAAGTCAAGAATTCAGCGGTTGTGTTTATCTGGGCGACACCTTTTGAAACATCTATTTCGGCATTCAGAAAATTTGGCAGTGCACTGCGTAAACCCAGACCGTTGTCGCCAGATGGTGGTCCGGCAACTAGTGCGGCCAATACTTGCGAAATAGTTGCGGGGCTGACGATCGACTGAGTTGTCGCGACGAGGCGATCATCGCTGATGTAATAAAGCTCGACGGGTTCAGAGAGCACTTCGGCAGAGGGTTGTTGGGTTTCTTTGGCCGATGTATCTTCAGCAACTGTGGTTGAAGTAGTTGTGGTTGTCGGTTGCTGATTCAATTCTGTCGGCAGTTCTGATAGGGGCAATTGCATAACTTCACTTGCGCGTGGCACACCACAACTGGCGATTGATACAGTCAGAAAAAGTGCAATGGACCTGTTCATAACATCGGTCTTGTTAATTCGGTTGAACTTTTGCGCAGTATCGAAACAATGAATCTTGCGCCTCCGCTGCTATTTGTTTCGACCCAGGCTTTGCCACCGAGTGCGCGCGCGTGTTCTTGCACAATTGCGAGTCCGAGACCGCTTCCGGTGCTGTTTCTAGATGCTGTACCTCGAGCAAATCTCTCGAAAATTCTCTCTCGCTCGCTTTGTGCGACCCCAGCACCAAGATCTTCAACCGCGATATGTAGTTCTTTTTCATTTCCGGCTATTGAGATTGCGGTCGCACCGCCAGCATGATCTCGGGCATTTTCGAGAAGGTTCAAAACAATGCGTTCAATTCTTCTCTTGTCGAGAACAGTTTCATCGTTTTCAGCAAGATTTGACGCAAACGGAACTTCAGTGAAACCATGACGCTGCGCAACTCGTTTCACTAAATCTGCAAGGTTAACTACTTCTTCTTGTGACTTTCCGGCGCCTGCGTCGAGGCGAGAGAGCTCGAGCAGATCGAGCACGGTGCGATCGAAGCGTCGAACTTGACTAGCAATAATGTCGAAGGCTTGTTTATTGCGATCGCTTAGGTCATCGCGTCGACTTTGCATTACTTCGACAGAGGCTGCAAGCGCAGTAATTGGAGAACGCAGTTCATGACTAACGTCGCTGGCAAATCTAGTTTCTCGCTGGATACGAGTTTGTACGGCATCAACCATGTTGTTGAATGAGTCAGCAAGTCTTGAGAGTTCGGGATCGCGCTCATCTTCGAGGCGCACATCTAGACCTCCCGATGCGATGTCGGTTGCAACTGAAGCAACTCTTCGCAACGGCCTCAGCACGCTGCTGCTACTCGAAAAACCAAAGATGCCGCCAGCGATAGTGATTAAAATGATTCCGAGCGTAAGGGTCGTTCGAATCGTGTTTAGGGTCCGCTCTACGTCTGTTAACGGAAACGCCTCGAAGTAGTGACCTGAAATTGCTGATATTGATATACCAAGTGCTTCGTATGGTTCGCCATTGAATTCGAAGCGTTGCCGAGAACTCGTGCCTTCAAGTGTTCTGGTCAAAAGCTCAGCGGGCAAGTTCGATTGTGTGAATCGCAGGGGTTCTTGGGCAAAAAATGACTCTTCATTGTTCAAGTAAAGAACTGCGTAACCACCGCTTTCTGTGCGAATGTTGGTAACGATGTCGCCTGCATTTTGTGGATTGACATCGACAAGAGTTCGCAACAGCTGAGCGTTGTTGATTGCTTGGCTGATCGCAAGTTCAGAGCGTTGGTCAAGCAGGTATGCGCGCGTTGATGCATAAGTGACAATGCTCAATGAGACGGCTGCCGCAAAAGCGCTGAGACTGAAGTAAAGAACCATCCGACCCCTAAGGCCGCGAAGATTATTTCTGAATCTTTTGATCCTCAAAAACACCATCGAATGGGTCGAGTCAGGGGGATCAAATTGACCTTGCACACCTCAAGCATTGCGGGATTTTTGTCAACCCCCACCGGCGGGAGTCAAGGGGGAGCATGACTTCCCGCCGGTGTGACAACCCAATACTGCTTGACCTGTTTGACGGAAGCCTGTTAAATCTGTGACTTTCTGGTAACAAAATTCAACTTTGGGGCAGAATAGGGCACCGTGCAAACTTTGCTTTTCATAGAAGACGACCGCGACATTCGGGCGGCCCTGCGACTCGCACTTGAAGACGAGGGCTACAAGGTTCTCGAATCACCTGATGGTCAGTCAGGCTTAAAAAGTTTCGCATCTGAGACAGTTGATCTGGTGTTGCTCGATTTGAGACTGCCAGATATGTCAGGTTTTGATGTTTGCCGCGAACTGCGGAGCAAAAGTCTGGTGCCAATAATTATGGTCACCGCACAAACAGATACACATGACTTAGTTGCGGGTCTTGAAGCCGGTGCCGATGATTATGTGACGAAACCTGTTGTCGCAAAAGAACTCGCTGCACGAATTCGTGCGGCACTGCGACGGACGACCTTGTTGTCGACCAGCTCGGCGTCGATAGATCGATTTACTGTGCGTGACGTTGAGATGCGCAGTGATCAAGGGATAGTTCTTAAAGGGGGAGTCGAGCTTCCGTTGACAAAGACTGAATACCGTCTGCTGCACATCTTCATGGAAAATGCGAACAAAGTTCTGTCACGCGATCAACTGCTTGAACTTGTCTGGGGGTACGAATATCTCGGAGACAGTCGGCTCGTCGATGCTCACATCAGACGGTTGCGACTAAAGATTGAAGATACACCTGATGAACCAAAAATAATTGCGACAGTCCGCGGGATGGGCTATCGACTCTTGACTGCGTAGGCCAAAAATTCTTTTGCGCGCTCGAGATTGTTCGTGAATTCCATTGGCGGCAACATTTCGACGATTGCCTTGCCATAACCTTTGGTGACGAGTCGAGGGTCGAGCACTGCGACGACACCCAAATCAGTTTGTGTTCGAATCAGTCGGCCAGCAGCCTGCGCCAGTTTGGTTGCGGCGATCGGTATATCGATTGCAGTGAATGCCGACTTGCCGTAGGCGTCTCGTCGCGCACTCATCAGCGGATCTGTCGGAACAGGAAACGGCAGGCGATCAATAATCACGAGACTAAGAGTTTGTCCTGGCACGTCTACGCCTTGAAAGAAACTCTGTGTTGCAAACAAACAAGTTGACTCATCTTCGGCGAACTTTCGCAAAAGCTCCATTTTTGGATAATCATCTTGCTTTAAAACCTTGAACTTGAGTTTGTTTTCTAGATCGCTGTATGCAGCGTTCAAGCGGGCATAACTTGTGAACAAAGCCAAAGTTCTTCCACCTGCCGCATTGATCAACTCTTCAATTTCGCGATGAACCGCTTTGTCACGCACCCCTTGGGCTGGATCGGGCAGATGCGAAGCACAGTACAAAACCGAGTTTTTCTCATAGTCAAATGGACTAGCAACATGACATGAATCAAAAGTCTCAGGCACAAGACCAATTCGATCTGACAAATTCGTTGGTATCGTCGCGCTAGTCAAAATGGCGGTGCGCTGCGACCAAACTGCCTCATGCAGCGTTGTGCCTATATTTAGCGGCCGCATCTCTAAAGAGCATCGATCCGGGGTGCCGGCGACATAAGCGACGTAGCCACTGCGATCGGTTAAAGCCAGGTCAATCTCATCGATGAAACGGGTGCAGAGTGATTGAGCACGCAATTTGCGTTGCTTGGCAGATTCGTCGTTCGTAGCAATAGTTCGCAGCGACTCAAGCGCTTCATTCGCACGACCGCGCACCTCAACGAGAGTTTCGCGTGATTCGTTGTCGAGAGGTAAAACAACACGCTTGTTAATGAACGGCACGAGAGCATCTCGCAATCTGGCGGCACTTTTTGCAAAGCCCCCTGACATTGCGTCGTCGCGAATGATTGACCGCATCGCCGAACCAATCGTTGTGATTCGATTCGGCGAAAGTGCGAGGCCTGCCGAATCTGTTACAACATCTTCAAGTTCGTGCGCCTCATCAAAAATGACGACATCATGTTCGCCGATGATTGTGCCCTCGGTGACGATGTCAAGTGCATAGAGCCAACCGTTAACGATGACAATGTCTGCAGTTTGACTCTTGGTTCGGGCACGCTCGGCAAAACAACTTTCGCCATGTGGACATCGAGATGCGCCAGGACACTCTTCGCTTGTGACACTGACCATTGACCAAGCATTTCGTTGAGGCTGCCAGTCAAGTTCGCCTTCGTCGCCAGTTTCTGTTGAGCCGGCCCATTCGCAAAGTCTTTTGATGTCTTGCTTTGTTCGAACAGAGACATCGTCTAATTCGAGACGGGATTGCGCGCGATCGGCTAACTCGGCGATTCTTTGTCGGCAAAGGTAGTTGCTGCGACCTTTAAGAACAGTCCATGTCAACTCATGATCAAGTGTTGGGTTTAACGCTTTGGCTAACAAAGGCAAATCATTTTGTGAAATCTGATCTTGAAGAGCTTTTGTGACGGTCGAAACTACGACACGGCGGCCTGACACTATTGCCGGCACCAAGTAACCGAGGGTTTTGCCTGTACCCGTGCCTGCTTGAACTATGAGATGTCGGTTCTTGCGTAAAGCGCGACCGACTAAGACGGCCATCTCATCTTGTCCTTGTCTCTCTTCGGCGTTGGCAAGTTCTGTGGTCACCTGCCTCAATGCGTCGAGAATTTCTTGGTCGGCGATGTTCAGTGGCACTTGATACTTTCGTTTGTTGCTGTGATCTTGTCGACTAATTCTTCGCTAGAGCGATCGCGGCATCAAGTTCGACTGCATCAAAGTCGGGCCAAGGTCGCTCAGTGAAATAAATCTTTGCTGTGTTGATTTGCCAAAGCAAGAAATTCGAAATTCTAGATTCACCCGAGGTTCGAACCAGTACGTCAACTGGTGGCAGGGAAGCATCGTATAAATTGCGTCGTAGATTTACGGGCGTGAGTTCGGCTTGACTGGCAACGAGTCTTTTTGCAGCACGAGTCAGTTCGCTGCGAGAGCCATAATCGAACGCCACAGTCAGCACCATGCCGGTGTTCGTCTTGGTTTCATCGATTGCCTTTCGAATTGCTCGTTGTACATAAAGTGGTGTGCGCGAGCCTGGTTCATCGAATGGGCGACCTATCCAATTAATTCGAACGTTATTTTCGTTTAGTTCTTTGATGCGGCCAAAAAGTTTTTTGTGCAGGCCGAGAATATGACGAACCTCGGCGCGTGGTCGCACCCAGTTCTCAGTAGAGAAGCCAAAAACGGTCAAATATGCAACATCGAGTTTTGATGCTGCGCGTACGACATCGGCGAGCGATTCTTCGCCTGCGGTATGCCCAGCGGTTCTTGGCAAACCGCGCTTTCGAGCCCAACGACCATTTCCATCCATGATGCAAGCCACATGCAAGGGTTTCGAATTCATTGATTCAACGCTAACAACTCTGGTTAACTAGTCGGGTCGTTTGAAAGTGAGAGAATGTCTTGGTGGTTAAGACCTCTCATGATTCGAATGGTGATTTGGCTCATGTCTTAGTGTGTGCGGGCACCATAACTGAATGGCTTGAAACAACTCCAAATCAGTGGAAGCTTCAGATTGATGCGCTCGTTAAGTCGGTAAGTGGAGTCGGAGTTCGATGGTTGTCGATCTATCCGTATTCTGGGCATGCAAGTGCAATCGAGCGAACAACGATCTGTAATTCGATTGTGTCTGTATTTGGTGGGCAGCGCTCGGGTGATCGCGTTTCGGTGATTGGTGAACACGGCTTGATCGTTGTTGTCGACACTTGCGCAGATGGACAAGAACGATTTGTGAACGCGGTCGCTCAGTTGAGTAGTAGTCAAGAAATTGATGAAGACAAGCTCGCCGCGACTTTGCTCGCGCCTGCTTCAGGCGAACCTGATTTGGTTTTAGTCTTGGGTTCTCCAACACAGGTCCCCGAGTCGTTGATGTGGGAACTGGCCTATAGCGAACTTGTTTTCTTGAATGTCCCGTGGCTCAAGTGCGATGTCGAACATATTCAGATGGCGATCGGTGACTTTCAGCGTCGCGATCGGCGCTTTGGTGGTGTTGATTCATGAGTTTGTATCGCGACAAGGCGATTGTCTTGCGAACATACGACTTACGAGAGGCTGACCGCATCATCGTAATGATGACTGAAGAACACGGAAAGGTTCGCGCAGTTGCAAACGGTGTGCGCAAAATGTCGTCGCGTTTTGGTGCTCGATTAGAACCTCTTAGTCATATTGATGTTTTGTTGAGCAAAGGAAAAGATCTAGACACAGTGAGTCAAGTTGAACTTGTAACGAGCGCACGTGGGTTGTACAGCGACTTAGACAGACTTACTCGAGGCCTGGCGATGCTTGAAGCAGTCGATCACCTTGGCATGGAAGGAGAGCCAACGCAGCATCTGTACAAGATGTTGGTGGGTGCCCTGCAATGGCTCTCTGAAAATGACTCGGCGCTAGTGCTAGCGGCTTTCTATTTCAAGGTTCTTGTTGTCGAAGGTGTTGGTGCTCACGTTGAAAGCTGTGTGGGTTGTGGGGCGTCCGGTGAGCAAATCGTCGCGTTCGACACATTTCGCGGTGGTGGCCAATGCCAAAGTTGTCGCAGTGGTGCATCTATTTCGAGTGCAGCGATAAAGATCATTCAGAACATCGTTGGTGGGCAACTGAATTTGGCCCTCTCTTTGCCCGAGAGCGCGGCAACCAGAGAGGTTTCAGATTTCGCAACAAAATGCATGGAGCATCACCTTGAACGACGCCTCAAGTCGGTTGCAGTTTTTGAGCGCCCTGAGCGCTGATTTAAAAATCTGAACAGAAATCAGCACAGATTTGTAATAGTCTGAAGAAGTGCCAGCGAAAGATTTAGATCAAGTCGTCAACCTTTGTAAGCGCCGGGGTTTTGTTTATCCGAGCGGTGAGATTTATGGCGGATTTAGGTCGTCTTATGACTACGGACCACTGGGTTCGCTGATGTTGCGCAACGTCAAAGAAGCCTGGGTTCGCACGATGGTGCAGCAGCGCGACGACGTTGTGCTGATTGACGCAGCGATTTTGGGCGCGCCGCAGGTGTTTGAAGCCAGTGGGCATCTCAGCAACTTCAGCGACCCTCTTGTCGACTGCACTGTCTGCAAGCGACGCTTTCGGCAAGATCAAATTGAAGATCGAGATTGTCCGCAATCAAAAAAAGGTTGTGAATTCACAGATGCGCGCGCATTCAATTTGATGTTTAAAACTCATGCGGGTCCTGTCGAAGGCGAGGGAGCGACTGTATATCTTCGCCCAGAGACTGCCCAAGGAATGTTCGTAAATTTCGCAAACGTATTGCAGACGAGTCGTAAAAAACCGCCTTTCGGTATCGCTCAAGTAGGCAAGAGTTTTAGAAACGAGATAACACCGGGCAATTTTATTTTTCGAACCAGAGAATTCGAACAAATGGAGCTCGAGTTTTTCGTGCCACCAAGCGAGAGTGCCCAGTGGTACGACTATTGGTGCAAATCGCGGTTGCAGTGGTATATCGACTACGGCATCCCGGCCGATATGTTACGAATTCGCGAACATGCCAAGGATGAACTCTCACACTATTCAGCAGGCACAAGCGATATCGAGTTTTTGTTTCCGTGGGGTTGGGGCGAACTTGAGGGCATTGCGCAAAGAACTGATTACGACTTAAAACAACATGCTGAGCATTCAAGGCAGAAGCTTGAGTATTTCGATCAATCGACAAACGAAAGATACGTGCCTTACGTAGTCGAACCGGCAGCGGGTGCAAACCGCACAATGGCCGCGTTCTTGCTCGCCGCATATGACGAAGACGTCGTCAACGATGAACCACGAACCGTGTTGCGCTTGCACCCGCGATTGGCGCCGTTTCAGATAGCGGTCTTACCACTTTCTAAAAAAGAAACCTTGATGCCGCTGGCCAAACAAATTCATTCGATGCTCGGCGCGCGATATATGTGCGATTTTGACGAGACACAAGCAATTGGTCGTCGTTATCGCCGTCAAGACGAAATTGGCACACCGTTTTGCGTGACGGTCGACTTTGATTCTCTAGAAGACAACTCAGTGACTATTCGCGAGCGAGACTCAACCGCCCAAAACCGTGTGAAGGTCGACTCGTTGCTGTCAGAGCTTTCGCATAGGCTCGGCTACTAGAAAGTTACATATTCGTGGCTTACTAGCCGTAAGCCCATAACTAAGGAGAAGAAATGTCGCAAGTTGCAGTCGTAGTGAAATTAAAAGTGTTAGATGGCCAGCGGGATGCGATGACAGAAGCGGTCAAGCCAGGCATCGAAACTGCCAAAGGCGAAGAAGGTACGCGTTTCTATGTCTTTCATCACGATGCTGTTGAGCCAAACACAGTTTGGTTCTACGAGCTCTATGCCGATCAAGACGCAGCCAATGCGCACATGGGCTCTGAGGCGTTTAAGTCGTGGTCTAAAACGCTTGCACCGTTCGCCGCTAGCGCACCCGAGTTTTCATTTTTGACACCGATGGGTGGCAAGGGACTTTAATTTTTGTATCTCGACGAGATTCTTGCTCAGCATCGTGCAGTCGTATCGCGTGACACGCGCTCGTTGTCAGAACTGATTGATGCAGCCAAGACGGTTTCTAAAACTCGGGGTTTTGCGACCCGTCTAGTTGAAGATTCAAAAATTTCGTTAGCGATAATTGCCGAGATCAAGAGGCGTTCACCTTCGCGAGGTTTATTGAATCGCGATCTAGAACCACGTGTTATTGCCGAGCAGTACAAAAACGCAGGAGCAAGTTGTATTTCAGTGTTGACTGACTCAGAATTTTTCGGGGGCTCAGTTGAAGATTTGCAAAGTGCGCGTAGCGCAGTTGAACTGCCGGTATTGCGAAAAGATTTTACGGTTTCACTAAACGATATTTGCGATGCGAAGTTAATGAATGCTGATTGTGTTTTATTGATTGTCGCCGCTCTAGAAAAAGCAGAACTCGCTGAGTTTCACAATCTTGCATTAGAACTTGGTCTTGATGTTTTGGTTGAGATTCACGATGAGCCTGAGCTTGATCTCGCGCTTGAAATCGGCGCGAAAATGATTGGAGTAAATCAACGAAACCTCAAGACTTTCGAGGTTGATCGGCAGCGTGCGGTGAACATCGCAAAGAAGATTCCGAGTGATGTCGTGCGAATTGCCGAATCTGGCGTAAGAACACGAACTGATGCGCAACAGCTTCGCGACGCTGGCTATCACGCAGTTTTAGTCGGCGAGACTCTTGTAACGTCGACAAACATTGCGATGACACTCAACGATTTGCGAGTCTGATGTTTATCAAAATCTGTGGCATCACCAATGAGCAAGACGCGTTGTTGGCCGTTGCTTTAGGTGCAGATGCTCTGGGCTTCATCTTCGCTCCTTCGCCTCGTCAGGTTGCGCCCCAACGAGTGAAAGAAATTGTAAGACGTTTACCTCAGAGCGTTTTAACAGTCGGGGTATTTCGCGATGAGCATCCGCAAAGAGTTGTCGATATGGTTCGAGAGTCAGGTGTCTTTGGCGCCCAACTTCACGGACACGAGTCACCGGCGAATGTTGCCGAAGTGATGGTCGAAATCAATTGGGTTGTTAAGGCAGTTGTGGCTGGTTCAATCGAGGCACAGAGAGCCGACGAATATTTGACGAACCTAATTTTGGTTGACTCGCCCTCTCCGGGATCTGGCCTGGCATATGATCGTGATCTCATTTCTCAAATTCCGAGCACGGTGAGGGTTCTCTTGGCTGGTGGATTGACCGATGAAAATGTGGGTGTGGCTATTTCTCAGGTTGCGCCCTGGGGTGTTGATGTTTCTTCGGGCGTAGAAAAGAGTCACGGCTATAAAGATCCGATCAAATTAAAGAGATTTATCGAAAATGCGCGTGCTGCATTCGATGCGTTGAATCAGGTCGATGAGAGCCAATACAGAGACGGCGAGAATCATCCATTTAATTGGGAGAACCAATAGATGTAGTTCGGGATACATTTAGTCTGCATGAACGCAAAACCTGTGCCGACTGAATTGTTGACACCAGGAGCCGACGGACGATTCGGTGAATTCGGTGGTCGGTTTGTGCCAGAGACTCTCGTGCCCGCATGCGAAGAGTTAGAGCGTGCCTTCAATGATGCGTGGAATGACTCACTTTTTCGAACTGAACTCGATGATTTGCTTCGAGAGTACGCAGGTCGGCCATCAATTTTGACCGAGTGTCACAATCTCGGGGCGCAACTCGGCATTCGTCTAATACTGAAAAGAGAAGATTTGAACCACACCGGTTCGCACAAAATAAATAGTGTGCTTGGTCAAGCGCTACTTGCAAAGCGAATGGGCAAAAAACGAATAATTGCCGAGACTGGTGCAGGTCAGCACGGTGTTGCTTCGGCGACGGCAGCCGCGCTGCTCGGTCTCGAGTGCAAGGTTTACATGGGGGCGGTTGATGTCGAGCGTCAATCATTGAATGTGTTTCGCATGAAACTTCTTGGTGCGACCGTTGAAGCTGCGAACTCTGGAAGTCGCACATTGAAAGATGCCGTAAATGAAGCGATGCGCGATTGGGTTGCGAGCGTCGAGACGAGTTATTACTGCATCGGTTCGGTAATGGGTCCACATCCGTATCCGTTCATGGTTCGGCAATTTCAAAGCGTGATCGGCAAAGAGGCTCGCAAACAGTTTCAAGAAATGTGTGACGGCGCAGATCCGAATGTGGTGGTCGCCTGCGTAGGTGGAGGTTCGAATGCGATGGGAATCTTTTCAGGATTCGTAGATGCTAAAACTCGTCTAGTTGGCGTCGAGCCCGCAGGAGGTGCTGCAGTGGGTAGAGGCACACCTGGTGTAGTTCATGGAATGAAGAGCTATCTGATGCAAGACGAATACGGTCAAGTGCAAGAAGCGCACTCAATAAGTGCAGGACTCGACTATCCCGGTGTTGGGCCAGAACACTCGTATCTTGCTTCAGTGGGTCGCGCCGAATACCCAAGCGTGAACGACCAAGAAGTAATTGAAGGTTTTAAGCTGCTCGCTCGTACTGAGGGCATTATTCCGGCTCTTGAATGTGCTCATGCTGTCGCATGGATTGCCAAAGAAGCACCAAAAATTCAAGGGCAGACAGTTCTGATGAATTTGTCAGGTCGTGGCGACAAAGACGTTGCCCAGATGATGACAATTCTCGGTGACCAATTGGACTAAAGCGAAGTCTTTGATGAAAATTGCGACACATTCACCTGGTGTGCTTGAAACACATTTGAGAAAAACTCGTGGTGTTGGTCGAAAGATACTTGTTCCTTATATTACGGGTGGTCTAACAGGTTGGATTGAAGCCATTCGTGGAGCCGTAGCCAATGGTGCTGATGCAATTGAAATAGGCATTCCGTTCTCTGATCCGGTGATGGATGGCCCAATTATTCAGATGGCTTCTGAGAAAGCGCTGCGTGATGGCGCTACACCTATTTCTATTCTGCAAGAACTGCGCACGGTTGATGTTGCCGTGCCTTTGATTGTGATGTGTTATTACAACACAGTGTTCAGAGCGGGCCACGACCGTTTTGCAAACACGCTTCGTGACTCAGGGGTTGTGGCAGCGATTGTTCCAGATCTTCCGCTAGAAGAATCGGCGCAATGGGCCAGTGCTGCCGAAAAGTCACAAATCGAAACTGTGATGTTGGCGGCTCCGACAGCACCTGATGAACGACTGCCACGAGTTGTTGATCGTGCACGAGGTTTCGTATACGCAGTTGGATTGCTCGGTGTGACTGGCGAGCGCACTGAACTTGCGGTGACTGCCGTCGCGATGGCAACGCGATTGAAGAAAATCACTGACGTGCCAGTGCTTGTTGGTGTAGGTGTTTCGAATGCTGAGCAGGCGGTGCAAGCATGCACGGTTGCAGACGGGGTAATTCAGGGTGCATCGGTTGTGCGTCGACTGCTCGAAGACGGCGCAGATGCGGTTGCAGAGTATGTCGCCGAAGTACGTGCAGCCATTGACAGTCCGATTGCGTCTAAACGCTAAATTGTTGCCATGTTGAAAACGGGGGATAAAGCTCCAGCAATTGCGCTGCTCGATCAAAACGGTGAGAAAGTTTCACTAAAAGACTTTGCGAAAAAGAAAGTGTTGGTTTACTTTTATCCGAAAGCCGACACACCAGGGTGCACGACCCAATCTTGCTTATTGCGAGATGTTCGCAAAGACATAGGCAAAACGGCAATCATTGGTATTAGCCCCGACGAGCCAGCGAAGCTGTTGAAGTTTGACAAGAAATACGACTTGGGTTTCACTCTTTTGGGCGACACCGAACAGAAAGTTTCTAAGTCTTACAAGGTGTGGAAGAAAAAATCGATGTATGGACGCGAATATATGGGCATCGAACGTTCGGCATTTTTAATCGATGAGAAGGGCAAGATTTTGCACGCCTGGTACAAGATCTCGCCGAAAGATACACCAAAGTTTTTGCTTGAGGCACTCGAAAAGTGAATTCACTACCAAAGCCCAGCGAGTTGATACCTCATCGTGCTCCATTTTTGTTTGTTGACGAATTAGTCGAGCTGGTGCCAGGACAAAGTGCATCTGGTTTATGGCGTTTGACTGGCAACGAAAATTTCTTTGTCGGCCACTTTCCGGGTCGACCGACTTTGCCTGGTGTATTAATGTGTGAGGCGATCGCTCAAGTTGGTGCGTGTGCGATTTTGAGTGAAGAAAAGTTCAAGGGCAAATTGCCTCTGTTTGGTGGTCTTGATTCAGCACGGTTTCGTCGGCAAGTTGTGCCAGGTGATGTGCTTGAAATGTCAGTAAATCTCGGTCGCATGTCGGCACGTGCCGGCAAAGGCTCGGGCGTTGCAAAAGTCAATGGCGAAATCGCATGCGAATGTGAATTGCTGTTTGTCATCGTCGA